>Ga0179593_1708131_pt1 | contig 20819 bp, 30 predicted proteins | sample CZODoug2_1_08_16_FD_185931 | JGI IMG/M metagenome (GOLD analysis project Ga0179593, IMG submission 185931) | Vadose zone soil fungal communities from Angelo Coast Range Reserve, California, USA - CZODoug2_1_08_16fungal (PacBio error correction) | ecosystem: Environmental > Terrestrial > Soil >... | reverse complement strand
CCTCAGGACTTTCCCCTTAGGCATTGCTGGACCTCTCCCCCTTTTTTTTTTTTGATATGTAACCCCCGCTCCCCCTATCCACTTGTTTCCCAGCAATCTTTTTTTTTTTTGAGTTGTCCCCCACTTAGTTCCTCCCTTTTTCTGCGGGCCTCTTGGACTTATTGTTTTCGGTACTGCTCGGCCTTGGCTGCCCGTTTCCTTTTCTTTCTCCCCCTTCTGAACGGCCCAACAAGAGGCTGGCATTGCTTCGAGTCTCGGACATTCAGTTTCAGCGCAATTCCCCCCTTTTACCTCGGGCCTGGTTATTTTCCCCACATTTTTTGGAGACCTCCCCCCTTTAGCGTCTTTTACCCGGCTTATTTTTTCTTTTCCTTTCGCCGTTGCCAATTTTTTCCCTGCATTAAACCATTTTATTTGACTTTGCTCTTTGGTGTGAACTGACCGGTTTTCCTTTTTTTGCCCGCCGGACTTACATTAGCAGCCCTCGGTTTCACCCTCCTCTCCCAAAACCCTTCCGAGGCTTCCCCTTACGACGAGTCTCAAATTCGGCACAACAGGACTTTTACAAAAGGCTTTGTTTTTACCTCAACCCCCCCGACGTGTTGATTATGGAATGGAGTGTTCCCTCGGGGAGCGACAGTTGATTGTCTGCTCCTTCTCAAGAGGTCACCAAAACTTCCCGCCGACAGCACCCAGTACCCCCGGTTTTTTCCGCTACCATCTTTTGTATTGGGGAAAAAAATTGCGTTTGATTTCTTTTTCGGATCCCCGGGGTTTCCCTTTCCAGTCTCGGGCTTCTGTTCTAACCCCCCGGATCGTGACAGAATTTTTTTTTTTTTCCTCTTTCACTCGAAACCCTTCGCTGTGTCTGGGGACCCACAACAACTTTGGCCGGGTCGTGTCCCACTGCTTTTCTCCGACATCCTACAGGGCCGGCGTTGCCCGGTTTTCTCTGCGCTTTGCGGTACACCCGATAAGTTTTTCTCTTTTTTTTCCTATTTCTCGTCCTTTGGCCGAAACATTTGACTGCATACTCACGCGCTCAGAGAGTTTCCAGATTGGTTTATCAGGCCCCGATTCCCCCCCATTGTCTGGGGGGCTTTTTCCCCCCGGCAGAAATGACTAAGCGGTTATCCTGGCACTTGTCCGTTTCTCACATGCCTTTTTTCGATGTTGCCCCCAACCGTTTTTCATTATCGTCAAACCCGACCTTTACCTTTTTTTTCTTGTTCTTGACAATCCACACAAGTGCTTTAGCGCCCTTTCTTGGCCCACCCCCTAAACCTTTGCCGATGTTCCTGTTCCAGGCGTTTCGTTTCAAAAAAACCGTTTTTCGTTTCCCCCCCCTCCTCAGTAGTAATTTTTTGCAGTACATCACCCTGCCCCCCCCCAGAGGTAGGCGGCGTAACGAAAACGCTATCATCAGAATTCTCCTCCCAATCTTTGGTTTTCTCCCTGGTTACTACCAGAAGTGCTTTCCCTCGTTTTTTTGTGGATCTCACCGGCCGGCCCAGTAATAATACTTAATGTTCCTTCTTCTTCCACTCCCTCCCTCCCTTCCCAAAACGTGCCTGCGTTTGTTTTTCTATTCCCCCCTAGTGTGCCTTACCTTCAGGAGAAAGCCCTTTCTGGCTTTTCGCGGTGGCGTTGTTCGCCATGTTATGCGTTTTCTGCCTCTTCTTTTTTCTTTGGGAACGGAATCCCACCCAGTTTTTGAATCTTTTTTGATTCCCCGGCCGTGGACGTGTGAAGAGTCCCCTCGTCTTCCTTCATTATTGGCTGTTACCCTTTGATCATACGATCTATGGCCAAAAAGGTCCCCCCACTTTGTCTCTCCTGTCCCCGGCCATTTTCGGACGGTTGCAACTTTCTTTTTTTTTCCCGTGGCCGCCGTTTGTCCGAGCGGCACTCGACTGTATTCTTTTGTCGCTCTTCCCACCTTCCACGGCAGACCTGGGGCGGGTTGGTCGTAATCTTTCTTTCCTCCTGCCGTCAGATCGAATCCCAACTTAACGTTGCGTGCCTGATACAAAAATGCCACGCGCCCCAAAAGTTGGACCCCTTTTTTTTAACTTGGTGAATCCATCCCTTTTTTGTAGACGACCTGGCGGTTAGCCCCCTCTTTATTTGGGAACATCTCCCCCCCCCCCTTTGTTCGTGGACTCTTTTGTGTGGGCGGGCGTCTTTTACCTTGTGTCTTACCCTTTACCCGTCCGTCTACTCACGTCAAATTCGCGGGAGTCGGGTCCAAATCGGTTTCTTCCCCTACTTTTTTTTTTTTAAGTGGTCTTATTTGCTGGGTAAGCGTCATGCCTTAAAAGGCGCCAGGTCTTAATTTTTTGCACATCCTTTTTCCTTGCTGAAATGGTGCGTGTTTTTTTTTTTCTTTTTTTTACTATCAGTGCAAACCCTTCCCTTTTCTACTTGCCTTTAGGGTAACTTCTGAATGTGTTGCTCTATGGAAATCTCGTTTTCCTATTCATGAGTTGGGTTTTTTTTTTTCTTTTTTGCGAGACAGCCCCTAATACGTTCGGTGCTCTTTTGAGACTTTTGTGCGGGGGTCTGCCGATTTATTCCCTCTTCCCCCCCACGATAAGGGGTCCATCGCGCTTCATCTCTGCCGGCTTAGACACTAATCTTTGATGTTCCCCTTCAACCGTTTACCCCTGCTTTTTATTTTATACCAAAAACCCGGAATTCACACCCCCCCCCTCGCTTTTTCTTCGGTTTTTCTTAGATTCGAAATTACTCCCGTTGATCCCCTGTTGGCCCCAACAATGTATCACATTTGGGTTCCGAACCTCTTTTGAACTCTTGCTTCAGATTTTCGCCCGGTTTTCCTGCTCTTGGTTTGCCTAGTTTTGCCTGTTGGTTTTTCTTTTTTTACCGTTCTCCCTTTTCATCAACAGAATTCCTTACCCCCCCTGCCAATTAGGCCCCATTAGGCCCATCTCTACAACACTTAAGAGAATTAGCGCTTATTGCCACCCTTTTTGTCCTCGTTTTTTCTGGAACGTGACGTCTCTATCCACATTTTCCTCCTCATGCGTTACGGTTTCTTGTTTTTTTTCAGAATCCTGGTTGGCATCCGGCGGACTCATTGCCCCCGAGGACACTTTTTTGGTCCCCCCATATCCCTTATGTTGGATGGCTACTTCCTAATTGTGCTTTTTGGTGCCCGGGGGTTTTTGTTCTAATTGCCTTTTTTAACACTAGTTCCCTGACTACTTGCCACAATCGCAGGTGCTTTCGGCCCTTTTTCTTTCCCTTTTTCATCAATTCGTTTTACCCAAGGGGGATGAATACGTCGGATTGTTTTGGTTGTGTTTGGTTTTCCTTTTCCTTTTCGATGGGTCGCATCCTCCGACGCGCACCAAAAATTTTGTCGTCGTTCCCCCCTGGTTATTTAAATAGGTTTGGGTTTGACCTGGTGTTTTCAAACCCCCCACTCTTAGTTCTAATCTCACCCCCCTCGTGCGTACCAGCGAATCCTTGAGCAGCTTTTTTTAGGTTTTCCCACCCTGGCCCAAACCCGTTCCCTACCGGTGGCACCCCGGAAGAACAGTTCGTTGCTTGTGAACCGGCTGAACTGCGGCACAACCCCCTTCTTTCTTTTACAAACTTGCGATTACATAGTGGGAACCGTCTCCCCCCCACGGCACTATTCGATCTTTACCTTGCCGGCTTTGACGTGTTTTAAATAGAACGTCGTGCTTCACTTTTCCCCAGGAAAAGGGCCCCTGAACGCTATTGCATACTCTCCCCCCTTTTCTTCTTAAGAGCTTTACCCATTACAAATCTGAGCTATTACGCCGAACAGAGTTGGACGATCCTTTTTTTTTTTTTTGCAGTTTGTTCAGTCCCTGGAGGTTTTTTCCAGGATCCGGCTTCTTCCGCGCCGATTCACGCTCGAACGTTGGGCCTTTGATTTATCCATTGTCAACTTCGACTGTTACCCCTATGTTTGTGGAAACTTCCCCTTTCGCCACGTGGGTTCCCAATATGAAAATCGGGTCCTTGCCCCCCCTTCCCCTCTTTTGGACTTTTCAGTTTGATTTTCTTTGGCTGTCGGCCTTTGAACCTTCTTCTTTCCACCATTCCCTGATTTGTTTTACTGTTCCTTTGTCATACTCCATCGTTCGCGGCCCTCCCCCCCTTTTTTCCCAGCAACCCACCGCCCAACGACCCGTCGGCAAAATGGCCTTTTTCGATAGCTTTTTCTCCTTGTTTTTTATTATTGGATGTCGGTCCCCCCGGTCCGTCAAAATATGGATTTGGCTCCCTTTTTCCACGTTGCCTCCACCGCGGTTCGCTTCCCAGATTATGCTGAAAGGCCCGTTGGTTCCGCCCACCCGACCCTCTTTTTTTTTTTCATTTCACCTTTCTGCCCACCAGGGCTCACCCCCCCTCCCCCAACTTTTCTTTCTCTTCAATCCTTTTCCCCTGAATCGTGTGTTCCAGTCCACTATCGGAAGCCACACGCATTTTTTTTGATTTCTAGGTCCCCACGTGGCCGGTAATACGCCTCAGTAGTATTTACTTCTTTTTCCGCTCTCTTTTTTCACACCGCGTGCCTTATTTTTCTTGGTGTGCTTTTTGAGTAAACCCAAGTCCTCCCGCAATTCTGGTGTTTGGATTTGCTATTCCTTTATAAGTCGTGCTCGGCCCGTTTCCCTGTCCCTTGATGTTCTGGTCACTGACTTGACCAAAAGAGCGTTTTGACAAAATTGAAAACGCTGAACCCCCCCCGTCCCGATTGAAAGTTTATAATTTTTTTTGACTTTTTTTTTTCTATTGATATTTTTGGCGATGCACTTGTTTTGAGTTTAACCCGTTATTTTGATGCATTGGGGTTGCCGCTTTTATGGGAAAGTTCTGGCGATTGCACTCAGTTTTCGCCCTTCTTCTTTTCAAGGTCCCCGTCACTGCAGTGTTGGATAAAAAAAACCGTCACATCATCTTCCAGATTCTTTTCTTGCCTCCGAAGGCTGGAAACGAGCTCTCCTTCTTTTTTCTTTTCCTTTTCGTCCCGACGGGCCACCGTACATCGTAAGATGCACCTTCCTTTCTCTCCCTTTTTACTAGTCTGTAATCTTTTTCATCTCTCTTACGCCGGCCTGCTTGATATCGGCCGTTTATTCCTTCAAACGTTTGTTTAAAGCTTCTTTTGATTCTTTCCCTCTCTTCTTTCAACTCTCTGTTCGGTTTTCAAGGTTGCTACTTCATACCGTGCGGGTTTCTTCCGAAAGCAGAATCCCCCCCTCTGATTTTCTTTCACCCCGCGTTTTAACGTGACCGTTGAGTTTTTTTTCCCTTGTTTTTTTGAAAATTTTTGACTTGTGTCCTTCTTTCGACCCTCTGCTGACCCCTAAATCTACCTCCACCGCGTTCCCGGTGTACGGTATCCATCAGTTTCAAAGGCCATTCCTGTTCTTTTGCGAAAACCTTTCCGTTTTCGGTTCTTCTGCTCGCTGGTTGATAGCTTATTTTTTTTTTTTTTCGCTGATTCTCGCTTCAAACCTGGCGGTCCCCCTCCCCCCCCACCCGCAAACCCGTCCGCCATTCCAATGAAAGGGAACAACTGAGAAAAATGCTATAAGTAGCCATATGCGGACACAATTTCACCTTCCCTGTAACAACCCCAGCGGTTTCATGCAATCTCCACCTAGTTTTTCTTTTTTTCCCTAGCTTTCAATAGCTCGCTGTCGTTCATGAAAAGAATCTGGCCGCCCCCGTGGGTGTCCCTAACCTAATCCAGCCCCGCAGACTCTATTTGCACCCACCTCCTCTCCACTTTGGGCCAGGCTGATTTGAGCTTTTTTTGACCCCTCCATAGGATTATCCGCTGTCCCCCCACTTGCCTCCACTCACGCTGGATCTATCTATCTCTTTTCTCTTTCTTTCTTTTGTTTTTTTTTTTCTGGTCGATCTAGATAAGCACATCGTCATTTGTCCCCTTTTCCCCCAATCTTCTCTTTTTTGGGTTTTGGGATGTGCATTGTCTTCTCCTTCATTCATACGCCAATTTCGCATCCTCGAGTTTTTGAAACCAATGAGTCCCCTTGTGCGGGGCGATTATTTGTTAGGTCCTAGGGGACCCGTGCTCTTTGAGAACACGTTTCTTTTCCCTCCAAGGCGAGGCTGTAATTTTTCTTTTCCCCACTCAAAAACCATTTGTGGAGTTTCTTTTACTTTGCGGGACCTGGTTCTCCATGTGGGCGCAGAGCGTTTTACTTCTAAGCAGTGCGGGAATTCTTATTACCATGTCTTTTTGCTTTTTGCTTTTATTGTTTTTCCGCAATCGTTGCCCGCGGACAATAGTCTTCCTTGCTGTGCTCTTTGTCAACATTTGCGTCCCTCCACCATAGCCCACGGACTCTCAAATCCCCCCTTTACTTTTACAAATCGACTTGCTGTCGTGTTCCCTGTTTGTTTTTCTCTACATATGAGGTTCAAGCAGAAAGGTCGACCCCCTGAATAGTGTTTCCCCGGCACGGTTCTAGGACTTTTTTAAACCAACTCCCCCCTCCAACAACGAGCTACCTCTTCCCCCCCTTTTCGCGTTTGTTTCTTGTGTGGAATCCGAGCGTTTTATTCGTCCCTCAGAAACCCGAACGTCGGCCTGTCTTTTCCCTTTTTTCTAATGCCATCGCTGGGCTGGGCCAACAAAACCTTCCCCTGTTCCCTGATTTTATCGACCCTCTCCCTTCTGGGAAGAACGGGTCAGATTGCTTTGCTCATTAAGCTACGCTTTTATGTTTCTTTCTCCCTTCTTCTTCAGCTAAGTTTTCCGACCCCCCTGTTCCTTGCCCGGCAGTTTCTGCCTTGACCCCCCCCTTTTTTAGATCGTTTCCCATTCGGGACAATCTCCCCCCCGGCTGGGCCGGTTTTTCAAATGGGCGATTTCCCCCGTCAATTTTTGTCCGTTGATCCTGTTCCCTCGTTGCGTTTTCACTTGGCCCCACATTTCCTATCGTTTTCAACCAAATGAGGACCCCGTTCCGGCCTCACGGGTTCGAAACTCAAAACACTTCTCCTTTCTAATCAGAACTACCTGGCCACCCCTATATCTTTCCAGTCTCTTTTCTCTTTCGGTTTTTTCGGCGTTCGCCCACAACCTTTCAATAAGTCTTGCATGACGTGACACCCCCCCATACCGATCCGTCGGCCGAATCAAGATAGCCGTGCGCACCGAACGCTACTCACTCTCCTGCTTGTCCCCCCGACAGATTGGAGATGGTTTTTCCTCACCCCAGTCAACCCTTCCCCACTTTTTTTCCTGCTCGCGTTTTGGGGTTTATCCTCCCCAACTTGCCCGCCCTAAGTACCCTGCCTCCGTCCACCTGTTCCTATTGTACCAAAAGTTTGCTCACTTTATCCCTATTCGTGTCTTTACCGATCACGGAGAAGTTTTTTTTCCTGTTTCTGCCAACCCCCAAACGCTTGGTCACTTTGTTCGTCATCTGTTCTGCGCTTTTTGTTTGTTTTTGGGTGAAGCCAACGGGCCTTCTTTTTTTTTTTCCTCGGAGTTTTGTCCCCGTCTGACGCAATGAAGGAGTGCCGTATAGGATCCCCGCCGGACCGTTACTCCCCATATCTCTTTTTTCAAACCTCCCCACCCACCCCAGCCCCGATTGGCCCGCACGCCATGGTCTACGTCCCTTCTTTCCCGAACCCGGGGTCAGGCGCTGGCGTAAACGACTTGTTTGTTTTTTTAGGTGCCGGCGCCTAATTTATCCGGTGTTGTGATTTGATTTTTCCCCTTTTCCCAGTCCAATATGCAGAACGGGTTTTTTTTTTTTGGAACTTCCCCAGGCTACAAGTCCCCTTGGACCCCCAGGCGCACTAACTGGACCGCTTCCACTTTAAATTGCTACAAATGTTCCTCGTCAATTCATCATATTTCTCACGTTTCTCAATTTGAAGGAGTGTTCTAACTTTTTTTGTACGCCCAGGTTTTAGGCAGTCGAGGTACACATGGATGTCCCCCAAAATAGACCTATTTTGATGTTCAGGCTTTTTATTTCTCCTTCCTAAAAACCGCACTGCGAATTGGCCCAATCGGGCGGTGTCCTTCCACCCTTTTTATATGAGTTTTCTTTGCTTGGGGAGTATTATTCCAACGGGCACCGACCCCCCCCCCCCACGTATTGGCAACCTTCTCGGTTCTTGAATGCCATTTCCTGATGGAACTTTCAGTTCTCCTTCTGCGTCCAGCCGTGTCCCAAACATTTTTAAATTTTTTGATCGAATATGGGGTTTTATCTGGGTTCTTCTGCGGGTTTGTACCTTTTCTCCCCTATGGTTGTTGTGCCGCTGTCAGTGTTTTTTTTCCCCTCTTCGTTTTCAATTGGGGCGAGTTTTTTTTTTGCACTACGATGTGTGCTGTGTCTGCCCTCACTCTTTTTCCATTAATTCTTGGTCCGAGTTCTTCATATGCGCGATGTCCCTTCTCTTTTTCCCCTCCTTCCTTTTCCCCCCTAACTTTGTGGTTTTCTCACCCCATTTTTCCCCTGGCGCCTCCTACCAGTACCCAAAACCTCCCGGTCCTTTTCTCTCGGTGCGTCATTTCTATCGTTTTTTCCCTGTTTTTTCAAGTGGTCGTCACCAACCAACCCCCATCACGTATTTTGGCGTCCCTCCCTCTTTTTTTCAACACGCATGTGATTCTCCGCGCCATTGGCCTGCGGATGTGTCTTTTTATTTTTTTTCCTTTCGTTGTGGAACCAACCGTTAGATTTCCCTGCCCATTCAACAGTTCCCACACACCAAAACGTCTCTGGACCCTACCCCCTACCTCCATTGAGTTTTTTGTTTTTTTTTTTCTGCCTCCCTCCTAGGATTTGTCCTTTTGTCCCGTACTCCATCCCCCCATCCCTTTTTCTTTTTTTTCCTCATTCCTCGTTTTTTTTTTTCGACTTTTCGGGGTCGTCTCCCTTGTCACCGAGGGCCCCAAATGCTATAACGCTGTGTAGTGTCTGGCTCATTGGTTTGCTGTTTGAATTTTTTGATGCAGGGAAATAACCTTTTTTTCACCTTCAGGCTCTTCAACTTTCATGCCCTTGGTGCGGTGTTTGCGATCTGCAAATTTTTTACTTGGCCCCCCACAGTTTGTCTTGTTTTGGTGCACCTTTATCAACGTAATTCTTTTTTTATGGTCGCATTCCCCCCCCCGACTTGTTGACTGGTTTTTCTTTAGAATTTTGGGAATGGTGCTCTATTTCCCGTTTTTTCTCTTCTTCGGTAGAGGGACTTCCCCGCCCTTCATTTTTTGACCGTGAGTCCAGCGCCATAATGGAGCGATTTTTTTGCTTTTTCCCCCCCCCACACCCTTCTTCCCCAGACCTGGAGCACCGTCCCTTTTGCCCACCCACTTGCGTTTTGTTCTTCGACGCTCGACCCCCCCCCTCCTGGCAAACCAAACCCCCTTTTGGCCTCCTTTCACAACAACATGCGATTCGCTCACTTGACAAACCGCAATTTCCGCGTGCCACAATTCCTGCGGCGCCCGCGTCTAGACGTTAGTTTCTTTTATCGGGTCAATGGAAGGTCAGACTATGAATTTTCCCCGTACGCCTCATTCCTCCCCAGCTTCGCACTTTTCCACTCGCGATATACACAGAACCCCACCCCTCTTCGCGTCCCCCGTGTTCAGTGGCCGTTAATAAAATTGGGTAGGTTTTTCTTTTCCCTTCCTTTTTTTTTTTCGCACAACTAGCTCGAACGGCTTTGATTTCATCCATTTCAATAAACTCGTTCTCACAGTCCCCTTTTTTTTACTCCTTCTTCCTCAAAAAAACTTTTTTTAAATATGAAATCGGGTTTTTTTCTTCTCCGTGTTTTTCCCCCTTCCCTCGATGTTCCTTCTGATCTGGTTGGATGTTTCTTCCCCTTGACTCCCCTTTTTCCTTCCACCGTGTCTTTATCCCCCCCCTTCCCCTGGACTGTCCCTTCATTCACTTCTTTGATTTCACCCTCTTTTCTTCCCCCTTCCGTTTCATCCAGTCGTTTTGCTCCCGGTCCCATGCAACCAAAGACAAGAACCTTCGTTCCATCTTCCCTCCTCTTCCTTTCGCTGTTGCCGTTTGCTTTGCATCTTATTGTCTTTTTCGTCCCCGCAAATTCTGGTCCTCTGGTTCTTAACTGGCAACTCTTCACGTGGCTCCACTGCCGTTCTCTCCTTTGCCTCCTTTGTCTTCGTCCCCCCCCTAAAAAGCTCAGCACAGCGCCCCCCCCTTTTCCCTCCACTCGATCCCAACTCTTTTTCCTTCACCTTCTTTTTTCCTGTATAGGTAAAGTCCCTCTAGTGTCCCCAAAACGTTGGGCCTCATAGGACCCGTTTTGACGGAACTCTCATTCATTCTTTCCTGGCTCCTTTGTGCCAAGTGCGGTGCGATTGTTGCAAGTGGTTCCTTTTGTGTTCCAGTCTTTTCCCCTCCCTCTTTGGCTTGGAAAGCTATTCCTCTACTTTTTTTTGCTCGCTTTTCCCCACCCGTCAAACGGATAAGGGATGTACCCAGGTCCCGCCCTATTTTAACTCTTTTTGTAACTTTCGTGGCAAAAACACAGATGAACCATTCCCCCTCCCTGCACTTAAGTGATACCCTTTTGGGCAAGATTTTCTTCGATATGCTGAGAAATTTTTGAGTTTTTTTTTTCTTTCACCCCCTCGGCCTGTTCTGCCTTTTGGGGTTTCTCTTGTACCCTTTTGGTCGTTTCCCGCCCCGCAGTCGCAGGTTCCTCTTTGAGTGTCTCATATTCAACCGCCCCCACCTTGCTTTTTTCTTTTTTTGGACCCTATCCCCTTTGGGAGCTGCCCAGCCAAGTGTGTCCCCATGCTGATTCATTCCTTCCACGTTCTCTGATCTCTTTCGCGGCGTCACTTTTTTGACATGGTCTTTGGACCCGGAATGACGGCCCAGTTGTGTGCTTTGGCTCAAAAGGGAAAGCGTCGGTTTCCCCCCTCCTCCGACGACCTGGCCACCAATTGCCGATGATTCATATCGCCGTGTCTTGGCCGGCCCCAATTTTTGTCGTGTTTCCTGGTTTGTAACAGTTGTTTTTTTTTACCCCCCCATTATCCTTTTCGGTTTCGTTAAGCCTGTTTGGTCTTCCCCCTTACCCCCCCTCTCCCCCCGAACCAAATTTTTTTCTTCTGTTTTTTCTTTTGTGTTAGATGAAGGTTGCGGTGAGTTTCGATCTGTTCAGTCCTCATTCTTTTTCTTTTCCCCTTTTCTTGCTGAACCCTCATATAGCAAAACCCCCGAGTCCTTTCTTTCTTTATCAGTTGAAAGCTTTTTTGCTTTTAAATTTCCCAAAAAACCTTTTAGCTATTCGGCTACGATTTTTGGCTAAGCCCCTCCCTCGACTCCTTGCAAACCCTCCCCCCCACGATGCGGTCAGGTTCAGTCTCCCCTTCAGTTCAATAACTTGTTTTAAATCGACTCCCAACTGGTCCGAACTTTTGCCCTAATTGTAGCCGTTTTTCCACAACAACACTGCTATGATTTTCTCCCCTGGTGCCAACCTTGTACCCTGTTCAAAAAACTGCGGTTTTCGCATGTCAATATGCCACCCTGTTTCCGGCTCTCCTCCCCACTGTCCAAAGCTCGCCCTTTTCGTCCCTACCTTTTTCACAGAATTGCCGCCCCCAAATTCCGATTTTTCCAACTCCAATCCTGCCCTTTTTTTCCTCGAATGGACAAAATACTTTTTACCCCTCCGTCTTTTTTTTTTTTTTTTTCAATCGGACCCGCTTTGAAGCCGGCGTTACCTCCAAACCCGTTCAACTTTTCCTGTTCCCCTTTCCCCTTGCACAATGGATGCCTCCTCTTTCCTCTGACCTTTTTTGGTTTCTGTAGGGAGATAGATATAGTCATTGGTTTTTTTCAACCCCTAGTATTTCCGATTTCGGTTTTTTTTCGTTACGGCGATTTTTTCCCATCGCCGATTTATTTTTTTTCTTAGTGACCACTTATTTGTCTACCCTTTTTCCATTTCTTTTTTGGCGCTTATTGTTAGGTACGTGCTCGGATTGGCCGGTTACCCGTTCTTGACGAACACCCCGGCGAGGGCGGGCATTTCTTCTTATTATCGGTCAATCCCCCCTCTTGTTGGAGTCTGTCATTGGCCCTCTCCCGCATGTTTGTACTTTATTGGCTGGTATTTTTTTCCCCCCCCTGACTACCCTTTTTTTTTTTTCCCGGGCTCTTCCCCCTAAATGTGTTGGCGGTTTTACTTCTTTTTCGCTACCTTTTATGGGTTGCTGTTCCCGCTCCCTTTGCCTGCTCAATATTTGTTCCCTTCGCACCTTTTGCTAGCCATGACGATTCGCCCTACTTCTTTTCTCTCTCCAAGGACTTCCACAGCGCCTTTTTTTACTTTGCCCCCCTTCAATATTTTGTGTTTGCATATGATTTAGTTTTCAAGGCAGTTATGTAGATTTGGTTCTCCGTGCCACGATCCCGTTTCACTCCTTTTCCCCCCCCTGATTTTCAGAACCTTCCCCCCGCAACCCGGTTCCCCCGCTAACCGTTCGTCACCCCTTTTGCCTTTTTATCTTACTTCGTTCTGTCCTACCTTCCCATTCGCAGGGCTAAAACACAGACATTCCTGTCCCCTCCTTTTTTTTTTTCCTTTTTTAACCCTTTCCTGTGGTTTTTTTTTCTTTTTTTTTTCAACAACCAAATGGCCGTTTCAGTACACCCCGGGCGCTATCTCCGTCGGGCTTTTTCCCGGTCCGCTTTCTCATGGCGTCCCCCCCCCACATTTTTGTGGGGCCCCGGCCAGATTTCGTCTCCCCTTTTCGTCAAACTTGTTTTCTTTCTGCCCCTTGGACGGATAATAGAATCATCTTTCCAGATCGGGGCGATCCTCCCCCATTGGTGGGCTCCCCTTCGCAATGGAAGGCCCTGTTTCTTAGCCCTAGTTTTTTTTTCTCTCCCTGGAACCGTTGTTACGTGGCCATGCCACATTCCAATATAGCCCAAAACCCCCCCCGAGACGTTTTTTCCTAAAAGGTCTGAAACTCAACCTTTTTTATTCCTTCGAAAACCTTTCTTTCCCCTGATATTAACTTTCAGGATATCTTTTTTTCCTCACCCTCCTTTTACGGGTTTTCTTCAGGTTTCCAGCCAACGTCTTTCTGCCCCACTTCTTAAGGCCCCTTCCTTTGCCCCCCTCCTGCCGTTCTAGCGAGCCATTTTCAGATGAACTGGCTGCCAGAGCGTTTGAGATGGTGTTTTACCCCACCAGAGGTGCCCCGCATTGCGTCCCCTCTTTTTTTTGTCCACAAGAGGCCCTTGCCCGTCCCCCCGATCTTCGGTATTTTTTTTCCCCAAAAAGCTTTCCCTCTTAGTCCCAAAAACTGCTTTTTTTTTTTTCTCACTTTGTCCTTGTTTTTTGCCCATCTTATGTCCTTTACGCTGGGAGACTGGACCATGTTTTTGGATCGGTCTTTGATCGAGTGTCGGCCCTTTTCTGGTTGGCTTTAGTGTGGGGGGCGATCACAACCTTGCTACGGTCCCCTTCCCGTTTTTTCCTGCACGTTGAGCGCTGCAATATTTTTTTCACGTCATATCTTCTTTTGGTCCTCCCTTCATCTCTGTCAAACGCACCCTCGCTGGGGAAGGGGCTATCGCCCCTACCTTGCGGTTCCTCTTTTTTTTTTTCATTTTGAAAAAACTCACCTCCCCCTTTTTTTTTGCCCCTACGTACTGAGGGGCCGCGACGATTATCGAATGTTGATGAACAACCTTCTTTAATATTGTGGCATACCCGAGTTAAAGGGCTCCCTGGTGCCCCTCTTCTTCGTCATACTGTTCCATTTCGTTTCCCTACCACTGGCCACGCGCGCAAAAAAAGGTACCCCCCCTTTTTGATTTCCTAACTTTTCTCTTCCCCCCCATGAAGTTTTTTTTCGGGAACGAACCTTGGCCGTTATTTTTTTTTTTTTTTTTTATTGGATGCATCAAAAGGCGTTCGGAGGTTCTTTTGATTGGGATTGTTGCACTTTGTTCCCCGGCGTCCCTGTCCTACTCCCCGTTCATTTATTAACGTTTTGACAACCTGCGAGGTCGGTTCCACCCGCGGTGTTCTTCCGTATATGGTCTTCCTCCCCCCTGCGGTTGGAGTTTGGGAGCGGATGCCTTTCCCCAAAGGCCAGGTATTTATTACCTTTAGGCAATTCTCGGTGTCTGGCTTTGTCCCCTTTCAATTGTGGCGGTCCCTTGTTTTCAGTCCCCGTCCCCCTCCCAAGTCCCCCAACTTTTTTTCCTTTTTCTTCCCGTTTCTTTTGCTTTACTTTTTTTGTTACTCGACTTATCATGAATGGTTGTTGTTGCCGGATTTCCTTCGGTTGTAGAGTTCTCCCCTCACCGTCAATTCTTTTTTTCTAAGGTTTATGTTGATTACTTATTGGTGTTCTGCGGTTCTTCCTTCCCTCTTTCCTTTCCCTTTTTCCCCGCTGGTCCTAACCCTGTATTTTTTTTAAACATGCTTTCTGAGTCCTTTTCCGTGCCTTAAGAAAACTACGGAGTTTTGTTTTTCCCCCTTTTCTCACGCTCCCCCCCCGTAAAAAACCCGTCCACCTATTGCTGGTCTTCGGTTTGGATTTGCCCTCTTTTTTCCTGAATTACGTTTCATCAAAGGTGCGTCCACACCCAAAAACCCCGTCTGCAACCTCGGAGCCCTCCCCCTTTCAGGCGAATATGATGCAGGATCTCCCTCCGCCAGGTCTTGTCGATTGTTGGATTCGTGCCTTTTGCGGTGTTTTGCCCCATTTTTTTTCGATTTTCCACCTCCCCCCCCCCCACCAGCCAATAGGGAAATCCCTTGTCCAAAGATTTTTAGGCAGTCTTTTGCTCCTTTTTTCACTTGCTAAGGGTTTTCTTCTCCCCCCTTCCTCCTCCTTTTGTTTTGTTTTTTTTTTTTGCGATCTGGGGGTCATATATCATTGCCCTAGTTCCCCCATGTGTATTTTTCCACCCCTTTCCTCTCTTATGTTTTCTGTTTTTTTTTTTTTCCTATCCCCCATTGGCGTTTTTTTTTTTCCCCTTTTTTGTTCTTTCCCTTTAACCATCCCACGTTTCACCCCGGGCACCCCAGTCCCCCTACCGGCCCCCAAAGCATCAGTTTTTCTTGATCGGTTCCCTCTTCCTCTCATATTCGTCAAAGCGGGAAGGTTTTTCGCCCCCGTATGCCGTTTTTTGGGCTTTTCACACGTACTTCTTTCGTATGGTCGAATCGTTTTCAGACCCTCCCCAAAAGTTTGTTTTGTCTCTTTCTGCGGGACCTTGGCTGCTATCCCCAACGCCTTCTTAGTTTTCCTTGCATCTACTTCATGTGGCCCCTACTCATTCTTCTTTTCTTCCCAGGAAATATCTCTCTTCCTGTTTCCAACCCGCACACTCCTTCTTCCCCAGACCGTTGCGGCACCTGAGAACCTCGTTTACGCTCCTCCGGCTGCACCCCACATGACGAGTCCAACTGCGATCCATTAGAGGCAACCCCGCCAGGACAAAACCGTTTTTTGCCTTCTATTCTGATACTTGCGGCTTGACCCTGAGTAAAAAAAAAAAAACATATCCTTCCCCAGTGTTAGTATTTGCAGGCCCCGCGCATTGCCATTTACCCGGTCCAGCCTTACCTTCAACAATCAATCCACTCGCCTGAATTACGCCAGAAAAATTCTTTTTGGATTTTCTCATTTTTTTTTTCCCCCCCCCGGCGCAGTTGCGCGTTAATATGCGAGTGGATGTCCTTCCCAAGGTTGTTCCCCCTCTTACCCCCCAAATCGTTTTTTTCCCATTGTCCATTGTCACCTAACTCGACTTTTTCCCCCTCCCATCGTCTTTGCCTTTTTAACCCCAATCCTGAACTTCTTTGTTCCTTTGCTTGTGTTGGCATTTGTGTTTTTCGACTTTTTTTTCTCCTATTACTCGCAAATTCCTGTAACCTTTGAACCTTTTTATGCCACCCCCCCCGCCCGTGTCTGCATATTGCCGACTGTTTGGTCATCACATCGACAAATCTTTTTACCTTCGCAGAGTTTTGCTTCCCGGGTTTCCAAATCAAATTCCCATCTTCCCTTTCCAAATTGGCCTTAGCGCCCTGTGTTTGCTAGATCCTGATGGAGTTCCCCCCGTATGCCCTGGTTTTTTTTTAATTCTCTTCCCGGTGCGCACTGCCGGTACCCAGTCTCCCTCTTGCCGTTGGGGTTTTGTCCCCCAAACTACAGCTGCACACGCGGCCATTGGCGACACCGTGATTTTTCATTCCCTCCTTCTCCTGCTTTTAAAGCCCTCTTTCTTTTTTCACAACACGCCAATTCGCGTGCCTTTTACGCCTAGAAACAATTTGATGAAATTACTCTTTTCCCCCCCCGTCTTTTTTTCCGCCTCTTGGTTGATTTTCCCCCACAACTCGTGCTATGATCTGTAAGTGGGGGGGTAAAACCCCAGTACCCACGCAATCTGTTATGTTTATCGGATTCCTAGCGTTTGTGGCTGCTCTACTCGGGTCTTGACCTCCCTTGTTTTCCCCGTACGGCAATTTTCCATGCCCTGATCGAAAGTCTTTTTTCAATGACCAAATCCCCCTTTTTAACTTCTTATCCAAGTGATATCGTGGGCCGATTTTTTCTTCTTTTCTACTCACTTGTTTTTTGTGAGGTTCACCCGCCGTCGGCTTTTCGGATAATTTGGGGGTTGTCTTTTTCCTTGTCATTTTTTCCTGCCCCCCCAAGTCGAGTAGCACGGCTAGCCCCCCTCATTTCAACGTAACAAATTTTTTGCTTTTTCCCTTTTTTCAAATTTTCTCTCCGGCGCCCAGCCCATGTTTTTTTCCTCTGTCTTGCCTCTTTCCCAAGTACTCTCCTCTATTCTGCGGGTCAACCTCATTTTTTGACCTCCCGCCGATCGGGCCGTCAGGTCTAAAACCCTACCCCCTTTGCATCTGTTCCGACATCTCATTGTCAAAGGGGGTTGAAAGCCCCTTTTTGCTTTTAGGTATGACTTCTGCCCGGCCCACGGTTTTTTTGCCCCTCCGTGTTATCTGTACACCCATTGGACCGCCCATGCCCTCGTGACGGTTTATGTTTCGTAATTTTTTTGCCCCCCTTCAATCACACCCTTGGATCCGAACGAAATTTTTTCCCCCCGCCATTTGCTGTTTTTCCAGCTTTTTTAAACGTGTTTGCTTTGTGAGTTTTCTGATCTGGTTGCAATTTTTCCCTTTTTTTTTTTGCTGAACCACCATTGTCCCGATCTGTGAAAAATCATAATCACCAACCCCCTCTTTTTACGTTTCCCTTTTTTGTTCCCCTCAGGAAAGGCCGTTCTTTGTAAAAAAAGTTTTTTTCCCCTGAACAACCCTTTTCGGTTCATTCGTCGCCGCAATGTTGCTATGCCAGGTTTTTTTTTCATGTTGCTATGGTCGCGTGGCAACCCTTGTTTTTCCGTCCGTCACCAGGCACCCCGCTTCAGCAATAACATTTTCATTTTCCCAACCCTGTCCGTATATTGCCTGTACAGGCCTCTGTGCAGTTACCTGGCCATAAAAGTCCGCCACCAGTGTCCCCCCCCCCCCCTTTCGTTTGCCCTTCTGCCAATTCTTATGTTTGCTTTCTCCCTATAGCTCGAACCTGCCAGCTTCCTTCTTAAACTCTCACGAGCAGGACTGCCCTTCCGTAGCGTACCCAACCCAAGCCTTTGCCAGCATGAAATGTAGGTAAAATAAGTGTTTTCCCCCCTCGATGAACCCGGTGTTTTGACCTTTTCCCTTGCGTTACCTCCAAAACCCTCCTCAGTTCCTCCCCCTAAGATTGGCTCCAATGGACCGATGTATCTCTTCTTGTCCTCTCCTTTTTGTTTTTTTGGTGGCCAATTTGAGGCCCTTTTCTTCAGCTTGAACACAGTCTACTCATTTCGGGTTTTTTTTTGGATTTGTTCCTCATAGGACTGGGCCGGGAATCTTTCTCTTCCCCCTAGTTCCATTCCCTATGGGCTGAGTCTTTCGTTTTTTTTTTTGTTAGGGACGATTGTGATTGGTTTCTGCCTCTCCTCTTATCAACGCCTGAACGAAAAAACCCCGGAGATTTTTCCATGCTTCCGAGTCACGTTCACCCACCCATACCTTTGGCTTGTCATGGGCCGACACCGAATTTTTTGCTGGGGCCCCCCTGTGCGCCTCATAGCTGTTTTATTTTTTTGCTCTCTTTAAAAAGCGTCGCCATTCACTCTTTCGACTTCCCATTTTATTGGGCTTACTTTTTTTTGGCTTCGTGACTTTGATGTTTTTCCGGCGACAATGCAAGGCAATTTTTTATACATTTATGCGCCTTTCCCCCCCGTGAATAGCGACGTCTTTCCTTCCGGCCTTTGCCCCCCCAAACAGCGCTTTCTCTTCACTACCTCACCATTGCCGTTTGTTTGTCAATCAGGCGGGACCAGAATCTTTTCGTACGATCCCGAAAGGGATTTTTCAAACCATATTCCCTTTTCAAAATACATAAACCCTGGTCCCCCACAGCTCCCCAACCCCGGGCTTCTTTCCAACACAGCTGACTTTTTGATTAGGATCGGAGGTGTTTTTTCTTGTACACAATCGTTTGCGGACTTACGTCCCACCCCCCCCCGACCTTTCTGCATTTACCGTAGGGCTTTGTCTTTCTTTCCAGGCCCGTTTGCCACCAAACGTGGAACGCCACCCCCGGCCGATTCTTATTTTAGAGACCCCGCGGCAGGGTCCCCAGCTGGGACCGGAGTTCGGTTTCAACATTTCCGTTTCTTTCTTTTGAGCACCTTTTTATGTTCGTGTGGTGAACACCATTTTTTTTTCCTCCCGCAGAGGAGAGGAAATGTGGGGCCCCGATTCGGGGATCCTTTCGATCTGGTTCTCAAAGGACTGATCTTCTCCTGGCTTCTTACACAAGGCGGGCAGTTCCCTTTTTCATAGCCTGACTTGGATGGTGGCATTCGCCAACTTTCCATATCGTCAAAACCTTCTCTCCCGCCCTTTTTAAAGTTTTGGTTGTAACTCACCGTGCTCCTGACGAAATAGAAAGAATTTCACCCTATTAACTGCTTTTGGCCGATTTATTGTTAACGGGGTTTTCTTCGTTTCTCACCCCCCACGCTATTTCTTTCAATACCGGCATGGATTTTTCCTGTCCAAATACAATTTTTCTTTACAGTCTCTTCGTCAGCTGATGCATCCTCTCCTCAAGAGATAGGGCCCCTTTCAGAAGTTTACTTTTTCTAAGTCCCCCCTTTTAGAGTTTGTCCTCTAATATGCGCCTCGTTTGTTCCCAGGATCGTAATACCTTTAATGATTCGTTCAGTCCCCTTTTCCACCCCCCGTGGCCGCGAACTTGTTTTTTTTTTTTTTTTCTATCCCTCTTCTTTGGTGAACCCAGGTTGAAGGTGATTGTGTGAAACCCACAAGGAGTGGCGATCGATTTTTTTCCGTTTTTTTCCTTTTGCTTGGTCCCTGGTCTTTAGTTTTTTTGGTCGGGCGAACACACTTTATTTTCGGTGCTACCGGGCGTGGACCGCTTTCCTAGGTTCCTAGTTTCCCTACGTTTTACGGGTTTGGACAATACCCCCCTTCTTTCATGGTGATGGTCCTGCTTATCGCACAGGTTTTTTTTACCCTTTTCACTTGTCTTTGTCCGGAAAAACACCCGGAAGCCGATTTTTTTTCTAACTGTATTTTTGCGCGGAATACTCGACGTGATACAAAGGGGACAGTCGGGCAGGCAGCTGCGTTTGGGCATACCTCTTTTTCACCCTGCGGCGACAGCCAGGTCCCCCCCCCCGTCATACTAATACTCAACACTGGCGTACATTGCCACGCGCAGTCCAAACTCTCTTTTCCCCTTCGGAGGACGTTATTCCAGAAGGTCTGGACGAAACATGGTTGTTAGTTCGCCGTTGACACATTATAATCCCACCTTGGACCGTTATCTTTTTTTTTTTCTTCTCGATATCCGGACCTTACCATAACCCCGCCGCATTTATTACCGCAGTCACCCTGGCACAACTTTTCCTGGGCGTATATCGCGATGGTCTTTTTTCCTTTTGTTTTTTTGCTTGATGCTCTTTACAAAAGGGCGTACCTTTAATCTTTTTTCTTGGCTTCTCTTGCTGCACTTTGTGACGGCGACGCGTCGCTGTCCAAGCCTCCCCTGACTGCCTTTGGGTTTCTATGGTGATATTTATGTTTTAGCCGCCTTCCCATTCTCCCTTTGTTGTGCATCTTTGCGAGCGTTCACAGAATGACCCCTTTAAATGATTTAGCGCTCTTTTGTGTGCTTGGTCTTCCGATTTTTCCTCTTCTTTCCCACTCTGACGATTGGCCTGTAATGGCGCGTGTGACCCCTTCTTTCTTCTTGCAATTGCCGGTTTTGAAATAGCGCACTTCCCCCTTCCTTACCAGTAAACCCCCACGCGCCAAAGATTTTGGTGCCGTTTCGGCGGATTCGAACCATATTTAACCTCCTTTACTCCCTGTTTTTAAAAACCCCAGCGCTTCCACGTTTGGCGAGCCTCCGTTTTTGCTTCACCTTCCTCTTTCCTTCATCGCCCCGTTCATAGCCCAGCTGCGATTGTTGAGTCTCGTTGGGCTTTGAGTTTCTCTTTTTTCCCCAAAAAGTCCATGTCATTTTCCCCCCCCCCCTACTTCACGGCACCAAAAAAAACTTTCCTCTTATCACCTACACATACTGATTTTTGACCCCCCCCCCCCCCCCCCCCCCCCCCGTGCGCGCTTTTCATTTTCCCCTTTTCCTTTTTCGTTGCAATGATACTTATTCCCCCAGA
>Ga0179593_1323843_pt1 | contig 20819 bp, 21 predicted proteins | sample CZODoug2_1_08_16_FD_185931 | JGI IMG/M metagenome (GOLD analysis project Ga0179593, IMG submission 185931) | Vadose zone soil fungal communities from Angelo Coast Range Reserve, California, USA - CZODoug2_1_08_16fungal (PacBio error correction) | ecosystem: Environmental > Terrestrial > Soil >... | reverse complement strand
AGCTTCTCCCTGGTCGATTGACGGCCGTTTCCCTTTCCCATCCTTTCCCACGGTCTTTCATCTTTTCTGTCCCAGTCCCCCCACTTGCTGCAATTTGCGGTTTCTTTTGTGCGATTGCACGGTTTTCCCCGAAGTAAGGTACCATGTTTCAATTGGGACACAAGGCACCCTTGCCCGACTATATTGGCTGTGCCACTTCCCAGACTCTTTTCCGCTTTAATCTTACAAACCTTTCAAAATGTACAAGAAGCTTCGTCTGAGGAGCTCCTCGTCCCTTTTCGCCAAACCTCTAGTTGGTTACGCGTTGCCCCTTTTCTTGACCCCCTCGCGCGTCTGGCGAACCACGTGTTTCCCTCTTTTGTTCCCACCTCTTTTGGTGAGCAGTTGTTGCGTGCGATCGTCTTAAAAAACGATATACGGTTATGAAGGAGCTGGCCAAAAAAACCCAGGCTTTTTCCTAGTTCTTCGTTTCATCTGGCCCCTTCCATCTCTCAACCCTTTCCCTTCCGGCGGGGAATATTTCCCCAATCGTGTCTATTGTCTGTCCCCTTTTTAGTCAGTATTGCATCCCATTCACCCCGGCGTGTAGCATATTAATTGTTGGGCCGTCCTTCCCCTGGCGAGTTATAACCACAAGCGTCTTTATCTTGATCCCCATACAGAAGACAGAAGCTCCACATGAGGCTGAGGCCGCCTGCCGCCTTTTTAACAGGTGTTTGCCGTAGAAACCCCTGTGACTCCCCTTTACGTCCCCCCTCCTTCCAGAGCCACCCACCTCCCCGCCTAATGTCAGTAGGTGATAGTTTCTGACCCTTCTCCGTCCCCCCTTCCCACACCCCATGGTAGTTCACAGGTTCACTTCAAGTGCTATTTATCACATCCCAACCTCAGGTACATCTTTCGCTATGTCCCCCGCACTTCCTTTTCCCTTCGTAACCCTTGTTTTTCCCCCCCCCTTACGCTTTCTTTTGTTCGTCTTCTCAGGTTCAGTCCCACTCGTCCCAAAATATTCCTCCTTCGCTTCCCTATAGTTGTGTGAGGCACGCTGATGATCAGAAGGATAAGTTGGCTGTGGTCCCCCTCCCTCCTACCACCCCCATCCTTCCCTTCCTTAAATTCTCCTTTCTACCCTTTTTGTCTTTGACTTGACTTTCTACGTCCTCGTTTGTCTGTTTTTCCCAGCTGGTAGGATTTCCCCAACGATCCCTATTTCGCGGGGACGTATGAAAGTTGGGTCCCCGCCTGTTACCCCCTTTTGCCTACTTTTCTCTGCCATACCCCCAAACTCTTGGTTTAAACTCTGTTCCAACACCCTCTGACGTCCCCTCCCCCCCCCCCCCCGGTTAGAAAAATTCTACGCACTCCAACCAACTTCTTTTGCACCCCTTCTTTTCGCATGCCCCCTTCCCCTTTCCCCTGTATTCTTTTCCTAATCATAGATGGTTTTTTATTACACTGACTCTCGAGTGCCAGGAAAGAACTCCTAGCGCCCGGCATTCGCCCAGCAAAGGGAGGCGCTCGCCCCGCCTCTAATCCTTCCATCTCTTTATGCCCCCTCCGTTCGTTTCCCCCGCTTATGCGACTCTCTCCTTTTCCCCACAAGTCTTATGCGTTTTTCGACGATGATGTAACGACCGGAACCTGAGGTTCCACTCTTCTAGGAGGTCCCTTCCCATCTTCTTTGCCTTTCCCAAGTCCCCTCTTCCTGTCCCTCAATAGTCCTGACTTGATTAGAATCGAAGAGGGTGGTCTCGTCCCCCTTCCCTTTTCACCGCTCCCCTCTCTAACTCTTTTGTGACCCCCCTTCTCTATCTTTTATTTTTCCTCGTCTCCAGCCTGACTTCCCCCCAGTTCCCCTCCTCTTTTGAGGTAAGTGACCGCTTAATAGGATAGTAATGTAGAAGGCTAGAACCAACAGGTCCGTGGCTACCCCTGTCTGCTGTCCCCCGTATTGTTTCGCGACTGTACCCCCATATTCCCCGTTAATAGCCCCGAGGATTTTCCGCAATTAGACGCAGACCGGTCCTTTTCCCTCCATCATTACTATCTCGTTCTCTTCCCCCCCCCACCCTTCGTCTTTCACGGATAGCCCCCCTCCTCCCCTTCCCTCGCTCTTGCCGGTGAAAGAGGGCGGCAGCCCAATTATAGGGTTTTGCTTTCTGTTTTTTTTTTCGATTACCTCCTCCGCCGCGAATCGCCTGACCCTTTTCGCAAGTCAGTTTTCCTTCAGATAGTTTTCCCCAAGCAGAGAACGTTAAAGATTTACCTTCCTTTCGCCTATCTTTCCCTTCACTGTTGTATTGCTCCCAGGTTTATTCGCCCCTGCACTTTTTGTTCTAGACGCCGCCCCCCTCTATCCCTTTCCACCCGGTCCCCCCCGACCGCTCCATCGTTATTTTTGAGCCGTATCCTCTTGTATGGGCGCCGTTCATGAGCGATCCCACCCCACCCGATGATTTCCCCCCCTCTCCCGCATGCCCTTTATGAATTAATACTTTGGCTCTTTTTTCAATCAATTGACCAAAGGGTTCTCTTGACTTCCTATTCACCAACGCCCCCTTTTCCCCCCCCCCAGTCGCGTCCCGTAGAGCCATTTTCCCCCCCCCTCCTCGCCGCCTCGAGGTCGGGACTTGCAGCTTTGCTGTCCCAGTGATTTTTTCCACCCATCCGCACGTCGGTTTTGAAATGTGCCCTTGGCCTTGGCCTTCTTTTTTCTGAAATTTTTTTGTTTTCCCCCCCTTTTGTCCCCTCCTCCCCCCCCCTCCCCTTCGTTTTATTTGCCTCCTAAGGGTGTGTAACCCTAGTCATTCAGTAGGCTTGCTCACTTTTTCCCAAGTTTTTCTTCCGTAAGAGATTTACTAGTACCAACACCCAGATGCAGCAAAGCCCCGATCGTTTCCCCTCCTATGTCTCCACTTTCCGTTTTCCCTTTCTCCCCGTCACCCCACCTGACTTTTCCACGACTGTCGCATAATTTTTTCCCCCTCACAAAACATTTTCCCTGCCCCGGTATTCGGGCGACCCACGATACACCGACTACCCCGGCGCTGTCCCCTTCCGTTCTCCCCCTCCGCCCCTCTTCTTCCGTCTGTCCGATCTCCAGTCCCCCTAAGTTTGACTTGTGTTCCCTACCAAAGTTTCGGGACGTGTGCTACTCTGAAGAGCACCCAAGAACGCTACCAGTACTGGTTTAGACGACTAATTGTGCTGCTCCCTACACTTCTTTTCCTCTATAGTAGTCCTCCAACTGTTTGTCGGCCCCCCGCCGTTCGGTACTATGACCTCAGTGGGGTTTAAATCTGGCGCGTCCCCGTGCCCCCCCTTTTATATCGGCATGCGCCCAAATCCCCTGACACGAATTTCTTTTGCTTTTTTGGGACCTCCATCATCTGTGTCTTCCCCCCCTAGAACCGTCCTTCCCACTCAGGAGTGGAATGCGAATCTTTTCCCATTTGCTTTGTTGGGAAAAGTCCTTTCAGAGGAATTTGGCCTTCCCGCCTTTGACGCCCCTCGCTTTTATTAACCTCCCCCTTGTTTTTTTTGCGATTGGTGTGCTTTTCATCCTTCATCCTTAGACCTCCTTGTAGTCACAAATTTGTCCTGATTTGCACCATCACACATGCCTGCAACGTTTTTTGACGATGTGTTTCATTATTAATTCAGAGGTGCCCCCTTCTTTGTTGGTGTGTTGCCATCCACTCGATCTGTATATTCCCCCTAGGGTGAACGGGTCTTCCGCCCCGGGATGTCCCTTACTGAGTGTCATCACCTTCACCCCCCCCTCTACCGGACTGGAGGTGAGTGTAAGACAAGCCGGTGGTCTTTTCCATGTTCCCGTTAGAACATTGTCCCCCTTTTCCCCAACTTTTTTCCAAACTGCTGCCGACTCTGTGAAGTGTCCACCCTTCTGCCCCAGTCCTTCAATGTCACTCACTGCAGCGTAACAGACCTAATCCCTGAGGATTGAGGGTAAGCGCCAGATTATCCACAATCTGAATGGGCCGTCTCCAAGGATGTTCTCTAGATTGCCCTTGCTGTTCCCTTCCTTTGGTCGAGAACCTTCGTATACCTTTACTTTCCCCTCAGTTCGGTTCTAAGGAAGAGACCTAGATACTGGACGAGTCCGCTTGAAATTTCCCCCCGCCCCCCTGATTTTTCTCTCATACCTTTTTTCCCCTTTCCCCCCCTCAAGCATTTCAGGCACGAATGTCCGTGAAATGGAACTTTTTTATCCAGACCCTTTCTTGCTTGCCCTAAGGATTTTCTTTACAGTCGCCCATTTTCTCAGGGTCCGCCGGTGTTCGCCCGGCAGATTTCCTCTCCTGTCTCTGTTTTGGGAACCCGTCCTACGCATACCGAGTTCCTCCTTGGAATATCTTGCAGTCGGACCCTCCCATTCTGTCCTTCCTTCCTATTATGTTTTTCTTTTGGCGGCTCTTTTTCCTCCGCTAGAAGCTGAAGCAAGTCCTAACACTCGATGAGGTGCCACGCCATGACGTGTATTTCACAGAGGATAGAACCGTTGTTCGGGGTCCCCTCCTTTTAGCACTTCCCCCCCCCCCCCCTCCTTTGCCACTATACATCTACCCCCCTGCCTCCCCCCCCCGGTTCCTCGATACCGAGAAAGATGTCTCAGCCTTCGCTAACCACACTGAGCGGGACGCTCACGCAGTGTACGGTTTTTCGTGCATGTCCTCCGGCGACACTTTGTTTTCTTCCCCTTTTCTTGGAGGAGACCCCCACTTTACGCGACATAAACGGGCAAGAATGAGGCCCCCCAAAAACCTTTGGTGAATAAACTAACGGGTGTTGAACATATTCCCCCGCAATACCCCCATCCCCCCCCCCTCACCGCCCCGCGCGATGACACGAGAAAGGGCAAATGAGCAACCCAGAAGTGTTCCTGGTCCAGATGACGACATAGATTGGTTGTTTTTTGAAGTACCTGGTGAAACATGTCGGTTCTTTTTGGGAACGGAGTCAAGACAAAAACCCCCCCCCGTGGACTTTTTTTGAGTTGCTTAATTTTTTTTTTTTGGCTTTTCACATTTCCCCCCGCACCCTTCTCCTTTCGGTGGGAAAAACCCAGCAGCCGCGAAGGCCCTTTTTTCGGATTCCAGGTTGTATTTCGTGTCGGTAAATTCCAACGTTTGCCCCAAATTTTCCTGTTCGATTTCCGGAGGTGTCCTTTTTGTTGGAAGGAGTTTCCTTCCCCTCCTGCCCTTTTGGCGCATGGCCTCCTCCCTCCTTCCCCCCAGTTTTTATCCTTCACCCGTGTCCATCTTCATGTCTTACCTCCCTACCCAACTTTCCGGGATTTCAAGAACCAGGCATTGGAGGGCTCACCGCTTGAGTTGTCTTAGGTTTCTCTCTCTCTTCGACGTGCTCCTCCCCTCCCCCCCCCCGATGCTAGGTGACCTCCCCGTAAAGTGCTGTTTATCTACTTTCTTAGTTTTTCAGACAATGAGTTCGCCTTTCCTCGTGAGCGGAGGTAAGTGGCCAGCGACCGCTATGGAACAGTTTGCAACAAATGTTGTCTCCGGACACACACATTCCTCTACCCCCTTCTCGTCTCTTTCTTTTTAACCCGACCCCCTTTTATTTCCCTGTCCATAGATCCTCTCCCTTTGTACTCAGCGCTCGTCTTTTGTTTGTCGGGAGGGAGGAGGCTTGGGGGTTCTGGTAGTCACAGACACCGGATACCCATTCAGTGGAGGAACGCCTCTTCCCCTTAGTGATTTCTCTCTCTCTGGAATTGACTTGTTTCCACCCCTCCGCAATCCTGCAAGGCTGTTTCATTCCCACTTTGGAATATTTTTGTTCCTAAGTTGTCATTGTTCTGTAATATGTATTGCACCCCTGTTTTCTCCCGCCCCCATTGCGCACCCAGCTTCCTGCCTTTTTCCCCCTCTTCGAAATTACTGTGACCACTCTCTGGATTAGATTCAGACAATGCGAATTCCCTACCATATCCCTCACCCCACCTGCTTTTTCTCCAGCCATGCCCCCTTTCCCCAGGTTTTTTACCCCCGCCCTAGACGTTTGGCTCTATCTCGACTATAGCACCTCCACTGTTGCGGTGCTTCGATTCTTTCGTTTTTCTGTACCCCTTTCCTGAGCTGGTTCCCAGAACCTGTCCCCCTGTCGCCATGAATAGTGTGAGATTATTATGAAGTTTTGTTTTGTTTTTTTTGGGTGTTGCTAGTTACTTCTTGGGACATGTTTTTTCCTCCTGCGTTGTTCGGGATTTCCTCTTTTGCACATCATGTTTCCATGTTTTATAACCCCTTTCTTTTTCACCTGTTGCCGGAAAGCCCCTTTTACCCAAGTTTCAAGGGAACACCTCCTCCTTGTTGTATATTGATAAAATATAACGGCCCGAAAGTAGGCGCATTATATGCTTCCCCCCCTGCTTTGACCACTCGATCCAACTCGGCAAAATTCGACCCCTTCACTTGCTCACCCCCCAGTGAGAGGTCAGAAACACTAAGAACCCCAGGCCTTACGGCTTATCGGTATCTGCCACCCCCCCCCCCCCTTTCCAAGGGCCTCCTCTCACCTTTTCTCTCTTTCTCCCACACTTACCACCGCTCCCTTTCACCCGAGCCAGTAGCTAGATTTAGCAGATAGCGCTTGTCCACGCCCTCCTTAGTTCTTTCTTGCCCCTCTTTCGCCCCCCATTCCCCCGGCATGTCTTTCGTGTTTTTGTTTCCAGCTTCACAGTCTACTCACATCCAATACACCTCCGGCCCCGTGTATTGCGCCCCCTTGTTCCCCACGCCGCCCTCCTCCTCTTTCGCCCCTTCCAGCCACCCGCCGCGAATGAGCCGTTTTGCTTCCCCTCGGAGTCCTGTTTCTATAGACCAGCACCCCCCGCCGCCCCCTGGTATCCTACAGTGGGTCATAGGAATAGAAGTATTTTGTCCCGGTTGTTTTGTTAATCCGCTAATTTAGTGGACTCTTTGGGTGACTTCTTCCTGTTGTCCCTTTGCCCCCCACACATTACACAATGCCCCCCGCTTGGAGCTTCCCCCCTTTTCCCGCGCCTTTCATGGTATAACCGTAGGAAAGAGAATCTTTGTCCTTCCCCCCCCCCCCGGGAGTATTCGTGGCCCTCTTCCCCTCATGTTTAACTCTCCCTTTTTCCTTTTTCGGCGCCAGCACGTTGCGTTTATCCGTATATTCACCAGCAGTGTGGTCGGTTGACGGCGAATTCCCCCTTTAGGAGTACGATCCTTCCCCCATGAGAGAACCCTTGCCGTTTGCTTGCGTCCTTGATTTTTTGTTTCCTTTTGCCTGAATGTTGTTCTCGGTCCCGCCCTTGACACCCGGGGTCCTGTCTTCTCATTTCTCAGCTGCCTGTTCCCACCTTTGTCCCCCCTCTGTTCAATACGTGTCTTGATTGATACTTTTCTCTTTTTCTCTTCCGCCCCGTCCTTTCCGCCTATGCGAAACCTTTCTTGTAACGTTTTTTTTTACCGCCCAGAGCTTCTCCCCGAGTTTGTCTCTGTCTTCCCTTTTCTCCTTTTCCTGCACCTTTCTTTTTCTCGCTGATCTTCCTGAGTGATGGGCACAAGCGCCTTTACTCTCCCCCTTTTTTTTCACCTCAATTGTTGTTTTGCTTTGAGCTGGGCTAATGTTGTGTCTTGAGCCGTCTTTATCTTCCTACTTCCTTTCACGTTCGGAAGTTTTACTGGCCACGCGTTTTCTTTTTTGGTTTGTGTGGTAACCGGCCCACGTGCTCACCTTCGTTATGTTTCCTCGTCTTACGTGTCCTTGCCATCCGTCGCCTCCCCAGCCAACCGCACGCACCCCCATACTTAGTTCCGCAGTTCCCCGTACACGTATTCCCCCCCTAGCGACACTCACACAGCGATTTGGTTAGTACCCAATTAGCACCCACTCTCTTTGACGATCACGTCGCCGCGCCCTGGCACACGCACGACCCCTGCGGAAAGTCAGTCCTGAAGTCACATACCTGGAGCCCTTCATTTTGTCCTTTACCTTTGACACTTCGCGCGTCACTGTTCAATTTAGATTTAAGTCTGTAGACGTTCCCCCCCCCTTTTGATCTTTTGAGAGCCGGCTGGATTCCTTCCGGGCGGTCCCCCCGTTTCTCCCCACCATTTATCCCCCCGTTTTATTGCTGGAGTGGTGAGACGCTCGGTTCCCTCCCTTACATTTCCAATCCACCACGCCGTCGGCGACAGATCGTATTCCCTTTAGGGATTGATCGGCCTCCTTCTTTAGATGCCCTTTGTTCTATCCTTCTGCTGAAGCCCCCCCCCTTTCCCTGCCACGTTTCCTATAAGGGCGTGTCTCTCAGAACAGACAAAGCTCTTTTTTGATCCGCGCGGGGCTCACACGTGATTGTGGGTTGACTTTTCCTGTACACAACCCCCCCCCTTTCCCTACTATCTCTTCTGGTCTTTTATTGCCATATTGATTGCCACCGATTTCCCTTCCTTTTCTAGGCCGCCTAGGGCCCTCCCTGCCCGGATTAGATTTAGAGCTTTTTCTTTTACCCTTTCGTTTGTTCTTCCTTCACATGTGACCCCCGCTCGACGGTCCTGTCCCTCTTCGTCGAGTCGCAAGACGTAGAATGCACTCCCTCTCGATTCAGGTATGGAGGTAAGGGTTTTGTGTTTTTTTTTTTTTTTTTTGTTTTTTTTTTTGACGTTTGGTGTTTCTTTTTTTATATTTTTGATTGCTTTTTTTTTTTTCGCGGCTCCTCCTTTGAGGATTTGATCCTTGACATTGCCTGGCGACAAGTCTGTAGCATGCGTCGTTCTTTTTGGTCCCCCCTCCAGCGCCCCTGGCTTATCGTTTCCTGATTCACTAGGTGCACCTATGTTCATCGGTTCACGTCCACGGGGACCTGTTCAGTTGAATGTATCCGCCCCTCCTTCCTTCCCTGGCACCTTGGGCACGTTCCCGCAAGTCACAATGGAGGCAAGTCTTCCCATCATTTTTTCCCTTATTTGCTCTCCTGCCTGACTTCACTTTCCCCCTCATCCTGTGACCGGTCCCCTGGACACAGTCCCCAGTACACCTCATCAACCTCTCCCCCCTTTCTTTTGTGCTTGACCTTGTTGTATTTCAAAAGAAGATTTTCTTATATGCACTTCTGCCCTCCAATTCCAGTCATTTAGGCTCTGTGTCAACCAGACAGCCCCTTGCCCCCTCACCTTACTACCTTCTCCAGATTCCAATTGTTTGAAACACGTCTTTCTCATCAGTCCAACGTCTTCTTCGGCGACAACGGGTTTTACTCCACGCTGTCACCCTGGGCTAAGTTTTTTCTCGGCACCTTTATGAAATTGCTTCTCCCCCCTTCGTATAACGCGTCCGCACTTCTGTGAGGCGTCTGGCCTTCCCATCCTGTTTAACAGGGGCGTGCCTTTGATGATGAATCCCGGGATTCCCCCCTTTCAATGTACTCTCTCTCCCGGGTTCAGTTCTTTCTTTTCAGTACCTTTCCCCGCCAATCGTAACCTTTTTTCCGATCTCCATTGGCTGTCACACACGATGTCACTGTCGCTCGTGGAATCCGCCCTGATGACAACTGACCGTGTTCCGCAACCCTTTTGGTTTTTCCCCCTTATCTCCCCGTCGTAGACAACCGTCCAAGGGGACACGCTCAGCGTTTTGTGCCGTACCCCTAGCCTGCCGTTCCCACTATACTCCTAGACCAGGATAGCCGCCCACACGTGTACCCCGCCCGAGCACTCGGATTTCCCCCTCCTGGTTTTTCCCCTTCTTTCAGTCCCTTCCGATTCATCCATCCTTCCTCAGGCACGTTATCTGACAATTGTTTCATCCCAATTGAACTGGGCACCCCCCTTGTGTTCCTTGCTTCGAAATGCATTGAATTCTCCCCCACGTCCCTTCAGTCTTATGACCCTTTTGGGGACTTCCTTTCCCCTTAATAGTTCGCCTCTTCTCCTCAGCTGTTCCCGCTGGATGAGTTTTCCCCCCGGCCAAGTCGGTTTTACCGCTTTGCGCGCCCCCACTTCGTTACGGTTTTAAAGTGCGTGTTAAAGCCACCCGGTTTTTGTTTTCTGGACCCCCCCATATTCTTTATCCGGCTATGATGTTCGAGGCTCTTGTAACCACCGTTTAGCGAGCCTCGATTCGCGGACGACCACTTTCTGGTCCCCCTGGTGTGAACTTGCCCTTAAGTCCGTCCTAGGCCTCCCGCCCCAGCCACTCGTTTTTCCTTGCTGCCATCACACCCCCCCACCCCATTTGTGGACCACACGCCCCTAGGTCTTATATTGATGTTATGTTAGAAAACACCCTTTTTGACATTTTCCTTATATTAAATTCCCTGATTTTCAGCGACTTTTGATTGTAGGGCCCTACTCCCCCCTTTCTTACCTCCCTCCGCATAGACTGTTCCCGGGGCGTTTTTCAGTTTTCGCCCGGCGCCGTACGATGACGACCTCTGTGTAGATTCGGGCACAAGCTTTCCCTTTGCCCTTCCTTCCCCAATGGCACACCTTTTTTTATCAGCAACACATCTAGCCTCTTCCCTCGTTTGCGGGCTTTTGCGGCACGACAAAGGTTTTCCCTAGTAGTCTCCCGTCCTTTCCATTGACAGACTGCGGACTATTGACATTTCCTTCTCACAGCTATGTTTCCTTTCTGCAATCTAGTTTCCTTCCCCACGGCTCCATTCTTTCAAAGCGGCGAATTTCCTTCCCCCGTGCTCTTCTTTCGCTGAGACGGATAGCCTCGCCCTCGGGTTCGACGGCACCACTTGGACATGATAACACGCGTTCTGTATTTCACAGTCCTCTTTCTTCCTTATTGCTACCCTCCCCTGTCAAGTTAGTGTCTGTTTTGCTAACTTTTCCACCAGGCCCCCCCCTCTTACAGTGAGTGAATGGACCAGCGATGGGACAGATTGTGGTTCCCAAGTTCAGCGAGCCTTACCTTTTACCCTAAAATCCCCCCACCGGCCGCCCTGTTTGTCTTTCTTTCCTTTTCCAGAGATGAACCTCTGACGGGGTAACATATAAACTGAAATATATGGGTTTTCACCTCCCGTAATTTTTCCCTTGCCCCGAATCGTGTCTTTTCTGCATGGGCACTTGCCTTTCCCCCCCCTCCAAGTTGGCGCCAGCGTTTCCCAAAGCGACTTTGCAGGACAATTCAGCCGAGGATGAGCCCAGGAAAGATCATTACCTGTTTTTTAAATCTTGTCCTCTTCTTAGTTGGCTTTCTCCCTCTCACGCTGGTTCTCTCCGCGGATTCTTCTCTTTTCACCCTTTCCACCTGTAAGCACCAGGTTCACCTTGTCCTTTCTAAAGTTGTTTATATGGTAGAAGAGTCCCCACTAGACCTTAACGCTTGAGATTGGAGACAATTACCCCTGTCCTTTTTTGCCTTCGAACTGCGTCTTGGGGGGAGATCCCCTCACCACGAATTTCTACAATTTGGACGAGGATTCCTTTGCCGTATGGACGTTTTCTTTTGTGTAATACCCACCGCCAGACTGCCCCCCTGAAGACACTCCAGTCGCCCCCCCCTTTCCCTTCTTCCCCGCCCCCTTGACTTAAGCCTCCCCCCCCGTCTCTGTTGTGAGCACGTTCTTCTCCTCTCCTTGGACATGGGGCCACTATTTTATCCCCTCCTTTGGTGAGTGAAGGCTCCTATGCCTAACCTCCCTTTTGGACTGGGGTTTTCATACTCCCCCCGTCCCCTTTTCCTTTTTTCCCTCAGGCCTGTGATGTAACAGATAGAGACTATGACTAATTCTAGTTGTTTGTTGGTTTTGGGTCTGTCGATTTTTCTTTTCGTGTCCCTTGCCTCCTTGGAACAAACTAACTCTTTTCCCCTTCGGATCCAAAGGCACCATCGGCGGCTTTCAAGACGAGTCGTTAAAACCCCCATTTACTTCCCCCTTTATACCCTCGTGTCTTCCTCTCGTTTCCATTCAGCTGTTGTAACCCCCGTGGCACCCTCCTTTTATTTTTGGAGCTTTTTCACATCCTCCGCCCGCCCCCATCTCTTCCCGAGGATCGAACTTTGGGGGAGCGAGCTTGTTGACTCCTCATTTCCCTAATCAGGAAGTGGCACCTTGAGAAGGATATGACAAACAACGACGAGCGGCATAGACTACGTAACTTTAATTCTCTCATCTGGACCCCTCCCTTTCCTCCTTTCTCGACCACGCCTCCTCTCCCCGTTAGACTTTGCCACTCGGACGTAGTGGGTTTCGGGTGGTTTCGATCCCTCTGCTCGGAATTTTCTCCACTCCTTGACTGTTTTAGTTTATGTGTTTTGAATTGTTCCCCCTTATACTCACTCCAGTAGAGCGCTGCTTTTGGCTGGACACCCTCCTACACGTTCAATCCCGCCGGCTACACCCTCCCTCTCTCCTTATAGAACCCCGTTCCTTCTTTTCAGTCGACTTTTACCCCTAGGTCTCCGGGCCCCGCTTTTGTTGATCGATGCCCTGGCCTTCCCACGGGCGCTAAAAGGTTGTCTTCCACATTCTCCATGATCACCCCTCGAACGGATTTTTTGCCATGGCTTTTTTTGTCCGTCATCTTTCGCAGTCCTTCGGAGCTTTGTTGGAGTGCGGTGTGTTCGATAAGGGAACCGCTACGATGTGGTGGTCCCCCCCGCCCTCCGTGAGGTTGACGTTGAATTTTCCCCGTTCCCCCCTCTTTTTTCCCATCCCTCGGTTCAGGAAGGTAAGGTTATCCGAACACTGCCCCCATTCCGAGAATTTCTTTCAAGTCCGTTTTCCCATTCCTAGTGTGTGCTCCCCCTCTGATTGCGGTCCGTCGACACCTTCCATTCCCCCAGAGTCGAAAGGAACACTACACACCCCCCTGGTAAATGCTTCTCGCTGCTCTCTTTCGATATAACTCCTCCGCTTTGTTGTCCCCCTCCCTCCTCTACTTCTGTGACCGAGTCTCGCCCGGATCTTACTCCTTCCCCTGTAGCGGCCTACCGATGTGCACCCTCCCTCCAATAGCACAGCGTCGCATGTTAATGTCCCCTGGCCCCACTTTTTGTTTCCCTCCCCCTCAGCTTCACCCCCCACGAAGTTCCGACTGCGCGCATCCGTCGGTGACACCCAGAAAGAGAGCGCCTCTATTTTTTTCAGCGGAAATTTTTGAAGGGCCGCCTAAACTTCACCATTCCCAAGCTTTTACTCGTACTTGCTGCCGGTTGAGAACCCGTTTGGAAGGGTAATTTTCTGATGTATTCTGGTCCCCCTCGTTTCTTGTATCTTCTCCTTTCCCCCCCGTCCATTTTTTCCCTTTACCCCCTCTCCGATACCCCCCTTCCTAACCTCCCTCTCCGGTGCTACATACATTAGACAGTCTTTCACTCGAGGGCTTGAGACCGCTTTTCTTCCTTTGTGTTTACATCCGCCTACTCGGACCCTTTTTTGGCTGCTTAACGTCTTCCCCCCCAGATCACTGCTTCCCCCTCTCTTTTGTTTTCATTCCGGTCTTTTTTCAACTTCGGAAAACCTGCTGTTCCCCATCACCCGCTTCCCCTTAACCCCGCCCGATCTTCCTTTCGTTCTGGGAAACCTCGAGATGGCCTCCCTATCTTTTCCCCCTCTGCGGGTACGCTACATACTTATGTTTTATTCTATCCATTTGTTTGACGCCAACACCCTTTCCTTCGCGCTCCCTGATTGTCGCGTTGGGGGCCTTTTCTTTTTCCCCGGATGTTTTTCCCCGTTTGTCTGTATGCTGACATCATATCACCCCCCTTCGGCCTCGCGGCCACATTTCACCTTCCCCCAGTCCTGTGTCCCTTTAACGTACTTGTTTTCTTACATGAAGGTACTCTTTACTCCTCTGGTAAGGCCATTTGTATTTCGCGTTTATACCCACGTTTCCACACCCACACGGGCCCGTGTATACCGTGGCTGCACGACGTGGTTTTGCCTTCATGCACCGACACGTGAGTGCAATTTTCTTTTGGACCTATGAAATGCATTAGACTATGCTTTTTCGCCCACCCCCCGGATGTTTTTTAGAGTTTATGGCGTGCCTTCCGTTTTCGGCTCTTCTCGGTATGGACCGCTGGCCTGTTACCCCTTTCGTGGTAGTGCTTCGATCCTTTTTTCCTTGTGAAGGTCGTATGTGTATTTCACAAGGAAAACTGTGGGTCCCTCCTCTGTAGTGTGCACCCTCGTCGCAACTCATTTGCACAGCGCACCGTTTCTCCTTTTTCTTCCACGTGGCTACTAGAACTGTGCTCTGTTCCCCACCATTCTCCCCCCTGCCATTCCTTCTCTGAGAGTATTTATGCGAAAGAATCTCCCCCCAACCCTACACTTTTTATGCCCCATCAGCGAGCACCATTTCCCCCCCTCCCTATAGTTTTTTGGCCTTCCTTTCTTGCAACTTGCCCCCCTCCTCCAGTCCAGCTGTCATCCCCGTGGACCGACATCAGTGGCCTCTCTCCCTCGACTAGCGTTTTTGGATCCACTAGGATTTCGCTTTTATCCCTTTTCGCTCTTATTTTTACATGTTGAGCCATCAGCCCTCTAGGGTATCTCTTAGTACATTTACCTCCCCGTTACGCTATCTGGCATCTTTCACACTGTTTTTTGCGTCCTCTGCAGCCAGAGTAACTTTTTCCGAACCTTTTCTGCTGGTTGCCTCCCCCCCTTACACTTCCGTTTACCGTTTCCTTACAGAGCTCCCCCCTGATATATACGCTTTCCCCCCCCTGGCTCGTGTCGGCGCTCCGTCTACAAAGCTACCAGTGCCCTCCTTTCCGTTGCACTATCCATTTTTTACGATTCCGTTACCCGGCTCTACTTCGCTTGCAATGGGGCCCCCTGCTCTGCCTTCAACCGTCTTTTTTGGCTGTGCACTGGCCCCACCCCCTCGGCGCTCAAGACATTAACCGTATAGAGCGCCATAAGGATTTTTTCCCCCCCACGACTTAGCTCCGTACTACGCCTTATCCTGACGTGGCTGTGATTCGCCTGTTTACTTCAACTGACTAACCCCACACCGATACCACACGCGATCGAGATCCCTTTTCTTAGTTTACTGGAACCCCTAACACCTCCAAGATCCTCCGTTTTCGAGGTGAGTAGTGGTTTACCCCGCTCTGCACCCTGGCGTCCATGGCCACATCTCCCTTTTTTTTTTTTTTTTTAGTGAAATGGCGCGCAGTGTTGGCCCCTATGTGACTTCCCCTTGCCCCACCTTTAATATTTTAGTCTTCCCTGGCTTTCCCTCGGATCTGTTCTCCACCTCGTTGCGGTTTTTTGACATGCATGGCACTTGCTTTCTTCCTCCCTCTTTATACCTGCGGCGTGGACATTGTGGCTCTTTTCCGCACCAAGCAGCCTTGCCCTTGTATTGTTGATTCTCTTGCGCCCTCCTTTGCCTGTTTACCCCGTGTTTTATTTTCAACGCCTCTCTCCCCCCTTCCATGTCCGATTGTTAGGTTTTTTCCTTTCTCTGAGTTTCCCTAGCCTCCGGCGCAGAGTTATCTTTGTACGGATCCTCCTCAAGCGCAGGGCTGTCCTGTTCCCCTTCTTGGTTCTATTCCTCAACCCCCCTGGTTTATTTAAGTGCCGGAGGGGTTCGACACACTCCGCTTCCCATTTACCGAACTGAATTTTAAGTTTCTGTTTTAACTCCCTCCAACTCATGAACCCTATTGGTTTCACCTCCTTCTCAAGTCTAGTGTTAGTCTGGGTTTTCCTCCATTTCATTTACAAAGCTCCGCTCCTCTCTACATCCTCCGTTTGTTTTTTTCCTAGGATGAAGTTTTACTCCGGCTATGAAGACCCAGAGCGAAATATCAATTAGGTGAAATTTAAAAGGGACTGCCGCAGTCCTTCCCTTTCTTTTTGTGATGGTTGGGTTTTCCCACACCCACGCTGGACCGCCTTTGGAAACTGTATTTCACGGCGTCTATCTGTTCTCTTTACACTAGCCTGATCTGTCTCATCACCTCTCCGACTTGATCACCTCGCCATCCCCCCTTTTTCTCGCCTTGACCAATCTCCCCCCCTCCTTCCCCCACGGCATTCCCGCCCTGTCTGCTCTCGCCCTGGCTTGCCCACTGACCAAGCCCTCGATTTTTTCTCCCGGAACCTTCTCCCGGAACTTATTTGCACGGTTTTTTGTCTCCCTTCTTTTGGGTGGGGGGTGTTTTTGTCAGTTTTTTGGGAGGATTTTGCTTGCAGGGTGTGGTAGGCGTCATGATCCGGCTGACGTTCCGGGACAACTTCCCCCCAACTATCATCACCTTTATACACCCCGTGCAGATCTTGATTTTAGCTCGGGGGTCCGTACTCCTTCCCAGGTTAGATTTCCCCTTCTCTTGGGCCGGATTCCCCCACAATAAGGAAGAACCTCCCCTGTCCCCAGTCCCACTGGTCCCCCCTCATTTGTCCCGACCCTCTAACCCTTTCCCCAGAGAACGATTTGCTCTACCTCTTTTTTTCCAGATACAAACCTCTATGACCGCCCCTTACGTATGACTATGGTAGGCGCGCGGGCGGATTGGGAAATTCCATTTTCTCGTTTTCTTTTGTGTTGTGTTTTTTTTTTTTCGTTGCAGGATATCCTTTTCTCTTTTATCTATTCTAAGCACTCCTTGATGATATGTTCCTCGGTCAATTGTTTTCACCTTACTCTATCTGCCGCTTCCATGTGTGCCAGACAGGTCTCCACCCCTTCACCTGCCCCCGAGTTTCACTCCCATAGGCCATCCTTTACACGACCAGAGGGTGCATCCCCCCCCCCCCCTTCCTTCATTTACCGTCTCAATCGGGAGAAGGTGCTCCACACCCCAAACGGATGACCTTATTTTTTGAGGTAGTGTTTTTCTTCACCATCGTCATCTTTTATCTGTCAGCTTCCCCTAATTTCATGTGCATCGACATTCCCCCCCCATGGTCAATGCAGTATGCCATGGGGCCCTCATTGTTACCCCCCCGTCGGCGCCTTTGGTCTCGTAACGTGTTTCCTGCAACTAATTCGGCAGTTCCTCCCCGTGCCTTACACAGTCAGATCCACGCCTTTTCCACCACCCTTCGTTTTATGTCTTTTTCCAGGGGTCAGAAGCCTTCACTTGAATTAGCGACAAGGGGTCTTTCCTACCCATGTGTATGTGGCTTAACGCCTTTTTTTCCCCCTTTCTCCATTTAAAAATCAACTCTGCGCACCTGAAGAAACTCCCTTTTTGATTCTATTCTCAACGACTCCGGTCGACCTCGGGAGCTCTGTTCCCCCACGCCCCGTCGAGGTTCTCCCCTTGGGCTCGACTTAGCTTTTTTACCCTATTCTCCTCCACACCCATTTTCGTGCATGTCCTGCCGGCGTCTTATCTTGTGTCCCAATACCACCCCATCGTAGGTGAAAGGTTAACCTGCGGAATCCCTCCTACCCTCCGACTTTTGTGGTATTTTTCTTTCCTTCTACACGCTTCCTTGTTCTCGACGCAGTGCTCCCCCTTGGTTTTGTCCACCGACTAGGTGTGTCAACGTCAGTCTTCCCAACATCCAGTGACGCCAAGGTTATGTTGATGGGCCATTTACGCCCGCCCCCCTTTTTCTCCTACTTTTTATTTATTTTTCCGGTGACACACGGCTCCTAGTTTTCCTACTTTTTTGCCGACGCTAACATCCCCCCTTGTCCCCCGCACGTACTTCTTAGATCCCTAGCACGCCTCCCTTTCACGGGGTGCCGCGTTCATCACCCCCTGATGTCTCAGGATTTTATTTCTTCCGACCGTTTTGTCGCAGTGTTACGCAGACATGTTCCTGTCCCCTGCCCCGCATACTTTCTATGTAATTCTTTGACCCATACACAATGAAGCACCCGGGGGGGGGCCTAAGGCCATCTTCTCCTCTTCCTCATTCATGTCATCTTCCTAGAGAAATCTACCCTTTCGCTTGAGGACTTCCCCCTTCCCCCCCTCTCACTCTTGCTCCTTCTCTGTTGCCGTGCGCCCTTCGGCTCACCTATTAGCTCCGTGGCTGACCACGCTCCTCCCCCGGATTCCGGTTTATACACCTGTCACGAGGACACGTTGCGGGAGCTTCCCCCCCCCCTTTGAGTGTTGTCCGACGGACATCTTTCTCTTACAGCCCCATTCATGACTTCCCCCCCCCCCCTCCATTAGACGACCCTTGACATTTTTTTTTTTCAATGCCCCTTGTCAACTTCCAGTTACTGGTTCGAAGTTGATAGAACACCCTAAAAAGAAGGGCCCACCCCCAAAAACCTCCCGGTGTCGCTATTCTGTCCACACACGGATCCCCTCTAAGCGCGTTTGTCCCAACTTTACCTTTGCTCCATTTCTTTTATATCCTTCCGAAGTTCTGGAACTTAGTTTTTAGGGTTTCCGTGTTTGGCCTCTGGACTCGGCAAGCCCTTTTCTTCTTCTTCAATTCCTGTTTTCCGGGCGGCATGTCTTTTAACGTTCCCCCCCCCCCTTCAAAGACTACGGCTTTCTCTACCCTTCCTCAGGAATTCGTTTTCCCATGAGTTAAACCCCTCCGCGCGAGTTTTTTTTCCTCTTTCGCAGCGGATATTTTCTCTTCCTGACTCCAGGTTTTCCCATAAAAGAAGGTGAACGACCCCTTTTCGAGTCAGTCCCCTTCTTTTGAGTAAGTCCCCTAGACCCTGTCTTCCATTCCCCTTTAGCCCGATTCTTTTCCACTGTCCGCGAGTCTTCGCCCCCCTTCGTTTTTCGTGCCGCGGAGCCCTCGGCACTCTTAGTCTCATCAATGTAACAGTTGCGTTTACGTTCTTCCACATCTTCTTTACGCCCCCGACGTTTGTAAACACCCCTAACTTACTTCCTTCTTCTTTCTGGGAGCAATCTTCTATCCCCTGTTCCACAGTTGACACTTCCTTTCACCTTTGATTCCTAATCTGGTCGATTTTTTACCCCACCCAATTCATTTTTATGCCCATGGTACCCACCCTCTGTGCCCCCCAAACACCACTACCCCCCCCGGATATTGTATTATATAGGGAGGTTCCGGGATTTTCAATGAGTTCCCCCAAATCCTCACTTATACGGTCCCTCATCCCCTTCGTGACTCTACCGTTGTCCCCGCGTTAAGACGCCTGTCAAGAAGTGGAAGACGTTCTCTGGAATTATTTCAAACGTAGCATTCCTCCCTTTCTTTTATGTGCCTGATCTCCCTGTTGACTGATTTCCCTTCCTCCTGATCCCTACCCCTCTTCCTCCATCCCACCCGCTTTTCCGAAATGAACCCTGAACAGTCCACCCTGCGCCGGCCCATAGATGTCTTCGTTTTTATTGACAGATCCACAGTCATTCAAATTCTACCGTCTCCTTTGGTCTCATTTCGAGCTATTTTATGAGTCCCGGGAAAGAACCGTGCCTTTTTTTTGATGTGTCCATCTTTCCGGCGTGTCCAGGATCATCGACGCCACTCGGGTCCACTAACCCAGCTGTTCGCTCTTCATCGTATCTTGTTCAGCTCGTTAGCCCCTTCCTGTCACCCGATTATTTTTTTCCGCGGCATTTCTCCTTCCTTTCCTCTCTTCGCTTCCCCTTTTAAGTTACACTGGCCGGACCTCTCTCTGGATGATGTGCATAGGACTGTTGGTATTCCATATGTACTTTTCCTCTTTTTTTTTTAGTCGGATCCAGGCGGTTTATGACACCCACCGCACGATTGCCTCTTTACTCCCCTCCGCCGGGGCGGGCTCTGCACCGCGTGGTGGCGGCCAAAAACCCACGCTTTTCTCCTTGCTGAGCCTAATGTCATTTTTCTTCGCTTTTGTCCCCCTTCCAAGTCGACTATGCTACTCCCTCCACCCTTCGCGGCGAGATGGTAATGACGACGTGGGACTCCGACTTCAGATGCTTTGCCCTGACTTTGTTTAGGCATTAGCTTGTGATATGTATTGTTCACTTCTCATTGTACCCGCCCTCAATTTCCATTCCGCGGATTACAAAATCGCACTCCGCGCGTCCCAGAACGAATCCCTCCCCCAAACTTTCTTCTGCCTTCCGTCTCCTCACATGATGGTGCTCGTCTCTATCCCTTTTTTTCACTTCCTTCCCCTGATTCAGGGACTATGAGGTGATTTTTCGAGCACATCAGTCTTCCTTCTTAGTAATCCCCAGATTATGCCTAGTTGATGGGGTATTGCAAACGTTTCCTTACTTTAGGTTTTCTGTAACTCTCTTTGCTCGATGTGTTTGAATTGAATTAGTTCCCTGTTTTTCGGATAAATATTATGGCATCTGTGTTTCCTCGCTCCTTTTTCCTCTAATTCCTCCACCACTATTCACCTTTTTCTTCCTAACCCCTCCTTTTTTTTTTTTTCAAGGAGCCCCACTTTCACCCCCCCCCTGTCCCCCTTTTCTGATTTTCCCCGATATGTTCCTTTTGCATCAGTTTTGAGCGGGGTGTGGGCGTGTTTTTCTCTGGTTACCTCCCCCCTATAAACCGACCCTGGTGGGATTTGAGCAGATCCACATACCCCTTCTCTCCCATGTGGTCTTTGATTATCCATGGCACAATCCCTTTTCCACTGAATTTTCCCTCCCTTTTTTCTCCACTTCTCTGGTTGAAGATCCTGTGCACACTCCTACGAATCGACGTGTTTTTCTCCGCATAACCCCGCTTCCTTTGCTGAGCTGCTTCTCCGCGCCACCCCCCCCGCTATTGTTCATATTGTTCCTTCCTTTCCTTCCCCGGGCCGCGCGACGACCGTTTTTACGCCTGTCTTTTATAGCCATTACTGACCGCCTTTCTTTCCAGGCCTGTCCGTCATGTTCTTCTCGCGCACACTTCTTTTCGATTTGGCGGGACTACCTCA
>Ga0179593_1283751_pt1 | contig 20819 bp, 23 predicted proteins | sample CZODoug2_1_08_16_FD_185931 | JGI IMG/M metagenome (GOLD analysis project Ga0179593, IMG submission 185931) | Vadose zone soil fungal communities from Angelo Coast Range Reserve, California, USA - CZODoug2_1_08_16fungal (PacBio error correction) | ecosystem: Environmental > Terrestrial > Soil >... | reverse complement strand
AAGCCCACCTCCCACGTAAACACTCATTGGGGGTAACCCCCGTTCTTTTTTCAGCTATGGGATACGATTACATTCCAACAGATGCGGGTAGCATGGACTTTTTTTGTCGAGCTTTTTTCCTATTCTATCCCCCCCTTTGATGATTGTAAGAGTTGCCTAGGCAGAGTGCCGTCCTTTTTTCTGTCTTCCTTGGCTCGTTTTGCTTGTAGTGCTTCCCTTTTCCCTACCCCCCTCGTACCGGCAAAACTGCGTGCAGTTTTTTTTTTGTACTAGGAATTTTCTTTAAGATTGGGCTAATTCGCCCCCTAATTAATCGGTTATCCAAGTGTTTCCTTTTTTTAGTCACTTGATCCGCCTCTCTGTACTTTTTTTTTGCCTCAAAGTACATAAAGGAGCACCTTCACACGTTTCTCACCCGGACTTTTAAACTATTGCGAGGATTTCCTTTGTTGAAAATTTTTTACTCAAAATCTTACTTTTTCCGCCCCCTTTCCTTCACCGGAATTTCCCTAAGGGTTTTTTACCTCCAATTCGACCTTTTCAGTCAGTTTTTGATGATTGAAATAACGGCATTCAGTCTTACACTCTTTTTTTTCAATCGGTCCCCGGTGAACCCCCTTTCCTCAGCCTTCACCCCAAAATTCTACTACCTTTTTGTTGCCGCCGTCTTTTTTTCTCTTTTTAGGGCCATTGGAAGTTCTCCATCAACAGCATGTCGCAACGGCTTATTTGTCCCCTTCCCCTTCTGGTGTGCGCCTTACCCGCCCGGGTTCCCCGTAAAAAAGTATGTACCGGGTAGTACCTTGGCTTTTTCTTTCAGCAGTTAAACTCTTTTTTTAACTCTGTATGAATCATTTCCCACCCTCCAAAAGTTGGCCAAAGGCATCGTGTTCCACACTGCAACCCCTTATTTTCGACGGCATTCTTGTTTTGTCACGTCAGACTCCCCCCTTCCATGCAATTAACATAATTCCCCTAATTCCAGTCTCCACCTTCCTTCTTCCGAGTTCCATTTTTCAAGCGTTGTTTCGGGTTTAACTTTCTGTTATATAGACTCTTTTTCTTAGTACCAAATTGTCAAAATTTCTTTTTTATAACTGCGCAATGACTGAAGTGAATTTTAGTATTTGCCCCTTTTTCTTTTCTTTCCGCGTTTACCCGTTCTCCGCAATCGTTCTTTCGTTCTTCCTTTCTTCCCTAGCGAATGTACTTCTCTCGCACTTATTACAGTCTGCCAACATCCCCCTCTCATCCGCCTCCCCCCCCACGCGTCGTGACCGGAGACTCTTTTTTCCCGGCAGCTTCTCATTTCCTTCCTAATGCACCTTCCTTGACCTTATGCTTACTTGAATTTTCCCCCTCTGAAATCCCACTTCCTATTTCTTTCTAATCCTTGTCATTCGGTCCCTTTTCCAGATGCGCCTTTTTTATCCATGGTTTGAAACCTCTGACCGGCTTTGTCACATCCACTCCTCCCCCTGCGCTGTAAGGATGAGTCATAATTACTCGTAGAGTATACACTTCGGACACCTCAGTGAATTTTCTACACTGATCCCTTCCATTTCAGGTCCGGATTCCTCACGTCCCCAATATCCCCACCCCTTCCCTGACCTAGGTCCTCTCTGTCTGCTTTATGTCAAAAGTTTGTAGAATTGCTTAATTTATCCCCCCGAGATTTTTCCTTAAACCCTACCTCATTTCCAAGTACCTTCCTACCCCATTCGGACGATGGTACTCCCTCTCCCCCATTATATTTTCCAAAAGACGTATGTTCCGACTCTCCAACCCACTTCAGTAGTCCAATTTTTCTTCCCATCGTATACACGTCCTCCAAATTTTTCTTCCACACCTTAGGGCATCCTACCTTGCCCCTTTGAGTGGACTTCCAAACTGCTTTTCCTTGTCGATCGTCTTCACCCCATTTCGTCCGCTACATTGTTTTTTTGGTATCTTCCTCATCCTTTTATAAGTCTTGGAACTGGTTTTGTTCAAACCCCCTTCCCCCCTGACGCTTTTACAGCAGATTTAAGTTCATAAGTCCCTTATCACTTGTCCAACAACTTGCGCAGATTAAGCTTGTTCCCTTTAGTCCATCCCAACCCTTATTCCCCTTTGTATGCTTTTCCCCAACACGTTAATTATACTCTTCCCAGGATTTTATTTGAACGTAGTCCTTTCTTCTTCCACACCGGTGCAAGGCTTCGCACCAGATTTCCTTCACAGCAGGTTTCTGGTCTCAAAACACGTTTTCCGCTCCCTAGGGTAGGTATTTTTGAGTGTAATGTTGCTTTTTTTGATTTACATAACATGCTCTGATTTCCCCTTATCGATTTTCTTTTCCTCTTGTTGTTTGTTTCGCTATCTGCGCAAGGCAGAAGGGGTTTCTCCAATCATGGGGGAGTTCTGCCCCAACGCCCATCATTTATAAACTGAACCCGTTTTTACGCCCCGCAATTCCCTTGACTCCCCCGAAAATGTTTTCAGATAAGTCAACGACTCAGTCTCTTTCCGCCTCTTCCCAAGTGATTACAACCTTTTCATAGTGTCTCCACACTGAGATCCTTGGAAATCGTCCCTTTCCTCTGTCTTTTGATGGAAAATTTCCTCATGACAGATTTTATCCTGCTTCCTTGCCAATCACCTTTCTTCTCCCAAAAGACCCTTTATTATTTGTACCCTTTTTTCCATTATTTCACTCCGCCCCCAGACAATCCTTCCTGGAAAGTTATCCCATTCAGTAGGCGTACCTCTTTTTTTACGTGAGGCGGCTTTACGGTTATGGAAATCCCTTTGTCCCCTTTCGCAGCCCGTCAAGGCTCCCACACACCGGGTTGCTACAGGTGGTCTCCTAAGTACCCCCTGCTCTTAAGTGAATTTTCTGGCAATCACCCCTGATTTTACAACAATTTTTCTGATTACCGCTCCCACATACATTATGTCCCTTCTTTTCCGATTCTTTTCCCTCTTGGCTTTGATCATCTATCTCGATTTATAAATTACGCCCTGACTGACCTAAGCCTCCCCGTTTTTGCCACATTTATTGCTGACTGGCATTTTCCTTGATATTGTTAGGAGGTCGACTTTCATTGTTTTCCCTTTTTACTTCGGAGCTTGTGCGGTTTGCGTTTTCAAACCCTTCTGTCCCGTCTCCTTTAGCATCCTTCTCTCTTGGTGTAATAACCCTCGTCTTTTTTTGATTGGCCCAGACCAGCACACTTTCCAAAACGCTCCATACGTACACCCTGCGCCTTTGTTCCCTCTTAGTGCATGTCATCTTTCCGACCCTTAAGTGGGTTTCCTTACGATACCTTTCGTAACCCTCCCTCTTACAGTTGCCTATTTGACATAATCGACTTGCTCTCCGCCTAAGATCCTGTCCTGCTTTGCAGGGGTAGAATGGGACATTGGGCGCCCCTAAGTTCTGTCGCAGTGAGCTTCCTCTTTCTAGTCTCCCAGAAGCTCCCGTCTTTTCGGAGTTCTCCTTCTGGCAACCCAGCGTGCTAGAACTCTCCGATTCCCTCCCTCCCATTTTCCTTTTATGAAAAACACACAACCCGCTTTGTTTTTTTTTTTCTCCTTCCGCTATTCAACCCCCCCCACCGCCCCAGTACTAACCCGAAGCGAAGTCTCTACAAAGTTGGCACCTGCCCTCGTTTCAATTTCTTCCTCACTTCCCCTTTTCCCTTGCTCCCCTTTGGACCCCTCCTTTCCAGTATATCAGTCTTTAACCCATTTATTGGCCAGCAATGCAGCCAATTGTACGTTGGGCACCACCTGGTTCTTTTCCATTTCCTTTTTTCTCAGAAAAGTTCCTTGACTGTATTAACTGCTGAATACCCCCCCGCCGTCTTCCCCCCTCTTTCCACTTTTGTCCTCAGCACCATTCGATTTTGTTTTTTTTTTTCCAAAAGACAGTTTGCCCAATGATGTTGAACCATCCTCAACCCTTTCCCTCCGTGCTTAGCTGACTGTTTTGCACCAAAAGCAACCGATAACCTCTTAGTCTTAAAGGCATCTTACTTTTTGGTGATAACCTGGATTTCATTTGTTACTTAACCGACTACAAAATTCCTTCCTGCAGTGTAAACTCTATTTCCTGTAAACCCCCCCCACCTTTCACACTTCCGATTCTCTTCCTGGGGAAGGTGTAAAACAATCTATATCAGCTCCCTCTATATTTCTTTTTTCCCCCTCTGCCCACTTCCCAATTTTAAATGTTCCTTATTCCCTTATCAAAATCCATGATTAAGTTATTCACCCTTTTAGTAAACGTTTAGATTACAGGACTTTCTGGCGGATTATACCACTCCTGATTTAACACATTCCACCGTAAACCCTTTTTTTTCCCGAGTTTCGTATATGGTTCCCAAACTTGCCTACTCAACCACATAGTCTTTCCCACTCCAACACAAACGGCTCCCCCCCCATTTTCTCCCATAGATTGCTATTTCATCTGCGCCCATCCTTTTCCTGGATATCCCCCGCTCTTTTCGTTTTGCAAAGCAGTACCTCCGATTCTTTTTCCCCCCCGTCGATTAATGATCATCCCAACCGAGAGGTTGTTATTTCTCTACTGTACCTCTTCGTTCACTGACCTCCTGTTAGGGCCCTGGCTTCTTATCTTCTCTCTTTTTCCTCCTTCCGTTTTTTTTTTTCTCGTGACCTCCTCCCTACCCCCCTTTCCTAACAATCATGGGTAACGTTTCCTTTTCTTAAGTACTGGAATATACCTCTTACCATGGACTCTCACTTTTGCGCCAAGTATCGTTTCATAACAATACCTCACTTTTCTTTTTTCTTCCTTAAACCCCCCTCTGTCTTCGTCTTCTAGTGCCAGTATCTATCGTTGTTCTACGACATTTTTTTCCTTTATGACCTTTTGTAAACTACAAGTTCCCTTCAAAACTGTCAGAACGCACCCTTTTTTTTTTGCTAAGCTTTGGGACCCCCTCCTCTCTATCCACCCCCGCGACAACCCCCCCCCGTCCACATTTCCGGAATTTCCTTGAGCCATTATCTGCGTCCGACACAGGTCGTTTTTTCCCTCAACCGATGTGTTTTTTTAACCTCCCATGAACCGTTAACAATGAATTTTAACAACGGGCTTCGAAAACACTCGTATTCGCAGTCGTATATCCATTCGATTTAACAACCTATTTGAACGCAGCACTCCCTGGACTTTTCTATTACCCCCCCATGTTTTACACTCCGTCTAAGATGTCCGCCCCCGGAGTATTTTCACCCCCCCTCCTTTACCTCCAGCGGAAGGTGACCATGAACCACCTTCCACAATCCCCCTTTCCAAAATCTGACTCAATCATTCATTTTGCTAGTCATCCCCCCTCATCTTTGCCTAGTGATTTTGTGTCCACACAGCTTCGCAAGCTTCTTTTTTGCCCATCTCATGGTTAGACCTTGACCCCACGAGTGGCCCCAAGTATTCATAATTTTACCCCTTGCTTTTCCGTTCTCCTCCGGCGTATTTCAGAAACCTGACTGTTCCCCCAACTGATTTGCTTCACGTGTTTTCCCCCACTGCAAATGGACAGTTAGATATTCATTTGTCTTTTACGAGAACCTAAATTCCCCCGTTCCTTCCCTTATTATTAAAAACTTTCAGTTCCTTTTTCTTCCATCCCTCGGTATAGCAAAGCCCCGTTGTTCGTGCCTTCTGTTTGTAGGTCCCCCCAGGTTCTTCTCTTTTTTTTTTCTTCTCTGAGACCCCAGGGTGCCCATTCCTTTTTTTATAAGCATCCCTTCCCTATTGAAGTTCATCTAGCTTTCTGTTTTATTACTTTTTTCGGAAGATTCAATACCCATAATCTTTTCGCTTTTGCCCTTCTTGTGATCCCCTCTCGGCAGCCACTTATATGAGGCCTCGAAGTAAAACTTCGTAGGTCTTCACTCTTCCCCACGCCCCCTTTTTGCCTGAAAGGGTAAGAGATATCTTAGCTTTTCACTTGCTTTCCCGTTAATCCCCCTACCACTGCATTCCCTTGAAACTCAGCCCTAAGACCTTCCTTTCCGACCAAGCTTTTCCACTATTTACCTCAGGTGCTTTCCCTCCTTCTGCAGGTTTTCTCTCCTCCGGTTTGCCCCAAAGGCTGTGCTTGTTCCCCCCCAATTAAGTTCCTTCACTCCCCGTAGTATTCTCATCCCTCCCTTTTTTCACGGCGCTTTTTCCGGACCTCCGTTCGCCCCAAACCATTTGGCCGAAGGCGAATTCAAACCCGCTTCAGTCCTCGAGGTCACTCTCCCCCCCATTTTAGCCAGTCAATTCCTCTTTTCCCCGAGCTTTGTTGTCCGAGACACGACAAGACCGTTTCAATGATCCCCTATGGTAACCGCTCCTCCCCCCTCGAATCCCTCCTCATAGCCAGGTTCTCCTCCCGACCCATTATAGATCCCCCTCTTTTTATGTCCTCATCCTCCCACCATTTCCCAATTTTGCCCTTTGGTTTTTGTGGACTTAGCATATTCCTTAAATCTGCCTTTTTTTTACCACGCTCCCTCCACCCTGTGTAGACCCCAAGTTTAAAACTCTTCCCGTCCTTCCTTTCCCCCCCCTTGAAGCCCTTTTTTCCAGCCACTTCTTCCATCTTTTTACTCCTTTTTCCTTCCGCCCCCCCCCCCCTTTTTTTCTCCTTCCCCCTTGGGGTTTACCCCCCCATGAAATGAATCATTCCCACCCCCCTAGAGTGACTCTCTTCCATGTCTCGGTGTTCCCTTATCCCAATTTATCTCCATTCATTCGCGTTTTCAAATTTTAAAATTTCAAATCATGATCCCTTTGACTACCCCATTTTTCCCTCCTTTTCTTTTCTATTTCTGTTTCCCTTCTCCCCCTTGCCCAGGCATTTTTGCGGATCGCGGGAGCGTTGCCCTTCTCAACATTAAACTCCCCCCCTCTGACCGCCACGGGGTAGATTTCGGGAGTGGCAACTCTACCAACGCCCTTCTGCTTCGATTTCTCCCTTCTTTTCCTCTCTTCCGTTTTTGTTTTCTCTCTCTTTTTTGAAATGCATTTCCGGGCTTGTATCCCCTTCCAGCCTATCATGCCCCCCCCCCCATGAACCCCCACCGCATATTTTCCACCCGTTTGTAAGTACCCCGAATGTATTAAAGACCATTCCCAGGTTCCGTCCAAACGACTTTCCGCTATTCCTCCACCCTGTGTCCCATTGATAAACCAGTTCGAGTCAGACATCCCCTTCTTTCAAATCATCGTAACCTTTTTTCATAATTTATTGGGGACTACTTGACACTTTTCCCCCTGCAAGATGTCCTCCTATTCCTGAAGTGTTTCCCCATAACCCCCCCTTGGACTACCTTCCACCCACGTCTTATTCTTTCACCCTATTCTTATCAACGGATTTCATTTTTTTATTCCTCCCATATCCCAACACGTCCTGCCAATGACAGTGCATTACCCCCCCCCCAGGAGACGCCTTTTGACTGTGGCCCTTTTCCCGACTTCTCCCAATCTTGCAGTTTGTCATTGGGTCCACATTGCTTACCGTTTTTATACGAAGGAAAATCCCCTTCCTAATTCTCCATTCTGAGCGTCTTCCCAACAATGCTTAACCCCCTCCCGGAAATTCATTTCTTTCCCTTCGTTGGCGCTCCGGTCCATTTATTGATTTCCCTTGTTTTCCCCTTGTTCTAGTAATTCCATTGCCCCTTTTATAATGACCCATGAACAACCCTCTTTCCTTGCTTTCTATCTGGCATGATTTTATATTGACGGGAGGAATTTTTTTTTTTTACCCTTTGTAGTCTTTGTCATTTATTACTCGGATCTTGTGTGATCACAACCCTTTCCAATTGATTACTTTTAGCTATTATATTAGTTTTCTCGAAACGCTTGTCTGTACACCCCTCCCCAGCCTTGCCCCCCCAAACGTCTTTTCTTCTCCCCCCTGTCCTATTTCCCCACTTTCGGGAACCCCGGTTTGGCGTTCTCTTTACCAAATTTTCCCCTTCGCTTTGCTTGTTTCTTGGAGCATGCATTTTTTCTTCTTTTGAAATAGTGCTATCAGCTGCTCGGTCCTCTTTTTCGGCCTTAGCGATTTAATTTTTTACCTACTTTCTCTTCCTCCCGAAAGTCATGCTCCCCGATTTTAATCTGCAGGTCCACTCCGATGCGATTTCGTCAGATTCAAACTTTCCCCTGAAACCCTCTAAAGATTCTATTTATGCGGTAATACCACCGCCTTTCCCACCCTTTTTCCTAATCCCCCTTCCTTCACACCCGCCTCCCCTATTTACACCTCAATCCTCCCCCGCACCCCCCCGTCGTTTTTTATTGGATGGCGCTTGCCTTTTTCTCATGTCCTATTGAAGAAGTTGTTTTTTTATGTAAATTTTATTCCTTTTCATTTCTGTTCTCGGAAACATCCCCTCAGGAAACCTTGCAGTTGGACCCTTTTTTCTATGTATTCATGTTCTTCAGGACAAGAAGTCCCTTCCCTATTAACTTCTCCCCCCAAGCACGTGTCCCGCCCATGTGCAATACTTTTCGCCTTCTTGATGTCCCTTCTCCCCAACTTTGTCCATACAGCTGCTTTTTATTCCATCACTCGCTTCAGCCTGCCTCCCTGCACCCCCAATCCACCGTCTTTTCCCTATTTTTCCTCTTCAGGCCGCATTTTTTTCTCCTTCTGCTTCCTTTGTTGCCCATATCCCCTGCTTTAACTTTCTTTAATTACTTTTTTCATCCCCCCCTTATTGTAATCAGAAACGCCCCCTTTTAGGTTGCACCCTTGCTACCGCCCGATGATTTAACCTTGAGTGTAGGGTAGAATCCCCTTCCTTTGTATATGATTTTCAGATTTTTTTTAACCAGTACAATGTCCCTTCCTGGTTCTCTGGTACCCCCGTTGATTTTCCCCAAAATTCCCTTTTTCTTTCGGCTCATTCATTCCCCTGTTATCTGGCATCCCGGTTGTCGATAACCTTCCCACTAAATAGCTGACCGTTTTTTCCTACTCCCCCCCCAAGCCAACTAACATTAGCAGTCCCCTCCCCCAACTTTTCCCCTTCCTTCCTCGATCACTCTAACCCTCCCCTTCAAAATCCATTGCTGTCCTTTTTTAAACGATACAACCGGCCGCTTCCCCCGTCAGACCCTCTGTCTTTCCCCCCCCGCCCATCTGTTGAAGTATTCTTCCCTCTTTCCAGCTCTTTAACTCTCCTTTCAAACGTTCCATTGTTAGGGTTTCTTTTTTGCTTGCTTCCTCCTTCCGTTTTTTTTGAGGCTCGCAGCCAACAGAGTCCCCTCCCCCCACAGTCATTTTTAAGCTATAGAACCTTATTCCTCAACCCCCTCTGCGGAGACAGGTTTTAATTCCTTATTCTGACGGTTTTTCCACTCTTCCCTTTCTGTATCGTTTATCATCAATAACTTTTCCCTTCTGCTGTATGGCACGAGTGATATATTATCGTTGATAATCCCTCTTTCTTCATTGGCTCCCTTTTTTTTTTTATTGTCCTCCTTTAACTTGGGATTTGAAACCTTTACGTTTTTTATTGCGGTTGAATGTGTTCTCCGATTTGTATACTTCCCTCCAACCCGGCTATTACTTCAGAATTCATGCAATGGAGCTGTCCTCCCGTGGAATTTGAACTACCCAAACTGAAGTTCAAAAGTTTCCCCTCCGTCAACAATTTGCAGTTTTCCCCCCCTTTTTTTTGCGAAAAACACTATACTCAGCCGGTCTCGACAAAGTTGTCCCCCCTACCGACAGTCCGCCCTTTGCATTTATTACATTCTTTTTTCCACAATCCAATTCTTCCTCAGTCATCTTTTTTTTCTGTCCCAAATAATTTTCAACTCCCTTTTGGCCGGTTTAAATTGCCCCCCTTTCCCACGGATTCCCCCTTATTCCCTGCTTTCCCAAAACTCTCCCCCCCTATTTTTTCTTTTTTTTGGTGCATTCAGAACATTTCAATTTTTCTAATGCCACTGAACCGGTATTTGTTGCCATCCCAATCTAGGGTCCCCCTCCACCAAAAAACCTGTCTTTCATTCTTTTCTCCCCTTTTCTTTTTTTCCCCCATCCGTTTTTTCCAGTTTGCTACCTGCTGGAAATCACAGCTTTTGATCGTGGTTCCACTGCCAGGACAGCTTTCACTGATTTGCTTGTTCCCACGCAGACCGGTGTTAGGAAATTTTGAGTTTCTTATTTATTTTATATCTTGATTGCCTTAATCTTTCCCCCCTTTACTCCACCCCATTCGAGGGCAAGCTTCCCCCTCCCCGGTGTCTCTGTAACTGATGTCTGGCTTCTTCTCCAGAGTACGTTCTTCTTTTTTCTTTCGTACTTTGCCTTACCCCAAGGTCTCTTTTTTTTTGTAACTCCCCAATACAATCTTATGGTTGCTTTTTCTAGGTTTACTTTCCCTTCCTCTTAAATCTCTGATCTTTGCTTTCCATCACCTCTCTCGCCATTTATCGTGGTCCAGTTCCACTCTTAAGTGCTGGCCTCCTATAAGGCAAATTTCCCGTTCCTTATTTGTCCCTCAGCTTCTGCCTTACCTCCTCCTCCCATTCATGTCCCACTGCATCTACCCAAAGTTAATCGAACTCGAAACCCCCAACTTAAGCTTTTTTTTTTTTCTTACCTTCCTGACCATTCCTTATTGCATCAGCTGTCGAGATTTTTTCCCAAAAAACTTACCCTTTGTTCAATGTACTATCCCCCCCTTCCGCGGGGTCCCTCTTTCTTTCATTTCTATCTGGAGCTTTTTTTCCGTACCTTCCCCCCCCCCCTTGATTCTTCACTCTCCTGCTCAGCTGTTAACTCTATTTCCCCCTCCCTCCCCCCCTACCTACATTGTCCCCCATTTTCCCATCAATAAGATTTTTAATCTAGAGGTTCTGTGGTTCTTTCCACCCAAGGGAGCATTTCGGCCTTCTATCTCTTATTGAACCTCATTATCGTTCCACGCCGAGATGAACCGAAATTAATTTCCCTTTTTTTCTCCCATTACTCCCCACACCCTTCTATTGTCCACCATCTGAGGCTTCCCATCCCCCCCCCCTCAAGAGGTGTTGAGTGCCACCATGTCCTTCATCTTATCCACTTTTCTAAGCACCCCCTGTTCCCCCCCCCATATCCATTTCTCTTTCCCGCATTACCATGATTATTGTCTTCCTCTTAGTTTCCACCCAAACCCTGGTTCTACGTAATGCATTGTGGTTATATGTACTGTTCCTTTCCTTTTTTGCGAAGCTGACTCCCAGTTGACCTTCCTTTTAACCAACTGACTTTCTTATGCCTCCTTTTCCTTCATTTCCCCTTGTTTTTTTCAACTTTTTTCAAGGTATGTCACTTTAATGCCGAACTTCATTTCTAATACTTAAATCACTATGCTGGTTCCGACATGACCCTTCTTCTTTTCCTGTTTTCCCTTTTATCACTTTTCCTGCTGTGCGGCTCTCTTCTTCTTTGCTGATCTTCAAACCGTTAAGTCCTTTCCCGATTTGAATTCCACAAAACGGTTTTTCGCTGAGCCTCGGATAGGTCCTGTTGCGTTGGGTTATACCCCCCCCTTGACAAGCAATTATCTTTTCCCCCTATACTTTCCTTCCCTCCTCCGTTGTTGTTTTTCTCTTATCTCTTCGAAGCAGATTTATACCCCCCCCGACCCCCTCCACCCCGAAAATCCCTTTGACCTTTGGACCTTTAAGTGACCTCCCTTTCCATACAATCGCGAATCTTTTTCACTTCTCCGGCAACGACCCCTCCTTCCCTCCAATTTCTACCCCTTTTTCTCCCCTCTCTCCGAGAAAAGGAATATAAATGTCGACCCACGCAATGGGAAAATCATTTCAGGAAGCTTATGTGGAATAATTGTCCCCTTACGGTCCCTCCATTAGGACTTATGTTGAATACCCTACCTGATACCATTTTAAAACCAAAGATTCTTGTTTGCCCTCAGGTCATAAGCTTCTCTTTCAAGTTTTTCTTTTGAAACGCACTGACTCAAACGGATGCAGCAGGACAGGGCCCCCCCCTTCCTGGCGTACGCTGGTTTTTTTTTCCCCTTACGAGAGTCCCTCCCCCTCTGCAAAATCGAATATGTCCTTTACATTGTGCTCACTTCCTCCTTTTAATAATCCCTTTCCCCCTCCTGACTTTCAAATTTTTTATGGTGGAGGCGCTCACCTCTCATTTTCCCCCCTTCTTTTTTATATTATTATGCTTACCCTCGCGTGGAAATAGGCGCGTTCATTTTCCGGTTTACTGGGGATTCCCACTTTTTTGCCTTCGCACTGCTAAATCAGCATCTTGTTCTATTCGACTTTTCTCTATGGTTTCTGTATGTCTATTTGTCCGGGACCTTAGGTCCATTAGGCCTCAGGGTTGTTTTTAGTTTTTTGTGAGTGATGACAACATTTTTTTTTTTTTTTCCCTTAAGTTTCTTTTCCCTTTTTTGAATATTTTTTGTTTCTTCTGAACAGCGCAGTTTCTTTGTTTTACTTCAAATTTGCCCCCCAATCAAAGCCTCTTTTTTTTCCCAAACCTCTTCGACCGCCCCCTATCTTATTCAAAGCATCGAAACTTTTAGAAGGGATTTTTCCACCTCTTTTCGATTACCCCCCAGTTCCCTTTCTGTATCCCCATTGCATCGTTCCCTTCCTTTTTTGTATTGAAGCCCTCCCTTTTCCGAATGTACGACATTCTCACTACCGCTGACGGTCCCTTCTGGTCTATGCTGTTTTCCCCCTTTTCCGCCTCCTCTACAGCTGATTGCCCCCCGAAAATTTTTTTTCCGTATTTTCTATCATGCCTGAATGCGACCGGTCACCGAAGCAAGACCCAGAACCTCTCTCCCTGACTTCCTATCAGTTAATTTCTGCCGTTAATTCCCCCCCCCACCCTTTTTGACCTTCAGTACTAAAAAGACCATGTTCAACCTAATCCCCCCTCACATGAATTCCCCCCCCCTCTCCACAACTTTTTTCCCTTGCACTCGAGAGAAGGGGTGCCTATGACGTCGTCGCTTTCCAAGGACCTTTTTTTCCCCCCCCTTTCCATTTGGTCTTAGTGCAAAAGCCCCAATTCCAGTAAAATTCCCTTTTCCTGGCCAGTGTCCAACACAGTGTTGACCCCCCTTTCTTGCAATTCAAACCGAAGTCATTCTTTCCTTTCAAAAACCCTTCCTTTGAATTACAAATGTCTGAAATACTTTTTTCGCCCCCCTTCTGATTCCCTTTCCCCATCTCACCAACCCAGCCCCCCCCGACTGTTAGATTCACCTACAATGGCGAGATGCTAGCTCATGACGCAACACAACAACAGTACCATCCTCTCCCTTCAGGGAAGTTTTTCTCCCCCATTATTATATTTTCCTTTTCTTGAAGTGCGTCTGCCCGCTTGTACGGTGCCCCATGGCGTCTCCCATAATACCCCGGCGGACGGAACTCCTGGTGATTTTTGCCACCAACAATATGTACTTCCACTCCGTTGCTTCCCAAGGAGAGGGTTTTCCAATTTTTAGAGATCTGCTCCTTCTTTTGAAAAGCCCATGGTGTAAAATTCACCCCCCCCATTTTTTTAACTTTTGAATTATTTCCCAGTCCTACTATTGATTACTCCTTTTTTTTTTTACGCCCATTCCCCTTCGTCTTTACTTGCCCCTGGTCGTAGCCTTTTCTAACCTAGCTCCCCCCCAGAGTCGTTCCCAGTTTAATTTATTCCCCCTTTCTCGACAATTACCCTAGGTGTCCCCCATCACCCCCCATTTTTTGGTCTGCCCACTTTTAAGACATTAGCACTTGAGCTAATCTTTCCCCCCCAAATAATCCTTTTCGGGTCTTTTTTGATCCCGCCCGTTCCCCCTGCGCTCGGAAAAAGTATTACCTCCTTTCCACTTCATCTATTTTTCTGTTTCCTTAATTCTCCTCTCTTTCAACACTTTCTTAAAAAGTAATTTGGTTCCTCACTTGTTTTGATTATATTTATACCCCTCCACCCAACCCTTTGTGTTTTTGTTCGATATACTGCCCTCCCTCAGCAAACAACCTCTCTTTAAAGTTTCATTATTCTTTACTTTTCATTTCAACGTATATTCCCTGCCAAAACTTTTTGCGTTGGTCTACTGAATAATATATGACGGTTTTGTAATCTGTCCCCCGTTTCCTGTCTCTTTTACCCTCCACAACAGTCCCTTTGTAATATTCCCCATTTCTTTGTCTATTATCGCCCCTGGCCCCAATTCTGTCTTACAGAGCTGGTTTTGACCTAATCCTTGTTCCATCCTTGTACTTTCCAAGAACGTCAACCTACGTATTTCTTGGGAATGTTTGCCCTCTTTGTTAATCGACCCCCCTTTTGTTCCTACTACGTTTTACTGCCTCCTTTTCTTTTTTCCCCCAGGTCTCCTCTCTTCAGCCTTAAACTGTGAAATATTCTCCCCCAGTTTTTTCCAAATTTCCTTCCAATGTTTCCTCCCAACCAATATTCTTTCTATTGATCCCACTCTGTTTCCACCCCCTCTTAATTCATCCCCTCCCCCCGGGAATTTAGCCCTTCAGTTTTTACAAACCCTTTTTCCCACTCTTCCTGCCCTTCAGCGGTTTCAATCCAATTCCATTTTTAATTTCCTTAAGCGGTCCCTGTGTTACCTTTGAACTTCCCCCTTTTCCCAAGCTGAATCTCCCCTGCCTTCCACCCCCCTTCTTCCCCCTTTTACTTAACATTTTGATTTTTTCAGCAGGTTCTTCTTCCTCATATTTTTAGGAGTGCATCATTTTAACGCATGTCTCCGGCCTTTGTTGCCCCTATGTGTTTAGCCCTTTTTGCCCCTGCGGTTTCCGCAAATACATCATTTTTATTTTATTCAGCGTTTGTCCTTCTTTCTGAACCAATGAATGCCTAAAACTATGTCCCCCCCTGCCATCTACCCAATGCCATTCCCGTTATTTTATCCTTCCTTTTTTCAGATACTTCCTAACTGCCACCTTTTCCCCCTCTTCATTATTCCCCCCCCCCTTTCTCAGTGACCACCTTCTGCCTCCTTTAAAGCTTCCCTCCTTTTTCGGGTAAGTTCATTGTCTTCTGTTATCCCTCTCCCTCTTTCCCTTTTCCTTCGCTGAAAGGTACAAATGGCACTTTTTTTATTAACGCAGCAAATAGAGGTATTATCTTTCCTTTTTCTTACCTTCCTCTCCCTTCCCCCTCATTCCCTGCATCTTTCCTTCTTCCCCTCCCGAGCCATGCACTTCTCGGGATCCTTTTTATTTCAGATCCCGTACGCAGCAACCGCTGAAGATATCGTCTTTTAGCAGAGCTCTCTCCCGTTTTTGAATCCTAACCTCCCTTCTTTCTTTCCTCTGACATGCCGGCCTTTCCCCTGAATGAGACAACTCATAGTTTTCTACCCTATAGGATCCCTTCTTGAATTTCCTCCACTCCGTTTCACCCTTTCGAGTAGCGCTGGTTCTCCTGAGTTCAATCATCTGATAGCGGATGCTTTTTTTCCATCGTCACTTCATTCCCAAACTTTTCCCTAATAGAATGTACCAACTGTCCCTTGTTTCCCTCCCCTTCAAAATCCTCAGTCCCCACCGGTAGAAATCAATAATCTTTCTTCCTCTCCCCCTCTCTGCGTGGCACACGTTTAGCTTGAATTCCTCGCTTAAATGAGTCTTAAATCAATCCCCTACCCCTTTTTTCCACCGAATATACACATCGCTCCCTAAAGTCCTTTTCACCGCTTTCCTTCCTCACCTTAGTGGAAAAATTCTGATAATCTACCCCACACTTCAAGCGGGCCTTTCTGCCCATGGGATTCTGCCCCTTCTTATCCCCTTTCTCCCACCCATGTTTTGCTAGCCCCCCCCACCCCCCCCTTCGACCTGCTGTCAACTATTTCTGAAGTCCTTCGTCTTCCACCAATTTCTCCTCCCCCATCCTTTGGTCTCCGCTGTCTATAGGCAAAAGGTCTTCCCTTAAAAGCAGTCAAATAGTCAGTAAATAAGTGTTCATATCTTTTTTTTTCCTTCTCAGTTATATTCCCTATTCCTCCTGCGTCCCTTTTTCGTCAGTAATGTCTTCTTTCCCCCATCCATTTGACGTTTTTATTTAATTCCGTATATTTCTGTTTCCTGCGGCACTTGGTCCCCTTGGAGTCGTTGTTATCCCACCTTGCAGGATTTCTTATCCTCTTCTGACCGCCTTTTTCGTTTCCCCCTGGGTTTCCGACCCTTTATCGGTGTTTGCGTGTTCCCTTGCCCCTTATGTTACCTCCTTTATGCGCCATTCCTATATCTTTTTCCTTCATCCCTTTCCTGGTGTTTTTTGTTCGCTCCGAAGGGGTCCTTCCCAAGGAAGTGGCCCCCAAGACATACCATCCCCCTCACCCTGATAGTTTGTCACCCCCGTTTGTTAAGACAAGACTCCACTTCCTTTTCATCCTTTTTCACAGATTCTCCCCACATCCAGGATTTCTGCCAATGAAGCATCCCTGAACAGGAACTAAAGATAACCCTCCCCAGGTGGAACCCCCCCCCCCTTTTTTTCCTTGTTCCCACCTTTTAACTGTCTTTGTCTGGTGAATCATTGCCCCCCCCCAATTCTTAAGATTTGTGCCTGAGGAATAAACCTTGCTTTCCCTTCCTTTCTTATTCATAAGATTAGTCACTGCTTTCATTTTAATCCCGGCTCCCCGCCCCCCCCTTAGATATGTTCTTTTTTCTCCCACACTTCCATTTTTCTTACTGGTGTCTTCCGCTCGGCATTCACTTCCAGCATTTTTAACATGCACTTTCCTTCGTATTGATGTTATCCCCCCCATTTTCCTTTTCCCTAATGAATATGCAACCTCAACCCCCTGCTTTCCATGGTTTTTTGCGTGCTGCTGCTGGTTGATTTCCCCCTTTCTTCTGACGTCTACGGACTTTAATTACATTTCATCGGGTTGGCTCTTCCTTGACTTCTTCTGGTATTCCTTTTTTCTACTCTTTATAAATTCCGCATCTCCTTTGTCCATTCATCCCAGTATTTCTGTCCAAACCATTATTTTTCCTGGCTTTCCGAGTTCAATCCACATTTAATTCTGAGCTAGTTGGAAGTTGACCTCCAATTCCCTGACGTTTCCTATTTCTGCCTCCCTCTCCTCCAGATTTTTGCACCTCTGCCCAGAGGTGTTCCCACCAAAGCACCATTTTTTTTTGTCAACACTTGATTCTCGTGGAACCCACCTTTGCGCCCCTGTCATCCGGCTGGGTAGAAGCCGAAATCTTCCGGGGGATTCCGCTTAAAGTCATGTGTAAGATCCTCATCGTCCTTTCCGTGGTAGGATTGTCACTCCCTGACAGCCTGTGCCGGTTCTTATCAGTATGCATTTGGGAGGCTGGACAGAGGGCTGCCTTACTCAAGTTTCTGATTGCCTTCCCGCCCCTTTAGAGATGTGTTCCTTAATAAGCTTCCCTCTTGTCTGGTCGTTCCTCTCCTGGAAAACGTAAGCCCGACCCCCTCCCCTAGACGTTATTTGCTCGTAGAAAAACAAACCCCAGCCCATTTGCAACCATTTTTCTCACTTCCTCCCTTCTCCCCCCCAAACCCGCCCTCTTGTCTACAGAAGCCCCACACCCGCCTACCCCTTTTTTTGTGCTTGCCCCCTCTCGTGATGCCGAACTGGATTGTGAAATCCTGAACACTTTTTCATAATTCCCAATTGTACTTTCATGTCGTTTCTGCGTGCACCTGGTCCCCCCCAATGCTTTCGGTCGGCATAAAACCGTGTACCCCTCGTTTCCTCATTTCTCAAACCCTTCCCCTGACTGCTTACCGTTTCCTCCCCTCCACGGAATCTTCTTTTCCCCATTCCCTCTGTTATCCTATATTTGATGGAAAATCCTTGCGCATTTTGCCCTTCAACTCAATTAACCCTTTTTCCGAAGATGCTTCTCATGCTCTCCCACCCGCCACCCTGCCCCTAAGCCAGTGTTTTGGATGAACATTTTGTGGCGTGTGGACCTTTTTTCCCCTGCCGCTTTTCTCACACTTGCGTTGTCCCCCGGATCAGGGTGCCCAGCATGCGTAAGTCACGGTTTTTCCCCCACCAATCTTTTACAGTTTCCTCTCTTCCCCCAATGTCTAGGTTACTTTTTTCGCCCCTCATTGAAGTGAAGAATATACAACCCATTGTTACTTCCCCATTCTGTTATCATTTATCCTTTTCAAGTGTGATTTTCCCACCCCTTTCCTGATTAGTCACGGCTAACTTTAGCCCCTCTTTATCTCGTTTTTGAATATAAAATCCATTTCCCCATGTAGCTTCCACGACTTTGCCGTTACTTATTTTTTTCTTTCCCAATTCTACGACATCAAGGAGTCACTACCTGACAAAAATCCCCCTAGGGAGTCCTACGGACCCGAAGGCATTTGATTTGAGCCGTAGACCGATAATAAGACGCCATACCTAGGGGAGAAAAGCATATGCTGTACTTTTTTTTGCAGAAAACCAGCTACAGTTCACCGGTAACCTTCTTTTTCCGATGCAATTAATTAGTTCATTTGATCCCTTCTCAGTGACCAATCCTGGTACCTTAGGGTCTGCATTGTTTCCTTATCCTCTTACTTTGGTTTTTTTTTTTGGAGGATCTGCCAGCCCTCCAGTCCCCCCTCCCCCAAGTATGTTCTTTCTGCCCAGATTGCTAAGTTTATACAGATTCGTGCCTTTTGATTTTTTCCCTTCCTTCTCTGACGGGGTTGCCGCATTTGCGTGGTACCTTTTTCACCATAACCCAGCCTTTTATGGTGTATCCCATTATTCTGTCGTATGTTTCTCATCGTTTTTCTCATCCCCGTCCTGTTTTTTATGTACTTGCATACCTTGTAGTGTCTTAGAAGGTGCCCCCCCACTACCGTCAAACTTTTCCTCCTACTTTCTGAGTGCTCTAATCATGCCTCTTCCCGGCCCTGGACTCCTTCATTGGCTTCTATCTTCATAATGGATTTGACCATCAAACCTCCGTGGTCCCCAATGCCAGACTTACAATATCAACATTATATTCCCGAACTGACGGAAAAGTTTTTTTAACCAAACCTTCTACCTCGACCTTGGCCTCAACTTGCTGTCCTTTCTTTACCGAAGGGTCAACCCTTTCAATCGGTGTTCCCCCCCGCAAGAGCCAGGTAAAATCATTTTTAGACGCCCCCGGCACTGTGAAATCATCCTCTTTCCCCTTGAATCATCACTAAACACTTGTTCCCAATAGTATCCTTTTGCTTTGTGCTCACGATCCTTTATATGTATTTCCTTTTTTGCCTTCTCAAAGAATGGCTCCCGGCTTATTTGTTTCCCCCCCATCCTCTATGGCTTTGTCCCCCTCAAGCCTTCTGACAAGTAGTCCGTACCCCCCCCGTTTTACTTTAATTGCCTTCTGTTCTGCGCAACTTTATGGCCTTTAACAATCTGCCCCTTTTTTTTCCAAATTACAGGTCTTATACTGCATGCTGTGCTCCCCGCAGAACCTATCACCGACTTCCCCTTTCAAATTCCCTGCGCACCTTTACCTTCCATCCTGTTTTTTCCGCGCAAGTGTACTCGGGTCCTTCGTAGTATTTTTTCCTAGATTACGTATTCTTTTTTATATACCTTTTTTCCTTCCAAATGGCACCTGTTGTTTAAGCACTTACCTTCTTAGTATCTTAGAGGTGCTTTTTTCTTTCTTCGTGCCCCCCTTAAGACAAACCCCGTCCTATTGGACTGATAACATAGTGATTCCCTTTTAGAGTATCCCCCATTGTCACTTTAGTAAGTCTGCCAAATGTCCCACTTGCCCCCTCTACTTTCCTAAACCGCTCCCATCTTCGGTCATCATGCAGCTATCCCTATACCACTGTTAATACAATGTGCCCTTGCACTTTTAAGGACCTTTGTCATCGCACCTTGGCCTCCATTATAGTTTTTTTCCCCCCACATGCCTTATGACCCTCCAGAGCCGTGTTCCCGAGAAAGGTTTTCCATCTTCCTGGAAGACCGAGCGTTGAGTCATCAAAGACTTGATAGCGTCTTTCCCCTAGGACTTTTCCTTGAATGTTCTTCACTCCAAAAATCTTTTCTCTTTCTAGCTGGCTCCAGCTATGCATCGGAAATATCCATACATGCCATTCTGACCTCCATAATGTTTTTCCCTAGGCTTTGATCCCCCCCTTTTTGATGGTTATCACGAGTCCCCGTGAAAGTCTGGGGAATGCCAACGCGATTTACCCTCCCCTGTTAATTCCCTCGCGGGTCCTCCTAAGAATAATACATTATCTGTTTTGAAAAATCCTCGTTTTTTTTTTTGATGCTAATACTATTACGAATTTTTTTTTCCCCCTCATGTCTTAGTCCATTGCTTACCCACGGTAAGCACAAATTTTTGATAGCCCCCCCCCCGCTTGCCCTAACGTGCGGTTACACTGATGTAGTCACTCCACCTCGTACGCTAATGATTTATGTCCTTGGTCTTACCGTTTTAGAAGTCTGTTCCCTTCAAGCTGCTTAAAAACAGAATTCCCCCCTTTTGACAAGAATCCCTACGTTGGTTTCATGATAATTGATGTGCAACAATTCATTCCTGCGAACTTTTTTTCAGGAATTGTCAATATTTCCAGCTATCAAATCCATGATCTTGCCGGATTCTTTTCCCCCTGTAATCTTTTCTCTTCTTACTAATCTTTTTCCAATTTTGATCGTTTCACTTGGTTGAAAAGGGTCAGGAATTTCTCCAGTATTTCTCAGGTTTTCTTGGTCTTTAACACCCCCACTGTTGTCCGATTCAACTTTCTCTGGATTTACTGGTTTCGTCGGTCCATCCC
>Ga0179593_1509402_pt1 | contig 20823 bp, 25 predicted proteins | sample CZODoug2_1_08_16_FD_185931 | JGI IMG/M metagenome (GOLD analysis project Ga0179593, IMG submission 185931) | Vadose zone soil fungal communities from Angelo Coast Range Reserve, California, USA - CZODoug2_1_08_16fungal (PacBio error correction) | ecosystem: Environmental > Terrestrial > Soil >... | reverse complement strand
CGACTTGCTCCCTTTTTTTTCTCCTCTCTGGCGTTTTTTTTAGATCTCATCAAGGATAGATTTTACCGTAAAGGCTGAAGTAGTTTCGTGGGGCCTTTCTTTGGTTTGTTGATTCAAGTCTCAGCCCTCTTTCTGAGGAAAAAGAACCCGCCCGCTTTCTTTTCTTATCTCTCGTGGTCTTTCCTTCCTCCGATTCTTCTTTTCCCCCTCAAGGAAGAAACAGCCCAAGCCGATCATTCCCACCGAATGATAATTTCCTCTAACTTGGCCACACTCTCCGACTTCCCTTGTTCTTTGAGCTCTCTCTCAGCACTCGCGCTTTTTCCTTTCTTCCAATCTCTTTCCTCCCTTCTTACTCGCCCCTTTTTTTTTTTCCCTTCCCCCTGGATGCTCTTATTCCCTGACCCAGCAATGAGCAGCTCAGGGGCGGAGGTTTTCTTCCCCCTGCGAGCACTCTTCCCTCCTCTTTTGTACCGACTTTTCTCCCCGTTATCAATCGGCGCGGCGTTATGCGATTTTCTCTTTCCTTTCTTTACCTGAAGCCCCCCCTCGTTACTTCGCGTCTTGACTCTATGCAGAAGCTCCCTCAGGGAAAAGGACTTTCGAGGTTCACTCGCTACTTCTGAACTCTTTTTCCTGTCCTCTTTAGTCCCAACCTCCACGGCCTCGTCATCAGACTTTTGATTTCTCTTTTTTTCTGGCGTTTGAGTGATTCCGAGAACGTTCTCAGGGCGCGGCGATCCCGACCCCTGAGTTTCTCTTTCCCTTCGAGACTCCTCTGAGTCTCGAGGCATACTGAGTTTCCCTTTTCCTTCTCCCTCTTGCCGGCAACCAAGTTGAAGTCCGGAAGGAGTTCCCGATCTCTTCGGAATAGCGTCCTTTTTCCCTATCGATCCCAAACTTTCTAGGGAATCCTTTCCCCCACCTCTGCTTCTCCCCTCCGGGTGATGGAAAATCAGCAGGTCTCGGCACGGCGGCGTTCCCCTCCAGATCCTCCCCCCTTCCCTTTTTTTCCCCCCTTGACGATTTTGTTTTCTCTTTTTTTCCGATGTTCTTCATCTCCTCGCGGCGAGTTCTAACGGAAAAACGCTCGCCGCGATTAATCCGCGGCCTCTTTACTGGTTTTTTCCCTTACGAAGCCTCATCCCGTCTGCCCTTTTTTATAAGGCTGTTTTCCAGCGCTCCTCGGAGAAATTTACGTACCGACTTTATCACTGAACTGTGCGAATTTTTCCCCTTAACCGATGCAGTAACCCACCACGTCTTCGCACCAACAAACGTTTTTTTTTATGTGCCGTATAGAACTCTTCGGTTCTCCCCTTTTGCCGCTAGGATCCCCGGCTTTTCTTTCCGACACGAACTCCCTCTCGACTGGACTTTTGCCTCCCTTCCCACTTCGTTTCCCCCCCCGCCCTGCTCACCTCCCCCGACCCCTCCTTCTTCTTTTTTCTCGCAATGTATACCCGAGGCTGAAAGTTAAGGCAGTTGTCGGTATTTTCTTTCAACGCTCTCCTTTGAATACCTTTTCCGCGTTTTTTTTTGGTTCTGGTAAAGTGTTTGGGCTTCTCAGTTTGGTCCCACGCCATGATGGAAGTTTTATCCCTTTTGTCTTGTGTGCTTGCGTTTCCCTTTTGCGTAAGATTTGGCTCAAGAAAAGAGAGTCTTCTGACAAACGACACGGGCGTTCTTTGCAGAGCGTTCCTTTTTCCTTCGCTCTTTCCGACTTTCCTCCTAGCACGCGTGAACGGCCCAAACTTCCCTTCCCTTTTTCCCGGCCGTTTTCCCTTGCCGGCAGTCCTCTCAAGGAGAGATTCGCCGTCCTCGCCCCTAGAAGACTTGAGCCCCCCTCCTGTTTCACCAGTATCCCTTCCCTCTTCCCATTCCGGTGAACCTTCACGCTCCGAGCGGTTTGCGTTCTTTTTGGGATTCGATGCCCTTTTCTATTTCCCTGTGACGGTCCCTTTCTTAGATGACCACGCCTATTTCTAGTGATCTTTCCTCCGACCTGAATTTTTTTTTGTTTCGGTTCGGCGGCGCTCTTTCTCCCCAGGACGTTTTTTCCCCCTCGTCTGGGTGAACCGGCAGGTCTTCCGATCAAGATCTATTACTTCCCTCCTTTTTTTTTGAATCTCTTTTCTGTTCTTCTTCTTCCCCCCCAGACGATGGTCTTTGGGCGCCTTTTCCTGATCAGTCAAGACGCGACGGACTCCACCAGCGTTCGCCCCCTCCACTCCCCCCTCGTTTCTGTGCGATTTCCTTCCTTTTTACCACTTTTCTTGTCCCCCCAGAATCTTTTTTCCTGATTTCTCCCCCCCTCTTCGGAGCGTCCCTTTCGTGAACTACACCAGATGGCCTTCCGACTACTGTTTTCATTCAGACCTCTCTTTCCTTCCCCCCTCTCCTCTCCCGTTCTCTCTCCGTTATCCCCTGGCCGAGCGTCAGTTCTTTCCAACAGCACGGCTTTCAGACCCCCCCTTTTCCGTGGTACAAGCTCCTTTTTCCTTTTCCCCCGTTTTTTCTTCTCTTTCTCGTTCCCTCCCCCTAAGGCTTTGGCCCAAGTATTTCGGCCGCGTTCTTTTTCGCCGCTTGATGCCCAAAGCTTACGAAACACTGGTTCTCCTTTCTTTCCACACCCCCCCCTTGCTCGGCAGGCTCACGGTGAGTTCGTCCCTTCATCTTGTTGGACCGTCCTCCCCCCCTCCAAGGTTTTTAAGTAGACAACCTTCCCCGAAAAACGGCGGATTTTTGGGAATGAGCAGCTCCCTCTCTGATCCTATCCGAAACGACCTTCTCTGATGAGTAGAAGTGAATGTTTATTTTAGAATTCCTTCCGGCTTCTTCCCTCTCAAGTAGTGTTTTTTTGAAGTAGGTGAGCATTTATTCTTCCAGCTCCTTTCCCCTCGCACCCCGGCTCTTTTAGTTGGTATTTTGGTATGTTCCCCCCCCCCAATGGGTTTCTGGCCCCCCAAGCTGAGGGTAGCCAAGAGAGGAACTCCGAGAGGTGAGGTTTTTCTTCTTCACCCTTTCGTTTCGGGCACGTCTGTGTTGTTGACTTGACGTCGCTTCCTTAGTTTAGGCCCCACTAGAGGCGTCATTCTCCATTCTCTAGCCGCTCCTTCCTTTCCCTTTTTCTCCGGCATCAAGATATTGGGCCCTCCTTTCTTTAATATGTCATGATCTCGTTTTAGGTTTCCTCTACCTCGTCCTTCCCCCCCATATCGCCCGCCTCCTCACTCCCCAGCCTCTTTTTCGCGTTTGTCCCCCTTTCCCCATGGAACTTGCATTCTCGGGCTCCGGTTCCTCCGTTTCTAGAGAGGTTAATAGAACCTTCGTGCGCGTCGGAGAGTAGAGGGCTTCAATAGGAAGAAACTCTTCTTTTGGAAGCACTTAGAGCGCCAGCTCTGATGACTTTTCCCCTTTTTCCCCTTTTCTTGGGTGCCTTCGGTCGAGTTTTTTTTAGCCTTGCTAGGGGGCTTCTACTTCTACCCTCCCGACTTACGACGACTCAGACCTGTCTTTCCTCTAGGTTCTTCGACCAGCGAGGTTACTCTTTCGAGCTCGTTTCTTCCTCCATTCCCCCTTCCAATTCGATTCCTAGATTTCCTTGGCGTCTGTTTTATGTTTTCTCCGCCCGGCCAGCGTTGAGTCTTGCGCGTTGAACGCGCTCGTTTTACTTTTCCCTTCCCCACGGTCCGGCATTCTTTTTCAGTTCCGAGTTGAGTTGTAAAGCGAGAGCTCGACCTCCATGCCGCCGGCGCCGATTGGGCTTTCCCTCGTACGGTCCAGATTTCGTTCGGAGTCCTCTTCCCTTGTCAGAGGCCGCTCCCCCCCCCCTCCCGACTGGCCTTTTGGGGTCGTTTTCCCCCTCTCCTTTAACCCGTTGTCAATTTTGATCTGAGTACCGCGTTTCTTTAACTCGAGGTTCTCCCAGATTCTCTCCTTTACCCCCCCCCTCCTCGCGATCTCTCTCGATTGCTCCCGGTCCTCGGAACCTTTTTCCTTTTTTTTTTCCCTTCTCGGCTTTTTTCGGTTTTTTGCTGTCGCGCTGATCGAGTTTTTTTTTTGCTGTGGGTCTCCTTGATGGGATATTTCTTTTCGGACGTCTTTTTCTCTCCCACGAGAGATCCCCCCTCATATTTTTTCCCCCCTTTGATTTGAGAGCGCTTTCCGGTGGGATCTGAGCAGTTCGCGCGTGAACCGCTTCAAGCACTAAATCCCTGTAGTGGTTTTCGACGGCTCTCAATCGCCGGCTTCTTCTTCCCCCCCCGTGCCTTTTCTTTTTTTTTCTTTCCCTTTCCTCACCTTTTTTTTTTTGAGTGATCCCCCACTTCTTTTCACGGCAGGACGCTCTTCCTTTTTTACGCGCGGACTCTTTTCTCTTCTCCTCCCTTCCTTCTTGTAAGCCCCTCCTTTTTTTCTTGTGTTCCTGCGGTTGCGCTCTGACCCGATCCCTCGGCCAAACTCCTTTCCTGAACCTTTGGTGATACCGCCAAGGATCTCGTTGATCTCTCTTCCATTCTAGCCCGCCCTTTTTTTTGGAAAATCCCTGGAAGTCACCCCTTCCCACCCCAGCCAGATCCTTTTTTTTCCTGAATGATCTTTCCCGCATCTCGAAACTGGCCAAACCATCTATCCTCCCTTTGTTAGACTTCCTCTCTATAAGCCCTTGTCTTGTCCCTTCTCGCTTTTTCCCCAATCCCCCCCTGAGTACAGAATAAAAGTATTGTTACGAGCCCCTTGCACGACCCAGCAATGAGTTTCAAGGGCGGAGGTGTTTTGAATCGGCTCTCCATGAATCCTTAAGAATCGAGAAAGAGCGTTCCCGCCCTCTCTTTTTCCCGGATGTGTTCTCCCCCCCTTTTCTCGAGTGATCCTTCCACTCGAGGAACTTCCCCGCTGAAGATCATGCCGGAAGCGTTTGATTTTCTCCTTTCAGACTAGCGCGTCCCTTTTGAGCTCCTCTTCTATGAAAGATCCCCTCCCTCCCTTCCCCTCCTGGAAGTTTTCTAGCGATTCTTTCTTTAGGAGTAGGTCTTCTCGCGATTTTTCTCAGGCGCGGGCTCTTCTTTCCCTGATGGTCGCAATTCGCTGCTTTCCTCTCTTCTTTTTCCATTTTTTCCCGTCTAAGCTCCATTAGGACCTCAAGACTGCCAACATCAAGTTACTTCCGTAGTCTTCGACTTCTTCCTTCACCGAGAAGTTCTGATCTCCCAATAGTTATTTTTCTTCGGCACGACCCCCTTTACTACTACAACGCCGAACCCTACTTTGCGGTCCCCTCTACCTCGGTATCTAAGGCGGAGTTCATATTCCCCCTTTGACGGCACCGTCCCCCCTCAGAAGTATGGGGTTAGTATGTGTTTTTTACGAGATGTTGAAGGTTTTTCCGAGTTCTATGTTCTCGGGACCTGGACATATACAGAAGACATTTCTTCTCTGAGTTAGCATGGACCCCCGAAGGAAAGTAAGTTAGTGATCAATCTTGGGAATGGATTACAAGCTTCTTCCTTACAATACTTGCACGTCCGCTTAATCTTTCCCCTACAAAGTTCAATAGGATTTATGGGGGGTGGTATGAGGGGGGGGGGGGGGCACGGGGGGGCGGGGGGGTGGGTATGGGGGGGACCGGTGTTCGCAGGTTTTTTGGGGTAGGGGGGTTTCGACTGGGCGTTCGGGGATAGAGCGTTTTTTGTTGAGTGTTTGCCTGGGGTTGGCTTGCGGCGGTTGGTGCGGCGGGGGGGAGGGGGGGGGTTTGGGGCACGGGGGGGGTCCCAGGGCATGGCGGGTTGCTGCCCGTGGGTGGGAGGGGTGGGTTGGCTTCGCTTGTTTTGTCAGGTCGGTTTTTTGGAAGATTGGTTTTGGGGGCGGGAGTGGGGTGGGAACGGGTTGGAGGGGGGGGGGGTGGCGGGGGGGGGTGCGGGTCTTTTCTGGGGGGATTTTGGGCGGTGGGGGATTCGTTTGGGTTTCTTCTGTGGGGTGGGGCGAGGGGCGGTTTTTGTTTTGGTGGGGGCGGGGTGGAGGGGGGGGGGTTTCTGGGTTCTGTTTTGGTTTTTTTGGCGGGGCGCCGTGGTGGGAGGTTTTCGGCTGGGAGGGGGGTGGTTGGGGGGGTTCTTTCGGGCGGTGGTGGGGGGGTGGGGTTTTGGGGGGGGGGAGGTGGGGGGGGGGGTTTTGTTTGGGGGGTTTTTGGGGGGCGGGGGTGGGGGCGGGCGCGGTTTTGGGTCCGGGGGGTTTTTCGGGGGTGGGGGGGGTTGTTTGGGGGTGTTTTTTTTGGGGGGTGTTTTTGGGTTGGGGTTTTTTTTGGGCTGGGGGGGGTTGGTTTTGGTTTGGTTTCTTTTTTGGGGGGGGGGGACCCCTTGCCAGTCATTCACCGATGACGGCCGCCCAAACACCGCCTTTTGTGACCCCTCCTTCTTGTTTTCCGTTCTTCCTCCGAGATTTTTTTTTTTGCGTCACCTGTCAGATACTGACGCCCGCTGATGCTATTTGCCCTCATCCCCCCTTCGCAGCCCCCGACTTCCCTTTCCCCTCTAGCTTTCTTTTCGTCGCGTTAGTAACCGAGGCTCACGTCTACGCAGCCTGGTTGCTGTTCGTGCGTCCGCCCTTTTTCCTTCGCTTTCCCCTTCGGCCCCTTCAGTGTTTCTCCCTTTCTTCCTTTTCCCCCGGTGTTTTGGCTCTTCACGTTTTTAACGCCCTATGACGTTTTACCTTTTTCTTTTTTTCTATCTCGAAACCGGCGGTTGCTGGGGCCTCCCTCACCTACTTTCTTTTCTTTTACCATATTTTCTGCATTCTTTTCTTTCCTTGGCGGCCTCCTACTCCGCTGACGACAACGCCCTCTCCATTGCTCCCGACATCTTTTTTTCCTTCCCCCGTGATCCCACGTCACGGCTCTTCCCCTCTATTTCAAGTTAGATACCGTCCTTCCGTTTTGAACGACGCCGTCCCGTCCCCTGCCTTAATTACGCCCCCGAGTTTCTCTGCCATCTTTTACTTTTTTGTGCCGCATAAAGTCTTTTACCCTCGCTGTGACTTTCCGTCGAAACCCCCTTCCCCTTGGGTGAACCGGTCCCCTTGTAACCTTTATCTCCCTTTTCCAAGATCTCTTTCCCCTTGTGTCGTCTTTTTTTTTTTACGTGGCCCCTTTGCGTCGGCGCTCTAGGGCGCAGCAGCTACCTCGTTTTTCCAGTCCTTTCCATTCTTCCGATAACCCCCTTCATCCGTTGGGTTTGAGACGCATTTTTCCTCCTTGAACTGTTCCTCCCGATTTTTTCTTTTTTGGATCCTTCTCCCGCCGACGCAGAAGGGTTCTCCAAGCGTGGTTACGTCGTTCACCAGTTCGCTCGGAGCTTTCCGGTCATCACTCCAAAGGGGACTTGTACCACCTTTTGCTTTTACCAGACACCCAGAAGGCCGTTGAGGCCCCCGTACACCAGTGGACAGTCGTCGTTACTGGGAGGCATTTTCCCCAGAGGATCTTGCCTCCTTTCCAGTTTGAGGCCGGCGCTATCTCCGTTAGCTTTTTCTTCGATAGGTGCTTGAAACAGCACGGTATCCACATGGCATGCTTAGGGGAAAAAGGGTGGTCTCTTTAGAAGGTCTTTCTGTTTTCTTCTCGCAGCCCCCCCTGCAGGCAAGTCAGACAGACCTTTTAGTTTTTTTTCTAGCCTATCGTGTAAGGTAAGTTGCGGTCCCCTACTTCTCTTCCCCCCCCATTCTTTGCACCGCCTGTGATGACACCGTGCATCATGGCGTGCCCTTTTTTCAGAAAGAAACTACAAGGCCACTTTTAAGACTCTGAGTTCCCCCCTTGGCCGGCCGGGAATTCTTCCCCCACGACTCTCTATGCCATCTTGAAAACCACTTTATGATCCTTCTTTTCTCTCTCTCCGGTTTCTCTTTCCGTCCGTGATCCTCGGGTTTTTCCCCCCGTCGGTGCCGTCCGGTTATGCTCCGCAGTGGGCTCCCGAAATAGAATCCCACTTCTTTCCTAGTTTGTTTACTTCTCCCCCCCTCCCCTTTCTTTTTGGCTCCACAGAAAGAGTGCTTTCTCCCCGAGGGCAAATGCCCCCGCGTTTTTTCGGCCGTCCTCCTGACTGGCCTGCCCTGCGTCTTTTGTGAGCGGAGGATTTTTTTCCCCTTTAGAAGAAGATGCTGCTCCCTCTCTATCATCATCAGCCTCCTTCCCTTCTGGCAATTTCTTCCTGGCTTTTTTTTTTTGATTTGATTCTGACTTTTTTCGTGAGGGTACTCGCCCTACGAAACTGGGCCGCTCGAACCGCAATCTCCCCCCCCGACTTTTCCACGGGCTTTTTTTTTCCCCCTTTTGATTCGTTTCCATGTACGCCGCGGCCGAGGACCCAATTTCCCATCCCCCCATACCAATCCACTCCCCCCTTTTCGCGCCTTTTCTGATCGTTGTCCCTTTGAGAGGGACTCCCGCGGACGCAAGCTTCTGAGTTGGGACCTTGCATTGCCACTAAGATTAGACGCCGACTCCTTTCTTTTTCAATATTTCTTGTTGGCAGCTTCGGTCCTTTCTTCCCATCTTGTCTTGCTACCGAGATTAGATCTTCTCCCCAAGAGAATCGTACTAGGGATCCCCGATATCTGGCCTCTCAGAAGACTACTCTTCCCTCTCCTCCTCCCATTCGTTCTTACGTGGATTTGTTTTTTTCGTGTTTAGTTCGAGCAGACAGCTTGACTCTCTCGTTCCCGCTCTGGGTCAGGCTAAACTGTTCAATCTTTCCGCGCTCGTCTATTGAGCTTCGTTTGTCCGGCGATATGTCCCCTTCCAGACCCTTGGGGCGACCCCGCTTTTTCTTACGGCCTCCGGGACCTGTTTGAGTCAGATGCATGCGTCGAGTTTTGCCGATTCTGTAAAACCCTCTTCGCATGCGTTCTGGTTTCCTTTCTATTGTGAAGTGAGGCGTGATAAGCCCTCTTTGCTTTTGACCCTTTCCTTTCTTTTACCCCCTCCCGAGCGATTATGATGAGAAGCTCCCGGGCTCCCAAATCTTGCGGTCGGCCTCTGTTTTTTTCCCCTTTTTTTAGCGGAGTCATCCGGCTGCTTGGGCTGTTTCCCCTGATGTTTTCCCCGTATATTATTCTAAGGCAGGGGCTGGATCTCCAAAGATCGCTACAAAATCCTCCCTTTTTGCCTTTTTTCGCAGTTGTTTATGTTTTCCTCTCTGTTTTTAGCGAGTCTCCCTTCACAAGCCCTTCCCCCAAATTAATCCTGTAGGTGGATTACAATAGCTCGTGATTAGTCCTTTATTCTCACCCTCGCACTAGCGTACCTAGTTTGCACCTTGCTCTTTCTTTCATCTCTTGCTTTTTTTTTTGGTGTGTTGAGGGAGAGATCCTCCCCGGCGCGTGCCTCCTCTCTGATGGGCGCCGGTTGTTCGTTTTTCCTCACTTTTCTAAGTTAACATACAGGAATGATTTGGCTTTAGTTCCTTTGGGCTTTCTTGAGTCCCCCTCAGATCCTCCGGTTAAACCCTTCTTACGCGCTGGCAACATTCTCCTTCTCCGTGAACTTCTTCTCGTGGATCCATCTCCTGCCTTCGAAGTTTTTTTTCTCCCCAAGAACAACCCTCCCCCCCTTGACACGAATGAGACTTTTCGTGTTTTTCCCTTTTTTCCCAACCCTTCTTCCTTCGGACAGCAGATTTGCCCCCCACGTCCGTTGCTTCGATCGCTCTATGTTTTCTCGCCAGCGTTTTTTCCAGAGAAACTTTTACTCCGCTCCCCTTGTTCCGCTTTTGAACCCCTATCCTTTTCTACATTCTTCCTGTTTATTTTTTGAATGATTGAGAGAAAGATGCCTAATGAATATGACTTAACGTTACCCCCTCAACTTCCGTCCGCATTTTTCTTCCCGAGGTAGCCCCCCCATCAGGATGGGAGATGGTCCCGAGAGAGTGAACCTCGACTCCATCGTCTAGAGTCTGAAGCTTTCTGCAGAGTTTGATGAAAGGACCCCCCTCCCTCCCCCGAGGTCTCTTGGAGGCTTCCGCAGGGCTGGAGATTCAAGATACCCCCCACACACGCCCGAGTCCCTTTTTTCACTATCTGGTGATCTTCGACGTCGGAGTCTAGACGCCGGTTTGCTCTTTCTCCGATCTCTATTTTTTTTCCGTCATTCGGAAGAATATCGCCGATTCTCGAGGCCGCCCCTTTCACTTGCACTTTGACCTCATTGCAATCCCTCCCTTCCCTTTTTTTTCCAAGAGTCCTAGACTTCACTTGCTCGCGAAGGCGACTCTTTCCCCCCCCTTCATCGTTTCCCTCCCCGCTATTCGCCGAACCAATTTCCCCCCCCAGTTTGCGATGACAGACTCGATGCTCCTCCTTCCCACGCGGCCCTTTCGGCCCCCCTCCACCCTTTCCTGGATTAACCATTAGACGTATGTTTCGTTAGGCTTTGTTTTTCAGATGTTGACTTCACGAGTTGCCGGCACCTTTCCAGCTTAATCCTTTCCTGAAGTCCTCCTCCTTGAAAGAGGACTCCTCCTTTGCTGATGACTCACTTCGTTCTGGAGAAGACCCCGCTTCTCCCTTTTTCTTATCTCGCACCCCGTTTTTTTTCCCTTCTAAATTCCCCCCCTTCTCCGCATGGAAAGGCCCGTCCTCCCCCCCCCCGATGCCCCCTTCCGCAAAACAGCCTAGCGCATTCCTCGGAGCCCCCCCCTTTGGACGCGACGGCTTGCGAACTTCCTCCGGCCCTTTTCCTCTCCATTTCACCGAAGACAACCCCTTCCGTAGAAGCACTGCTCAATCTTACCTCTTTATACTTCGCGCCTACCGCTTTCTGGAACGTCCTACGCAGCAGGCGCAGCTGTTTGTCCGTCTGCTCACAGATATCGTTGGGATACTTTTTCCTTCTTTTTTAGTTTTTTTTCTGTTTTTTTGATTGTCTTCTTCACTTCCCTCATGTTCCTTCAAGGTTACTTCGGGCCGCCCCTCTCATGGTGTGCTGAGCAAACGCTCGTTCCGTCGTAAGATGGTTTGACCCCCTCCCCCCCTTTCTCCGCCAATCCCTCTTCCTTAGAGTGCTTGCGAGAGGCAGTTGACTTTGGAGATTCCGGGAATACGCTCCTCAACCCTCCCCTCGATCCTCGACACGGACTTTCCCCATCTTTTCCCTTTCTTGTACTTTTTTTGTCCCGTAAGAGATAGGATTCGATCCCAGGAGCTCTTTCGTCCTCGATATGAAAGAAGGTCCGGCCCCGCTCCTTCTTTTTTAGCATGCCCTACCAGTACGTTCAATATTGAATCTGGGCTCCTCCCCCCCGTGTCCTTCCGCGATTGCGGGTCTTAGCATTCACGGCTCAGTCTGGGAAACGTGTTTTGGCCACATATGACAGAATCCTTGCTGAAAATTCGCCCGGTTTTTTCTGCACGCTTTCCTCCGGGCGGAGTAGGATTTGGAGAGAGGTGCCGAAGCTACATCGTCTGGGTGTCCCCCGAAGGGAAAGGAGGACCCCCAGTCCAGATTTCTCTCTATTTTCCCCCCTCGTTTTTTTGCTTTTTCTAGGGTCCCTTTTCAAGTGACCTTTTTCTCAACACTTTCTTTGGCGCGAGAGAGAATAGACCTCCGGCAGTTAACCCCCCTGTGCAGTCTTCGAAACCTCTCTTCGGCGATTGTATGGCGTTCACCCACGTTACTTCTTCTGCCCTTAATCCTTCAGGAAGTCCGTGAGGCCGCGGTCACCCCAAGATTTCTGATTCTCCGTATGGTTTTTCTTTCCGATCCTTTTGGATCTTGCGTCTTCGTCGTCAGACTCGACGGCGACTTCTCCCGTTTGCCGCGCCGTGACGTTTAACAGCTACCTGGCCAGCACCGATGAAAAGGGGTGTTCGCCGTTCTGGTCTGGTAGCGTTTTCTATCGGCCCCCCCTCCGATCGGCGCTCTGCGCCGACCGCCGTGTCTTTGGTCGAGAAGTTTGAGAGGTTTTCGTTGCTTTCCATCTCGAATAGGCCCACTCTTTTTTATTCTCCCATGGCGGTTGCCCCTGGAAGAAGCCAATCCCCCTGCCATCAGCATGATTTCAAACGGCCGCGTGCTCCCAGGGTTGAGCGGATCCCTTTTGATTCTCTTGAGTGGACGAACAGGTTTGCTGAGTAGACGTAAGCGCGGTATTTTCCCCCGAGTGCGCGCCCTTAGTCTTCCTTTACTTTTAGTAAGTTCGGTGTCGCAGGGGTTGACGCCGTTTTCGTCGTACCTTAAATCGCCTCAGATGCTCGGCCTGTTGGATTTTCCTGTACCGCCCCCCAGAGAAGTCGCGACAGGAGCCTTTAACCCTCCAGCTTTTTTACGCGGAGCTGCCCGCGTGTTTTTTTTGCCGGCATCCCTCTGTCTACGGTCTTTTTCTTCGTCGGCATCGGGACGCGTCGACTGTAGCACGCGTTTATGTCACGAGCGGGCCTTGTACATTATACATGCAACGCTTGATGCAGCAGCCATCTGATACGGGCTTCGCTCGTTGACTCCCCCTTTCTCTCGCCTGCATCGTTTGGGAGGGTCCTCGCACTACTCGCGCTGAGTTTGCCCAACATCTCGCCTCACCTTTAACGCCCTTTACCCCCCTTTGCGTTTCGGACCGATCGGGCGCATCCGACGTTGCGAGCTCCATCCCTTCTTTCATTTCTCCCACAGGGTTCTCCGTGATTAGGGAGCCCCAGGACATCTTGACGCGTTGGGATTCGCCGAGGCTCCCCCTTCCCGAGAGTCTGACTGCCGTACGGCTCAACGTGATGTTGGCGTGCGGGTCGTCTGGCTTCTCTTGGCCTCCAGAGCCCCTCTCTCCCCCTTTCGCATCCTGCATAGTCTCGGTTGAATCCCGCGCCTGAGCCATGAGGAGAGATCCTCGCCGCGAAGCACTCCCCTTTGCGAGATTCCCATCTTATAGTTGGTTAGCTGGGGGAGTAAGCGCCCAGCGTATGAGCCTCGGCGTGACCCCCGAGACCGAGGTCCCTTCCGGGTACTGATGCCTTTTCGTCCGGGGCAGGCTCTTCACTCATTTTTTTTTCTCTCTTTTTTCAATCGCGCGACTCTTTCCCTTCTTTACGATCTTGATTGGTAATTGTGCAGATGGCATGAGTAAGATGTGCTCGGCCGATTCTTCCCCCCCCTCCGCCCGGGCCATGCCCTCCCATTGGGTCGTTGCATTCTTCTAGTAACCCCCCTTTTCTCGTACGCCTTTCCCCAAATCTATGTTCCTCATTTTGAACCACTCTTGATGATCTATACTCCCCGAGATTTTGCGGCAATAGTGCTGTCCCTTCTCTGGGTTTGGGCCCCAGTTCCTCGGATGGAGATTCTTTTTCTCGCCGCTGATCGGGTTTGGTCCTTTTTCCCTGATGGTTTCGGAATGTCTTTTCGATAGTGGATAACACGAGAGATAACATATTCCCTTTGGAGGTATGAGCCCCTCTCGCCGGTTGCCGCTTGGATCTTTTCCTTGTTCCTCCCATTCCGCACTTTTCTTTTTGGCTTACCTTCTTTTCGACGGATCTTTTCGATTTCGCCCTCCGGCCCTGGCCGTGCCCACGCGTCAGTTTCTCGATTGTCCTCTCCCCCCGATTCGAGCTCTCCTCCCTTTTCAGACCGCAGACGCATTAGAAATCCTTCTCCGTAGTAACTTGCCGCCATGTTGGATTTCGTGATTGGGGGTGCGGTTCACGCGCCCGCGATCCTTCCACACGCGGCAACTCGCTTGATCCCCATCTCTTGATGTAGATGTTTGTCTACGTCTCTCTTCCGAAGACGGTCCTGAACCCCCCAGCCAAGCGAGCAACCTCCTTGTTCCATCTCCGCCTCAGATCCTTCCAACACAAGAGCGTCCCCCAGGATTGCGAAGTCGGAGCCTCCCCCGCCTTTTTCGGTTTTTTCCCTCTCGTCAAAATCCCATCTTTTTAATGACCATCCCCTTCTCCCCCCTTACAAAGTTTTCCTGGCCCACCCACACGCAATGCGACATGCCGAGGTGTGCCCTCCTCTTTTTGACTGCATGCTACGCCTTTTCCTGACGCGCTCTTCGTCCCGCCGCACTCTTTTATAGCGAGACTTTTCGAAGATCAATCGCCCCCCCCTTTTAGTAGAGCTTTTCTTCCTGCCGGACGCCATCCTCCTTGCGGCGGTTCTAGATTTCCTTAAGACAAAATCTTAACACATACATGGCATCGCTTATCGAATGGGTCTTTCTTCGCTGGCACGAGGATTTTTACGGCGGAGCTCCTTCTTAGGCGCGGGGGCTTCGCTGGCCCATGCGAAGCAGATCGAGGGTACTGACGACCACACTCTCATCTCTACCAAGCCATTTTCAGCCTTCTTTTCCACTGATCCTAGACAGGCCCGCGACCTCGATCTCTAACACGAGTCATCGGCCGCTGTTCCTACTCTCGCCCTCCTGGGTCCGTCGGTGATCCCCAGAGTCCCGGCGTCTACATGGCGCACGCTGCAAGGGCGGGCCAACCCCCCGACGTCTCGTCGCTTCGCTTTTTTTTTTTTGCAAAGCACAGCGTCGATGGAGAGGCAACGGAAGTTTTTTATAATCCGAGTTTACCTTGGTATTGGCTTGCTTTTTCCTGAAAGCAGAGTCATGTAAGGATGTAGGTGAATGGTAAAGGTCCCTCCTCCGCATCGGCCATGATTTCCTTCTCCCTCTGGCGAAAGGGAAAGTGCCCGTCGCGTCAACCGATGAATTCTTTTAAAAAGAACCGCGCGCTGCTCGCGGAGCCTTTTTCTTTTTCTTTTTCTCCTAGGGGAGTATACCCCCCTTTCCTTTTTCCCTGTGACGCCCCCCGGCGTCCGTCCTAACCGAATTCCGAAGAAGTAGAGACAGACGGACGGCGCGCATCGGGCTTCCCTTTCGCATTTCAACGTTAGGCGTCCCGGCCCAGTCAGAGGGCTCTGTTTCCCGCCGTACGTTTGTATCTGAGGTTGGGGGTGGGGGGTTTTTTGGGGGGTTGTTTTTTTTTTGATGTTCCTTTCTTCCCCCGGCACCTTTTTCCCCCGATCACGTCCGTCCATTTTTTCCATATAGCGTGCTCCCCCCGCGCGGCGTAAGCGGGTGAAGAAAACCCAACGATCGTCTTCGAACTACATTTTTTTTTGCGCGTGCCGGCCCCAGGAAGTCTCTACGCTAAGCGTCCCTAGCTTGGACAACTAACTCGGTGCTGACAGTGGAAAGGCTTTGTTAAACGTAACGAGCTCGGTAACGGAGAAGAAGCCTTCTTTCCTGCTCTTATGTTCCCCCTTTCTACTTTTCTGCATGAAGACAATCTACGTCCGGGCCATCTGGGGTTAAGGAAGAAGGAAGATACCGCCGGTTTCAACGTGCTTATTTTTTTTGTGGGACCCGGAAGTTTTTTTCCCCTTTCCCTAATCCATACAGGAAAGTTTTTTTTTAGAAAAAGCGGGTACGGCCTGGTTAGACGGGGTTCAGGGCGCCGCGTTTTTATTGTTACCCTTCCTTTTCCTAAAGTCTCCCTTTTCTCTATCAACCCCTTTTTTCTCGATCTGCCCTCCATTGCTTATTTTACCAATCGATTGAGAGGGGGAGCCTCGCCTCCTACCCTTCACGACCACCATCTTTCGGTTTTTTACCCTTTTCCTTACTCGGTCTGGGTCCAAGGGGACCTTTCACCCACGACCTCGATGTTTCAGATTCGAACCCCCCCTCTTTGATTTTTTGATTCCTCCAATTGACCTTTGGGGTCTTCATCGGATCTTGAGCTTTAGTAAGATCGAGGACGGCGTTCGTTTCTCTTTTTCCTTCCTTTTTTTGAACGCACGCCACTGCTGAGTCCCTTCCTGTCAGTCCCTTGTTGGTGTTTTCCGTCTTCGCGACTTTCGCAGCCGCCTGCACGCTTGTCCCCCCCCCCAAACGTGGTAGCGAATACGACCCCCCCCCCCTTTTTCTTTTTTTCTTTTTTTTGTTTCTCTTTTTACCGAGCGGCGACACACCCCCCTGGGCTGGTCCGACGGTGACTAAAACTTCATAATGCGTGTCCTTAGAAGCCAATACATTCAGCATTTTCTCCAATTCCTAACGGCGTTCCAGATTTTCCTCCTTTTGCAGAGCCGATATCCTTTTCGGGACGCCGAACAGATTCGCTTAGACGTGCCGCCGTATTTGTTCCTTTTCCGATCTCGCAGTCCTTTTTTTTTTTTTGCCCTTGAGTCCGGTACCCTCGTTGGCGTCCTTTTGCATCCAGCGGATTCTTCCGTTCGTTGGATTTCACCGCCACGCGCCGGGACCGGAGGCCTTGCACACCCGAGGTCTTTTTTCACATGCGCGCGTTGTTTTCTTTCTTTTTTTGCCGTTCTGGGTCCGGGGCGTCTAGCGTTTACCGGTGCTGCTTTGAAGCGGGCGGTCGTCTTCGCCGATGCGCTGTAGCTTTCCTCCCTCCCCCGTCTTCTCCGTTCCTTGATCGGTTTCCAGTCTCACAAGCTACATCCCTGCTCCTTCTTTTTTCTACGCTTTCTTCGTGATTTCAATCTAAGCGTGCTTTTGCCGTCATATAGAACATCACCCCGAACGCCCAAGACGTCTCGTCCCCCCTTTTGCTGCTCGGTCGCCCCTTTAATCGTCCTTTCCGAGGCCCTCCCGGAGGTCCTAGCACCCTAGTGATCGGGAGATTATTATAAGGGAAGTGACTTTTCTTCTCTTTGATTTTTCTTCTCATAGTTATTCGAGGATCTGAAGCAGTAAGGAGTCAATTGATGCGGATGGTTCGCGATGTTATATTTTTTTTTTCCTTTCTATAGACGATGCTTCGAGATAGACCAGAGAACTTAGTAGATGGATAGACCCCCGCAGTCGGATCCTCTTTTTCCCCTCGAACCTCTTCTCAATTCCATTCGGCAAGTGGGATTGCGATGTTTTTTCAGCGCGAAAGCGTCTGCTTTCCTCGAGCGTGAACCGCTGCTCTCAGGTTAAGGGCTCCTGATCAACGCGTCCGGAAGATTCAGCGTTCTTTTTCTCCTGTTCGTTGTATTTCTTTCCTCCGCATTCGCGCGGACGTCTTTAAGGTCGCTGGGGGGAGTACAGAGGCAAGGCGTTTCAGAGTGCTCGTTTCTTGCCTCATGCTTCTGGTTCCGTCCACCCTCGGAGAGTACGTCTTGCACCAAACTCGGATTTGACGATGCTCGATGCCCCGACAAGCGCGATTTTCGAGACGCTCCCTCCCTATTTTCTTCTTGCGTTTGGGCCGTTTTCTCTGAGATTTGTCGCGCTCTTGGGCTGTGGTCGTAATGATGTGGATCCAGTCTCGTCCTCCCCTGAAGGGCTAGAATTGTCTACGAGAGATAAACACCTCTTTTTTTTCTTCCTCCAGCGTCTTGTTTCGGGCTTCTGAGCGACCTGTCCCCACAACCCCCCAGGCCCATGTTTGGATGAAAATCGCGCCTCGAGGATCTCATCCGCTTCGCCCTTCTTCTTTCCCGAGCCGTGGGCTTCTCTTCTTCTTTTCTTTTAGATCCGACCCTTGACGCAGAGATGGCCTTGATGATCCCGTCGAATCACAGCTATTGTAGCCACTACAGCCTGTCGGCTTAGTGCTTGTGGGCATTGCGAGCGCTCCGCGATTTTTCCACCGCTTTTCCGCTGCGAAACGCCTCTACGACCCCCCCCAAGCTTTCCCTTCTTCTCCTGGTCCAGATCCGACGGAGCTGAGCCCATCGGGCCTCCCACAGCACCAAGCCCGATCTCACCGAATGAGAATCCTCCTCTCCTTTTTCCCTCAAAACCCCTAGCCTCCGCAGACACTTCTTTTTTTACTCCCTTTCAAAAAGTTAGGATAGCTCGTCAAAATAACCCTCCTTTCTTTGGCAGAAAATGGTACTACGAATCCTTTAATATCTCCTCCCCGCAAATGCGCATTCCGGGGGTTGGGACCTTCTCGGACTCGGAACTACTTTCATGCATCTGAATCCAGGTACTCCAATAGAGAAAGTACGAGCTCGCGCAATCCGTCCTTCTTCCTGCATCGAGCGCGTTACAGCTAAATCCGCCTGAATGGCCAGGACGCTTTACCCGGACCTCCTCGCAGGTCAAGCGCCGGAGAAAAGCTTGCGGAACGATCCCCCCCCCGCACACCTCCCCTTTGCCATCTTGGTTCTTGCCTTTTTCTATCTCCTGTTTCAGTAGTACCCCAGAGAGAGCGAAGTGGGGATGAAAGATAGTACTCGCTGGCGATCGTCCCCAGAGTTTTCGGCCGATCCAAGTATCCAGGAGAGACTCAAGGCCGGCACAACCAGAAGGTTGACGAGGCGTCGTCATCTTCTTTCGTTCGCTCCCACTACTGTTAGTACTCGGCCGCCATCTCTCTGAAGAACGACTCACGCGCTTCGCTCCCCCTCCGGTATGATTTCTTGGCGTCATCGGCTGAGCCTCAAAGGCCGGACTGGACAAACTCTCTGCGGCGTTATGTGTTCTGTTCTTCTTCTGCCACAGCATTCTTGTTTTCTACCGGACCCTTCGAGGAAGCACTATGCGTGATGCCCGCATGTCAAGAAGGATACATTTGATGCTCAAGCGTGTTTTGAGAAGGTCCCTCAATCTTCCATCTCTCCTTTTTTCCACGAATCCCTATAAGGCTCCTTCAGTACACCTGACGGGGTAAAAAAAGCCGCGCATGTGTTAGGTCTTTCTGTTTTAATTTCCAGACAGCTTTTTCCGTCATACGGCAGCCAGTGATGAGATTGTTACGCAACATCAGCCCCTGCTCCTACCCTAACTGTATCTATACACGAGGACTCCTTGCGCATCATTAGACGTCTTGCTCCTCCTTGAGGGCGATTTTCTTCTTCCCCTCCGTTTGTATGATAGGTTCTTGTATATGATATGGACTTGTGCTTTTCACTTCCCTTTAATTTCTGATCACTCTTGCCAAGCATCCTTTTCCCCCACCTAGTGGTGCAAACGACCGATCTTATTCGCGACCCACGGAGGTTGGTTCTTCGTGACGGCCGGCGCTCCGAATTACTACCCAGAAGCGATTTTTTCCGCGAAATGTTACCCATCGTGATGACCTTTTAAGGCCGTGCTCCCGTCCCGGCTCCATCGACCTTTGATACGTCCGTCTCTGTAAGAGCTGCGGTCGGCATGCCCGCCCAGTAGTAGATTTCTCCATCTGGTTTTGACGTTCCTGCCTCCCGGTGCCGTCTTTCAACGGAGAGAGGTTTGGGTTGACCTTACAAGGGTGGCAAATTTCTCCCTTGACTCATCATTTGGTCCGTCAAGCGGGTAATTGTCCGAGTCGGAGGCGTGGGAGAAAGCCGCTCCTCCTGGGTGAACACTCCTTTCCAGGAGGACCCGATTTCTTCTTTTCCTCTTCCTCCTTTTTGGAGTTTCTTTCCCTTGAACTTCCCCGAAGAGGAGGGAGGGAGCCTTTTTCCAGCCGAACCCTCCCTGCCTTTCTTCGTTCGAAACGTTCGAGGGAGTTCCCTCAACATGTTCCGGGGTCAACCCTCCTAGATCCGTTTCAGATCCCGCAAAGCTGCGTGCTGACCACCCCCAGATGCCCGAGTACTTCCTGGGACGTGCCCAGAAAGAGCAAGCCTGCTCTTGCGCAGGCCCTCTGATCTCGGATTTCTTTTTATTTGCGTGACCCGCCCTTCCTTTCCTGGGCAGCAAAGATTACCCTTGGTCCCGAAGGGATAGCAGGTATTGTGTCAGAGTCTTAGGATATAGCCGCCGTTCCTTCTTTTTTCCGATGCCCCGACAGTGTCTGACTCACCTCGTTTTACGTTGGGCACCCGCTTACGAACAGCACGCGATGTTCTTCCGCTCAGGCAAAACCTTTCCTTTATCTTCCATTAAGTTTCCTGGCCATCAGCCTTTGAGAGAGTCCCAAGGTAAGCGAGAGCCTCATAGATCTTTTTTTCGACGGATTCCGAACCACCCGCTGCGCCCCCTCTGCGACTTTCGCGCCTTCCCCCGTGCGCCCTGGCAGTTTTCATTGCGACTGAGTGGTACGTTTGAAGTAGGTGAGCATCTGAGAAGAAGTTGGTTTTTTCGTAATGGCACTCTAAACTTCCCCTTATTCTCTCTACGTGCAACCGGCCAGCGGCCGTTTTGCTGAACCCAGCCCGAGGGTCGCCGCGAGCTTCAAGGAGCCGACGGTTTTGCGGCCTGTTGGTTGACTGATTTCGCCTTCCCCGCAGCTTCCCCTTTTTTCTGATCCTGACGGTTCTCTGTCGCTTTTCGGTCTTCTACACGCTTGAGCAGCCAGGAAAGGATCAGGCGTCCCACCTCCCTCTCCTCGTTCTTCTGCTTTTCGACCCCGCTTGCTTTGACCGTCATCAGAACATCACACCCGACCTTTTTCCTTGAGTTTGTCCCAGGCTTGACTGTTCTTTTACGCGACCGTTGCCTGATAATCCCTTCGGAGCGTTTTTTATACTGCACCCCTTTTCTCTCGGAGGAGTCGGCTCGGACGCCGATTCAGAGTTGGTTTGCGTTCCCCTTCGTTTAGAGGGTTTGACCGTCCCCCCTTGCTACTTGAGTTTTCGGCTTGAGGTGAGCGCTATGGATGAGACTTGTCGTGGGCGTTCGAGACAATAGAGTCTTTCGCTTCCTCTTTTCAGCCTCGTTTTTTACCTGGATCCCCCGCGCATGAGCCGTAGAGATACGCTCTGAGAGAAATCCTTTTTCACGCCCTCTCGCGCCTGACTATCCTCTCGGCGTTTTGGGGAACTGCCAGGAGTGAATCTGCCCACCGTGTGTTCTCGATTCCCTGTCTTTTCTCAGCCGACTTTTCACTGTTCGCGACGTGTCGCGAGGCTTTCTTCGTGTAAAGAGTTCTCCCTAGCCA
>Ga0179593_1490298_pt1 | contig 20824 bp, 20 predicted proteins | sample CZODoug2_1_08_16_FD_185931 | JGI IMG/M metagenome (GOLD analysis project Ga0179593, IMG submission 185931) | Vadose zone soil fungal communities from Angelo Coast Range Reserve, California, USA - CZODoug2_1_08_16fungal (PacBio error correction) | ecosystem: Environmental > Terrestrial > Soil >... | reverse complement strand
TTTGTCCTTTAAGACGGACCTTTGGCGATCTCTTCCTCTCCTGTCACGTCTCGTCGTTGTTGCTCCTCTCCCTCAGGGCTTAATGCCCTCATACGTCAACCACAAAGATGCGGCGCCACCCCCAAACCTTCCCCCGGTGCTTCTTTCTCCGCCGCCTTCTATCGGTTCCAGCTTTTTCGCCTTTTTTTCGTGCTTCTCTCTTTTCCTCTCTTTGGAGAGAGTCATCATCTTTGTTTCGGCTCATTCTCCCCTATCCATTTACCTCCCTTTCGAGTTTATCCGAGCGCTCAACTTTAGCCGCCGTTTTTTCGCCATGCTCGTTTTTCCCTTCCATGAACTGCCCTTCAGTGGGATTCGCTTTTCGCATAAGCGTCACCTAGTACGTCTCTGTTTTTCCCCCGACGCGACTTGGTCGTTTTTTCCACGCCACCGCTTGTTTGAGTCGAGGCGCCATTCTATCTTCCGCCCCTCGAATTGCTAGTCCCTTGGACAAGATGCAGCTAAGTCGACGTCGAAGTAGATGCAGATTTTTGCACTATTTTTTCCCTTAGTTTTTATCTTGAAGCTTATTTCCTTCCACTACTTTTTCTTGCTCAATTCTCTAAATCATGTGCATTTTCCGGCATGAATGATCAAGACTTTTCAGTCCCCCCCCCCCCCCGCGTTAGTATCTGACTGAGCCACCGTGTCAGGCTGATTTGCCCAATGCAGTTTAGCCTCTTCCGGGTGGGATTCGCCAGTTACCCCCCCCATCATCACGCACTGCTTCTTTTGAACCAACAACTCTTGGTATGAAACCCAACTTCGATGAAATCCCCTTCTTCTCTGACGCTTTAATCCCCTTTCCCGCCCCCCTAAGGCCTTTTCCAAATTCCCCCTCGGCGCTAGCCAGACATGAATCTTTCCTTTCCGTTTTTTTCGTCCGATTGACCTCCCCCCCAGTCGCGCTTTGTCTATGTATTCGGGAAGACCTTTTTGTCGAAAGTAGATATTTTTGTGCCCCCTGAGCCTTATCGACCTTTGAGCTGGCTAGTCTTCAAACCCAACTGTTCCCCACTCCCCTCTGGCTTTCAGGAGAACTCGGTTTTTACAATTAGACCAACCCCTAGTTCTCCACTCCAAATTCTCGCCCACAGAGTTCAAGCCCTAGGTCTCTTCTTGGGAATCCCCGTGAAGGTTCCATTGGTTGCCAACTTTCGCCTTCACTTGGGTCTTCTCCGTCCCCAGGCCCACACTTTTTTTGGTCAAATTCTCGCTTTCTTTCGGAGGGTATGAATTTCGGTCCACCTTTCTGACAGTTCTTGTCATTCCCTCGCCGGCCGTGACGGTCGTCGCCTCCCAATACCCCCCCCGCCTTCATTGTACTTGTTTTTCCCGCAGGCGATCCAAATTTCTTGCACCAGGACGGCGGCTGATCGCCTCCCCTGCACTCTCCCGCTAAGGCATCCCATTGGCTTTCGATTTAATTCTTGAGAGCCGGGAATGGCGTTTTCTCAACATGTGAATTTATCTACCAGTCTCCCTTATCCCCCACACTCCCCCAAGCCGTCAAGGCCGCCTTCGCAGTAAAGAGTCTTCCTCCAAAATGTATTTAAGTCTTCTGATTTAGGCAACTTTATGTCCCCCCCGTCATGCTTTTTCTGCCTTTTCATATATATTCTATGTTTCTTGAATTTTTTTTTCCCCCAAGATTGCCGGCAATTTCTTTCTTCGGTAGGCCCCTGCTTCCTGATTCTTCCCCCAGGCCACGTTTCTGGGCCCCACATATACCTTGTTTTTCGCCGCCCGTCCTTTTTTTTACCGCGCTTTCGTGGGGGCCTCCTGGTTCTCCTCCACCCCAAAGCCATTCCCGGTTTCCCCCCAATGTTTTTCCCCTCTACGTCCCCTGCCCACGGCTCCCAGAAGATATTGAAACCTGGTCAGTTCTTTGACATATTTCCTCAGTTCTCCCCTGCAGGCCGATTGGCACCGTAACGTGGATCCCTCCCTATGCCCCACCACGTTGACCCGTCAAGGGCGATGAAAATTTTTTTCTCGCGAACTCCGGGTCTTTCTCGTCGTTGATCTATTCTATCTTTTCATCCTTGTTGTTGTTATCGCGCTTCGCGCACTCGTCCTCTTCATCAGGCTTTCCCGATCAGCCATGGAATTTTTTCCTCCGCCTTGGACGTTCGAACTGTTTCGCATTCTGATCGTCTGGGATTGGAGTCCCTCTTTTCCCCTTTCAGACATTCTGCCCCCCTATTTTGCGTTTCGTAGCCCGGTTTCTCTTCGATCTCGTTCGCGTTTTTCACCTTTTCCTCCTTTTTTTTCCCTTTCTTTGGATCTTTGGCTTGGGCTTTTGGGTTTTTTGGTGCCCTCGCGCCCCACGAAAATCTTTGTGTTCGAACTTTGCTTTCTTTTCTCCCCCCAACAAGTTTTGATCTTTTTGGCACGGAAGGGTTGTCCTTTTCCCGGCCATTCTTCGGAGTTTTGACAAGCACCCTTTTGTTTTCCCCCCTTCCGAGAAATCCCCCATTCCAAATCAATCATTTTCTTTGCCAGCCGGCCGTCCTTTAAAAAGTTCATTTTTCTAGTAGACCCTTGGCTGCCCCCCTTCAGCATCTTTGCTCATTCTTCTGTTCAGAGTAGACCGTGTGCTGCCCCCACGAAAAGGGTCTTGGTCCGTATGTTTTTGTTTTCTTTCTGTCGATTTTTGACAATTTTGTGATATTACCTCGATAACGTTCCCGACTACCCTCCATCTAAGGATCAAATTTCCTTGGATTGCCGCATTTTTGAGCTTCTTCCCTCTTTTCACGTTTCCGTGTTTCTTGGCTCCTGACCCTGAATTGCGAGGTTTGTCTTCTTCAGCGCTAGCGGGGTCTGGCGTAGGCCGATATACTTTCTTGCTCCTCACTTGGTTGGTATATCGCCCCACTCCGGCCTTCCGAAGATCCCTTCCGCGAATTTTACAAGTGTGTTCCCCCTGATCCTCCAAAAAAAGGTTTTTTTTGCGCCCCGACGGCTTGGCCCTGGATTTACCCAATCACTTCTTTTGGTGTGCACACCCTAGATAATGGATCTTTGTGGTTGTTTCTCTTCGCCCTGTTAGTGCCCTCCCCATTCTTTTTTGCGAGCTTTTGTCCTTGGAGAAAGGCCCTTTGTCCTGTTTTTGAATTTGTTGGTCCGGGATGTGGACACTTGTCTTCTGGATCACCGTGGAGGCCCCAAAGCATCCCCTTACCATATTTATTTCCAATACCCAATTCGGGTCCTATGGAGTTTCCTCCTAACGGCCTGTTTTGCCCCGCTTTTTTAATTCGTTTGCTCCTTCCTCCCTATCGTTTGGTGTCTTGTTTCCCTGAATTTATTGTCTTCGATTTCCATTTTTCTTTTCTCGCCGGTCTCAGGGATGTTCTTATTTATTTTTTTTGTACTCTGTCCGGGAGGTTTTCCATCGCTGACAGTTGTCATTGATGTTGTTTACTTTTCGCAAGACAAAACAGGAGTTGTTTTCATACAATGAAGAAGGTGTTGTCACTCATGCCCATTGTTTTCCTTCCTGTCTATTTGGCTTTTTGTTCCCTGACCTTTTTTGATTACCTAGTTTCTCGCGTTGACTGTTTTTTTTCCTGACGATGACTTTTTCAGTTGATCATCAATTTTGGCGCGCTTTTTATGAATTCACCAGATTCAAAGATCTGCTTCCCCCCCCCCCGTTATGAGGACGAGTCGAGTCGACTGCTTTTTCTTTGCAGTTGCTGCACTGCTGACTTCTGCTTTTTAGGTCGTCGATTTTGCGTTTCTTGCGACTTAACCCTTCCTCCGCCCAGAGGTTTCTTCAACGCTCCCCGCCTTGAATCTCTAGGTTCGTTGACCTTGTTCGTGTGTTTCTTCTGATTTTTACCCCGGGCGAATCCCTACTTCCTTTGCCGGCCCAAACGTTCGCGTTCCCCAACTTCTTATCCACTGGCCTTCCCCTCTCTCCTATATAGCACTAAGCCTCTCTCGTGCGCCTTCCCCCCCCCCTGATCCCCATCAACGGGTTTTGATGAGGCTGATGTTTCTCCCTCTAATCTTTGTGTGTTTGCTATCCGATCCTCCTAAGCACCCTGTGAGAGCTGATAGACTGATCTCTTTCTTTCGATTCGGATCGGCGGAGTCAGATTTTCCCTTGTATCATTTTGGAGACTATGACATTCTTTTTTAAGAAATGAACGCGGAATTTTGCTCGCCCGTCGTTTTAGGCAGAATAAGCCCCTTTTTTACGCTTTTCTTCGTGCTCCCGGTCTTTTCAAGTTTCTTTCCTTGGGCGCCACCGTTAGGGTTTTTGCAGCTTTTTTATTCCTCCCCTCCCTTATGCTAATTCGTAGCCTCGTGCCAAGCTTCATCCCAATTCGATCAGATATTTTAAGTTTCTTTTTTCGCCCATATTTACTTTTTTGGTTTAAATCGCGCTTTCTCCATGCGATCCCCCCCTCAGGTCTAAAGCGCCTACCCCAGTCACCACAAAGGTCCTATCTCCGCCTTGCCTCCCCGGAAGTTAAGGTAAAAAAATCATAGAAAGACTTGCCCCTTTTTCTGCTGTCCAATTTTCTGTATTTTTGACATCTCCTGTTGTTTAGGTCGCGGCCACCCACAAACGAAGAAAGCATGTGCCAACGACCCTTTGTTCATTCCACAACACAGCCCCTTCAGACCTTCCTATAGGACCGTCTCTGGCCATTTTTACAAGACCGTTAGTACTTGGCCCAAAGCCATCGGCTCTTGCCTTGAGTGCCCCCCCTTACAGTCCTAAGCTTTCTTCCGTCATTTCCTGGCGTTCACACCCGTTCCACGAGTCGCGCCCCCTTTTTTTTTTTTCTTTTAGGGTTTTTGAATTTTCACCTTCGTTGGAGGGTTCAAGTATACTATTGTTTTTCCGCCGAAGCCCGAGCAGGCCTGTTAGTGGACTTCGACCCCCCCCCACCTGCTCCCACACGCTCCCGAGGCTTCCGGCCGACCTTTCGTTCAATTAAACCAGGAGTCCTCCCGAATCTCCCGCCCCCCCCAGATCCGCCTTCAATATGATCGAGTTAGTCTGCACAAGGAATTTTGAGCGGGCGTTAACCACTTTACAACAGTTCATTCCATTTTGTTTATTTCCTCCCCGCCATCCACCGCGTTTTGAAACATCGCGTTTTTGTTTACCCCTTGCATTGTCTGTCTGCACCCATTGACCCCTTCCTCGGTTTTGCATAGAGAATACCCTCTCCCGCCCCGAGTCTCGAGTCTTTTCCTCCCCAACCCCCCCCCATCCAGTGGTTTTTGACTCCGCGAGGCCATAACTTTCACCGGCACGCGGGCTTTCCCCATCCCCTGAGCCGGAAATATTTTCGGAGCCCCAATTTGTCCTCCCTCCTTTCTTGTTTTTTTCGGGATCATTTTTTTTAGCCAACATGGTGGTCTCGACAGTCTAGATCACAACGGCAAAGCCTTCCCGAGCCCGCTTCCTTCGACTTCTCCAGACCTCCATCTCTCTTCCCGGTAGTCAGGTCTGTTCTGTTAGTTTCTCACTGGTTCATCCTTGACCTTGGTCTCGTTGCTCTATGCACCGCCTGAGTTTTCCTGGTTTTCGATCCGATATTCCCGGTCCGAACTTTTACCCCTTTTGGCCCTTTGGACTCACTGATGCGCATCCACCCGGTTTCCCCCCTTTGCCCCATCTTTCGCCCTCACATTTTCAAACCTGCGCGATTTTCGGTTGATTTTTTTACTGCGACCCCCCCTCCCCCCCCCTCCGCTTGACACTGTGCTTGCCCTTCTTTCCCCCCGTTCCAAGCCGCCCGCTGAGTTTTCACCGTGGTTTGTTTACTCAACTCCTTTGATATCTTTCCCCTGTCTGTCAGGTACCCCTCCTGTTTTTAGCGCGATGAAACTGATCACCCGTTTTTTTCCCGTCGGCTTCCCCCCTTTGTGACCTGATTTTCCCAAATCCCGGATTCCGCCCCTGCCCCCCTCTCGAATTTCTCAATTTGTTTGTGTAGCCCTCGCTTCTTCTTAGGTGCGAGATCTTTTTCGCGACAGATCGAATTTCCATCACGCCTTGATGTTTCGACCCTTGTTCATCGCGCCCCCTTTCCTTTCCTGCTGTACCTTCCTGCTTTCCTTCCCAACTTCGTGGAGTTTCTCTTCACGGTCTCTCGTGCTTTTGTGTGCTTTGGTTCAATTTTAGCCGGACTTTTAAGCTCTCCAGCGTGGATTTCTTTTGTTTTTTTCTGCGGTCTTCACCATGCGCTGTACCCCGAATCGCGCCGGTTTTGCTACCACCAGGCCCGTCTCGCCAACTGATATTGTGGTTTATCCCCCGTTTCTCCTCGACTTTTAATAGCAGTTGTCCTTCTCCCGCCCCCTCCTAAGTTCTTCCTCTACAATTCTCCCAGTTAACCAATTTTCCCATTCGGTCCAGCTTCAGACCTTCTCCGAAACCCCTTTTTGTGTCCTATAACAGCGCGCGAAGAGTTGAAGACATCCTTGATAATTTATGCCTTCCCTGACGGGCGCCTTGCTTTTGTGGCTCGAGGTCTTGTAGTTCTCCAAGGTGGCTTACCGCCCGTGATTCCCTCAAGTATAATTCATTACGGGAACACTGATTACTTTCTTTTCTTTCAATGCGTTCCTCCCTCAAGCCCCAGTTTTTTGGTTGGTTTCTCGCGCTTGTTACCCCCTGTGAAAAACCTGATATGGGTTGTGATGGGTTTGCTCCTCCCTTTATTGCCTGCTGCTCTATTCTTATGACCTCTCATGACGAGACGCTGATGTGTTTTTAGCCATCTGTCTTTTTCACCTTTTTTCAGTCAAGTTTATGTTCCACTGGTTAGACTTTTTTTGATTTTTGCATCACTGGACTTTCGCGACTTTTTTGTCCTCCCTCACCCTTTACGCTTTAGGAACCTATAATCTTTGGTTGTTTGGGCGAGACTATCTGACATTTTTCTGTTTTCCTCCTTACGTATAAGCTCCCTCTTTCTGGCCTTCTGGTCCTGGCACGCCGGGGTTTGCTTAATGGCCTGAGCCCTGAAACTGGTCAGGGCTAGACTTCTTATTTTTTTTTCCCCCAGCTTTTAATCCCCGCCAACGTTTCATTTCTTCCTACTACCCGAACCTGTGCGGGTGTACCTTTGAGTTTACTTATGACTTCGCCCCCATCCCCAGATGCTTTTTCCTTCATTTGTTAATATTCCCAGAATTCCTTATGTGTTGTTTCTAACCTTATTATATGTTTTCCCTTTGGACTGCATCTTTTTAGTTTTCTTTTTTTTTTTATCGTCTGCTCCGGGTTGGTGCTCGTTTGCATGTGGTTTTGCCAGCATTTCTGTTTATGATTTGTTTGGACGAAGCCTCCGTCGCCCACCCGATCTTTTGCCTGCCGCCGTCCTTTTTAAATACGTTTTTATACACCTGGTTGCTCATTCTTTCTTTAGTTTCTTTTTTTGAACCGACAGGAGTGCATTGCATTTTTGCGCTATTTTTCGACTGTTTTCCTACGTTTTTCCTTTCTTGCTGATACCTCGGTGGACAGGGTCTCAGTGTCCTCAGCGTTATTACAGCTTAGATGATCTCACATCTCCCAAGTTCTTGACCCCAATTTGCTCTATATAGTCGCGAGCTTGACTGCTCCCTTGGCTTGATTATGGATGACCCCATTGAGCCATATTTTTTTTCTGTTTAGTCCCCCCGCCCCCACGCTGATTTTACAGCAGCCTTCTTTACCCGGTGGTCCCTCTCCATGACAGGAGATTCTCCCGGACCCTAGAACCCGTGCGCGTCCCTGTCTTGGCGAGATATACCCGACGGGCGAGCTCCCCGTCATGTGAAATCTCTCGGTTTTCGCGCCCCTGTATAATCCGCTCGCCCGACTCCTGCTCAGCTTGAATCCCTATCTTGCGCTATCCTTTCCCAGAATTTTTTTAGCGTATATCTATCCTTTTTCCCTCCTTTTGTTTTTTGCGAGCTCTATATCCTCCCTAGAGACCCTGTGCTGATTTTTGTTGCGTCAACCCATTCGCGAGGCTTTCTTACGCGTATTTCTAGATCTTGCTCTGAGAGAGGGCCCCCTTCTCCTATGGCGCCCGCAGAATCGTGTGCCCCTGAATTCCCTCTCTTAGAGGTGCGTATTTTTTTCTTCTTTCCCGCTCTACGCTCGGCCGTCCTGGGTTCTCGGTGACGCCCTCCTCTTTTCGGTTGAGTGGCAGCCCGCCGCGAGGGGTTTGATTGCGCGACAAGTCCTTCTCCCCCTGCTGTCACTTGCCTCCGGCCTTCCCCCCAGGCATCATCAGCTCCCCTAAGTATCCGCAGTTTGTCGAAAGACCCTTTTTTCTAAATTAGGCTTCCTCTCGCAGTGACCTTTCTTCCCTTTCCTTTGTCTGTCGCTTTAATCGGCTAAGCGCTACTTTTCCAAGTCATTTCCCACGCGTCAAATCCTCTCTTTTTCAGTACACGGCACTCTTGGTCCACATGCCATTGGCTCTTTTCTGAGACACCCCTAGTTGAGCTGATCGTCAAACCGGCTTCTTCGATTTGAATCTCGGGTTTTGTGGCGGAGGAGCAACATAATGTCCGATACGGCTCTTGCCCACAAGTTTCGTTGCTCTTCGGCAACCACCATTGCCTAGAAAGACTTCGACGATGCGTCTACGAGAGCCACTTTGTGAAAATCCCTTCATTGTTATCAAAGTAACCGTCGGCGCCATTGAGCCCCTCGCCAGAATTCTTTCTATAGGCAGTTTTGACGATCTCACGAGGTAATTGCCTTTGGATTTCCGAGTAGTCGGGAAGAACCTTGCGGCCCCCTAGATTTGCGGTGTGACATTTCACTCTCTCCCATAGTCACATTTTGAAGTTTTTTTTCTATAGGCGGTATGGAATGTGCTTGTTTTTTTTGCTTGTTGTTCGTGTGCGTTAGTTTTCGGAAGTGTTTGGTTTCTTGGGTTTTTTGGTTTCTTTTTTTCTTTGGGTTGGGGTGGGGGGCTCCTCCCCCCTGCCCATGCGTTTGCCAGCTCGAATTTTCCCTCGGCCCGGTCCGTTGCGCAAAACAAACCAACACAAACCCACCCCCACAAACACAAAACCACCCACCCTTGAAACCAGTGCTTTCCGACCCAGCTGGCCTGCCACCCAACTAAACCGAACCCCCCCTCTTGATTTTGATTTACTTCCAGCGGATTGGTTAGCGCCGTGAACATACAGCATCCCCCCCCTCATTCCATTGGTGGAGTGCAGCTTCCAAAGTCCCCCCCCCCACGCCTGGCCCCCCATTAGCGCACTTTTTGCGTGGAAAGGTGGATCTTATTTCCCCCTCTCCCCAAACCCCGTGCGGTCTTTTCCGCCCCCTTCCCGTTCCCGTTCTCGTGATTTGCAATTCCCACCTCAAGAGTGTGTACATTTTCCGATTTCGTATTACCAGCAAACCCAGGACTTGTCCTTCCCCCGATCCCGATTAACGACATGAGATGCCCTCAGTGAGGAGCCATTTCCCGGTTCTATTTTTTCTGCTGTTATACCCTTTTCTTTCTTAACCCATTTTTTCGCAGCCCTTCCGAATCCCACCCAGGAAAAAATGGATTGCCCATCTAAATCGCCGTCGTTTTCGGTCAGACTTTGAGTACCCCCCCCCAGTATCTCCTGCCTTTCTTCCCGCGTTCGAACTTCAGCCCGGAACTGTGTTTCGGGACGGGTTTAGCCCCCCCTTTTCCGATTTGTCATTTGTTTGATATTTGCCTCGGCGGTCTTACTTCGTGTTGTCGTTTTTTAGACATACCGCCGTTTTTCCCCCCCACCGTTTGATGTCCAAATTAACCGTGATTCCCGGTACCTGTGAAAACGATTTTTCTTTTTTGCTCTTGCCAGCTCCCCCTTCCCAAACCAACGACCCAGTCACGCGAATTGCCCCCCCCCAGGCTTCTCCTGATCAGTCCTTGAACAAGCCGCGAGACTCTTGTAGCTTCCCCTTTTCTTAGGCCGAACCTACCTTTTTTTAAGTTAATGGGACTTACGTCCCTATAGTTTCTTGACGTTCCCCAACACTTTGTCCTAGTCGTTTCTGCAAAAAACCTTTGTCCCCTTTATAGCAGCAAGTCCCCTCTTTTTCCCTTCTCCCATCTTATTCTCCTCTTTTGTTTTTTCTTACCGACACGAGTCCTCGTCTTCCTTGCTTCGGCTCGATTTTCATTCCTCCTTGATTCCCCATAGCCCCTTGTTGCACCTTAGCCAGCTCTTAACTTATTTTTTTTTATCTCTCTTTTCGTCGTCCGAGTTATCCCTGCCAATCCTTTGAAACCCGGTCGCTCGTAGCCGGTTTCTGGTCGTGTGTATTGACCGAACCCTTGTCCAGAGGTCTAGTTTTTCCCTTTGGGATCACTCTTGAGTGCTTTTGTGGTGTCCCGGTTTTTATTCCCACTCAAAATCGCGCCCTTTTCCTTCCCAAGTGACTGACGCCCCCTTATCTTTTTTTGGCCCGGTCCCCCCCCGTTGGTGGTCCTCTTCTGCTTTTAATTGTCTTTATCCGACAAATCCCTGAAAAGTTCGGACCCTGATATTTCATTCCAATTCCTCCTCATTTTTCTGCCATTTCGCCCCCCCCACTTCTGAAAAAACGTTACCAGTTGCTGCTCCAGTTTCAACTAATCGATTTTTTCCTTTTAAGAATAGTTGATTGCTATTTTCGACGAAGCAATTTGTCTTTTTCGTCTTTCTTGTTTTGCTAGTAGTTCGAGGTCACAATTGGATAATGTCCTCTCAACAACGATCCCCATCTATGAGCAACAACTTGGGCTCCATTTTTTTCTGGCCGAATATGCCCCTATTCGCAAGTGGGGGATTGTTCTCATCTTCCTTCACAGCTTTTGTTCCCCCTCCCCGCTGTTTGTGTGGTTTTTCTGGCAGCAGGTCTTCGTGCCTAGTTTCGGATTTTGTGTCTATTTTGCGTCGTTTGTTTCGACGGAGGTTTCATGGGTTTCCCATCGCCAGCCTGGTATTATGTATTTTGTCTTTTGCGTTGAATGGGCCCCCTATTTGTTTGCCCTTTGCTCCTCCACCATGATTTTCTGATGGCCTCTATACAAACTCGATTGCCCTCCCCTAATCTTTGTTTATGGATTTCTTGTGGTTTTTGCTTGCTTCCCCTTTTCTGTGCGTCGCTTTGTTCTAGAAATTTTACTGCTGCGGGTATGGTGTGTGTCCGTGACTTCGCACCCTGCTCCTGTATTTTTTTGCTCGCGTCGGAGTTCCCAACAAACAGCTCTATTACCTCTTTCCCCGACTCCCTCTAATGGTTCTGAGTGAGCCATATCTGAACGGACGAAGATTGGTCTTTCATTAGGTCTTTCGAGCGCGATCTGCTGAGGTCTACATTTTCCGTGCTCCCGCCACAGGGGAGCTCTGAAGTTTAAATCTTCGGCATGGTTTATAGATGTTGGTTGCATCGTCTTTGGTTTGAATCGAAGTGGACGTTCGTCATCTGGTTTCCCCCTTCCCTGAAGCACACAGGTTGATGTAACGCCTTCAGCCGGGTCTATCACTGCATACACCTTGTTTGTCTCCCTCCTATTCCCGTGAGCTTTGTGGGGAACGACGTGGACGTGATCACTTGGATTGTCGGCATTTCTCCCTGTTTCACTTTCGGTGTACGTGCCCTTTCCCGGCCGACCTCGCTTCCGCTTCGCGACTAACCTAATTTATCCACAAGTCCCCCCAATTTTCGCTAGACGTCGACGTCCGATTTTGATGCCCTTGGGTTCCGCCGTCTGAACTTGCCATTTTGAGCATTATTTCTCTTAAATTGTTATGAGCCGACCTAAGCTGGTGTGAGTTCCGTCCCCTCAATCTTTCTCCTGATTTAGTCGCGGAGTTTTCCTTCATACCCGAAGTTTTTGCCCGCCTAATCCGTTCATGACTTCCACCCCCCTTTCGAGGACAAACGCGGAACCCTTCCGTTCTCTTCCCCTCCGACCGACTTTTTTTTTTCGCGATCGTAGCGCTTGTCAGCACGGGTGCTGAGTCTTTCTCTTCCTATCTCTTTTCTACTCCCTTTTTTTTGTTTTAGAGAAGACGTCAGCGCAGCACCGTCATGATCTCACATTCTCCTCTTTTTGACCTTCTAATGCATATTTTGCGCCAGGCGGTTCTCCGAAGTTTTTTGCGCTCTCAGAACGTTGTGTTCCTTTGACAATGAAAGGCCGTTCGTCTCTTTTACGTCGGGTAGCCGATCATTGAAAAGCCTTATTGGACGTCCGTTGCTCGGCTTTCAAGCGTTGTTTGTGTGGAAGCCACCTATGATCTTTCTTCCTTCGGAGCCATTTCGACCCTTCTTTCTTTATAGCGCATTGTAAGCGGCCAAGACCAAGTTCCGCTTCCAGCTCTTACTGCGTATTTTTTTTTTGCTTTTTTTTCGACTGGGCCCCCCCTTAAATTAGTGATTCCTCGATGCTCCCTTTTGATTATGATTGTCTTTTCCGTTCAATCAGTCCTCACCCGCACCCCGCTCACATTCCCCTTGCGAGCCCGACATTTGTTATCACTGCCCGTAGTCCCCCCAACAGCGCCCTTATGTATACTGAATTCCAACCACAGGTGTAGCTGACTGACATCTGGGTGCTTTTCTGGACACGGTTTTTGTAGCAGTTTTTCCCGACCTGACGTCGGCTCGGTCACCCCCCGACCATTTGCTTTAGCCCCCCCCCACCAATAGCCACGTCTGTCAATAACATCTACGTACTTCTTCCCTCCCTTTTTCATTTGAGCCAGATCGGACCTGTTCCACAGGCCGCTATTTGTCACGCTATCCTAGTTATATGCGTTACGGTAAGCGGCGATTCCACGCTAATAGGTCCGCCCGCCTTGTTGTCTTTAGTGGGCGACAATGAGTTGTTAAAGTAGAGGTTGTTGTCCTTAGCCCGTCACAGGTTTTTTATTGTTCTCCCTGTCCGAACTTGTTAAAGCACACTTTTCTTGTTTTAGCCTGCAACTTACCAAGTTTCTCGGTTAATAACAGAACCCCCCCACACCCTCTTCAGCCGCCAATCATGCTCTGGGCAACCAGGGAAGTGTTCTTTTTTTTGTGTGGGGCAAGCGTCTTCCCCCTCATTCCATTGTTGGCTTTTAAGACCCTGCCACCCGTGTTTCCCCCCCCATTGTTTATTTTTGTTTCGCCAGGTGCAGTCTTGCCCCCCCCCCCAACCACCCCGGACCTTCTTCCTAGAGCATCTCCCCCAATCGCCCAGAGCGTGAAATGTTGTTTCCTCCACCATAACCCATCCACTAGCCCTTAATGGTCAGCTTTCTTGAGAACCAGCAATGCAGGGCCTACGAGACTTACCCTTTCTTGACCTGAGGAGCCCCCCCCCCAATTTTTCAGTTCCTTTTCCGTTCGTCGGTTCGCCGATCCAGGTCCCTGTATGCCCCCTTTTACCCCGATACTTTCACGTTTTTCGACACAGACCACCCATATACCTTTGCCTTTTTCCTTAGAGCTCCTTTAAAAGGTCTTCCCGGCGCGCTTGTATTTAGATCCAATGTAGCAGAACGTAATCTTTTATGAATTGGTGTTTTCATGCGATTTTTGCCTTCCTAGTATTTGATTGGGAGTTTGCTAGGTTTCCCAATTTCTGCTTTATCTTTGCCAACTTTCCGAAAATGCCCAAGGACAACGGTTTGGTATCACTTTTTGCGCCGTTTTCCTTTGTTGCAAAATCCTGATGTGGTTTTTTTGCGGGGGCTCCGCTACACCCTCCCCAAGTCCCTCTTGACCACCCGGACTTATCGTCGGACGTGTCACCGCTCGTCCCCTCCCGTTCGAACCCGTTGTTTTAGTACGGACTTTCATTTCTTAGACCCCTGCTCGAGTGGTGCGTCCACGGCCCTAGTCAAGGCGTGACTTTGACCCCCCCCCCTACTTCTCATCGCCGCCTTCCATTGATTCGCTCGCCTCTTTTTTTTGCTCCGTTCCCCTTCTATCTTTCCCTAGTTGTTTTTTTTCCCCCTTTGTGTTGTAGATTCAGCTCCCTCTGTTTCCCGGAGGCCTCGAAATTTTTCAAGATCCTCCCTGTTTTTTCTACAAAAAAAAAAACAACCCACGGTCCGTCTCCGCAAGCTCTCCAAGGGTTTTGTAGCTGCTACCGTTCGCCCGTTTACCAGATGAGTAGGTCGCCCAGTTTTCTTCTCTTTTTTTTGCGCGGGCAAGGTCTCGAAGGATCGTGAAACTTTTTTTCTTCATGCGGGCCATTCTTGTGTTGTCTCCCTTGTACGGCTTTGCTAAACCCGCGCTGTTTCTAAACTGGATTCTGCCAACATTTGGTGCCATGTGTCCCCGTCACGGTTCTTCCAGGTATCAGTCGTTGATGTATCCCGACCCCTCCCGTCCAGTAGTTAGAGTTTCCCAAAGTGATAGCCAATTTTCCTCCCCCCAAAGTTCTTTTCTGCAACCCCCTTTCTCAGACCCGCCCCGTTTTGCTCCAGTTTAATAAATCCCCGCGATTGAATGCCGGGAATGCGCTTTGATGACGTCTCCTTCTTAGCGAGCGCGTTTTGTTCCTTCTGGTATTGTCTGTGTGGTTGTTGCTGTTGCTATAACTAAAGTGATTCCAGATCATCCCTTACTTGAAACTGCTATGAACCAAATTGGTACTCTTTTCTCTTAATGTTGTCTCCCTGCTCTGCATGAAGGTCATTGCTGGTTTTCTAGGTTTTGGTAAGTGGACGCTGCTTTTATTGGTGGTATTTCTTTTTCTTTTTTATGTTCTGAGGTTTTGTACTGCATATCCGGTCATGAGGTTTTTGTTGTCCCATTCCACTGTCCCCTTTTTTGTAATGTTTGAACCCCGATGGGTGTTTGTTACGGTCATACAAACAATTTGGTTTTAACGACGTTTCCCCCAGCTCCCACTCAAGTTCTGGTGTGTTCCCCTCCTTAAGTTGGCCGGAATTGATAGTGTGGCGGTTCGTGAACCCTTTCTTTTGTTTGTGAGACTTTGTTTCTATGAATTTCATTGTCGGGCCACCCGTTTTTTTTCGTAATGGCTTAGTGACCCCTCGTTCGGCTTGGGCGCAAATCAGCTAATTTCCTCTTTCCCTTCCCTTCCCCTCGCTCCACTTTTTTCTTTATCCCCTCTTGTTGAGCCTTGATAATCGCCTCTCTGAACTGATGCTGTTTAATCCTTCGCTTGGCTCCCTGGTGTTTGTTCATTGTTACTGCCCTTATTTTTTTTATTCCATTTCCAGTTTTCTTTTTTTTTCTGACGGCTCTAGGGTCTGCTTTTTCTTCCTAGGTGATATGAAGACGGGTCCGTGTCCCAAGTTGTCCTTTATATTTTTTGGGCCCCTCCCTTTGCTCCTTTCACACCCTTCTTTCCCCCTTTCATGGTGCATGCCATGAGTCCAGCTAAACTTTGCTTTAGATTCTCAGTTGCGCTTTTGGTTGTTCTTCCCTTGGTTCTTTGGTCAATTGCTATCTGCGAGGTCCACGTTTTATGATGTGCTTTTTGCGCGTCCGTTTGCTTGCGCTACTTTCGTAGTTGAACATGTCATTCGCCCGAACGCTCGCTCATTCACCCTTCGAAACCGATCCGTGATCGACGCAGATGTAGAGCGATGATTTCCTGGGCTTTGGTTTCTTTCACCAGCCATGTCTACCGGCTCGAGGTCCCTCGATGCCTCTTGCTAGTACTTCCCGAAAGGGGTCGTCAACGCCCCCTCCTCCTATGATATAAAAATCGAACCGGTCCCATTCTGCGTTCGTCTGAGAGGCTACCCGTACGTTTTTCCTCCCTCGCCCTTTTCTGCCTTAATCTTCCCACACACGATGATTTCTAGGAGACAACTTTCGGGCGACGCGTCCTATATTCTCGCGTCTCCGGACCCCTTAAGATTAATTTTTTATAAGTGCACGTTTTTTTTCTTTCAGTTCTCTCTCTCTTTCTCCCTTTTTTTTTCTCTCTATCTGACTTGACTTCCCCGGTGATCAATCGTTCTCGTCCAATCTCGTTCTCTACGCTTGCGATTCCCCTGTATCCTTTTGGTGCGCCTCCTCCCGCCTCGTGTTGAAATCTCGAATTCGAGGGCCTTTTCTCCCTTCGGTAGTTCAGGACAATTGAAGTCTTTTTTTCTCGTCGTGTCTCCCCTGCATTTTTCTCTTATCACGATTCTTGCTGCGTGAATTCCGTTTCATTAGACCTATCTTCCTATTCGAATTTTTACCCGAGGTCCCCCATCCAAGGGAGAATCAGTCTACTCGTTTTCTTTTTATCTCTCTCTTTTTTTTTCTCATAGCGCACCAGACCCCCCCATCTCCCCCCCCCCCCCCCCCCCCCCCGTGGTCCCTACCCCTTTTCGCTTTCCTAGCGCGCTCATGATCTTGTCCCCGGTCAAATCTGCTCGCTTTATTAGTCCCAACGCGCACCTGCCGTTTTTACGTTGTCAAATTTCCACGGCCATTGGTTTCAGGTCAATTCCCCCTGAGAATCTGATTGTTAACACCACAGTAGCTGAGTGAAATCCCTGTGATATGGAAAATAAGGTGTTTTTCGCGTCCGTCGCCCAACTTCATTTACGAATTTGTCTTGGCAACACTCCCCCCCTTGCGCCCTGACCCCCCCCTTAGCAAAAAACATCTAGTTAGTTTTGACTCCAATGCCGCACGATCTTCCCCTTTTTAACCCACACACCCCGTCTTGCTCTCCCCTTCTCCCCCCGCATGCCCCCCAGCCTGATGGTTTCCGTTATCTATATCTCTATAGGTAAGCCGCCCTGATTGGTTCCTTTCGTTTGACTAAAGTCGTTGTTAAAAGTTAGCTTTTTTTTTCTTCGCCCCTCGATCCGATACCCTGTGCGCGGGATAATCCACCTTCCCCCCCACCGCAGAATATTGACCTCCTTTCCGGTTCTAGGTTGAAAAGGACACCCTTTGCACCGGTCTACCCTTTTTCGCGGACCCCAAAAGATCTTGACCCCTTACGAGTGAGGGGACACCCGCGGAAGGGTGCGTTTAGGAACTAGTCCTGTATCCCCCCCTTCCGCGTTGACATTAAACAGTTACCCCCCCACCCCAAAGGCCCAACCCACCCCCCCAAACCCCCTCCCCCCCCCCCCCCCCCACCCCCCACACCCCACAAATTGCCCCCAACCCTTCTTACGAGAGCCTTTAATTCGCATGTCTTTCCCGCCCCCAAAACCCATAAGGTACCGATCGCGGAGTCCTTGTCCAATTCGCTTTTTGCGCAAGTAGGTTTTTAGTTAAACAATCCTCCCACGATCCCGTGCCATATGGTTCATTTTTATCCTCTCGACCACTGTTAATTGGTCTTGGATTTATTCCTCTATCTAATTCCCGTGAGGAGCCCCCCAAATTTTTGGTCAGTCCCTGAAGTTCGTTCGTGGTATGAGCGTGATCACGCCAAATTTTTACGATAGTCCATTACCGACGCGACCCCACGACAACTCCGGATAAATCGTTCTGACTCTGAAGCTACCTTCCCCATTCTTCTTCCGTAATTCGCCCCTGCCTCTGGTTCTCCTTTGAGCAGATTGACCCGGGTTATCCCCGGGGCGAATATTCCCTAGACCGATGCCTTTGTCACCTTATTGACCGGAACTCTTATCTTCCGACCCTTTCTTGATTCCTTTGATCCCACCGAATGTCCCCGTCTTTCATGAAAACCCCCAGTGTTTGGACAGGTGGCCCCCCCCCCCCCCTTTTTCAGCCGCCTGTATTCAACCGAGATTTATGGGGATAGTGTTTTTCCAGAGTCTTTTTGTTTTTTTTCCCAACAAAGCCCACAGCCCTCTTTGATAACCAAGAGTGCGCTTCCGTCCTTTTCCCCTTTCACTCCCTATCGCCAGAGGAACCGTGTCCTTCCTGAACCCCGATATTTTCCGAGCCTTCTGGACGTTTCGCCCCTGTCTGGTCCTCTAACACCCGGTCGAACGTCCTTCTGATCTTCAAACCATTCCCCTCTTGGCTGACCGACATGATCTCTCCTTCTTGGCTTATGCTTCTTTCCATTAATTTTGGACTGTCGCTCTTTGTTCCCGAGTCTATCTCTTCTTACTGGGATTCGTTATTCAGCACCCTCCTTTTAAGATCATTGGCTCCAGTTTTTGATAGAGCGAATAGAACCCAGGGCATTGTTGTTTTTGAGCCTTCTTGCCCTTTACAGGAAGTTCCCCCCTTTCCCCTGACACCCGTTTTTGATTGCCTCGTCTTTTCAATGTATAGACGGATAGCCCCTGCAAGCCTTTGTGATACTTAGGGGAATTCTTGCTTTTTTGTGGTCTTCTGATTACCTCTTCCCTCCCCGAAAAATTCGCTCTTTTTTTCTACTGTGATTTTTCTGTAGGTATTTGTTACTTTTTTCAGTCCCACCAAGTGTTTGCCTGGCCTTTCCATCCTGGTCTTCCCCCTTGCTCCTATAGACCCACGTTTAAAGTTCGGACCCGTTTGGGGCCCCCGCTTTCCCAATCACGTACATCCTTCTCTCTTAAAGCCTTTTTCAGGTAGTCAAGAAGTATCGGTTCCAGTTTCAAGCTTTATTAAATCTACCATCCCCCCCGTTCTGGCATTTTCCGTTTGTCGACATTCCTTTTCTTGAGGCCATTTAGTTGACGTCCTTTTCGGCTATGGTTTTGTGTGTTCTCCCTGCGTTTTTCTTTGGGTAACCCCCCTTGGGGTTATCTCCCATTTTTGATCCCTGCTCATCAACATCATGCATATTACGGTTATGCCTCTTGATTTGAGACTTATTCTCGTATTATCCCTACGAGTAGGTGGTCATTGATCGAGTTCTTTTCGATGGCCGTCCATTCTAGACAAAGAACTTGGTGTTTTTGGTTGTCTGATCCCAGAGCGATTGATTTGTTTCTGCGTTTGTCCTTCCAGAGAGTATTTAAATCTTCGGGGTTTTTTTTGCGTTCGCAATAGTTCTTCGGATCGTCTAGTTGAGTTCATGGTTCCACGCGGTGCTTGTGACTCCTTAAACCTTGTCCTGATTTGCTACGACTGATTTGTCAACTCCGTCCCCATTCCGCTTGTTCTCAAATTAATATTCAGTTTGATTCTTGGGTTTTTTCCTCTGAGAGATCTGTGAGACGACCCTTTTTTTTTCCTTTTTTGGCTCCTCTTTTCTTACCCTTCCTCCCCCCCTTTAAAGTCTTGGATTGGCTGTTTTACGGGAGGCGCTTCCCTTCTCCCCAATCTGGTTCTGATCTGGATAGCTTCGGCTTTCAACACCCCCTTTTTTTAGACAACTCCCATTCTTAATACTACATAGACCTACGGTCCTGACTGTGCTAGGTACTTTTTTTTTGACCCTTGGTCTTCCGTCCTTAGCTCGCCCCTATCGTGGTCTGTTTCCCTCCGACTTATTTTTCGGCTTCAAGTGTCCCGCTATGCCTCTCGGTCTCGGTTCCCTTCTCTATGGTATATTGGGTGGTTTTCTGCAGATTAATTTCTCAGGTTGCCAATTTTTCTAGATGACTCCTTTTATTTGGGTCAGCATCCTGCTCTAAGCCCCCTGAGTCGCACTGTCCATAGTCCCCATATGCCTATCCCACCCTGTGGCTAATTTCCTATTCAAGTTTTTGTCCCCTCCGGGTTCTTCACCCTTCGTTGCATTTAATTTTGGGTAGGTTACGTTCGCGTTTTAGCTTTCTAGGCGATATCGTCCATTTCTACTTTTTCAGCGCCCCCCTTCTTTAGCTTCTTTCTGTTTGCTTTTCCCCCTGACGGCTCGAGCTTTTATTTGATGTGGCGGGTAAGCCTTGGCTTCATCTTCGTAGTAGAGAGAAATGTCGCCGCATCCGGCCAGTCCCCTGGTAATCACGCTGCAACTGTTTTTCTCCCTCCGAGCCCCTTCCGTGAGCTTGTGGATGATGAGGTCCTGGATACAGTGACGCTCTTTCGGTTGACCTGTTCATGGCCTTACCAAAGATGCGAGCCGCCACATTCTTACGTTCATTCTTTCTATTATACCCTTTCTAGCCCTCGCAGATCTTTTACCTGATCAGTCCTTCATCACGGTGCGCGTATGCGTCTTTTAATCTTTTCCTTTCTCTTAAAGTGTTAGTTGTGTTTGATCTATAATAGCGCCTCCCCCCGGTGCTGTTTAATTTCTTATCTCCGACTATCCTCTTGGCTTATAAGCGATCTTTTCCCCTTCTGATTTTTTTTTCCTGACGCTGGCTCCTCATTTGTTGTCCGGCAGTCCCTTTGTCAAGTAGGGGTTCTGTTTTTTCTCAGCGCACTCTACCTTGCCGAATTCCTTGTTTCTTCGGCGTAGAAGATTGCCGTTCCTTGATGTTAGTAGTGACGACCCCGCTTTCGTTTTGTTCGTTACATTAGAAATTTAGTCTCCCGTCATATTGTCCATAATTCAGCGTACAACCCAAGTTCCCCCTCAATCAATCTCCTCTTCGTCCGCCCTCTCCTCTCTCATGTTTTTCCTGCTTTGTCTAACTTCGTTCCGCGACTTTTGCATAGCGTTTTTGATCTCGACAGAAATTGACTTTACGTTTCCTCCCCCCCTTAAGGACGCTTTCACTTTTCGGCTCAAGGCCTCTTCCGTCTGGAGGTCCAAATCGCCCCTTTCCGAATCGGAATGAACATTTATATGCGTTTCACATCCTGCTTTCCCTTGAGTCTTGCCATCTCCGTTGGGTTCTGTCGAGCCGGCGGTCCCCAATTCCCCTTTTTCTTTTCCAATTTCCCAAGGTTTTTGCCCATTTTACCACAAATTCGCAATCCCCGCCGCCTAGTCCTGTAGGTGCGCGCCCCCCCCAATGTGTTGACCTACTCCGATCCCTTTCCCCTCAAAAT
>Ga0179593_1651307_pt1 | contig 20825 bp, 32 predicted proteins | sample CZODoug2_1_08_16_FD_185931 | JGI IMG/M metagenome (GOLD analysis project Ga0179593, IMG submission 185931) | Vadose zone soil fungal communities from Angelo Coast Range Reserve, California, USA - CZODoug2_1_08_16fungal (PacBio error correction) | ecosystem: Environmental > Terrestrial > Soil >... | reverse complement strand
CCAACTTAACTCTCAACGACAAAGCCCCCTCCCCCCTTAGGTCCCAAGATTCTCCTTGAACCTCCAGTTTCAGCGGTGCGTTCAGAGAACCCTTCCATCCCCATCCAAAAACTCTTTTCCCTGAAACGTCGCTCTTTTCAACAGTTCCCCCGCCTCTTATGAAGCCGACAGAAATGATCACCCCCCCCTTTTCGTCCCTGACCCATGGTCAAAGCCTCCAGAACCCCTCTAAAATTTATTGAACCTCTTTCCCTCGCATGACCCCTCTTCTTCCCTTGCCAGGAACCAAAACCAGAAATGTTAGGCCCTCCCCCTGCCTCCATTTTTCCCGACCCCCCTTTTCCATCCAAATCCGAGAGATCGATGTCTGAGTTTATTTCTTTCTTTCTTGGTTGATAACCTTCAACATTCTACTTTATAATCTTGCGTTGCCCTTGTCGGCATCTGCTGTTTCGTGATAGTTTTGAGCGTGAAGTTTTACCCCCCCCGTTCTTGTAGTTTTCGGCTCTTCTAAATTGTTTTGGCTTTTTTCGTCAGCCAATCATTTCTTTCTCCCCATCGATTCCCGGACACCCGGTAAGACCCGGAAACTTTTCTCTGCCTTGTCTTTTAAATCTCTGCTTTTTCCTCTCCCTGAGCGATAGCCGCTTCACGCTGCGGTATTTCTGCTAGTTACTGTTTTCTCCCTCAGGGCAAGGGGCTCTTTGAGTGAGCTCCCCCTGTTCCCTTACACAGACCGATCGGGATTTTCCAGGTCATTTTTCCCCTTTCTCGTCATTTCTCTAACCTCAAAGCCTGGGACATCCGCTCTTTTGCTTGACACGTCTTTGGCATGTGATGAGGACTTGATATTCCCTAATGTAAAGCGCTCCTTTCCGATGTTTTTTATTTTGTGCTTGGTTCAAGGAACTTTTTCCCTTCTTCTTCTGCGTCCCTGGTTCTTTTTTACGATTCTTTATGATGCAGCTCACAGGCCTTTCCCTTTGAGTATGCTGTTCCAACAAGCCGCGTTCGCTCTTTGGTTAACTTGAGGCAGAGTTAGCAATATCTGGTAGTCCCCCTCCGAAGTGCCTACAAACCGTTCCTTACTTACCTGAATTCTCCCCCGCCGCGCTTAAAAAGTAAGCTTGTTGATTTCCTCGTGCCTATCTTTGAATCCCCCTTCCTCTTTTTCCTCGGCTTGCCGGCGCCCCCCCCCCCAACCATGTTTGCATGGTGCTGATGGGCCGGAGCAATCACCACCCCCGCACAACCCCCATATGAGTCTTTTCTCCGATCTGTCTTTCGTTCCCTTCTTGATGAGAAGCGGACAGGGCATCGTATATGACAAACCGTCGCCCCCCCGATACTGTTTTCCTGACTTTGTCCGATGACCCTGAGCTTGGTCCTCCTGATCCTTGTTATCGCACTTTCCTTCTTTTCTCGCGTTTGTTCCCTTCAGTATTTAGCCGGTTCCATAGAGTTGTGTAAGATGAGTATCCCCGATCCCCTTTTTTTTTTGGCAACCACTGCGCAGACGCATTGTTCCTTTTGCCCCTTCCTTCTTCTTTTTTCGTTCTGTTGCCTCTGTTGCCCGGCTGCGTGCCCACTTAAGGGCAGTTTAAGTTGTTGCTTTTTTCCTTTGTGATTTCCACTTCCCGTCGTTCTTTTTTTTCCCAGTTTCCAATCGCGTTCCCTTTTTCGAGAGTTTTTTTCGTCCGGGGCAGTACTCTAGATCCGGCGGCCTTCATATTTTTTTCCTTAAGGCCCGCCATCCTCTTGGACCTTGCGGCGATACCGCCTTTCCAAAGAGACCTTTCTCCTTCCCCCCAGCTCTCGAAGTCTTAGTGGTTTACCAGCTCGGCCTGCCTGTAAGGGAGTAAAATTTTTTTTTCATAATTTTTTCCCCGACCCCCAAATGCCCTGCATTCCTTTCTCCTTTCTACTCTTTTTCCCCCTTTAGGTTTTTTTCTTCCCTTTCGCCTTTTCACTCAGATCGATCCCTAAAGAGATCGAGTTGGACGCCAGTCTTTTTTGTGTTTGGAGAGTCTTCCTTGTTTGTGGAATCGCTCTGCTTTGCACCTTTCGAAACAGATTTCTTTCCCCCCAACCATCTCCCCTAGCGAAACCGTTACGAAAAATTAGTTCCCCTTCATTAAGTTTGTTTAGCTCCTTTGTTGGCACCTTTAGACCCCTTTTTCCCCTTCAGGCATCTCTTTAAACGATCAAGAAGACGTGCAGGAAGGTATTCCTCCCCCCTCTGTTACCGCCCTTTCCTGGGTGACTTTTCTTTTCCCCCCTTTAGTTCTTTCTTCCGAAGACAGGACGCAGCTGGAAGGAGAGGTACTTTCCCCCAGTTTTTCCCACCAACTCGACCACTTGACCTTTCTGTTACCGGTGGTCATCTCCCCGTTGGAAGGCCACGAAGAGAAAAGCCTCCCCCATGCCCTTTCCCTTTGAGGTCGTCCCCTATCCGTTCAGACCGTGACACGATTTTTTTTCCCCCTAGGACCACCTTTTGCCGCCCTTCCCCCTGGTCTGCGGCAAGTGTGGCCAAAAAGAAAATGTCTCCTGCTACGCGTGTCTGAACAAATCTCGTCGCGCCCGGCTAAAATTTTTTTTGTTTTTTTGACAAATCTCCTCCTTTTTGTACTTGCGAAGACCAAAAGGCCGCGCTTTCTCTGGATCAGCGCCAAGGCGAACCTTTCTTAGCTTGGTGATCTAACCCGGTCAGCCATACCCCCCCCCTTTAAACCTTTTGATATTCAACTTTCCCTGAAATTGTGATTTCCCTCCATGTCCCGAGCGACTTCGAGATTTGGGTGGATGAGGTTGTGATTTTCCCTTCCGCGGGGCAGGCCCTCTTTGTTGCGTTAAGCATCTTCCACTCCGACTACTTCCTTTTTTTCACATATCTTTCATAGAACCCCCCCCCAAGATTAAATTGACCCCCTTCCTCTCTGGCCGGTGGCCGCACTTCGGATGGCTTTGAATTGAAGTTTGAACCTCCCCTTTTTTACGGCCCCCGGTTTTCTTCTCGTTGATGGGCTACGAGGCCTACGTCTTTAAGTTTTTTTTTTTTCGATCGTCTCCTTTTTTTTCCCCCATCCCGGGAAAGTTTTTCCCCCGGTGGACTCAATCCTAAAGATCATTGCTAATCCAATTTGTTCTATATATGTGCTCCGGCACGGCCATACCCAACTCCTTTTTTTTTGAGCTTGTCACAAAGCTCTTGAGCAGACGGTTTAAATCCAGGAGCCGCTCGTGATCCCTTGCCCCCCAGTCCGTGCTGGCCATTCTTGTTGACGTCCTTTCTCCTTTGACGCTGAGACCGAATCGAGCTGGATTGATTCACAAAAGGCTTTTTTTTTTCAGACGCCCCGTTTTATTGGAACTTGTCGCCGTAACTTTCCCATCTGCGCTCGCCAATTGACCCGAGCCTATTATGTTAGAAAAATGCACGACTTCAATCCCCCCTCTTCTAACCCACTCGGTCTTACCGTTTGACAAAACTTCCACTCTCATCTTGCGTCTCGGACTGCTTGGCTGGCTCGTCCCAACTAAGAGGAAAATCCGGTCTGTAGCCTTCCCCCCTTCTCCGGTTTCCCCTGCAGTACCCCGAGACGCACTCCCCCCGACTTCTTTTTTTTTTCACGCCTCTCCACAACCGATTCCTTTTCTTCCAGTTATTCCCAGCGAATATATAACCCCCGGACATCCACTATCTCTGGATTTTTTTTTTTTCCAAGATTCGTCAATGAGGCAGGATTGGTAACTGTCCCCCCCCTTCTTTTTTTTGTTAGGCATCTTCTGTTCGATTATATGCGCTTGAGTGCTCCCTGGGTGCACTCGACAGGGGTGTCTTCTGCTCGGGCCTTATTTTTTTCCTGAACCCCTCGTTTCTTATCCTTTTCTAGGTTTCCTTTGATCCCCTCCCGGGCCCGTTTCCGCTTCCTATGATTGTTGATGGTCTATTGAAGTGTTTTTATGCCCCCCCCCCCCTCTTCATCCCTTGTTCAGTAGATCTGTGACCGATGTTTTTTTTTTTTGCGTGATCCCTTTTTCTCTTATTTTGTGGGTTTAGAGAGATAAAATACAGATAAACGAAAACAGCCCCTCTCGTTTCCCAACTCCTCTCATTTTTTTCACAATCCGCTTCATCGTTGCGTTTCTCTGACCCCCTATCGAAAACCCCCCCCCCTCGCTTATCTTTAGTCCCCTTCCTCGCATCCGGGAACCAACGCTTCTGACGCCAGATCTATAAGCCAACTCTTTCGGGCCTCTGACTCCTCTTTTCGATAGCCCAGCCCACCTCACCGTTTCTCTCTTCTCCCGTTTGCATCTCCCTTTCCCCAATATCTGTCCCTCCCTCGCAAAATTTTTCAGGTACCGTTCCTTTAGTAAGAAATTTAAGGCTCATTCCCATTTTTTTTTTTGAACCCCCCCCCCCCCTTTTTCCCTATTTGATGTATTAGTTTATATTCTATTCGCTTCTTTCTCATATACTGCCTTTCCCTTTTTCCCTTTCCTCTATCCCATCTGTGCGTTCGGAACAGTTCTGACTAACAACATTATCGGCCGGATAATCACGATGTTTCGCGGTCATTTTTTTCGAAAGCCCCTTGCTCGTAGTCAGCGATCCGATTTTTGTTTTTCTTTTTAAACCCCCCTTCCGCCGAGGCAATATCTCTGACTTCCAATCGTCTTTTGTTTCGAAGAAGCGATTATACCCCTGACTCCAGCGTTATATTTTTTATCTACTTTTGTGGACCAGTCCGTTTTTTCCAAGTTGCATCTTTCCCTTCGTCTCAGCCATTTTTTTAATGAAATTCAGCTCTTGACTCGTCCCACGGCTCAGCCTTTTAATCTCCTGTCTATTCCCCCCGCCCGCCAGCTCTTTGGCAGTTTTCATCATAGCGTGAAGATCATTTGACTGACTTTTCCGCTTTTTTTTTCCCAAGCGCAGAAGCTGACGCTATTGGGTCTTAGTCTTCTTTTTTTGCTTGCATCTTTCCAAAAGCATCATCTGCGCGACTCGGAGGGAGTTCCTTTATTCTTTTTCCGCCCCGATGGAACACTTGCGTCTGGCATGCTTCCTTAGGTCCTTTTTTCCCTGACTTATAGTTCTCTCTCCCCTCTGGAGAATGCAACCCCCCCCCCCCCCCCCCCCCCCCTCTCCCCCCCCCCCCCACCCCCCCCCCCCCCCCCCCCCCCCCCCCCCCCCCACCCCCCCCCCCCCCCCCCCACACCCCCCCCCACCCCACCCCCCCCCCCCCCTAAGTTTTCCCCTTGGACTTCCCGTTCGTTTCCCTCCGGTAGTAGAAAGAACGTTTTCTGTACTGCCCCCCCCCAAATTTTTTCTTGTTTCTTTCCCTCTCTTGGATGAACGCCCCCCCTGGTCTTTCAGTTCCCCCCCCCCTTGTGCATCCTTCGTTGACAATTCCCAAACAACCTGAATAACCAAACCTCTCTCTCTTTGTACATCTCTGACCCCCAGGTTTTCCCCTGGTTTTCGCTCTTGCCTTTAGAGGGAACGTGGCCTCTTATTACAACGTCCCCCCTCCCGATCCACGGCCCTTTGTTCTATACGATCTTGGCAGCGGCCCTGTCAATCCGGTATGCAATTCCCTTGTGGGGTTTGGTTTTTTGGAAGTTGCTGCGTTGTCCCCTTGACTCATTTAATCCTCTCCCCCACTTTTGTTCCTATTTTCTTTCACAGTGGTATGGTTGCCACCCGTCCGAAGGAAGAACGGTTTTTCCCTCACTTGATCTTTAGTTTTTCAGTTCCGCTGGTAGTTCTGGTTTTTTTTGGGTGGCCCCGTCTTGATATTTTCCTTTTCCGTGAAGTGTTCCCCCCCCCTTTTCTTCCACTTCGGATTCTGAAAATGGTACCCTCCCCTCATTCCAGTTGGTTTCTCTTTCGCTCCGGGGCCGTCTTTCTCTTTTTCCCGCAGCATCCTTTTCTTCCTCCCCCTATTTCCTTTTTCTGCCCCGTTGAGGTCGGATTCCATCCCTGGACAAGAGAGACTCCCCCTCCTGCTTGGAATTCTGACTTTTCGTGTTTTCCCAGCTCGGGATCCTCCTTCGTTTTTTTAAAACTGCTTTTTTCCACACTTCCCATAAAGAACAAAAATGCATCTTCCTAGAAGGTACTTTTTTTTTTCCCCCGCTTCGGATCTTTGTTGGCACCTTCGCGCCGTGTGCTCTCCTCTTCCCCACCCCTTCCCCCTTTTTTTTTCTTTTTTTTCCCTCCCTCAGTGTTGTGGTGAAGATTCCTTTTTGTCCGTATTGTTTCACCGGGACATCCTGGTTATCGCACCGGTTTTGTTCGCCCCCTTTCGTCAGAATATGTACTTCATTTTTTAGGTATTATTCTGGTGAGAACAGTTCACTCCCCTTCACTCCCGGCTTGTGGCACCCTATCACTTGAAGTCTGAATCCTTTTTGACTCCTATTGTACGGGAATACTAACCCTTTCCTCCCTGAGTTTCTAAGTTTGCCTTGAGCCGCCTGCGCCTTTCCGTTTCTTTTCCCCTTCTTTAGACCCCTCCGACTCATGGAACTCTTGTTTTTTTTTTCACAGGGGGTAGACCCTGCAGAAGTGGAAGACCTTTATCTCCTCCCCTTTCTTTTTGCCATTACATCGTTGCCTTCCCCCCCCCTTTGACCTAACCCCTGCTGCCTAGGGCAGAAAAGAGCAGGGGAACTCTATCTTTTTCCCTGCCCCGTTTGATTTATTTTTCTCTTCTCTTGGCGTTACTGAAAATCTGTCGCGGTCTCTTCAATACTTTGTCCTTTTGTCAAACGCGAAACCGGGCCTTTTTCAAGAAAGACGGTCCTTCCTTTTTTGCGATGAATCTTTCTTCAAGTGGCCATTCTCGAGTTTGGTGGAGACGGGTTCTCCCCAAACTGGCCCCTTACCGACAATTTCCCTCTCCCTGAACTGGATCCGGATTTCTGCGACTTATTTTTTTTTTTTATGCGGTTTTTTCCTTTGCGCACCATCAGGTATGGCCACTTCTTGGGTTCCTAGTCAGCCGATTTCAGCGCCCCGGTTTGGTCCCTTCCTCTCTTTCACTCTAACAATCCACCACTGCTTCTTGCCAGACCGTCCCCCTGGTTTTCTCTTTTTCCCGGCGCCGGGAAGGGAAGCCCCTGTTTTTTGAGGTTCAATTCCCTCTTTTTCCTTCTCCAGGATTCTTTCTCCGGGTACGATCAATCGGGTTGCTTCCTTTCTGTACACCTTTTGTGTTGGGCCATTCCATCCTCCCCAGTCGTGGAGCTCCCCTCCCGATCAGGTTAAGCCCTACCTTTTCGCATTTATTTTAACCTTGTCCCATTTTTTTCCCCGAACTCCTTCCTCCGCACCCAATTTTTCTCTCTGACAAATCCAAACTTGAGCAGTCTTCTCCAACAGTCTTTTTTACGACGGCTTCACTTGCAGTTGGCCCGTTCTTTTTTCACTCATGAGGGACGGCTGAGCCTTTTTTTCCTGGAAAATCCTCTCTGGATCTTATCCCCCAAATGGCTGGAACGCCCTGTATGGCCTGTCCTCCTTTCATTCCCCCCCACATAGGATTAGAGCCGTCCAGTCTGTTCATTCGGTCGTTCGAACACATCTCCTTCCCTTTTTTGCCCACTCCCCCCTTTTTTTGATCCTTTTCCGTCTTCGGTTGGCCACCTTCCAGATAAATAGGCTCTCTGAGCTCCGCCTGAATTCTTGGGCTCTCTAAATTCCACGCCCTGAGTAGTGCGTCCCCCCTGTGTGTTCGTTTTTCTAAAAAGACGCACAGCCCATTATCTCAAAAAGGCCACCCCCATATTTACCCTGATATGTGAGGTTTCTCCTCCCTCGAATATCCCCACAGTCTCATGGTTGCTTTTGAGCCTTCCCTTCTAGGTTCCCTTCTGGGGTCGGTACTGGACCCACCCATTTTAATGGATCCTCGATTATGGCGGTTATCCTCCTGAGTTCCTTTTTTCAGGACGGTGTTGCATCGGGGAAGTGGTTCAGGTCTCGGTAGTTGGATCGGTGATTTTTCTTTCTTGAGGGTTTCTCTTTCCCGGTCAATATGATGATTTTCGTTTCCGCTCTTCCTCTCTGTGATTCATGACCGTTTTATGAAACAATTTTCCTCGGTCTTGTTTCCTTTGATTTTCCTCGATTGCTTTGCTTGTCTTTGTTTTTTTCTTCTTTTTCTATTTTTCCCGTGTTGTGCGCTCCCGATCAACGAACCTTTTCCACTCACCCCCTCCCAGAGAGAGCAAATCTTCTACCTGACCCAAGACCCTGCTTTCGGAGAACACTCCCCGACCCCCTCACCCCCCCTTCCTTCTTTTTTTTTCACCTGTCCCTCTCCCCCTAAGGTGAAAAGATCACCTCCTCCGAGGAAGACCCGACTTTCCCACTCTTTCTTACCTCTATAGATTCCCGATCGCCTCAGACCACTATCACAGTCCACCAATTTGTTCCTTCCCCCCCTCTCCCTGTCCGAATCCAGAACTCACAGGAAATTTTTTTTTCCAGGCACCGACCTTGTAAGATTACTACCTTCCTTCCACTCAATTCCATTCAGATTTTTTTGTCTTTATATTTTTCTTCGCTTCTGCTCCTTACCCCCATATAATGCGTCCCTTCCTATCCTCGTGGATCTAGCGTTCATACCACGGTTCTGGAGGCGGGATAGCCTTTCTTTGCGCTTCATCGCAATTCTTTTCCGCGTGTCTTTTGAATCTCTCATTGATCTTTGACTTTTCCCCCCCCTGAGAACCACGGGAAAGGGGTAGCAAGGTATATCCTGGGATTTTCCTAGCTTGCCGCTCGATTCTATCCGTTTACCCCTTCCTTTTTGATGTTGGTCAGAGGCCAGTGAGTTGAGAAGGGCTCAATTTGACTGTTTTCCCACTAAGCCTTTATGTTCCCTGCGTTGTCAGTCCTTTCCCACCTCGTCATGTATTTCTTTCACCTTGGCCAGCACGTGTTTGGCCTCTCCTTGTCTATATGGATTTGAGTCCTTCTTCAGCTGTTTTTTCGTATTGACGATCTTTCTTTCCTTTGTGCCTGGGCATCCATTCCCCCCCCCCACCGTCACATAGCGTCGATAGGTTGTTCTTCCTTAATTTAGCGTTGAGCTCAAACTTTCCAATTGAGTCTGGTGAACCCCACGCCTCGGGTTGGCACGCTTGATCGTCCCGGTTCCATTTTTCTCCAACCGACTTTTTTCTCACCCCCTTGGACCTTCCTTCCCGGTCCCCCTAAGGAGGCAGAACAATCGCCGCCGGTTTTGTCGGTTGCCCCCTCATTTTTTTTTTTGCCGCACCCTCTCGGATTGACCTCCCTCTTCCCCCCCGGACTTTCATCTTTTTCCCCCCCCCAACACTCCGGCCTGATGATGGGCGTATAAAGGACCCCCTACACCACCCATAGTAGTCGATACTGGGACAGATCGCTCCCTTTCTTAATTTTCGGCTCCTCTGAGAGACGGGTCAGTGAGACCACTTCCTATCAACCACTACGTCCCCCTTGCCCCCACACATTTCGCATGCTCGCTGGCATCGCGCCTGCTGCCTCCCTTTTATTCGCAATAACCGTTTTCTTATCCGTTTGGTCAGGCCCTTTTCCCCCGTACATGTTTTCAGACTTCAATTGTTTTTTCCACTGACGCCCTGCGCGTTTAACTCATGCCTATTTTTTGGCCTGCCGTGTTATTTCCTGTCTGCCCGGCTTATTTGTTTTAGCTCTTCCATTTCTTTTTTCAGTTTTTGGAGTGCTTGCTTCCACTCGGTTCTGCTGACAAACGGTTCCACCTCCCCAGTGTTTGTGGAGAGGTTCCCTTGTTTTTCCGCCCCCTTCCTCTTTTCTTTCTGCCGGACCCCCCATTTTACTCGGCTTGATGCCTAGCCAAGTAAAGGAAAAAGCTGGTAGCTTTCCACAGCTGACTTTGTTCATTTTGATGTTTACCCTCTCGTGATCGCTCTTTTTAAACACTGTTCCCCCTCATAACTCCCCCCCCCCAAGCACATTTCTAGCATTCAATCTTTTTAGATCTCGGGTTTCTCCCCGTCCTTTTTTCGGTTTTTTACCTTCATCTCGATTCCCCACCTTCCATTTCTTTCCTCACCCTTTTTTCTTTTTGCGATTATTAGGGGGACATCATGTACACGGCGCAAGCCTTTCATACCCAAAAACATATAAGAGTCTCTAAAAGAGTACGACATGGAACCCTGCCTTTTTTGTTTTTCATTATTGCTTTCATTCCTTTCCTAACCTTTCCCCTCCCTGATCCTCGACCCCCCCCAAAGAAGGACTTCCGTCCCTCTCTGTTGCTAAACTTTTTTTACATTTTCCGTCCTTTCTTGAGAGTATAAGTGCGGTTCCTGATTTTCAAGCCCCCCCCTATTTTTTTTTTCGCGATCGTCGAAGCAGGAGGAGAAAAACTATACGTAAGTCCCAACTGAGACATCTTTTCCCCATTTGTAAGCATCGCTCCTCCCCCTCAGGTGGACGCCAGAGACACTGCACATCACCCCTTTTTAGGCGCAAGCAAGCGGCCCACCCTGTACACTCACCTCTTTGAGGCCTCACCATCTCATTGATTTCTTTTCCAACATTTGTTTTTTTCCAAGTGTGCAACCATCCCAGGTGATCAGGAGAACTTTCCTTGAAAACCCTATGCTGATTCCTTCCTACCCTTAGTCCGGGCTACCACCCCCCTTCTAAGAAAAGGCATAAGCTTGCGAAGAACTTTTAGTCCGGCCGCGAAGCTGCCAGCCTTCTCCGACACCTTGATTTGTGGTGACTCGACCTCAATATTTGTCCCCCTTCCGCTCTACAGCTCGCGTCCTGGATTTGCGAGGAGGTCTCCCCTCTCTGTACAGATCGTATGGGTTGAGTTTGTTTTTTGAATTTCTCCTATCCCTGGTACCTTCCCTCTTTTTTTTTGTGGCTTCCAAGCGATTCCGCGGCGTTCATCCGGATTGGGACCTATGGCAACCCCTTCCTTGGCATTACAGCGACGGTGCGCCCTGCTTTCGTCTTAATGTGGTTTCCTGGCACGGTCCCTTCCGAAACCCCGGTTTTATGCCTTCGGATTTTTCCCTAGTGATGGATACGACGGATCTCCTTTTTCGTTGCCCCCAACTGCTTCGTTTTGGGCACCAGACGTTCCCTTCGTGTTTGACTTTCCCCCCCGGACTCTTTCGCTGATGATGTGAACTTTTTCCCATTGCTCAACAGCAAGCACCCCCTCTAAGGACTTTGGCCAGATCGCCAGCTTTCTCCTCCTTGGACCACATGATCTGCCTCCAGTCTTCAAATCCATCTTAGGAAACGCACCCCCTTTGGGTTTGTTGATTTTAGGCTTCCCTCTACCTGACTCCTTGACCCAAATGATTTTTCCTTTTTTCCCTTTTCACCATCCCCCCCTCTAGTTGCGTTTTTAACCAAATGGATGCACGCCCTTCCTTATGCAATTTCCCGCCCGTCGCCTCCCTCTCAACCTCTTAAGACAAGCCGGACCCTTTAAAGTAGATTACTCCCTTTGTCGACTCCTGACTCATGTCAACCCCATTAGTACCCCCCTCCCCTTCTCTTTTCCCGGGTTGGCCCCCCTTCCCGATCCTCGGATCGCTGCGATTTGGCTGGTATCGTATTCTTTGTCCCATTACTCGTCTTAGATTACCCTTCCCCGAAACTTCTTAGTCGAACGGGCACGCACCTGATGACGAAAAGCAAATATTGCCTTGCCACGTCCCATACTATCCCCTTATCAATGTTCGGTAATACCTATCCCCCCCCCCTCCTCCAGATCGGTATGGTTCCCCCGCGAAAATCATTGGCAGGAGGTAGGGCTTTTACCCCCCCTTTATTTTATTTCGTCCTGGCGCTCTAGGACGATTTTCGTACTCGCGTCCCATGTTTGCAATCGGCCTTTTTCTGAGTTTGCGGAGGAAGCATTCCCTGATCAGGTCGAATATTTTCGGCGGTCATCCGCTTTTTGTCCGACGGCGTTGATCCATTGCTCTTGTTCCTTTTTTCCCGATAGAGTGCGATGAAGTGTTTTTTATTTCCTCACGCCTGTTGAAAGGGTCTTGTTCCGTTTTTGCCCCTCTATGTGTTTCTTTTGCGTTGCTCCTTTCAGTTGTTCTCTCTCTTTCCGTTGTTTTTTTTTCCTCTCTCACCCCCCAACTTAATTCAACGCAACCAAGCAAGCCACATTCGGTCCCGCTCTCCTGACCGGACCGATTTCAGCGGTTGCGTTTCTGATACCCACTTCCGACCCCCCTCCCAACTTCCTCATTCACACCTCCCTTCTCTCACCGGGCAAGCCTCGATGACGCCCGTCCCTGAGTAAGCCAAATCTTTCGTTTGCCGTTTGCTCCTGATCTCTCCATGCCCTAACTCCCCTCTTTCCCCCCTTTGAGCAATCACGGACAAATCGTCCGCCTATCTCCAAGGAACAGATCCCATTTCTTTTTTCCCCCATTTGTTTCTCCAGCCATTTACGAAATTCCGGTCACTCAGTCTTTCTTGCTGTTAGGGCTGATGTTCTCTTCCCTTTTTCTGATAACACTCTTGATATATAATATTGTCTTTTCATTGCGTTATCCCTGCTTTCTTTTTAGCTTCTTTCGACCAAACACGTTTGGATCCTTCCTGAAGGTTTTTCCTAAGTTTCAGTCCCAGATGAAGAGTTCTATTTCCCTAGATCTGGAAGTGGCCACACCCTCCCCCCCCTCTTTTCCGGAGTCTGGGTCAATATTTGGCGTGTAGAAGCCGATCTAGGCCGCCCTCGTTTTTCGGCTTCTGCTTCCGATTTTATCCTTACTTAGGAATTTTCCGAGGGCTCTCTCAGCAGTTTTTACGTCAACGACTTTGATGTTCAGGAAACTTCTTTGGCCAACTGTTTCCCTGAGTTACAAGCCTTTTCCGCTCTTTCCTGGAGTGTCCGCGGTGTTTTTCTGGGGAGCGTTCATTTTGGTTTGGCTTCCCACGATCATGCAGCTTACGATATTGTTTTTTAGGTCTGCTTTTCCCCTGGCCACCTTTTTCCTAGCGCGAAATTGATGGCGTCCTGATATTTAGAGGAGCCCTTTTGAACCCCACCCTTTTCATGGCACCAACACGCCGCGGTCCGATTCTTTAATTGCTCTTCCGCCTTTCCCCCCTTGAATGCATCGCCTTTGCTAAAAAACGTTGTTACTTCCCCGTTCCCGGCCCACGTTTCCTGACTGCCACGTTCCTCCCTTTCGCTTTTACTCAACTTTTGGTTTCTTTTCTCCCTTTCCCCCCCGGATGTCCAGGGGTTCAATCCTTGAATGCCCTTCACCCCCACAAAAACCTTGGTCCATGGCCCCCGTGATGTCGCTTTTCCCCCCCCCTAAAACTGATTCCCCCCCTTTCTTTCCTTTTTATCCCCCCTTTTTTCTTCAGGATGCGCTTTGCCTGTAGAGCGTTTTTCAGGTTATGGCGACCCCTTCTCTTCCCCCCACTCTCCAGGTCCCTTTTTGATCTCTCCCCTAGAGTGGTTGACTTCCTTTTCTCCAGCTAAGTTTTTTTGTTTGGCACCCGTCAAACTATTGACCTTTCGCATTGTCCAGACTCGTAGCCTCAGGGTCTTTTTCCACACATTGTCACGCTTTTAGGAGTGAAGAATTCTTTTCGTTCGTTCATTTCCTTGTTTAGTTATTCCTGCCTTTGCTTGTCGGGAATATCCCTTGGCGTCCCCCTTTCGATGTGACTTTTCGGATTCCCATTTGGCGCTGATGACTTTTTTCCCCCCCCCTGTTACCGTCGTAGTTTTTTCCCTCTCCCCTGTTCCATCACCCCTTTTTAGGACCCGATGCGAACTGAGCTACGGGCACTTTTCCAGACCTGAGGTTTTTTCACACCATCTGAAGTTCCTTCTCCTTTTTTTCTTGGTTACCCTGGATCTGCATTTTAAGGGAGTACCCCATTTGCTCAAATTGACCCCCCTACAAAATGCCTTCTTTCCCCTCTCCATTTTCCTTTCCTCTTTGATTGTTTTTTCCCTCTTTTTGCCGTTTTCCCAGCTCCCCCTAACCTCCTTTTCACATCAGTGTTTGTTGAGACCCTCTATATGTGCAATCCTTGAGTTCCTGCTCAACTCCCCGAACCCACTCCTCTCTCTCCGAGTAAGAACTGATAAGACAGACGGCATTTTTTTTTAGTATATTATTTAGCAAGATCGTTTATCCCTTACCGTCCGGCTTCTACCCAGCCCCTTATATTTTTTTTTTTCCAAAAAAGCCTTCTCTTGTCTGCTTGGATCCCTCAGTTCCTAGTTGCTGTCTGTTACAGCAGACCTGGAAGTCCTCTCACTGTATTGATTCTTCCCCAACCTTCCTACCAAACTGGAACTATTGGCTTTGGCAACTGATTTTAGGCCTCCTAGTGTCCCAGCTAGCTCCACTCAACTTCCATTAGGACCTGGCTCTCCCCGGGACGACAGGAACTAACAAGCGTGCTTCTATTGACCGAATCTCATTCTTTCACGCCCTTTTCCCCTGTTCTTCCTTCCCAGTGTGCCACTGTTAAAATCTAAGAGTCCACCACTCTCTGGTGAACGTATCATCTTGGTCCTTGTGTCCCCCCAAAGGAGAACGGTCCTCAAGCTTGCGAAGAACCGGAGTACATTTCCTCGTGCCATCTCTTTCATCCTAAGTGCTGTGGGTTTATTTCCTGTTGTCGTCCCATAGCTTCGCTTAACAGGCAAAGCCTCTCTCCTTGAACGGCGAGTGCCGTGATCTGTCCCTTTAGCTGGTTGTTTCTTCCTTTGGTAATGCTCTTCCCCGGCCATGGCCCAATCAAGAGGTGTAAGCTTACCTTATGAAGACGCCCGTTATATTGAGGGACTATCCCAAAGCCCCCCTTTTGTTCTACCCAAGCGCCCTTTGCGGTGGCTTCGACTCCGGTTGGCAGGGTGCGGGAATGGTCCGTAACCTGCGGCCCCCTTCCCGATGTCATTCCATTTTTGCTTTCTCCCAGCGTACTCAGTCGTTGCCCTTCGGACGCTTTGCCGTTTGGTCCTTCCCAGGGTTACCCCGGCTGTTTAGTCCCCTAAGATCCTCCCCCGAATGTCGCGTTATGTATGACCTTTTTCATTGAGCAAACACCTTCCCAAGACAGGCCTCCTCCCCCACACTCTTCTTCTGCTCCTTTTCCCCAAACCGGGTCTTGACTCAGTCTCACCCCCTAGTCCCGTCGTTTTTCTGCATCCGTTTTTTTTACCTCCGCTTTGTTACCTGATGAGAAGTTGGAAATCCCGCCCGCTTTGAGCTTAACACTGAATCCCTGCGCCCCTCGGCCGCCTCGTGACCCCTCCCCCGGAATGAGAAGCGGACGCGACGTCCGGCACTTCTTGTCCTCCCCCTGGCAGTCACCCCCTTCGCGACTCCCTTGTTACCGGGGTTTGCAAGGACAGGACAACTTTTGCCCTCTCCACTGCCGTGGCTTTCTCCGAAAACCTGACCGCTCCCCTGTCTCTGGTCCTCCTAACCTTAAGTCGACCCTTTTCCACGATATATCTCTCACAGACTTTCGGACCTCCTGACAAGGGCATTATACAATAAACTTCTCCTGTAATCTCTAGAATCTCAGACCCCAGCCTCCTTTTGATTAAGTGAATTTGAAATTCTGGTCCCAGTTAAATTGACAACCCCCTTCTTCTGTGTATTAGTTCTTTATGGGGACGTCTCCCGTCTGAATTTTATAATAGGGTTTACCCTTTTTACGGGAGGTCTGTCTCTGTTGAAGCCCTGTCGATCTCTGTAAGCTTGGCGTCTCCTATGGGCGGAAGAGTCTGTCTTCACGGCATCTCTTCGTTTTTCTTTGCCTTTCCTGAACGAGCGAGTGCATGGTTTTCTTGACCTTTTTTTTCTGCACGCACCCCCTTTAAGCGGTGTTCAGGTAGATATTTGCCCTCTGGAGGTCTCTTTTTTGTACTCCTCTTTTTCAGCCTCCTCCGTTTTTGGAATACCCCACCTTTTTTCACCCGCAGACGCCCCCACATCAGGTAAAAGATTACCTGAACTTTCGATTTAATTTGCTTCCTTTCATGACCAAAACATATCAAATCCACCCTCATAGCTTCCTTTTGGACGTGATAGTCCGTCGCCGCGAAATCTCCCCGCCCTTTCGTGACGCCCGTCTCCATGATTCCCAAGATTTTAGAGTTTCCTCCTGTTTTACCTCCTGACCACCACCGTCTCTTCCCGCTGTCTCCTAAGGACGCAATACTTCCCCCCCAAGACTTTTTTTTCAGGTCCGATATGACTAATTCCGTAATTCTGTCCCTCCATCCATGGAATGTCTTTCATTATATTCGTGTATTTCAACCCTACTATTTCTCTATTGCGTTTCATTCTGCTGTGCGTCTCGTTTCTCCCATTTTTGACTACAGTTATTGGCTTGCCGTGACTCTGTTCATTTGCCTCTTCAGTTGAGCCCCCCCTGATTTGATTTTTTTATCAAGCATCGAGGGAATTTTTTTCCACCCGGTAGGACCTTTGATTCGTTCTCTTTTTCATCGTCCCTGCTACTGAATTTCTATTTTCTCCGCATCTGCTCCCCCTCCTTCCTATTAGTATTTATGCTGCCCCCCGTTAGATCACGTTCTCATCACTGTTGTCCTCAAGTCCCTTTGATTGCCCCTTCAGCACGTGTCCCCCCCCCCTTTCTTCCCTTGTTATTTACCCTTCTTTCTTCAGCTCCGAGCGTGGCCTTGGTTTGAGACTTGATATGGCCACCCCCTGTTGGATTGTGTCCACCGAGTAATCTCTTTTTGTCTTAGCCTTTTGCGTTCCACTTCCCCCCATTTCTATTCCCCCAATGCGGAGGTTTTTACTGAAAAAACCCAATCTTTATGATGACAGCACACTCGTTGGCCTTGCAACCACGTGCTGTTACTTATTTGGGCCTTATATCTTCCCTGGAAATCATTTTCTCCATAGCCTTTGGCTTCAAAAACTGTTTTTTCTGACCTTCAGGTTCATCCACCGGAAGTCGTCAGCCGCCGACCCCTGTCTGCTGTAATGCCAACCCTTTTTTCCTTTCCTTTGCCCTATTGAACGCCCACTTTCCTCTGAATCCACCCCCATATGTAAAGGCAAGGGATTTTGGCCGGTTATGAATTCCCACACCGTGTGACCTCACCCACCTAGCGTTACAGCTTCCAGTCTCGGTCTCTTCGCTTTTCTTTGAGAGAACGTGGACGCGTACCCCTTGTCTGAACACGTTTTCCCCAATATCTCCATGTTAATTTGTACCCTCTTCTTCACGGCGAGTCCTGATACTTGGATATCGAACTCCCCTTCCCGCTCTCTTGTGGGACCCCCTTTGCAGAATATGTTTGTTAAGATTCGTCCGACCCCTTTTTGTTTGCCACACTTTCCCCATTCCAATTACCTGTTCCGTGCACTGATCTTTCGGGAGCCTCGGCTTTTTGGCGGATTGTGCTTCGCAGTAAGTTTGGTCTTTTTGCAGTCTTCGCTCTTTCTGCCCTCTCCGCGATTCCCGTTCCAACCCACCTCTCCAGTGGCGCTGACTTTTTTCGCTCCCGGCCTTATATCTCTCCTTACCAGGCGCCCCGTTTCTTTCACTCGTTCCGCGCGAACCCTCCCTTTCCCCGAATTGAGCTTTTCACAGAGATTACGGTCTTCCCTCCTTCTCTCTTTTATACCGATCCTCACTTTCCTCCTCCTCTTTTCCCCCCCTCCCCACTTTTCGCCTCTCCACCCGCTACCTTCTCCTTCCCCACTTCCCCCCTCGCATCCCTTTTCTCTCCTTCTTCTCTCCATGTTCCGCGTCGGTCCTCTTTTTCCGAACCTCCCTTCTTTCTCCCCTCTTTCCTCTCATTCCCCGTTTGCTCTTTTTAGTACTCTGTCCCTCACCTGCCCTCCGGATTCCCCTTCTCCTTTTCCCCTTCACCCCTCTCTTCCTCCTTTCTTCCCTTTCCTTGCCCTCTCTTCTGCCTATTGGTCCCCTTTTCCTTTCTTCATCTTGTGTCACTCACCTCTTCTTCTCGGTCTCCCCCTCTCATCCCCCTCTTTTACTTCGCCCCCTTCTGATCCCCCTGCCCCTCGTTAGACCTGCCATTCCCCCACTGCTTCCTCTTTCCTTATCCTTCCCCCCCTTGTCTCTGAACTTCGTCTTTCGCTTGCACTCTCTTCTTCCGCTCGCCTTTCTTCCCTCGCCTCCCTCTTCCTTTCATTGCTTCTTCTATCAACCCCTTCCCTCCCCCCCGCCGCCTTCCCTGCTTGTCTGCTCCCTCCCCCTCCCCCTCACCCCCCCTCCGCCTCCCACTACTCTCGTCCCCCTCTATCTCTCCCCCCTCCTACCCCCTCCCCCCCTCCCATCCCCTTTGCTCCTCCTCTTTGCCCTACCCTACCCCCTTTTTTGTGTTATTCCCCACCTCTCTTCCCTCCCGTTTCCACCGCTCCTCTCCCCCCCTAACTTTACCCCCTCTTCCCCTCCTCCCCACTTCTTGCTTCTCTTTACCTTTTCCTCAGACCTATGTCGTCTTCATCCTCTCCCCATTAGTTCCCCCTTCTCTACATTCAACCCACCTTCTATCCGCCCGCCCTTTTCCCCCTATTCTCCCCGCCGCCTTTTTATTTCACCCTCCTTCCCTTTCCCTTCCTTGGTCTCTATATGTCCCCCTCCCCCCCCTTGCTTCCCATTTCACCCTCCTTTTCTTATCTCCGCCCCCTTCGTCTCCGTTCCATCCCTCTCCTTCCCTGTTTTCCCTCCTCTCTCCCCCCTCTTGCCTCTTTTCCCTCCCTTTCGCTCCTCCCTCTTTAGTCCCCAAATTCCTCCCCCTCCCCCTTCACTTTCATCCTTTCACACCATTCTTTCCCTTTTTCTCCTTTCTCTCCCCTCACCAACTCTCCCCCTTCCCCCTTCCCCATGTCCATGCTTCTGTCCCCTACCTCTTCTTTTCCACCTCCCTTTCCTCTCCAGTTTCTCTTTTTCTCTCCTCTTCCATTTTCCATACTCTCATCTCCCCCTTTCACCTCTCCCCCCACCATCCCTCTCGCTCTCCTTTCTTCCTCCTCTCTCTTTTTACCTCCCCCCTTTTCTTGCGTCTTTCCTTAGCGGCAGCTTTGGATTCAGGCATTTCAGTAAACTGTGACGTTAAATCACCCATACAAAAATTCAGTTCAGAAGCACCTCTTTCCGCGTGTTTTTTTATAAACCCAGTTAGTGTACAATCATTATCCGAGGAAAAATCCCCACTCTCTTAGGTGCAATAGCCCCCGTGTTGTTGTGCTCCTGAATCTCTCTTTTGAGGCTCCAAGACTGTGAGAAAACCCCCCCCCCCCCCTCGCGGGAGACCCCCGAGCCTTTTCAACTTTTATCTTAATTCCCTGCCTTGTTCGGATTTGCTTTCTTTTTGAGCCTCAGTTTCTTCACAATGCGAGGCTTTCCCAAGTTTCCAAGGACGATCATCCCTGCTGTTTGAACCCGTTTAAGGGTTTTTTTCAGGGACGGTTATGTCCCCCCTTCAATGTTCCTGAGTACTTGTTCCCTACAGATTTTTGTACGGATCCCTCTGAGACCTTCGCAGACCCCCTCTACGACCCCTGGAACTGTTACCCTCTCCCAGCGCGAGTTTACCTGCCGACGACTTTCAGCGCAACAGTCCTGACCCTTTGCGCTCCCAAGTGCGCCAGGAACCACTCTCCTAGTAACCTATCATTGCTGCCCGGTACATCTTTTTGCCCACTGTTTTGCCGCCATTATCTGTATTCTTTTTGTAACTCCCCCTCTGTCGACCTACACTACTGGGTTTTGCCCCAATTGACGCCCCGCGGAGTAGATTGGCGACGACCTGATCTTGCTCGGATCCAAATGAGGGAGAGTGGTGTCCTCCCCCGGTTCAAACGCTGTTTCCCAACTTGCCACTCTCTCGAGGGAGACCGGGTTTCTCTGGTCCCCCTTATCTAGATGGTGGGTTTTATGGGATGGTGTGCATTGTCGTTACTTTCCGTTGCAACACAGTCGTCCCCCTCAGATTTTTGTAGCTATATTAAATACAGATCCCCCCTTGGGCTTTCCTACGCGGCCCTGGAAACCCCCCAGATACCCCGTCACCGTTTTTTGGGGAGGTTTCCTACGATGGCCGACAGTTTCCCTTTGCCAAACGTTTTTTTTTCTCCCCGATGGTATTAAGAGTGATGAATGAGGCCCCTCACTCGGGGCCCACCCATCATCTCAAAGAGGTTTTTTGGGTTGAACATTAAATCTATTTTTTCCTTGTGGAGCGAATAACTGATTAAGGTCCTCACTCTTTCGCGCCTATGAGATTTTGCCTCCCCTCAAAGACCCTGTCCGCCCCTCTTAGTCAGCTTGCGCTTGGAAATCCCAGTTTTTTTTTCTCTCAGTAAAACCACAGAGAGCACTTCTTGCAGCGTGTCACCTTTCACTCCACTGACGATTTTTTTACCCCCTTTGAAGAAGTTCCGTTACATCCCGAGTTGTCTTGCTTTTCACTTGAGTACCCCTGCGCGGTTGGCCGAGCGTAGGGACCACTCGGCGCCTCCGTTAAGAAGCGTATCGTTGGTATACTCTTCTCTTAGTACGACCCTGCCGGAAGAAACTTTCCCCCATTCGCCTCCTTGCTTTTTTTCCAAATTCCCGCTACGGATCGAGCACGCCTGCAGTGGCTTTCTCAACAACCCGCCAATCCCTTTCTCCGGCCCCACACCCCTTGTGTTAGAACGGGCACGCCAACACGAGCCACAGCCGACTTTCCTTTTTCCCCGCCCCATACCCTACCCCCTTAATGTTACTCCTCCCTTGATTCCTATAGACTCCATCATGGAAT
>Ga0179593_1679638_pt1 | contig 20826 bp, 19 predicted proteins | sample CZODoug2_1_08_16_FD_185931 | JGI IMG/M metagenome (GOLD analysis project Ga0179593, IMG submission 185931) | Vadose zone soil fungal communities from Angelo Coast Range Reserve, California, USA - CZODoug2_1_08_16fungal (PacBio error correction) | ecosystem: Environmental > Terrestrial > Soil >... | reverse complement strand
GACCCTTACACTGGAAGCCTTGCGCCTGGACGGCACTTTTCCGATGTGCGATTCGTCTTTTCGAAAGTCTTGGTAAGTGAATGCAGGACTTCCGATCTCTGCACTTGTCCTCCTTAGCCTTGGCGGGTGTCTCCAACAATTTGACACTTCTCCTCTTCTCTGCGATATATTCGTATTCCTCCGGCCCAGCGGTTTCGTCGGAGGCTGTCCGTTCCCCGGCTTGGACTCCGTGATTTTTCCCCCCCTTATCTTTCGGCCCCCCTTCCTTTTTTCTCTTGTCCCGCCTACCAGCAAGCGATTTTGATTCCTTTGTGGACATTTTAGCGCGTTTTCCAAAACGGCCTAATCTTTCCTAAACCTTTCGGTGACAAGGCTGGTGGATGGCGGCAAAGCCGGGTGCCGTTGGCTCCCCCTTCCGGTCCTTCCGGATCCAGCTCCCCTTTCTCTGCTATGTCTTCGATTGGGGCTAGCTTTTTCGGCTCCCGGTGAGGATGATTTAAGCTCCCCCCCCCCCGTGCCCCCTCTGGCATCGACTCCGTTTCCTGAGAGTCTTCTCTCCCGGATGCTCGGCGAGGTCCGTCCTTTTCGCGTAGCATCTTCCGCGCCGTTTTGCCTGGCCTCTCTTCTCCGCCCCTTGCGTCTCCCCGAAATGTAGGCCTATCCCTAATGCCTGCGCAAATCCCTCTTTGCGTAGCGGGCGCCGTCCAGCCGAGTGCTTATAGGTGCCGATGGACTCTCGATGTATCGGTGACGAGCCCATTATTGGTGAAAGCCCTCTTTTTTTGGACCTCGTGTTGCTATTGCCCGGAAGACGAGTCCAGGCAAACTTTTCGGGACTGGTGCCGGAAGAGAGATCGTCCCCGATTTTACGACTTCCTTCTTTCCTTTGGCTTTACAATCATCTATAGTCGTTTACGCAGTAACCCCGAGCCGGGGTGTGACTAAACCCATCCTGACCCTCCCCCCCCTCTCGAGACCCACTCATTTTTTTCTTCCCCCCGAGTTTTTTTTCGTTTGAATCCCTCCACTGACGCCATAGGTTGATCGATAGAATCGGAATTGGGTCTCCGGTCTTTTTTCTTCCTCCCGATCTTCCCGGAAGCGAGACGAGCGGTTTCAAGAGAACGAAGCGAGGCAGACCCCCGAGGTTGAGTATCCTCGGCTTTTGGAGTATCGACAGCTTCCCCGATTCGGGTCTCTTGTTCCCGTACTCTCTTTGTAACCTCCCTTTCTAGTGAGAACCCCCCCCCCTTTCCCTCCTTTAAGTTTTTTTGTGAGAGAGACTCTTTTTTTCGGTTCGAAACGCGTCTGCCCTAGTCATGCGGGAATTGGTACTCACTAATGAGGACGGGTTAATTCAAGAAGGCCGACTTTCCAGACTAGCCCCCAGCCTCCCCCTCCGGGGTTTTTTCTTCCTAAGTCTGGGCCGCGCACGCTCATGTTGCAGCTGAAAGCACGTCAAGGTGCTAAAACAATGATTCGTATCGTCTCACCTCTGGCGCTCATGCCTTCCTGGCTTCTTTCGGGTTCGTTTCAATCTCAGTTTTTGGTACTCGACAGTTTTTCGGCACCCGGATTTTAGCTGGATCTCTCTTCACCTCTACCTCCTAATCCGAGGTTCCTTTTCTTCCACTGAGACCTTTCCCCGGGAGAAACCTCTTCCCATTCCGTGCGCTCCTCCCCTTAAGCGGCACATCGGCTCTGCCGCTCTCGTCGGCGCGGGCACTTCACCCCCCTGTGACACTCACCCCTGGATCATTTCCCCCAGATTCCTGGGTCCCTGCCGCGGCATCTCCTTTGAGAAAGATTACTCTGTGTAGGATTTTTTTCAAGGCATTCGATCTCCGACTCGCTAAAGCCCTTTTTTTCACGATTCCTTTTCCCTACGAGCACGACTCTTTCGACCCTCCCGCGATGCAGGCCCTCTATGCGATCTCTTCTCGCTAGTGCTCGTCGGGCATCCGCTTACAGACCTCTTCTGAATTTTTTCTGCGTTATTCTCTCTTGAAAACTCTCTTTGACCATAGTGACCGACTCCTCTCCTCTTTGGAGACGCAGGTTTCCCTGATTGCCAGCCCTCCACAGCCTGTGACGCAGCCGGTTGGTTTCCCTCCTTTGACGGCCCAAACGCGGATTCGTGGTGTGTCTACTGTCCCCTTCATACTTGCTTCGTTGCCACTAACCTTCCGGCTTCGATACCTTTTTTCCCCCCTCCCACTTGGGAGCTGTGAAGGAATCCGACCTCTCCTCAAAGCTTCGTAGAAGGAGATGCTTTCAGTGATTCGATACTCCCTTTAGGCTTCTTCCTCCTTCATTCGGGAATTTTTCCTCCCCAGGGCTTTCCGTCTCTTCGTTTATGCAACCTCCCCCGGAGATGCTTTCCGAGACGGTTTCGATCTGCTTAGAAGGGCCCTTGTCTTTCCTACGGCCCTTTCCACATAGCCCCTTCCCCTTTAGTCTCGGTGCATCAGTCTTAGCCGCGAGAAGAATGTGCAGGTAACCCGAGGCGGCTTCTTCTCGCAATCGTCCATAATAGCCTGGCGTTTTTTCTCCCTCGAGGCACCTTTTCCCCCCCAAAGGTCTTTTGGGACCTTACGGATTGTTCCTCTCGGAAACCGGGCCACCCCGTTCTGTTGTCCTTTTGAGAAGTTGCCCTGGCGATTAATCCTTCGTACATCTCCTTTTTATCTTGGTCACGCTAGACATGCCTCTTAGCCTGTCGCCCTCGCTCTGGTTCCCCTTTCGCTTTTCGGCGTCTTTTCCTGAAGGCGTGAGGAGAGTAGAGTTATGAGAGCGGGTTTGTCCCTTTTTTTTGCCTATCTTCGTAGTACATCAGCCTTTCTTTCTCCCCCCCCAGGATGCCCCTCCTCCTCTCCCAAGATGCTCGAGCGGAGTGTCCCCCCCACTTCTGCCGTCGAGGTGAGGCTCCCGGCGCAGCGCGAACTTTGATTGTTCCTTCGCTTCTTCCTTCATCCGGCAGGCTGCCCTACCAAACCGGTTTTTTTTTCCTGATTCCTGGCCTCTCCCCCCGGACAATGGTCATAGCCAGCAACTGGGGTGTGAGGCGTGATCCGCGCCTCTGATACGCTCTTTTTGGAATCTTCCCGTAGTTCCCTCTTCAAGGACGAGTCCCTCGGACGGAAGGTGACAAGGTCGTGGCATTTGTTTTTTTCCCTGTTGATCTTGTTTTCGTCAAACTTTTTGATACGGCTGTCTTCCCCCCTGGTAGTTAACCCGAGTTCCTCCATAAATTGTTCTCTTCCTTACGGATCTTCCTTTTAATCGCGCGAAACTCAAGTACACGCTTGCCGAGCACGCTCGTCGTCTTCCATTTCTCAACCCCCCTGATCGCTGAGTGTCTTCCCCCCCCCTTGCGATCTGAGGCCTCTCGATGCCCTGCATTTTTCCACCCCCGGCTACGCCAATGTCGTCGTCCTTTGACGGCTTCCGCGCTCTTCTTGAGCTCTGTGATTGTGAGCTGCCTTCACCCCCCCCCTTTCCCCTCCCAAAATGTTCTCGAGTATAATTAGAGGCTAGAAAGTAGTCACCAGCCCAGCGATTGGTCACCACGCTCTCCTGCCCTTTCTGAATCCGATCTCAGGTCTGCCGTAGGACTCTTTCCTGCCCATGGCAGCCCGAGATGAAGATTGTGTTTCTCGAATTTTTGATTTCCCTTCGCTCTTCGAGTCCCTCCGCCACGATGCGCGCCCGCCACCAACCCCGACCCCCCTGGGTAGGCGGTTTTTGCTTTTGGCCTTCCCCCCCTCCCTCCAGCTTTCTCTACTGTGTCCCCTTCCCCCTCTAATTTTTATATCCCCTCGCACAGGTGTTCTGGGATGTCCGCCGCGTTTGAGGTTTCCTATTCCATATCCATTGACCCGACTGGTTCTAGAAAGGCTACGCATAACGCGTTCCATTACTTCCTTAGAGAAAGACGTTTTGACCTTAGATTCTCTCCGATCTACCTCCCTTTCTGGTTGTTTGTTTTTCGGAGGCGCCTTTCTCCCCCTCTGACAACGTTTCCCCCCGAAGCGGTGTTCTTACTGGCAAAGAGGGGGTGGTGACCTACAATCTTGAACTTTCGAAAGCAATTTTTCGTTAACTCCCCCCTAGCTGCCTCCTAGGTTTTATTCTCTTCTATCTTCTCCCTTCTTTTGTTGGTGAGTTCTCCGTAAGCCCGCTTTCTGAGATCAGAAGGCTTTGGGTTGTTAGATCACCCCCCCCCCTCTGCAACCTTCACTTTTCGTACTTGACCCCTCTCCCTGAACCTTTTTGTAAAGTTTGTGTGGTCCCCGGTAGCTCGGCGGACAGCGCCTCTCTAAACAAGCCCAATACGAACTCCCATCCCCCTTTTTCTAATGATGGTGACTTCTTTTTAGCTGCGTTTCAGTACCCCGAGAACAGTATAAGCCCTACTGAGCACGTCCCGGTCGCGATTACCATTTTCGCCATTCTCCTTTTCTTTTCGACACTTTTCCGTTTCCCGACCCGGCGAGGACAGACGGAACCCCCCCCTTCGTCAGTCGTCCCCGATCCTCCTCCCCCCTAGTGACCTTTTCTTTTCGTAATAAACCTTCGCGGCCTGCGGGGCGCCCCAATGGCCGCAGCCCCCGGCCATTCGAGGTTTTTTTTTGCACGGGTCGGTTTCGTTCGGCTTGCGCTCCCAGCCCTGACAACCCCCGATCCGAAGAACAGCCCTTCTTTCATCTCGACGTCTTTCCCATGGGTTTACGGAGGCTCCTTTCGGTTCTTCGTCCCCCTTCTCGGCCCCCTGATCTCTTCTCTCTTTTCCTTTTTTTCGTGCAATGCCTGGGAGGTGACTCCTTCAGTCGCGCGCCGGTACTTGTTTCCCTCCCTTCGATCTTTTGTCTACCCGCTTCTCAATAACGATCAGACAGCCCGCGCGAGTTCTTCCAGTTCTTCATTCGCCCTACTGGCTAGATTTCCCCTTTCAATCGCCCTCATTCCCCGCATAATCTCCCTAGAGGTAGCCCAATGCAGGGCTCCCCGGCTGGCGAGGAGAGTCTCACGAGTTCCCTCGTGCATCTACTGGTCTTCCCGGTTCTAGATTTCCGGATCTACAGTATGCTTCCCCCCTGTTGGCCTTTAAAAGCGCTTCACTTCCGCTTCCTAGTTTCCCAGCCAGCCCCTCCTCTGGAAACACATTCTCCCCCCACGCCCCTTTTCCCACCCCCTGGCCGACTCTAGGCAGTGGCCGCGTTCGCTCTGAACGCCCCCCCCCTCCCCCCGGCCGGGCTTCAGTCACAATTCTTTTTCACACCCTTTTCCCTCAGTCTTTCAGCCAATCATCACCGGGCGGTGGGTCCTTTTGCGAAGAGCATGCCGCGGTCGGCCTCAGCGCCGGCCATCAGCCTTTTCCAGACCTCCTTTGCCTTCTTTACGTGTGTTCCCTGCTGCTTTTCCCCTGATTGTTTCTCTGTCGAGAGCGTCCTGGCCGTTCTCCCGGGCCGCGCAGAAGTTTTTCAAGAGCAAGTGTATCCCCCCTCTATCCTTTTAAACACAGTAACAACCCGCTCCTCAGACCCCTGACACCCATCCCCCGGAGCAAAAATAGCAGCCGATCGCGCGAATCTTGCCATGGGTCGTTGAGTTTAAATCCTGTCCCCCCTCCAGTTCTCGTCTTTTCCTGAGTCATAGAGAGGAATTCGATGAAATCATCCCCTCGGGCAGAACTAACCTGCACGTCACTTGTATTCAGCGTTCCCTTAGCAGCCGAACTCTCGAAAATATTTTGTAACCCTTTTTGGAACTTCTCTTTGTGTGGATCCCCTAAAAACCTTGGCCGGACCGATAAAATTTGTATTTTCCGATCTCTTCTGAATTCCGGTAGGGGTCCCCTGCCCCTTCGTTCCCCGTGCGAACCGCTTTCGACTAATCGCATCCCCTCGGAAGCTTTTCACACTGGGAAGTCTTTGATCCTTTACTTCCTCTGTTTCTTCGGGACCCGCGTCGAAAAAACCGTCGCGGCTTCCTTCAGCGCCGTCTCAGCACGGACTGTCCCCCCCGTTCGCCCTCTTTCACCCCTCTTCCAATGCCCCTTTTTTTGCAGGTGTATGATCAAACCACGTTTGACCCGGCCGGACGTCTCGACTCTCGATATTGGCTGACCTTGAGCTCTTCTGACGCCCTTTTTGTCCTGGTCTTGATTCCGCCGTCCTCCCCAAGTGCTTCCCTTTTATTGTTACTCGGGTTTTTTTACCCTTCCAGGCGGCAAGCCAGCCTCCAGCAACTCTATATGATTCCCTTTTCGTACTGCACTGTCCCCTCCTCCTTCTTAGTGGACCCCCCAAAAGATGAGAACATCTGTGGAGGGAGGTCAAAGCCGGTGTTGTACACGCGGTCTCGGAGTTCTCCGCGAATTCCCTCTTCAGGAGATTGGTCGAGAGGGTAGGCTCACTTTTCGGATGACTCTTTCTCATTATGTGTTTTCTCTTTTTTGGTTCTGAAAGACGTCCTTTTTCGAGTCCTTCTGAGGGTCCCGCCTCTCCAGGGAGCTTTTCCGAATAGAGACGAGACGCATTTCTGGCCGCCTGTTTCCCTTGCGCCTGCCTCCTTCCCTTCGCATAGTCTTTTTTGCAACTAAGACCTCTGCGTAGCGGGCGCCCTGCAGAGGCAAGAGGCGTTATTTTCTGCAATGCAGATCGATGATTTCCGGAGCCCCATTCCCTTCTCCTATGTTTCCTTTTTCATCCAGTTTCTTTTTCCCCCTTACCAGACAGCTTCCCAAGAGACCTTGGCCTCGCCGGTCGCGGAGCCGGAATGGTCTCGTCCATTGCGAAGCGCGCGCCACGCTCTTTTGCCTTTTTCTCCCGGACGTCCTGACTTCCCTTTTCCGTAACTTTTCTAGTGGTGTCAAAATCCTTTAAGCCTCACTAGGTCGAGATGCCATCGGTGAAGGCAACGCTCTCCCCGTGACGCCTCGTTCTTGCACCGATGAAGACTATTTCCCTTTTTTTCATACGAATCCCGGCACCTTGCCGCTTTGCGTTAGCTTTGCCAACATAGCTGCGCGGCCCTTTTCCCGAGCCGCGCTTGAGCCTCCCCGTGACGGCATCACCCCCCTTTGAATTGGCGATAGCGTCTCTTCGTACTCTTGTTCCCTCCCCTAGCCGTGTAACTGACCGACTTCGACGGGCAGACGGTGCGAAACCTCACCTTTCTTTCTATCTCTTTCCCCCGTCCCCCCTGTTGTTTGAGATTTACCCTCGCGTTTCTCTTAGTTAATGTACTTTCTTCCCCGGTTTCTACATCTTCTCCTGCGACATGTCCCTCCTCGCGGAAGCCAAAAAGCCCCAGCTTCGACGTAACCCGCGGGTGGTCTTTTCCTCGGCGTGCTCTGCTCCGCTCGGCGCTTTGGCCCGCACTCGGTCTCGTTTCCACTCGGACTGTGCCATTGCCGATTCCCGTTGCGATCCACTTTTTGGATGCCTGTTTCGAGCAGCGAGTGGTCACTTAAACGGGCTTCTTCTCGACCGGAGTGCTTGCTGATTTTCGCTCCCCGGCTCCGTTTCTAACGCCGATCCTACTCCCTCTTTCGCCCGCCTCCCACTCCGGAAGGTTTTTGTCTTCCTTAATGCCCCCTTTCCCCTTTCAACCGGGCTTGTCGCGCGGAACCTTCCCTTTTTCACCGAAGAACATCCGGATGCACCAGGCTCGGCGGTCCCGATCACGTTTGGGCCAAGTCCCCCTGCTGTTTTTCTTTTTCGTTGCCTTACTCCCTCCCCCCCTGTCATTAGACCTTTGGCCAAAAACAAAAAACCATTCGCGCCCGATTGCTGCTGATGCTCCAGTAATTTCTCCCTCCTTCCCCATTGCAGTTATTGGAAGCTCCTTCGGACGGTCCCCCTCTTTCCTGCGATTATTTCTCGCCATGGCTCGTCGCTAGTTAGTGTCCCCGGCAGAAGCTCCCTCGAGGCGACCCCCCATGCGGCGCCTTTCCTGTGAATTCCCCCCCCCCCGACCCCCCCCCCTCCTACTCCTGACGCGATCGCCGATGGAGCAGAAGGCACCGTCCACAGCCATCCACAGCCGTAGCCGGTTGGTTCGAGATTAGGATTCTGCCTCTGTCCCCAAATTGACTTTTCCTTCCCTTTAGTCGGGTTCCTTTTCCCTTCCCCCTGTCGCTACCTTGGGCCACACTTGGAGCCAATCCTTCTGGAACCGGTTACTCCCACTTCGTCGCCGGGCTCGCGCAAGCCAATATCCTCTTCTTTGATCCGGTCAAGTTTTCCGACACAGAAAGTACGGATTCAGCGTGACCGGGAGATATTTGCAGGTCCAGTCTGCTGACACCCTGGAGGTCGACTTTGATCCCACCGGTTGACGTTAGCTCGATTCCTTTCAGCTGCCAATTGCTTCCAAGTGTAGACGTCCTCTATGGAAGAGTCCTAAGAGGTGCCGCCCGACGCCGGAGCGCCCCCTGTAACCCCTACCGGCCCGGATCCCCAATAGCCTTTTTTTTATTAATTTGCGAGGGAAACCCGGACATCGTTGTCCACATTTCCTTGCGGAAATACGGCTTGCCATGAAAACAGGGAGACATTGATTTTTCTGTTTCCCCTCCCGGTTTCTCATTTTGATGGCCCCCCGATAGTTTCCCTTCCTTAACGCTTCTCACTTATCCTCATGTCGCCCCGATGCGACGTATGGACATCGTTTTCGTCGTATCTTGCTTTTCGGAAGGATGTTGCTTGTTTTTATCGTAGATTGCCTCTGGTGTCTGCCTGGGTTTTTCCCCTCTTCTCTTCCTTCGGAATACTGTTTCTCGGACCCGTCTTCCAGAGCTCCCCTACCCTTCCTAATAGTCACTGCGGTTTTTTAACCAATTCGCTTAGAGTTTGCAACCGAGGCGCAGCCTAAAAGGGCTTTTCAGGCGTCCCCTGACCATTCCCAGCGGTAGAATCCCGGACCCACAGAAGGATGATGTTTAAGAAAAAAAATTCTCGCTCGACCTTTTCATCCCGCCAGCCAAGGCTTTTTCTGCTTCCCGATGTATCGCGGATATACGTTGGGGGAAAGTACTTGTGTGCTCGAAGCTGAACGACCTTCTTTTTTTTTCCTCTTGGAATCCTCCCTCGTGACCAAGTTATCGTCGGTTGAGTAAAATAGATCCGGAGAGTATAGGATCCCTTAAAGGAGCCAGGGGGGTTCCTCAGACACTGCGACCCCCTGATTTCTCTTCAGCTGACTTTCTAAGAACTGCTCTTCCCTCTTCTCGTCGCCAGGGAGTGAGCCCTTCATGGGATCCCAGGCAGAGAGGTTCGATGAGAGGGATTAGCTATTTTTTAAATCTAGGAATAGATGCACGTCGACATTTACTCCCCAATTATTCGCCGATCTTTATCTTCTCTTCTCCTCTCAAAAATCTTCTCTGAAAATTTCTCTGCTAATACGCGGTAGTCCGCCAGCCGAAGGTCGACGCAGGCCGCGCCGCTCTCGCCTTCAGGAGAACCCTATATTACCCGGCGTCGGCCTACTCATGTCCACTGGTTCTCTTCGAGATTCCCTAGCTGCTGTCTTCTTTTGTTACTTTCCGAGCAGGTCCTTTGTCTCTGAAACGAATGCTCGCAAGGCCCAAAAACCTGACTTCTTCTGGTTCCTGTCATTTTCGGCCCATTTCTTCTCGTAGCCGTTACTTTTTCTCAGTGCGTTTTGCTGGGATCGTGGGGCCGACTGAAAGGTGTTCCGGATTCATCTTGAAGAGTGAGCCCGAGGAGTTTGCCTCCCAGCGAGAGCCCCTTTCTCCCTGCCTTCCATCGTTTTTTCGCGAAGCCGCCTATCCCCTTTTCTCCCTCCACCTAGCGACCTCTTGATCCTTTCCCCTTCTAGTGGCCGAATTGTCCTAGTATTTTCATTGTTTACTTCTTAGGAGATGTTCCTTTTGAGACCTTTTTCCACCCCCCACCCGTCTCCCTTCCCCCGAAGCGGTTCTTTTCAAAGCGGAGGGTGGGATCCTTACAATCTGAACGAATTGATCCTACAAAAGTTGCGTTTCTCTCTTACTATTCTTACCCCCCTTCCTCTTCCCCCTGTTAAGAGGTTCGTCTCTCTTCCCCCCCTTCAGTTTTTTCTTATCATCCCCTTTCCGCAACCGCTTACCGGAGATCAGAGGAGCTCGGGTGCTTCCTGGAAAAATAAGAAGCACATTCTTCAAAATTCTTCCATCTTTTCCCTGATTGAAGCTTGCCCAAGCAACTTTTTTTTTTTTTCCCTTGCGGGGTTCCCTTTCTGGCATTCCCCTCTCTCATGACCCAATTGCACAAATACGACAAGCAGCCTCTTCCCAATTCTGATGTAGCATCGGGATGTGCTTCCAAGGCTAGACGTCTTTCGCTATTCAGTCCCTTTTCCCGTCCTCTCTCGCCCCAGTTCCAATTTTCCCCCCCCTTCTTTTCTGCGACCTTCCTCTGCGGCGATGACAGATCCGGGCCCCCCTTTCGAAGTCGGCCAACTCAGCCCCGCACTTAGATCGGTCGCCTAAAGTTTTTCTCATGCCGCCAACTCCGACGAAGTAAACAGGTACATATTGTTGGGTGAGGGAGCGAATTTTTTCGGAGGTCTCAGCCTGGTCGCCCCCCGAAGAAATTACCCACCATATCGAGGCTTTTCGTATATTTTTCTCCATTGAAGGCTTCTGGCCGACTATGATAGGAAGTCCTCCTAGAAATGGTCTCTCAGGGGACTTTACCACATATATCTTCCCCAGTCGTTTTCCCCTCCTTATGGTTGTCCCTCCTCTCCCTCCTTTGCGCATTTTGAGAAGAAGATCCTATCATTGTTGGATGGCAAAGGTCCAGCTCCCCCCCTCTCCTCCCTCCGATTCCTGAATCTCAGACTCAGAGTTTATTCCCGGAGAAACCTCTCGGAACGCATTAATAAGAACCGAGGAAGCTCTTCCCCCAGGACTTTCTCATCCTCGGTTTTAGTAGCGGCCTATGCTCCCTCATCCTCAGATATCCTTCGAGGACTCAGAAGTTCCAGGTGGATATACAAGTGTCTACCACAACAGGACCTTTCTTTGAAAAGCGCGAATTGCCTAAGTCCAGTAGGTTTACTTCCTAATAGCCCTTTCACATTGCGCCCAGGATGCCCTGCCTTCCTCCTCCTTCTTCTATTTAGTTGTCTTCTCTCTATCCCCGAAAAAGGACGTTAACCAGTTTTCGGGTGATTAAGTTTCCCAGGCTAGGATCTTCCTGATCCCCACCCGGTGTCTGCCCAATCCCTTTTTCTCTTGATTGTGTTCTTCCCCCCCCTTTTGTTGTTTTTCCTTTCCTCTGAGAGCATGCCTGGTCGGAAGGATTGTTCGCCGGGGCAATCAAAGCCATTTTCGCTGCTGCCTCCTTGAGAATTCCCCCCCTGGCTCCCCTCCCTCCCCTTGGTTTTCTCTTCTTATTCTGGACTTTTGAAGCTCTCCCCCGATTCCGAATCTCGAATCTCTGGTTTCCCCGAAAAACAGAGCAGAACCCAGTTTCTCGAGGCTACCTCCAAAGCCTTAAAGGAATCCTTCCCCCCTCAACCCTCCTAGCCTCCAGGCTTATCCAAGTGCCTCGGCTTTTTGAACGCGAGCTCCCCAGATAGCTTTCTTCCGGATGACCCCTTTTTCCTCCTTATTTCCCCTTTGCCCCGTCCCACTTTCGGTTTCCTGCCGTATCCCCCTCCCCCACTTATAAAGGTTTACAAGATGTATTGGTTGCCCTCCCCAAGAGGAGGCCACGGGACCCTGTCACGGCCTGAGCCCCTTTTCCCCTCTCCCTTTAAGCCCTTTTTTGGAACTTTTTTCGTCCCTAGAAGGATGCACAGCGTTTCATCGTCCATCAAGCCTCTCACACTGGTCCAGACCTTTTCTCAATGGTTCCCATCATCTTTCCCCTTACCTTCTGCAGGTGCCTTCTCTTGCGAAAGACGTGGAAGTTTCCTAGGGACGTAAGGCAGTCCAACTCTTTCACCCCCTCTCCGCCTTGGCTTTCCCCCCCCCCACCCCGTGTACTCGAGCGAGACGATTGCTCGATATTGGGCACTTCGAATATTCGAGCCCTCGCCTTCTCCGAATCCTTTTTAGTCCTCTTTTTCCTGATTCCCGTTCACGGGAACCTTCTCGCCGCTCCATGACGGGTTTGGTTGCGGCGGTCCGTACCAGAACGCGATCTTTTTATCATTTTCCCGGCGCCTTCCGCGTTTTTCTCCCCAAGCTCCCCCCCCCCAGTTTGTTTTCTGGACCCGCGGAGGAGGATCTAAAAGCGTATTAGAGAGTCGCCCTTTTCGCGCGAATGACGATTCCTTGAGATGGGTCGCTGGGTTCGTGCTTCTCCTCTACCCCATCTGTTTCGCCCTTCCCTCCGGCGGTCTCGAAGATCCTCCTATCCTATGAAGGATTCAGAGATCGAAGGAGAGGCCTCGAGGGCGAGTCTCCCCGCTTCGACGTCTGTCCGCCACTCTTTTTTCGTTAATCAGCCGCCCTTTTTTTTCCCTAGAATTCTGAGAAAAATCGACGAGGTAGCGGGCGCGTCAGCCTCACGCGGCGTAGGTGAAGGCTCTGATCCTCTTCCGATCCTTGTAACGATTCGCCTGGTGCTGTTTCGCTTTTCCCTTCCTGAGATTTTCTTCTCTGCCAGAGACTTGGCCGCGAGCAGGCGCGGAGCCAGGCATGGAGATAGTAAATGCGTCTTTTGAGAAGAAAAGAATAGCTAGCTTGTTTGTCCTCTTCCAAGCCCCTCGATCGAGGGTAACGATTTCCCCCTTTTTTGTCCCCCCCTTGACGTCTCGAGATCCCCCCCCTCCCCGGTGGGATGGCAAAACGCAGGTGCTCTCGCCGCGAGTTGCCCGCGGAAGGAATTCCTTGACCTTCTTAGCCGTCTCATCCCTTCCTTCATTGGTCTTGGCCTAGAGCAACCCTAGCAAGACGTGAGAGAGAAAGAGAGCCTATCCTTATTCACTCTCCTGTTCCCGCCCCCCTCTTTTCAATTCTTGATTTCCGTCGGATCTCTCCTTTTAACCGTAGTCTTAATTCTCCCAATTACACTATGAACGGCCAGCAGATTGTCCCCCCTCCCCCCCCCCCTCTGACTTCTCCTAAGGTTTTTTTTTTTTTTTGTTCGATTCAGTTTTTGAGTCTTCTTTCCTTGCGGGTCCCCATGAGGAAGTCCTTCAGCCGTCCTTGATCGAGGATTATTCCAAAAGCCCCGCTCTTTCCCCCAGAGGTTTTTTTTCTGAAGCAGCGGATTTTGCTCTCCGCTCGTCCTTTCCCCGCGTCCCTCTTTTGTTTTGCAGCTCCCTCCCTGCACAATGCAGACTCTCCTCATCGGCGCTTTGCTCGCCAGGTGAGTCGCTCAGCGACTTGGAATAACGGGGAGGGGATTTTCTGAAAGAGCGGCGTCCCCTCTTTAGCTTCCCCCTTCTACTGATTCCTCCCCCCCCTGAATTCGTTTTTCTAGCCGCTCTCCTGCCTTTTTTCCCCCTTCGCCCAATGGACGATATCACTTTTTAGAAGAGCCCGGCCCCCATCGGAGCGGCCCCCTGCCTTTTTAGGCGCGTTCATCTATTTTTCCACTCCCCCCCATAGCCCAGGTCTCACTTTTCCCAATCACTTTTCCCGGTCCCCCTCCCCCTCTTTCGGAGCGGATCTTCCTTTTCTGTTCGGTCTTGTGAGAACTTAGATCGACCGAATTCGAGCAATCTGAGAGCACGATCCCCCCTTAAGCTCTCTTTCCCCGGTCCACCTTCCTCCTTCTCTCGCTTCTCTTTCTCGCCACCTTTTGATCGTCGCTAGTAGTGCATCCCCCCCCCCCGGCCGAAGACAATTCCCTGCGGCGCAGATGGCGAGGTCTTTCCTTAAACCTTTGCCCCCCAGAACCCCCCTCCTTTTTCCGCCTTTTCTCCCCCGGCGACTTTTCTCGCTCGCGCCTTTATCCGGCCCTGCAAAGGCTGCCCGAATCCAAAGCCCATTTTTTCGGACGTTGGTTTCCCCCTTACGATCGGCTTCAACCTCCTTAACTCCTTCTCTTCTTTTTCTCCTGGCCCCCCCGCTCCCCTTCCCCCCCCTGCAGCATGAGTCCTCCCGGTGGCAATCATTGGGGAGACACTACAGGAATCAGACCCCGACACCCCGTCCCCCTCCTCTGATCCGTCGCCTTTTGCACAAGATTTCTTCGTCGGCGGGTCAAGTTTGTCCGCAACCCGCCCCGCCCCCAACCCCCACCCCCCCCCAACACCTTCCCGGTTTCCCCTTTTCCTCCTTTTCTCGTCCCTGTCATTCTGAACCCCCCAGGCGATTCAGCGCGGGAGGTTTGGACGGGTATCTTGCGAAAAAAGCTTCTGGCCTGAAGCTTCCCCCTTCTTTTTTCCCCCCCTTTCGAGTCTTTTTAGTCTTCAGGTGTATCCTCGAAGACAAGAAGATCATGTGCAGGTCAAACCCCCCTTTGGAACGGCAGCTTCTCGCCCCTTTGGTTAATTTTTCCCCCCCTGCCTACGAGGGACCCAAATTGACCATACTTTTCCTTGAGAATTTGAGGACATAAGGCTTGGACCCCCCCCGATGAAAAACTGGTCTCTTGCTTTTTAGTCCCTTGAAGTCCCTAATTTTCTTTTGATTCTTCCGGATCGAGCCCTAACGCAATAGCAATGCCTTTCCTTTCCCCCTAGATTCTTCTGATAGTTTAGTAGATAGCTTGGCGAGTTGCTACGCTCTTTCGTTGTTTCTTAGTCCTATCTTTTCTGATTGTTCTTCCCCTGATATTCTCCTGACTGGCTGATCTCCTTCGGCGCGGCCCCCCCTGCTTCCTCGACGGCAAGGAAGAGATCTCAAAGCTCGACATCGTTCCCCCCTTTAATCTTCTTCACCTTCCCTCCGGAGGCTTCACGCTTCCCCGGTTGATGATGTTTCCGGCGCTTCACTTGCATGCTATTTCAATTCAATTCCAACAGCGGTCTCTCTCGAACCCATTTCTTTCTCATCGCTCCCCGTTGTTTCTTTTTTTTTAGCGGAGACCCTAAGAAAGATGTCTGAGAGGATAATTTCCCCCCAGGTTTGACACTGTTTTTTTGCTACTCCTTTTGCTCCCCTACGGACTCTTAGAACCCCCCCTCCCCTTACTTTTTCCCTACCACTGTAGTTAATAATTTGTTAAGAAAATAGTGGCTGGCTCTTTTACTATCTTTTTTTAGTCTTTCTGCGTACTTCCTTCTGCTCGTAAAGGAGCTGGGGGAGAATGTAGCACCGAGATAAACAGGTTTAAGTTTTTTCGCTCGACGAGACCCAGTTCATAGTTTGATTCCCTCTTTCGACGCTCCGTAGAGATCCTCCTGCGGATATCAATGAATGGGATATCGAGCAGGGATGCGAGGGAATTCCCGATGCGAATTTTCCCCTGACTCTGAATGTCTTTTTTTCCTCCCCTATCCCTTCTCTAGCTTTTCTCTCCTTTTGATATTGTATCGCAGGCAAAAGGGTCCGATAGAAACCTTTTATGAGATGCTCCCCCAGTCGCACAATTATTTCATGCCTCTCCTTTCTTCAATTTCCCCCCCCTGCCCTAATTCACTGATGCGCAGAGGGCGATATAATTGTTGAGCGCAGTCTCTTCCTTTTCCGTCCTTTCTCCCCCCCTCCCCCCCTCCTTCCATGGGCTTTCTTCGATATGACGCATATGGCTTCTTCGAGACTTGGGTCATGGTCCGACCTTCTTTCTTCTAAATACGTTTAACCCCTCCCCTGGCACACCCCCCTCTTCTTTCCGGGGCCCCTCTTTGCGGCCACTCCCGCCGCTTCGTCGCCGGGACCCTCACGCACGATCGAATTTCGGCTGGGATAGTTTTGGCGATTCCCCCAAGGTGTTCCTGTCTTGTCACCTTTTTCTTCTTGAGGTTCCCCCCTTCCTCGCGATTTTTGAAGTCCCCCGCGACCTTCGGATGGCGAGGCTAGACGGTGGAGAAATTCCCACTAGCGAACCGTACTCGATTATCCCCTTTTCCCCTCCCCCAGAATCTTTCGTTTTTTCCTTGTTTCAGGCGGAGGCTCTGTCCTGACGCTCCGACATTTTTCCAAACAGCTTTCCGTCCCCTCCGCTTTTTTCCTTTTTCAACCTCTTTATCAATCCCTCTTCCAAGCCTTTCTTGTTACAGATTCTAACCCTCTCACTTCTGATCTCCCCTGGGCGTGCAGGAGTCTTTTATTTTTCACTAACTCCTTGTGTGATAGTCCCTCTCAGCCCCTTGTCCCTTTTTAACTGAGATCATTTTTGTAGTCAAATACGATCCCTTTCTTATCAATTCGTTTCTTGTACTTGACCCACCCTTCCGCTTTCCCCAAGTCCTTTTTTTCCCTCTCCTTTTATTTTTGTTTTGACCCCACACTTTTCCCAGCGGTAAGGACAGCTATCCGAATGAAACCTGGAACCTTCAAAGCAGACTTCCCCCCTTCTGTTCTTTCTTTTTTGTAAATTCCCCGTTCCCCTATTAAATTCTCCCAGCGGACTTCCCCGCCAGTAACTTAGACGATCAATTTTTAAAATTTCTTCCCACTTTTCTTTCTTTGCTCGGCGTAACAGTCACTCCCTTTTCTACCCTACTCCCGGAAAAAATTTAGAAGCCCCCTACCCCCCCTTATCCCTTTCCCTCCCACTTTCGCAGCCTTTTTTTTTTCCTACCCCTGCTAAGAAAGCCCCTTAGGAGAGGGGGACGCACACTGCAGAAGACTTAACCCTATATTCTCGTTTTCTGGATCTCTCCCTCGGATGTATAGTTCCCCCTTTCCAGCCACTCTCCGCCCCTTTTTTTCCCCCCCAGTCTTCAGCTCGAAGAGGCATGAAACTTTACAGTCTGCGGCCCTCCCCAGTCTTCCCCCTCTCTTTGGTTTTTCATTTTCTCCGCGCGATGCATATTTTTCTCTGGGCTGTTTTCCCTTGACGGACCTTCCCTAGTTCGTCCTGCTCCCCCGCGCATTCCTTTTTTCTGAGCCCGTGCCCCGAATACTCTCATGGAAGATCGACAATTCCGAGAGGCGGAGGTCGTTTCGTAGCCGACGACCTTTCATTCTCGTTCCTCTTTGACCCAGAGCGTTTTTTTTTCTCCTGCCCCCCCCCTCTTGCATCCCCTTTTTTGCTGGCTGAGTCGCGCTCCTACAGCGGCTGAGTTCTAGTCGGGAACTCTTCTACACATTCAGATCTCTTCTCCAGCCTTTTTCTCCCCATTCTTTCCCCCTTTCGGCAACTTCAAACGCGCGCCGGACGGAAGAAGAGAAGGTCCATCGAGGGTGACCTCTTCCCCCCCTTCCTTGTGAACCCCTTTCCCCCCCTCTTTGATTCTCCCGCTTTTCTCTCGAGCACAGCCCAATTGTCTTTAAACCCAGGGATGATCCGCTCCCTTTCCCCCCGGATTTCCGCGAACTCCACCCGCGCATTTTTTTCCCCATGCCCTCAGTCTGGTGTTCTTTCCCCCCTCCAATCACCGGCTCCTGGAAGTCTCAGAGAATGCCGCCCTTTTCCCTTTTCAATGCCTTTCTTGACCCATTCCTGCTTGCGAGCACATCCTCTTCTCCTTTTGGTTGGTCACAGCTTACGGTGTACACGATTTTTTGCAGACGCGTTCTGCCTTTTTCGCAGAAGTGTTTTCCCGCCTCCCCTATCCTCGAATTCTCTCCCGTCGTTTTTAAACTCTCCCTTTCCCACACCCCGTTCTCCGATCTACCAACGCAAAAATCCCGGACGCAACTCGCGCACCGCTACCCCCTACCTCTGGTCCCTCCTCTTCTTCTCCCTTTCCCGGATACCTTCTTTCCGGTCTCCCCTTCCACTCCTCTCTGCCTTTACGATGCCCTCAGAAACTTAGTGATAGAAAGAAAAGCCCCCAGAACGGTTCCCCCCCCCATTAGTCTCCCCTCTTCCCAAAAGTCTTTTTCCCCCCCAATCCCCCCCTTTCCCCCTTCCCCCGATTGGGAGCGGGGGTTGGGGGATTAGAACTACCCCTCCCTCTGTTTTCCCCTTGGCCTCTTCAGAATCCTGTTTCACATGAAACCTGTTAGAGTCCCCTTTCTGAGACGGATGAACTTTTTCTTTTAATCAGTAGCCTCTCCCTGGAAGCCTTGCGTCTTGCCTTCCGCGATGTGGTATTCGAGGGGCCGTCGGAAGAAAAAAGTTTCTCCCTTCGCATCTTGACTGTGTTTTCTCAGGAACTCCTCCCTCTTTAACCGAGTGAGCCGTATAGACCCGAGGTGTCCCTTTTTCCCACTCCCTCTCTCCCCTCTCGACTCTGTCCCTCCTCATTACCTAGATACCTTTCCTCCTCCAGAGGTTGTCGTATATTGGAGTAGTTTCCTCTTTAGATTCCCGACCCCTTCTCCTATGCCTGCCGGTTGGGCCTGCAGGAGGGCCGCAAGCCCACAGAACGCGATAGTGATCCTTATTCTCCCGAGTTTTCGAACCCCCCCCTCTCGTAGTGCCCTTTCGCACTTTTCCTTGTTCCGGGCAAGACTTTAAGGCGGCTCAATCGCGAGATAGAGTAGACGATTGTCTGAGAATGACGATGTCTTATGGGTGTCGATCTTTCTCTTTTTCTCGAGCCTTTTTGTTTCCTCCTTCTTTGGAAGGGTCTTCCCCTTTGCAGGATTACGCGGACGACGAGTCCTTGAAAGACCTCCGGCGGAGGGCCGCCTCTGCGTTCTTCGTCTTTTTCCCTCCCTCCGCGGCTCCGATCTGTATTCCTTAGCTTTCGCGCGGGCGGTCCTCATCGACTTTTGGCGCAAAATACGTCCTCGTAGCGGGCCCTTCCTCTCTTTCCGCTCTTTCGTGCATCCCCCTCCTCTCCTCTTCTTTTTGGGACCTTTTCTCCCACGTGTCCTTCTTGCTCACATCCTGTGAGCTTCCGAGACGACCTAGAGCGGGCAAAGCACGATGGCGCCGGACGCGAGGAGAAGTTTCCTTCGTCACCATGTCTCACCTTTCGAAACCTCCCTTTTTTTCTTGGAGGCCGCTTCTTTCGAAGTATCCTTACACCTTCTTGAGCCGGTTGAGATAAAATACGGTCCTCAGCAATAGGTTAGAGCTACCCTCAAGGTGAAGGAAACCCCCTTCGCGACGCCGGTCAAGCTCCATTCCCAGCTCCCCTCTTTTTGTCGATACCTTTTAATTGTGTTCCTCCGGGCTTTAGCTCAACATACCAGCTTTTTTTTCAGGCCTTCCACTCTCAGGTCTCCCAAGGCAGGTCCCCCTCTTTTACGTTTCTTTCTTAGTCCCCCCCCCTCCCATGTCAGTCTTTCCTCTTTGTAACCGTCCGCTAGAATGTCGTCCCAAAGTAACGTCCTTAGGAAGACGCTTCAAAACCCACCCCGAGTATCTTTCCCTCCTCCCCTTTTGTGTTGTATCTCTTTTTTCTTTCCCTCTGCCGTCATCATTAAAGCTCCCTTTACAGAATTCTGAACCCCTACTAGAGGATACGACCCAAGAAAAGATTAGAAGTAACACGCTTGGTATGAAGAGAGGAGTGCTCTGCTCTCCTTCTTCGCTTAACTCCTCAGGTATTCCTCTTGACCACCTTTCCGTATCCTATGCCAGTAGTTGTCTCGTATTCTTCGGCGTAGCGAACAGAGGGTGGAATTCTGGAGGGGACCCTTCAAGTTTTCTTTAAGTTCCCCTGGATTCCAGGAGTCCTTCCCCCCCCTCGTAGAACTATGTTCTTCAAAATTAGAAATGTCTATAAAGGAAGGAGACGATCCCCGCGGAAATAGGGAGATGTTTCTTTTGGCGAGGTCAAGATACACACGACTCCCGACTCCATAGTCAGATACCTTTTTCCCCGCTACTTGTAAACTCCCCCCCCTTGAATAGGTGCTCTTTTTTTCCTCTCGCTCATTGTCGGTCTTAGAAAGAATTAGATTTCTTTCATAGAGAAGATTGATTCCTTGACCCTATCAATTCTTCTATCTACTGGGTTTCCCAGGATTTCCTCTCCCGACGTTGTGGTTTTGTTTGTGTGTGGTTCAGTATCTCTCCTTATACCATTTCGATCGTCTTCCCTGCCTCCTTCAAGCCTCTAGAAACATAATGGAGGGTCTCTTAGTCATACTAAACCAGTGACCCACGTCCCACCATATCCTCCCTTGAGCCCTTTCTTGACTTCCCCGGCAGTCTTCCCGCCAACCCCAGCCATTGTGCGACCCTTTGGTTTCAACTTCTGCTTTGTCGGCCACCCTTTTTTCCCGTCCCCCCTCTAACCCTCGCTTGTCCTTCTTGCCTGCTTCACCCATTCTGAGTTCTATTAACAGTTACAACTTTCATTGGGAGAAACTCAGGAATTTCCCTCCACTTCCGCCCCCCTCGTCGTCGAAGGATCTCTTCCTCTTCTTTCGTAGATCCCTTTCCCTACCAGATCCAGTCTAGATAGTCGGAAGGTTCAAGTTCACTCCCCCGTTTAGGCTCCCTCGTTCCCGATATGCTTTCTTCTTTGCATTCACTGAGATGTAGTTCCTACGGTTGCCTCGGTCCTCGAAGGCTTAAAATCGTATGACTCGGCCGTAAGTCGCCCCCCACCTTCCCCCAGTGTTTTGTCTCCTTCCTCCCCCCCTCGGTTGCATACGTTTCTCTCCCCGACGCTAACGCATGTTCTTTTCAACACGACCGGAGTTCTTTGAGATGAATAGTAAAATTTCCGACTCGTCACTCGACTTTCTTTTTCAACCCCACATGGTCTCCTCTAAGCGGTTGGCTTTCCACCTGTCGAAAAAGTGATGGTTCTCGGTTGGAGAAGAATTCTCCTTACGTCAAGACTTCCTCTCGAGACTCGGTACACCAATAGCACCAATGACCGAAGACTTTCCCC
>Ga0179593_1481668_pt1 | contig 20826 bp, 16 predicted proteins | sample CZODoug2_1_08_16_FD_185931 | JGI IMG/M metagenome (GOLD analysis project Ga0179593, IMG submission 185931) | Vadose zone soil fungal communities from Angelo Coast Range Reserve, California, USA - CZODoug2_1_08_16fungal (PacBio error correction) | ecosystem: Environmental > Terrestrial > Soil >... | reverse complement strand
ACGGCTCTTTTATAGGGAGGCTTGATCCCTCAGCTTTCCTTTTTTTCTGGTGGGGCAGTAGAAAAGGTCCTTTCTACCCGACTTGTTCTTTTTTCTCCGCTTCAGATTCTCCGGTGATCGATCGGATAGCTTCCCCTTGCCAGGAAGTCCTCGTTTTTCCCCCCTTGCGCATTTCCTTTGCACAAAAATATCGCTATAAAGGTAGAGGGCCTTACTGACTTTTCTTTGGAAATCCCCCTCCCTTCTTCCCCGGAGCCTTTTCTCTCTCGGAAATAGGGCCGCGTGGCGGAGCGAATGAGGAACCCACTCCACCCCCTTGACGTTTAAAATTCTGCACGTGCCTTCGTCGCCTTCGACAGGACCCAGCTGCAGCTTTTTCTTGGGTTCACCTGCCCATTTCGAAAGTACTTCCCTTGCCGTCGCGTTTTTATCCCTCCTTTGCACGTCTCCCTTACGATTTTTTCTTTTCCCGGAACTATTTAATGATCCCACACCCCCTTTTCCCTGGGGATCCTTTTCCCCCCAGAAGGGCGCGAACGCGCCGCCCTATTTTTTTTTTTCCATCGTTTTTGTTGATAGTCTTTGTAGCCTTCCACTTTGTAATAATCGTCCCCTCTATTGTATTTTTTTTCAAGCCCCCCTCCTCTATTTTCATGAATTCTGCTACGTCGGCATTTTTTTCCTTCAATCAAACCCGTCTCACTTTTTCTTTTTTCCATTCCCCCCCCTTCACAACAACTCTCGGGCCATATGGATGGTAAGAGCTTTTCCCTGACGCGGCCGGGACTTTCCTTTGGGTTTGGAACATGAATTCGGTGTTGGCTGGGAGTGTCACATTTCCTTTGCAATTTTTTCTTTTCACCCCTGAGAGATTTCTCCCTTGGCTTTTCCTTTTTTTCCCCCCTTTCCACAAAGTAACTTTCACGACGAACTTCTGACTATAGGGGGGTTGAAAAGACAGGCTCCCCTCCCGCTTCTTTGAGCGGACACACGTTAAGGGAAGTCACCTCCCGAAGCCTCTAAGGAGATCCCCACCCCTCTCTAAAGCTCCCCGTTTTTGCATCACGCCCAGTCGAGCTTGACCGTGGGTTCGGCCCACCCTTTTCCGAGTACTTCTACCGGCCCCCTGGTAGGATCGTCCTTGGCGTCTTCTCCTTGCGCAACCACGGTAACGGTGGGTCCTTTTAGAACCCATGCCCAATTTTCTTCGTACCCGTTCTCCCCTTTAACTTTCGCGGATGCAACCTCTCACGATCGATCCCGGCCTTGCCTTTTTTCCGCCCCGGCATTTCCTCCCTCAGTTTTTTTTTTTACAACCCCGGTGTTAACTCCAGCAATGGTTTCTTCCGCCAACCACGCCCCTTTCCTTGCCGTGTTCGCGAGCAAAGGCCGTGGTTTCCTTTTTCCGACTCTTTCTTCCGTCCTCAAGGCTCTTAGCGGAAGAAGATTGGCTAACCTTCAATATATGGTCTTCCCATTTCCCCCCCTTCCCCGCGAACTTAATCCCCTTTCCGTCCCTTGTGTCCTCCTACAGTCCCTCTTTTGATAAAGGAGTAATTTTTCCCCTATCGTGGCACCATTCTTCCCTTTCCCCCGGCCCCCCCCCACACTTTGGAGGAAACTCTGGTCCTTTACGACCCAATGACTCACGATGGTCTGGCCCACCCCCACCCCCAAGGCGGCACGAGTCCGTTTTTTTTTTTTGCAGTCCAGAGCTTTGGCCCCCCAACGGACAACCTTTCGGTGCCCTCCCGTGGTCTTGAATCACAGGGGACACGCCTCCCTCCGCCACCTCCCTCACCTCCCGCCGCTGGAAGACGTCTTAACCTTGTGGTCTAATTCGGCTCTCCTCCATGGCAACGATTGCACAGGAAAGACCCCCTTTTCACCTCTTCCCCCCCCCGCTTTCATTTCAATTCCTCAAAACGGTACCCCATCCTACCCTGCACCCCCCTCCCCCCCTCAGATCCCCCCCCTCTGTTTCCCTCTCCCCCCCCCTTTCACATCCCTAATGGTCCGATCTTGAACCGCCTTTCCTCCAATTTCCCCCTCTTACGAACGGACCAATCGACGCCCCCTAAACCGGTTGATTTCGTCCACTTCCTTACCTTAGTTCTTTCGCCTTACCTCCCCCGTAAAAGATTGTCGCCCCAACAGTGTCCTTCCCCCAGGTGGCAGACTTTTTTTTCGAAGCCAATGCAACTGCTCTCTTCCGGTCCTCTTCTCCCACCGTTTTTTTTTTCCTCGTAGTCGTTCCGTCAATTTCTTCTTGACTGGCACCCTTTTTTCCACTCCCTCCTGTTTTTTTTTTTTTCTCTTCTTTCCCTTGCCAGAAGCAGAAATTGGCGCTAATCAGAATCCGCTTTTTCCCAACCCTTTCTTCGACCTTTTTTTTTTTCCTGGCGGCTACACGCACACCCTTCGTCTCGTTTTCCCAGACGTTTCTCGTAAGGCCCCCCCCGCCAAAAGGTCCAAGGAATCTACCATCGCCCCCGTGGGGGCGACCTTTCCGATTTCTCGACACAGTCTGTTAAAATTGTTTCCCTTTTTCCTTTTCCCCGCCCATCCCGTCGTAGGCCGAAGGATTTGAGCCGTGATCCTGCGTTTCTTTTTCCTTATTGAGGAAATTCTTTCTGTCCCCTTTTTACTTGCAGCGGTCTGTACTTTACTCGTCGTAACCCGTGCCGGTTTTTTTTTTTGTGTTCTCCGATCTTTCTTTCTTTTTCTTTCGATGACGCCTACGGGGACTTTCAAGGTCTTCCGCTTCCTTTTTTTCCCTTTGCCGCAAGAGGAAAAAAGGTTTGTCGGACTTTTCGTTCTCCAGTCCTGGACCGGTCCCGTCACATCCGAGCATTGCCGAGGTTTTGGTTCGGCGATACCTTTCAAGTACTGTTTTGGTTGTGGGTTCTTTCCAGATATTCTCCTTTCCTATTTTTTTCTTGTAATTTCCCCCTAAGTTCCCCCTAAGCGTCCAGTGGCAGGGTCATCGTCTGCCTTTCGAGCAAGCTTTTTTCATTGCCTTCTTTTTGGAGCTTTCTCGCTTTCTTTACCGGGAATTGAAGCGCCTTTTATTTCCGTTTCTTTTTTTTTTTTTGATCGCATTTTTTTTCGTCTACGCCCTTCGTCGTTCCACGTAACCTTGGAATGTCCTTTCCTCTTACCTCTTTCTCCCTTTTTTTTCGGCTCCCTTGATGGTCTTGAACGCGACGTCCCCTTTTTTGGCGTATCTGCCTTTCACTCCCCTTTTTTTTCCTGGAAACGACGGCCGGCGAGGTAATCGATGAAGAGGTTCTCCTCCCCCCCCCGCTTTCTTCTAGAGTTTTTCTCCGCCTCCCTTTTCTCATGTTGTGGAGACGGTTTTTCACGGCGGTTTTTCTCCTCGACACCCTCTCGCCCGACGTTGAATGATCGTCGGTGGGCTGCGCCAAGGAAGATTTGACCGCTTTTTCGCACCTTTTTTCCGCGTGACCCGAGATCGATAGATTAAGGACCCCTCCTCCCGAAGTTCTCGGGCTCCCCGAGGGTCTTAAAGGTGGTGCCCTATTGGACCCCAACTATAGCGAAACGGTCTGGGTGTGACCCCCCTTACCTGCCGCGCTTCTGCCAAGGATGAGTTCCTCTTCCATCTTCGGCTCGTTCCCTTTTCTTTTCCTATTGTTTGCTTTTGGAAAACAGCCAATTCAAAAACCCGTAATCTTGGTTTTACCCCAAACGTTTCCGGCTGCCGTTCGCCGGAAACTTTTTTCCCCTCCCTTTGACGATATCTGGTTTTCTTTCCCCCTTTCCTCAAGGACTTAGAAGTTCGTACGAAGTTGTGAGCCCTTCCCCCCACTAACCTCCTCCTTTTTGAGATTCCCGTATGGAACAAATAACACGATTCTTTCTTCCGTACTCTCCGAAGCTGCCCCGATATATATCTTTTTCCCCCCTACCTACCTTTTTTGTACCTTCTCGCGTTCCTTCTTTCCTTTTCGTCCACCCCCCTTCTTTCCGAAGGAAAATGATTTGTATTTTCTTCCTCCTGAGCCCCCCCCGCCCTTACTGTCAATTGAATTAGTCTGCCGTACAGGCCAGTTGACTTCCGGCTGTTCTCACTACTTTCTGACGGGGACAGGGGGGAAAAATACAACTATCGTTTCTCTGGTACGATTCCCCTTAGAAGGCGGAAGGACCCTCTCGTTGTTGTGGCACCCTGATTTGCTGGGATTTTTTTTCCTCTTCTACGCCCACGCCGGCCGCACTAACGAGCGCTAACTAAGTCATCCTTCTGAGGTTTTTCCTTTTTTCTTTTTCCTTCCCCCTCTCTGGCTCCCCCGAGAAATTTAGAGCTTCTGGGGTGTTTTGAATCGTCCTTTCAGGGCTTTTGAGCAGGCACCATATACGGCGAGCCGCTCTTCCTTCCTTTCGCCTCGGAGTCCCCCGGTGCGCCGTCTGGCGTCAATCTTTTCTTCTGTCCTTTCCGTCCCAACAGCCGATCTTGCAACGGCCCCACCCGCCGTCCGGGGCTCTCGTCAGCCTCCCCTGAAAGCACCCGTCTTCTTTTCCCTGATTTTTAGCCAATCTTCTGGCTTCAAGATTAAGACGTCAATTCCCCTTCCACGACCTTTCCCCTTCGACCGAATGTACTTTCGACCAGATTCTTCTAATCTTTCGGCAATTTAAAAGTAGTAGTTCCGCAGCAATGGGGGGCTTTTCCCCCCAACAACCTGTACCCCGATAGCTTCTTCATGAGGTCGGATCTCTTAGAAAAGTCACGGTCGTTGGTTTCCGACGACTTTTTTCGAACTAAACGGCGATCTACGGACGCGTTCCTTCGCGCCCGGGCTCGTATTTCATGCCTTTCCCGATTCGGCGGCGCTAATCTCACTTTCCCCTTTTTCACCCCGGCCCCCTTTTACGCTTAAACTTTGGCGCTCGTTTGCGCCTTCCGGTAGATTCCCAATTTCCAGCGGCACTTTTGGAGTCGTCCCCTTGTCTGTCAGAAACCCGCGATTTTTCTTCTTTTCGACAACCCCCCCCCCCATAAAGTTCTGGTACCGGATTTGGCCCTTCCCTTTCCCCCCAGCGCCACAAAACCCACCCCCGCCTTTCCTTTCCCCCTGAGGTTTTCAGGACTGGTCTTTTTAAATCACGTTCCGATCGGCCTTTAAATAACTTCCCAGCATCGCGCTGCCCAAAGACTTAAATGGAAGCGTTTCCTCCGGCCTCCGATTTTGACGATCGGCAGAATCCCCTTAACTTGCCCCACTTTTCCTTTAAACTTTCCGCTACGCGACTGTTCCATGTTTTCTGCAACGGTTTCTAATTTCACTCTCTTTTTTAGTACTTCACGTCTCACCACTCCTTCGAACGGGTGCTGTCTGTTCCAATTTTTCTTTTTGTGACGTCTAGAAGTACGCAACCACCGGTTCTTCCTTTCCTGTTTCCTTTTTCTTGGGCTTTGAAGAACTCCCTTCTTTCTCAACGAAGTTATTCTCTGGCTAAGCACACTGCTCTCAGGAGGTAGATTTACAACGGAGTTTTTTGAGCTTTTCCTCTTTCAATTTCAAACCGGATTAATATTGTCCCCCTGTTGTTTTTGGTTTGTTCTCGACCCTTCTTTTTTTCCTGAACCTCCACACAGTCCGGCCCACCCTGCCGTGAGAGTACCAGCCTTCGCCTGTGAATTTTCCCAGCCCTCCGTCGGTTTCCCCTTTTTTTTTATTGTAATGGATCCCCCCAGAAGTTCGTTGTTAGGTTTGGTCTGGTCTTTAGGCCGACATTTCTTCCAAAACCTTGGTTTTTTTCCTTTCCTTTCGACCTCGTGGTCCCTTGCATCGAACCATTCCTCTAGGTTTCCCCCCCATTAGTCATTTGAGAGTGAATTCGTCCCCCCCTGTTTTCCATTTATGACCTTTGAGGATTTCGTTAGCCCTCCTTTTCCTGAGTATTCTGCGGTCGGTACCCGGTCGAACCCGTGACGGTGAATTTTGTTTTTCTGTCTAGTTCTTCCCGTCGCTGGGTCGCCTCCTTTTTTTCCTCTAAGATTTTCGTGCATTTCGCCATTTTTATTAAAAAAGGGTTACGTCCCGTCTTCCAATTTCCCTGGGCCTTTCCCCCCCAGTCAAGACTTAACCTCAACACCCCCACCCCCCCCCCACCCCAAAGAAGTGCCATTTGGTTTTTAATTTCCCCCAAGTCTCCCTATGCCTCTTTTTTTTTTTTTTAGTGCCCCCCTCTTGCGTGGCGTTTCCGACTTTTCTTCAGTCCCCCTTTTCATCGCCGCTGCTTTTTTCCTCCGACAGTAGAAAGATCAGGTTTTTCCCCTCCTGCGCTTTTTCTTTGAGAGTCATTTTTTTTTAGCTTCACAAGTTCGTGGAGACCAGGCGCCGCTCGCTGGAATGCATACTTCCCTTGTGTGCCATCTGCCTCCTGAAGGACTTCTGACGCAAGTCCCCCCAGGATTTTTTTTTCGCTAGAGACCATTTTCTTAACGGCGACCGCTTTTTTTTCTCTGCTCTCTGACTCCCCCCCCTCGTTGTAAATTGCAGGGGATTCTGGTTCTTCCCTTTTCTTCTCCTCCTACAAGGCTTCTCTTGATCCTTCAGATGTTCGTCATCCGACGCCTTTTTACCTTCAAGTCCCTACTTTTTTTTCTCGACGGTGGTCAAGGCATGTGTTCTCGGGGCTTTGTGCCTTTTTTCTTTATATCGTCTTTCGGCGACAAACGGTCAGAGTTCACGAAGAGTGATGGACCTTCTTGCTTCTGTGCTCTCGCTCGCTTCTGCGGAGAATTCTCTTTTTTCATTTCCAAAAATCCCGCCCTATCACGGTGACTCCTATTTTTCACCTTGACCCCTGGGTTGAGAGCCGATGACTTCCTTGAAACTTCCCGAAGTTCCCCGGGCTCATCATGTTTTTTTTTTTTTCACTAGGATCTTGTTGTCCGGAGCCCTTTTAGATCTTTGCGGACCTTCTCCCACCCCTGTTTACCCCCCCCCGTCGCAAGGTAATTCAGTTTCGCCTTTTGACCTTCTCCATAATAGGGTCCTCCTCTTTATTCGTGAGTTTCATTACCCCCAATTTACGTAAGGAGGAGAAAGTCCGTTGTTCGCCTTTCTCCGCCTCTAATCCCCGAGGTTTTTCTTCTTTCCCCTCGCCCCCCAATACAAAGGTTGCCGGATTCGATATCCTCCCCTTGTTTGACGTCCTCCCTCCTCTCTCTCTCTTGTCTCCCCCCCCCTACTCGTTGTTTTTTCTCCTTTTTTCCTTAGGGGAGATCTTCGTCGACTTGTAGTTAATAAATCCTAAGACGTGCACCAACCCTTCCTCCTTGTCTTGTCCTCCCTTTTTGAACCCCTTTCCGATTCTATTGATTTCGCGAAGTTTTCCCTTCAAAACCTGCGCATTTCCCGACTAAACCCCTCCAATAACAAATAGTTCCCTCTTTTAATGCTCCCTTTTTTGGCAGCCGTCTTTCACGTTGGGGTAGAGGGACCCCCCTTGAAATTCGGTTTTTGGGGCGTGTTCCCTCCCTTTCCGACGCAGCCCCTATTTAAAGAGAGATCCTCCTCCCCTACCCTGACGTAATTTTTTCTTCCTTTTCCCTTACAATTTCCCCTGCGGACAAGCTCCTATAGGGGGTCAAGCGGCGTCACCTTGAGGCTCGGGTTTTTTTGATTATAGGCCGTATCACAGCTCTCCCTCTTAGCCTTCCAAAAGTGACGATGAGCCAAAGCAGTCGGTTCACTGCGTTTTTTTTTCCCCCTATCGTTTTTCCTTCCCCCACCTTATATTCAGTCATTTTCTTTCCATCGGCCTCCCCTTCGCCACGCCACCTTCGGCGACGCCGACTACAGCGCTTCCCAAATTCTTCCCCCCGATGAGAACCCCCTCCGATTCCCTCCCCTTTCCGTTTCCCTACCGTAAGTTTTTTCAGAACTACTCCGACTTCCCACCAAATTACCCCAAGTAGTTTCGTTCCAGTCCCTTCTCAACCCCCTGGCAGCTTCCCGTGGGCTAATCGGTCTTTAGAGAGCGAGAAGACGTTTAAGTGGAAGTGACGATGGGAGTTTTCTTCCCTTAATGTCTCTCTTCTGAAGATAAGATCCCCGTTCCATCACCTTTTCCTGTCACTGCCTTTCCATCTTGGCGGTTTGAAGTGTACGCGTCTGTTCCGGATCCCTCTCGTCAAACAGCTAAAGGTTCTAAGATGACCCCCCTTTTTTTTGAGCCCCTTTTTTCACTTTCCTGACGGCCATTTGAGCTGTGGCCAACTTTCTTTCCCTCTTTTTTTTTCGGCCGACCTTCGAGAGTATGGAAAAACCCCGGCGGCACGACTCACTTGTTCCGTTGCTGCCCTCAATCGTCCAGACAACATCGGCACTCTCGTAAGGTGCAGTTGGGAAAGGGTTGTACCCAGGGTTCTTTTGTCCGTCCTCACCTTTTTTCATCAAAAGGGCGCAATGCAAATCAGTTTCCTCCTTTCATTTTTCGAAGTCCCCTGTTTCCCATCGCAGTCCCATACCACTAGAGTCCTTCCCCCCCTCACAAGGCACAGGGTTCGACGAGACTGACGATCGACTGTACTTCATCTTCCTCCCGGTCAATTCCCCTTAAAAAAGCCTTTGCCCCCCTCCCGCACATCTCACGTTTGACGACGGGAAAATTTCCGTAACGGGCTCAATGTTTAGTGTTCCCCCGTCCAACACTCCTCCTCCAGACACCAGTTGCTCTGTGACATGTGTTTTCGACAGTCCAGGCTTTCGCCCCCTCAACGAGCACGGCCGGTTTTTCTGGGACTTCTCTTTCCCCCCTTCACTCATGATCACCCCTGTTTGGTGCCGCGCCTGTCTTTTTTGAGATGCTGGAAACCCTTATCTCTTTCTCTTTCTCATAAGTGGGGTGTTGAGAGCGTTGCCAGTTTTCCCACGAACTGAACGCTCGCCCCCTTGCCGTGTTCTCTCCTTTCCCTTTCTTTCTTGTGGGCGGTTCCATCAACATCTGCATTTGCCGTCGTTGAATGGGACAGCGTTTTCCGGTGTTCGGCCCGCCTACGGGACTGTCCTCCGTTCCCTTTGGTGACCGAGATTTGCAAGGTAGACACGCAGTAGGGTCACATTCTTGCCGTTTTCAGTCCGTCTTAGTCCCATTTTTTTTTGGAATGGTATCCCGGCAGTCAGAGGTTTTTCCATGGAGCCCCCCCCCCCTGGAATGTATATGTGTAAATTCTTTTTGCGAGCGTAAGGCCCGCGAACCCGTCCCCCTTCCTTTGTCTTGTTCTTTCCTCCTTTCGTCCCCGAAATCCCAGTTACTTCTTCTGAGCTCCGACTTTAGGTCAAGCGTTGCCCTCGGCATTGCATTTGCGAAGGTTATCTTCTTTTCCCCTTTGACAATATGTTTCCATGTGCTCCCTCCAATGGACCCTGTAAACTTTCACCCCCGAAGTTTTTGTTTTCGTCTGAGATGAAGAAGTCAACCCCCCCGTTGTCTCCTTGCATTTTATGGTGTTATTTTCGATCTTTTGCGCCTTTTTTTCCGTAATTTCAAAGTGTCGATGACCTTTTTTGGGCCCCGCTAATTTTTCCCTCACGGCCCGTGAGCGACCAATTTTTTTCGTTCTTTTTTTTTTATTGCGACACCCTTCCTCCCTGAAGAATCTGGACTTTGCATTGAATCCGGTGGTTTTTTTCTTGCGTCTTTTTCCGTTTAGACGGCTGAAGGTAAGCAGAAGCCCGTATCGTACAAGAAATGGCTGGTTCCCCCCCTTTCCCCCTTCCCCCCTCAATCCGATTCGCTCCTCTTGGGTTTTTTTTGGGGGGGTGATTTTTGGGGGTGTTTTGTTTGGGGGTTGGGGGGGGGGGGGGGGGGGGGGAGGGTTTTTGGTGGGTGGTTTTGTTGTGGGGGGGGGGGGGGGGGGGGGTTTTGTGCGTTGGGGGGTGGGGGTTGTTTGTGGTTTTTTGTTGGTTTGGGGGGGGTTTTTTTGGTGGGGGGGTTTTCGGGGGGGTTGGGGTGGGGGGGGGGGGATTTTCTTTTTCGCCATTGCTTGCTTGTACGAAGTTGTAAACTTTTCCCCCCCTTAGTGCGTTCTCCTAACTGCCTGGTCACTTCCCCGGACTGTAGATTTTCGATCGTGGAAGAGGTTCGCCCCCGCCTTCTCCCTTATAGCTCCCCGTCGAAGCCAAGATTGTAAGTGGTGTCTCCTACGGTTGGTACGTGACTTGAGGCTTGATTCAGATTTCCTCCTCCGTGATAACCGTCGGTGGCGGCGGCAAAAACGGTCATCTTCACTGCTTTTTTTCCCTTCCTTTGTGCTCGCGGTTCCCGAGATAGTCCGCTCGGCTGCTTCAGTGGTGATCTTCCAAAACTCCAGTGAGCTCAAGGACTCCTTTTCCACACCCTATTCGCGGTCCCCCGAGGAATTTTATTTCCCCATTCCCTCCCTCGTTTTTCCCCTTGTAGTTAGTTTTCGTGACTTCTTCGTGTTCCGGAGCGACTATGTTGAGAACCTCTAACCCGGGTGTTCCCCCCCCACCAGTAGAAACCTGGGGTGGGTTTTGCTCGCACTTCCTGCCATTCTCATTCGGGCCTAGTTGGTATTGGTCCGGGTTCCCCCGTCCCCTCCTGATTCGGCGGAACGTGCGTATACGTGGTCCCTTCGAGTACTTCCTGTCCCGAATCTTTTTCTCCGTCACGATTTCCATCGGGAAAGCGTTTTCTTGACTTGATTTTTTTTTCTTTTTGGGCCTCCTTCCCAATAGCCCTCCCCCTATCTTTCTCTTTTCTTTGTAAGAGACGTTCCCTACGAGAGACAGTTTCGTACCCAACTCCTCTTACCCTTTTGCCGAAACTTCCAGGGAAGGCTTCCCCCCCCCAACCTAGTCCGTAATTCCCCCACCGGCGACTGCCTCCCTTCATGGCTTTGAACAAATACCCCCAAACTCTCCTTCTTTTTACGGCACTTTGATTTCACCGGCGACTGCCGAAGGAACTGCGACGTTGGTTCCCACCGTGGGGCGTGTGCCGCAAATTCCTTTCTCCCGGCCTTGACCCCTCGACAAGAGAATCATTTTGATGGAGAGTTTCCCTTTCTTCACCCGCAGCCCTTCCCCCTTTAGCGTCTTTTTATGGGGGTTGACCTTTTTTGTGTCCTCGTCTGGAGTTTTTACAAAGCTAAGGACGGTGACATCAGCGATTTGCGAGTTTGAAACCCCTACGAGTGTCTCCCTTATTCCTCCCCACCTCTTCTTATTCACAGGAGGAGGCGCGGATATATCATAACCTTCTTCCCATAAGCTTTTCCCCTTACCCCAAATCTCCCCCCCGGCGTGGATGCCTACTTTCCGCGATCACCCGGAGCTGGGATGCGACTCACGACTCTTTTTCCCCCTCTATTCCGGTCCCCGTTGGTTCGACCGCCCCCCCTAAGCGAGACCCGGCCCCCCCCACCTTTTCCTCAGCTCCTTAGCAGTTGTTAAAAGCAAAACAAGCAGCTTTCCCCCCCCTCTCGCTCTCCTGCGTCGCAGTACAAGTCGTCGTTTAATTGCGCCTTTTTCTTTACTTCGCCTCTTTCCAGTGACGCTCCGACGCAACTGCATCCCCTTCCCCCCGCCTTTTCCCCCCCCTGCTGTTCGGCGGCCTCCCTGAAGTGTCACGTTTTTTTTTTCCCTCTTGACATTTACTCGAAAATTGGAGCATACTGGTCCCTTCCCCCCTGTTGTAAGGGTTTTCCCCCCCCATTTACAAGAGGCCCCCTTTTGATGAATTTTGTTCCTCTCCCCAGGACTTAAAGCTCTCTTTCTCTGGGACATAACACACTTCCCGTCAGTACATTTTTCCAGGGGGGAAGGATGAAATGCGCCCCTCCCTCCCCCCCCCCTTCTAGGCGTCGTGAATTTGAAAGGGCCCCCCCGTTCTTCCCGGCTTCTGAGACGCCCCCTTTTTCCTAACCATGCCGCAACCAACTCTCCCCCTCTTCTTGAGCTCCCCGCCCGGTGGCGAAGTCAAAAGGAGGATACCCTTTTTCCTTAACCCTTCACTATTTCTGTCCCCTGACCTTACTTCCCCCGTTTCTGACGAGTCCCCATGAAGCTCGACGCGGATTCTCCCCCCCTTCAATATCGCGCCGGGATCCTTTTTTAACCGTCTCCCCTTGCCAGACTTTTTCATGTTCGTGCACTTCAAGGCCAATGGTTGTAAAGAATTAGTGTCGAGTCCCCCCCCCCCCTCGACTTTTCCAACCCCTTTTTTTTTTTTTGATGTCGGCCTCCCCTTCTGACAATTGGTCGTGGGGCATGTGTCAGATCCCGTCCCGAACGACTCCTCTTTTTTCTGTGGCGCCTCAATGCATGCTTCGGTCGATGTCCCCACTGCAGGTTCGGCGTTGAGTAGTTTTTTCTCTTCCCTCCCCCAAATTTTGCCGCGGTCCCTCTATTTTCCCAATTTGATAGAGATTCCCCCTTTGCCCCTCCCGCCTAATGAAGATAAGAACGCGATCGCCCCCACCCCTTTGTATAGTCCGCTGAGATCAGTTACGGCGCCTTTCGTTGCTTTTTTGCGACAAGCTCTTTACGGTCGTAAGGATTCCTCCCCGACTCAAGCAACCCCTTGGTGTTTCTCCTCTCTTTGTCCCTTTAGCCCCGAAAGTCGGTCCCCTGGATTTCCCCGTTTTCCTTCTCCCCCCTGTCAGGAACCTTCAGGATTGATTTTCTAGTTTTCAGGGTCCTTCTTTGAGTAACCCTTAGGTAGAATTGCGCTCTCTTCCTTTTACTTCCTCACTTTTTCTTTTATTGGGCTTGTTGAAGATAGTTTCTCCCTAGGGGGGGTCTCTCTTGACTTCGCCCGGGTCCTTATTGAAAGAGGATCAATTGGCGCAAATCTTTTCTTCACATTCGGTTCTCTTCCGTGTTCCCCAAGAAAAATTTCCTCCAGGTCCCCAGCTTTCGAGTTTCAGCTGGTGGTTGTCGCGATGTCCCTTTTTCCTACCCCCCCACACCCCTTGACGATTTGCTCCCCTTTTCTGGTCTTGCAACGATAGATTCTTTCCAGTTTATTCATGGGAAGCTAACCTTTTTCAAGATGAAATTGAAGCACGTTGGCACCCCCTCCGATTGAGCGAATTCCCCTTTTGCCCGCCTTTTGTCCCCCAACCCGTTGAAGTGGAGACCATTATTCCCTCCCCGTGTCCACAAAACCCTTCCATGACTGACGAAAGAGTTTGCTCTGTAGGAGGGTCAGGATCGCCTTGTAAGGAGGAAAGCGATCCCTTTCTAACGTAAACTGTGGATCCGATTCGCCCCCTGTCTTGCCCCTCCCGATTTGGGAGTCTGCCTCCTCCTTGCTTGCCTTCGAGTTTTACACGTGGGCAGTTTTTTTTTGCTTGCCCTCAGGGGCAAGCGGAAAACATTCTTCGTCCTTTTGAAGAGGTTTTTCATGAGCCTCTTTTCTCTCGTACTTTTTCTGTTCCGCCGTTTGTTTCTACCCCGACGTGGTCAAAGGCCGTTCTAATTTTGCTGTTTTCCTAGGCTTCCTCGACAGTTCCAATACGTGTTTTTTTTACCCCCAGGGTGAAGAATGGTGATGCCCCCCCCCCCCTTTGCCTCCTTTTTGATAGATATTAGATTAGTTCCAGTTTTTCTCAAACCCCTCAGTTCAGGTGGGACGCCGTTTGGGCAAACCCCCCCCCCCCCCCAGCGCCTTTTTTAAGGTCGCTCTTTAGCCTTATGAATGTTCTTTTCCCAACTACCCCCCGCCTTTCCGTGAGAGCTCAGGCCCCTTCGTTTCCCCCCCCTTAGCGAACCTGTTGAGGCCACCCTCCCCCCCGACCCAACGTCGGTCCGGCCTGTCGTCGCCGTTGACTTACTTGACCCATAGGATAGTTGTCCCCTTTTTTTGGCCTCCAAGTCGGCGACCTTGAAGTAAGCCGTTTAGACCGAATGACGATGCATTTCCTCCTTTTATGTCCCCCCCGGGGGCGCAGTAAAAGATTGAAAACGGCCACCTACCCTTCTCGGTGGCTTGAGTATCCCTGGCGAGCTCACGCGCCGCGATTCTTTTTCCCCCTCCGTTTGTGGTATCGGCTTTCTTTCGCTTCCTCCATCCTGATCTTTTTGGCCGATTTCACTTTTAGGGCGCCCACGACTTCGTCCCCTTCTTCTTTCTTCTTCGTCTATCCCTTTTTACGTTCCCTGAACCGGGGGGGAAACCCCTTAAATACAAATATAGGACCGATGAGGGTTTCTTCCCCCCTCTTTTCCCTTTAGGCATCCGTGGGGGCCCCCCCCCCCCCAAGAACCCGGTGTGTGGCTGGTTTTTTTTTCTTCTTCGATACGGGCTTTTGCACCCTTTATTTAAGCTGATAACGACGCACCCCCCCCCCGCTTTTTCTTGCGGGATTTCCCCCTTCCAAGAATAGGCTTTCTCCCCCCCGAGACCTTAGCGCCCTTTTTTTTTAGTCCGTGCAGTCCCTGCGCGCCGCGTGGCGTTTCTCAGGCCTTAAGTTCCCTTTCCCTGAACTCCTTACCCCTTCACTCGAGCACTCTCCTATGGTCTTTTTAAATGCCCCGCCCCCCACACTAAGATTTCAATTAGAAAACGGGCCTTTCCTTTCGATTCTCCCCCCGAGAAAACTCCGGATTTGCCCCAACCCCCTTCGACCAATTCCCGGATTCTTTCCTCCCTCCGATCACCCGGCCGGATGCGACCTAGTACCCCCCCCCCCCCTCTTCCCTCTTTCCTCTTGTTTAAGTTCTTTTCCAACGTCCGGGCTTTTTGAAAGGTCCGAGTCCCTCCTACAACACAGTTTTTTTTTTTTCAAGCAGCAATGGAGCGCCCCCCCACAATCTTTTTTCCTCCTACGAATGCGGGTGAGAGGCGACCCCCTTCCCGTTTATTTCCTAGAATTTTTTTTTCCTGCCTTGAAGAACGCTCTCTAGAAGCCTCCTCCAGGCCTCATGCGTAAATTCCCCCCTTTCCCCTCATATCGTTCCCGTCGATCAGTTTCTAAAGGGCGTTTTTGTGACTCCAACTTGCAATTAATCCTAAAGCTTGCGCTCACCCCATCCTGAGAGTCCCAAAACTGGGAGATCCAATTTCAGCTTCTTCCCCTTTTTGTTTTTTCAAAAACCCTTCCCTTAAGTACCTCTCTCAGATGGACCATCCAAGTCCTTCTTGGGGAAGGTGAAAGTCAGGCCGACCCCCACCCACGGCTTTTTTTGAGTAGTTGTTTTCCTTTGAAATTCCACACTTTTTGAGCCGTGCACCTTTTTCATAAAATGGCGCCACAAGTTTTCCCTCTTTCCGCTTTTCGGTGGCGAACGTCAACGGCGTCTTTTAGCGTCCCTTATTGACTTACCTCACATTCAACGGCCCCCGGGTGTACCTACTCTAACCTGAAGCTCTAAGAGACTCCCCCCACTTCTAATCCCATTTTGGTGGGCCCTCAATATTTCCCTTTGACAACCTCCGTCAGCAGGGAGACCATTCCTCCTCCACCCCTACCTTGGTTGAAAATGGTTTTAAAGTCCTTGACCATGTGCTTAGTTTACAACCCTCCCTTAGCCCCCAAACCTTTTGAGTGAGAAATGTCGCAACTCTTACACTCCCCTTTTTTTCCTTGAACGCAGCTTGTCAGCCCCCCCAATCACGACGGCCCGACGGGCTTTTTTTTCTTTCCCTGTTGCCCCCTTTAAGATGATAAACTGGCCTTTTTTTTTCAGAGCATTTCTTTTGCCAGGGATATCTCTTCTTTTCCCTCACTTCCGTTTCTTTCCCCACCCGCGAAATCCAACTTGCCGTCTAAGGAACGAATACCGACGCCCCCCCCAAACCTTCCCCTATTTTTCCCTCTTCCAGTGACATTTTCCTTCCACTATGACCCCCGTCTTTTCCCAGTCTGTCCTTTCCCCTTTCTGCGTGAAACCATTCATCCGTCCGACTCGATAAAACCGGTTTTTTCGTCCCTTCGTCACTGAATTATTTCCAACTGGAGGCTTCCCAGTTTTCCCCTTTGAAGGTCTCTTCCCTGTTCTTCCCCCCCCATCTTGCTTTTTTTTTTGCCCCTGTGAATTATGAAATTCGTCTCGAGTCGTTTTCCCGTAATTCCTCCCTGTTGAGGGTTCGCAATCTTCCTTTTCCAGGCGCCTGTTTTTTTTCGACCAGATACGTTTGTCTCCCCGGGCGCTGCCATTTGAGAAATGTTATTGACCCAAGTCCCACCGTCCTCGTAGTTCCCCCTGTGATTAAAGGACCCTTCCATTTCCACCCGTCCTTCCAAGAATCCTGGTTTGTTTTCGATATCATTTTCCTCCACGTCTTTTCCCGCTGTATTTTTTCCTTCCAGCTTCTGCGTGACGTCTCCCAGTACCCACAGGGGCCCGAAATTTTTTCTTGACCTTTCCTCGTCCCCTAAGGTTTCCTCCGGTTGCTCGACCAAGTCTTTTGCGTTAATTGCGTTTTTCTTTTTTCCCACGCCGCCCCTTCCAGCTCTACTTGCCCTTTTTTTTTTTCCTACCGCGGTTCCCGGTGCGTCCTTGTCGAGTCCCCGATCGCCCCGGCCCCTCAGGCAGCCCGAAGGCCCTGAGGCCCTTCAAGAGGACCTCTTTTACGTCTCCAGCAGGATGAACGGACCCTCAAATTTTGGGTTGATGTGCACAAGTGAAAGTGAGGTTGCGAAGCCCTCCAAAGGTTGCCGTCGTAGTAGTTCCCCCTCAAGACCCCGGAAATAACATGCCGGTTAGGAATCGATGCAGTCTTTTTTCTGGCCTTTACTCCTTGACTTTTAAGTCTTTTTGAAGACCAATTGGAGTGTTTTCGCCCCCCTTTTCTCCGTGTGGGTGAGGTGATCGAAGCTGAGAGAAGGTCCGTTGCCATGCCCGGTGGGAGGTCAGAGACCTGGTCCTCCCTTTCGAGTTGCTAGCGGTGGATCTTCTTCTCCTTCCTGTTGCGACTTTACTTTTTTTTTTTCTTTCTCAAACCCCGGCTGCGCTATTTCCTTCCTCAACCCCAAACAAAGGTTTTTTTTCTGATGACTTTCTGAAACTCCAGCGGCCCTTACCGTTCCCTGCGTTCTTGCTTAGTTCTTCGGGCTTTCTTTCTTTTTAATCCAAGCAAGCCAAAACCAAAGATTAGGTGCCCAACCCCCCTTCCCCCTTACTTTGTTGCCACCTCGGAGAATGACCTCTCATAGGGCCTGATAGCTGTGGTTTTTTCCTGAAAGTCCTTCTTCCGATGACTGTAGATTGTTGAGCTTTTTACTTTCTTTTCTAGAACCCAATGTTACCGAAGTCTTTCTCCTTCCCCTTGTGCCCAAGACAAAACCCGGAGTTTGTGGATTAGATGGGCCCCAGAAAACTCCCTTTTAACCGAAGTCCTTTGAGCCTCCTCCTTTGTTTTGTTCTAGTCCGATGGTTCTCGGTACCGTTTCGTACCCTTCCCCCTCATACACGAAAGAAGACCTTTTATTGTCATTCAATCTTTACGGTTGGGGTGTTTGGGTACCTTACCCCCCTTTCCATTAGAGGCTAGGAATTCGCCACGGCCGTCAAGTTATCGTTTTTTTACCTTTCTTAGTAAATCCCCAAATTCCCCTCTTATATTAAAGCAGATTCACTTCCCCGGCCCCTCCTTTCGACTCCCTGTTTTTGAACACAAAGAATTCGGTGTTTTTTCTGATTTTCACTATTCTCTCCTTCCCACACTACCGCCCCTTCACCGAGTCTCCTACCTTTGCTTTCTTTTTTTTCTTTACTTTCTTCTTATTATGTTATTCCCGTATCTGATGACCTTTAGACGTTTTGGTTTCCATCTTTTTTTTTTTTTTTTCTTCTTCTTTGTGTTTTATTATTTTCTGAGGGCGTTGATTTATTATTTTCCAACCCCCCTTTCCTTTAGACAGAAGTTGGTTGGGGGAAAGCTCTCCTAGCCTTGTTCATTTTACATGCGCACCCAAACCCCTTTCATTTCTGAACGTTGTCTCCTCCCCCCCCTAATTCCCGTGATGCGGTCCCCCGAAGCGTTAAAATTTCGACCCAAGACGGCCGCCCACTTTTGTCCACACGCCAATTCCTCAGCCACTCCGAGGAGCTTTATGCGAACCCTAAAGATAGATTACATCTACCCCTTCGAGTCTTTCCAAGGTTTTCGAATGAAGGAGAATCCAGGAAAAAAAGGTCCCCAAATTCGTTCAAGACCAGCAATGGGAGCATCAAAGCAAACCCAGAGTTTCTCTCTATTGCTGTTCCCCCCTTTGTTCGCAAGGATGAGTTTCCTTTCCTACTTTTCACCCCCAACTGTGAGTATCCCCCGGAATCTCCGACCCCCATACAGAAATGCAATTCCATCCAAGACGTTCAGGTGTATGCCTCAGTCTTGGCGGAGACCTCCCATTTCCTTCTAGTGGTTGTGAAACACCCTCCCTTAATCCCTTGGCAGTCCCAGTTGAGAAGATGGATTGATCTGCCCCACCCTTTCCCCCTCCTGCCGAACTGAGAGGACTTGACTTTTTAAACTCGTTTTTTTCTGCGCTTCTACTCTATCTTGTCTTACTACTCACGCTTTAAAGGGCCGGGGAAGGTGAAATTCACCGCTTATCGACAACCCATCGGCATCGGGAGTCGGTACTTGACCCTTCTGCTTTTCCCCAAAGTTTCCGAAGTACGAGACTCACCTTTTTCCTCCCTAACATTTCCTTCCTCCCCGTGCTGCATTCCCCTCCGCTTGTTTTTTGCTGAAGTCAAGGAGGATACCTTAGCCGGCCCAAACGGATGCAGATCGCCTACCGTTCAAGTTTTGACGAGTAAACCCCCTTCCCGCTGACTTCCTCAATGATCCTTCAAAGTGGAAAAGTTCACCACATTGTCCCCCCCCATAGACGAGAGCCGAGAATGCCACTCCGAAAAGAAGGCCCTAATGGCCCAGAATTTCCCCTGTGGCGTGATCTACAACTTCCGACTCTTTTCCTCCCTTAAAAATCTACGTAGCTCGAACCGTGTTTTTATCTGTCTTCCCTTTTTCCCCAATTTTTTTTTTCCTTGTCCTTACAGTAAACAGGCTGTCGACACCTCCAGGATCTTTTCCGCACTTCCCCCTTATACTTAGGTAAGAGATCAAAGCAGGGGGTTGTCTTTTTGCTTCGTTTTATAGGAAATGTCGGGTGGAAAGGCTCTCCCCCCTTTTTTGGACGCATTTGGGGTATAATGCTCACTCCCTTTTTCCCATGACGATCAACGCCGACCTCCCCCAACTGTGGTGTTTCTATTTTGTAACGCTGCTTAGATCTTTTCTTCTAAATAGGCCGTCGTTGCCGTTTTTTTTCACTTTTCGTCATTTTGGGCCCCCGCAAAAGGTACCCAGGACTTTCCCCTAAATCCCCCCGGTTGGTGTTCCGTCTCTGTTCCTTTCGAATGTCATGGACGTTTTCTTCCTTGTCTTGTTGCCAAATCGGGAAGGCCTTTTACTGTCTCCCTTCTCTTTTCTTTTCCCAATTATATGAGGACACCGGGGGGTAGCATCAACCTGGATATCTATCTCGTTTAAATTAGAAACACGTACTTTTTCATTTTTTGTGAGGCCATAGAGAAAATTATTGATTTTGGCGAGTTTGGGGTACCCTTCTTCGTTGAAATTACCCACAATCCCCCCCCAGGTAGAGTACCGCTGCCCCATGGTATGTGAACCATTTCCCCTGACGTGTTCAAAGGTAGTGCCCAATCAATGGAAATTACCCGGTCACTCCCAGATTTGCCGAGTTTCTTCTGATTACCTGTTTCCCCAAACCCGCTCTTGCCTCCCTGTATGGTGTTTAAAGATAGCGAGAGCTGTTTAGCCTGTTTTCCCCCACTCTCCAAAGGGGCAACCTCTCCCTACATCTGACCTGCTCCGTGTTCAACAGCGTCAGGCTTGCTGATTATACCTCTTTTCCCTGTTAATTGACAATTGTGTCTCTTTCACCCCCCCCCTCGACCCACTGGACTTTCAGACTCTTGTCCACCGTCCTTCCTTCCGCCGCTTTTTTCACGGGGTTTTTTCTTATCTTCCCGGCGCTTTTTCGTTCAGCGGGAACTCTTTCCCCCCCGCCAGGTGGCTTCGCCCCCCTCAAGATTTCGCCCATGGCCGACCCCGACTTTTGTTGCTTTGCCGCTCCATTTTCACTCGCCCGTGTAAACGTTGGTGCGTCTTTTTTTCCGCGAAATTCCTGGTGACCTTCCCGTCCCTTATCTTCGATCGTGAAGAGAGGTTCGCATACCGCCTCCTTTTTTTCCCCTCTTAGTCTTTCCGAATTGGTTCCGATGTTTTTTTTGGGACGTTTTTAGGTATTTGATCTCAAGAGTCTCCGCAGACGTTTGCTATGAGTTTGGGATCCCCCCGTCAGAGTGAAACGACTGCGTTTTCCCGTTGTTGCTCTCTTTTTGATACTGAGGTGGATCCCGGCGTTCCCTCCTATCAACCTTCTACCAAGGTGGACGACTCTGTCCCCCTATAGTAGGTCTAAAGGTAGCGGGCTGTCTGCCGTCCTTACTTTTTCAGCCCTCAGGCGGCACTGGCTTTTAGTTTCTCTTCGTGCTCCTTTTCCTTATTTCCCCGCGGATTTACTTACCCACGACCCTCCCAACCATTGTGTTCCACTTTCGAAAGGTCCGGCCTGTCTCGCGCCGTCTTCCCATCATACTTTTCGATAGTTTTTTCCTTGTCAGGGGTTTCAATGGTTCACCTTTTAAGAAAGTCTTAACTTTCCTCCTTTTGAGGCCTGATCCTACGTAACCCGACCCGTCGGCGCCGTCCCTTTAACCTTCAAAGCAAAGAGTATGGGGCGCCTTCCCCCCCCTTTGTCGAGCTGAAACGCGGCCACGG
>Ga0179593_1473730_pt1 | contig 20826 bp, 20 predicted proteins | sample CZODoug2_1_08_16_FD_185931 | JGI IMG/M metagenome (GOLD analysis project Ga0179593, IMG submission 185931) | Vadose zone soil fungal communities from Angelo Coast Range Reserve, California, USA - CZODoug2_1_08_16fungal (PacBio error correction) | ecosystem: Environmental > Terrestrial > Soil >... | reverse complement strand
TTCTCCTTTGTTTGCCTTTTTTGGAGAATGAGTTTCTGATTCTTTCTTGTTCCCCTTTGGGTCGGAGGAGAGATTGATGGTTCAAATTGACCCCCAAGTTTTCGAAGGGAAACAACCCCCTTTCAGTCTTTCCCTGGTGAGGTCGGAGAATAGTCCTGAGAGTTCATTTTTTGTCACCAGTATTTCCGGCCCCAGTTTGCGCGTCCCGGTGGGGCTTACGAGTTCTGAAATCCAAGGATCTCTTCATGGTGACCTTCCTCGTGTTTATACACGGGTCATAAAGTCTCTCCCCCTTCTATCTCTCCTTCGGACCACGGCGGCACATGTTGCTGACGCATCGCCAGATGATGTTTTTTTGTCCTTCGAAGTTGTCTTCTCTGAATATTTCGTTGGCGTCCCTTGGAATCGTGGGGCGTACGTCTTTATCGCAATCCGACCGTCTTTTCTTTTCAGCCTGCTTGATAAGCAAGGCGTCTGTTTGCCCGATCCTCTCACTGCTTTTTTTTGTAGCCAGCCATATCATTCAGGCAGGGTCCCCTTGCCGGTCCGGCGGAAGCACAATCTTCCTTTTTTTCTGTTGCGTAAGTGCGTGGATTTTTCCAGAGCATCCGCTTTTTCACCTTCCCCTGCCTTCTGGTTGGTTATACAACTATTTCTCCACTCACTTGTCGGCGGACTGTATCCTTTTATGACCCCCTTTTGTGATCGATGTCGCGCTTGTCTCGACCTGCGTACGATCATTTTTCTTTGGTTGTAGACATACCCCGCGCTTTTTTCGCTGTACCGATTTGCTATGGGTTTCCGGTTCTTCCCCACCCCTGTCGCGATCAACGACTCTCACAAGAGGCCCCCTTTGCGACTTCTCACAATTTCCTCTCCTTTTTTTTCAGGGTGAACATGCGTTTTGCTTCGGTGCGCCTTTGCCCTCTCTTCTACTAGACTCTTCTTTCTCCTTCTTTGGAAAAGCGGGGTTTTGTTTCACTGCGCCTTGTCCGTTCGGCGCAATGTCTTTTGTACCCTTACATCCAGCCTGCCCGGAGAAGATCCCTACTGGCGGTTGTTTTTTTTTTCCAAGGAGGTTATTCCCCCAGGACCCTTGCCTCTGCTAACCCGGGGGGAGATTTTGTCTTCGAGATTGAGGGCTGTCACAGTCATCTCATCTCCGTCGGACCAATGAACAGTTAAGCTGATACCTATTTCATTCCCCCTCCCAAATTTTTTTATTGCGACGGCCGCCGACCCCGTTTCCTCTCTTGGGCCGCCTTGTTCTTTGAAAGATTCCTTGTGAAGGATATTCTTTTTGAACGACTCCTCCCCCCTTTCGTCTTTTTTTTTTCAACAAATGCTTTCAAGGTTATGCCCCTCCCCCGCGCGCAAAGGGGGGACCACAAGAACTTTTCACTTTGACTCCTCGTTACCCCTTTCTATAATTTCCGAAAAATTTTCCACCTTCTCGCGCTTTTTGCTCCCCCCTAGTTCCCTTCTTTTCTAGCGTGTCCGGCGGGGGAAGGTTTTTCCCCTTTCTCTGCCCGATTGATTATTTTTGAATTGATCGCCATTCCCCTGCTTGTATGTCCGTCCATCTTGAGCTGGCGAGAGGGGTCAGCCCTCACTGTTCCCCCTTCAATGAATTTAGTTCTGCCTACAACCCTCCATTCTTTCTTTCTTCCTTTTACGTTCGGATCCTTTCGACTGCAACTGCTTCTTTCGCGATTGCCGCAGTTTTTCTTTTCAGGATGTTTCGTTTTTTTGTTTCTCCTGTTTTGTTTGTTTCAAGTTCTAAATGCTGACACCCGTGCTCCCCTGCTATCCCTCTCTTAGCGTTTTTTCTTCCCCCTGTCCCCCTCACCTTTGTCCCATGCACGCGGTTTCTTCCCTTCTCGCTGGTGTTTCAGCCATGGTCTCGACCGCCTGCGGTTTGGCAAGCTCTTCTTCTCCAATTTTCCCTGTGTATTTTTTTGGGGATTTTTCGGTCTCCCACCGGTACCAAGACCCTACCAATCACCTGCCATGTCCCAAGGACCACATCGGTATGCCATGCTTTTTTATGTTCTCGCATTTTCCCTCTTTCTCCAATAAGAGGGGGCTGCTCAAACGTTTCTGGACCAATGAATTCCCCCTGCTTCCCTCTCTCGTCAGTGTAGTAACATTGCGTCTCCTGGGCTCACCTTGAGTTGACCCCACGACCCACCTGGCATTAGGGAGCCCCCTTAACTTCTTTCCTTCTCCTTACTTTCGAAAATCACTATGAAGATTTTTACTCCCTGCATTTTTGGAGGCGTTTGACCTCTTCCCTTTTCCACACACTTTTTACCATTCTTTTTCACACTGCTATTTTGGAAGATAAGAAAAAAGTTTTTTCTCTTTGGCTGCCCCCCTTTCCGCTTTTCCCTTGACAGAAAAATTAAACCCTCCCATGGGGCAACCCCCTTCTTTACCCCTTTTCGGTCCCCCCCTTTCCCCCCGGTCGCTGGCTGACTTCGTAGAGCGGCATACAATTCCGAAAAGAGTCCCAAGACTTCTTCAGGTTTCTTAGTCTGTTCGGCCCGAGCCGATCCCCCCTGTGTTTTTTTCTTTTCCCATCGATCGTTATTGTATGCTCAAGACGCCCTCGGCTTTTCCCTGTCTGCTGATTTTTCCTTGATTGAATGCCTCCTCCTCTCTTCCTCCCGGGGTTTTTTTTTCCAACTCCTCCAGTAGATGCATTAAGTCCCACAATTCCCTGACTACTCTTTTCTTTAGCATTTTCCGTATCTTGATCTGTTTTGCCCCCTTTCCTTGGCTCGGTCACCCCCCGTGACCTTCCCCCAACATCAGAATCGAATCCCTTTGCTTTCCCTTTTTTGTGGAACTCCCTAATTACAAGAGACCCTGCAGTTGACCTGGGCCACCCTTTCCTTTTTCGTTTTTGTTTTTGGAAGGGACAAGTGTTTTGGCCGTGGTAACATTCAGATTCGTCTCCCCCCCCTTATGTCTTCGCCAAAAGATACCATTTTTACTTTCCCCCCGAGCTCGTGTTTGTTTTTTTTTTGCGGGTTGACGTTTTTCAGGAAGGGTTCCCTAACCTTCCTTGAGTTTCGGCTTTAGTTTTGATTTTTTCAAGTTCTCAGGTTTGTTTCCGGTGAGCCAAGGCCATGGCTTGACCCCTCCCCCCCTTCAGCCTCTTTTGGGAAAAAAGCACCTTTCAGCTCACAAGCTTTCCAATTCTTTTTTTCCAAATTCTCAGTTCAAGCGACCTAGTTTGGTTATGCTCTCCTCTGATTAAAGAGAATCATGGCTAGCCCTGATTTTTTGACTTTTTTTTGGTTCCCAGCTGTTGGAGACGTGTTGATGTTGGACGTTCCGGAAATACAGACCCTTTCACGTCATGCCCTTGTTCTCCTTTCCCCCCCCCCCCCGATCTTTGCGCACAGGCGTCTCGCCTTCTTTCCCCCTCTTTTTTATACCCTGGCTGTTCCTCCTGGACCTTGGCTGTTCCCCTAAGCTCCACCCCAGCTGGACCCCCCCTATGTGGCGAATAGGGAAGAAGCTTTCTGCCCTTTATTTTTTAAGAGAGGGATTCGCTTTTCCCCCCCCCTCCACACCGCCCTGTCATCATGCGCGATTTCCCTCTTCTCAGTGCAGAGTAGAATGATCCCTGCTGTTTACTCCCCACTTTTAAAGTTTTCTTTTTTTTGTGTGGTAAATATCGCCTCTTTTTTGGATTCTTTCTCTACTCCCCCCCCCTTTCCCGCCATCTCGTATGATGGACTAGCGGATGGACTCCCTTCAACCCCCCCCCATGGTAATCCCTTCTGGCCGTTCCCCTCCGATGACCCCCCTCCTCGTCACGCTGAGGAGCAAGGTGCCTTGGGCATCTTGAAGTGGTCTTTCGTGTAGTTTTGGAATTCCGGCCACGAGTGACCCCTTTCGGTAACCCTTTCTTGGATGAAAAGTCTTTTTCCCCCTTTGCGGCCTTTTTTACTTTACCTCCCTTCAGTTTTCCCTCAGTGTAATGTCCCTTTTTCTTTTTTTCTAGAATCAATTTTTGTCGCCGACTTTCAACGTTGGGCCCTTTTCGGAAGGGTTGCGCCCCTTTTTCACTTTTTATCAGGTGTTCGTTCCGGCAATGTCTATGTCCCTTTCACGGAAAGCCCCCTCCCCTCTGTTTCCTTTTCTCCTCCCCTGGGTGTGCCAGATTACCTTTTTTCCTCCCTCCGTAGCCTTTCCCCCAACAAACACCCGCAGTTGCGTTGTGATTTCCTGGCGGCCTGCTTTTCTGGTTACAACCCACTTGTTTTTCGAATCGGCTCGCCGCGGGATGAACTCCCCCCCCTTTTCAATTCCTTTTGCGCTTTACATACGCCTTGGTTTTTTCATCCTGTTCCACTGCGGCCGCCCATCAGCAAAACCTTGTTCAGCATCGAAATTTGCTTTTGTTTAATTTTTTTGTTGCTCTTGCCGTTGGGAGTTCGCGTCAATGTACCACAACACTTTTGGAAATATGGTGGTCCCCCCTTCCCTTTTTGAATAGTCCTCGTACACGACGCCCTTCTTTTGTTCTTTCCCCGAAGCCCTTCCGGCTGATCTATAAGATCTTCTGATCACCACTACGTAGTTTGTCCCCCAACCTTTTCATTTCCCCTTTCCCGAAGGATGTTGGGATCGCAAAAACCTCTTTTGGAGAGTGGCCACCGCCGCTGATTTTCTTTGATCTTAATTTATTGGGACTCCGCCTGATCTCTTGATTCCAACCCCCCTCTCAGTATTTTTTTCTTACGCTGGATAAATCGAACAGTCCTTGCATGAATGACTTCTGTCTATTCTCTTTTTCAATCCCCCCCCTTTTTGAAGAGGCATATCACTGACCTAAATCCCCCGATGAATTTCTTCCCTTCTGATGTTCCAGAGAGACCCCCCAGACGGTCTCAGTAATCTCCCCACCCAGACTCCGGGCCTCCTTTTCCCCAAAGTCTGGCGATGGTGATATCTTCGAACGGATCCGCTTTGTAGCCCCCTTATTTCCGTCAACATCTTGTGCCAGCCTCCCCCTTTTCAGAGCCCCCTCCCTTTAGTGTACAGAAGGCCTTGACAAGTTTTTCTCTCGCAAACGACCCCCTCCTTGGCTCCTTCCCCCACAACTTGCTCCGTAGAGGGAGGATTTTAAGCTCTTTCTAGTCCCCCTTCCCGCATTACACTGCAGCTACGCTTCCCTTCCTGACGTTCGGACTTTGAATCAGACCGTCTCCGAACAGCCCGATTTTCTTCTTTTTGGAGAGTAGTATTCCCGGATTGTCTTTTTTTTCCCTTTTTTGACCTCAAGCTCATCTTCAGAAATTAGATCAATTAGGCCCAGGCAGTGGTCCCCAGAACAAGAGAGCAATTGATCCCCCCCCTCTCCGCCAGCCACCGGATACACAATATATCATTTGTCATAATACTTCCCTTGTTTTAGATCAGATTGAAGCTTGTTGGTCTTTCTCTGCTTTCTGCAGTGTCATTGTCCTGTGGATTTTCCTGGATGGTATGCTTGTCTTTCTTATCTTTTGTTTCAGATCCTAGATATTACTGTCGCTACTAATTCCTTTCCTTTCAGCCCCCTTCGTGTTGTTTTTTGTCCTTTTTCATGAGTAGTATGGCCCCCGGGACCCCTGTGAGGTCTGATCTGGCAAGTCGTCTTTCTTTTGGCGCCTCCCTCTCATCTTTGTGCTCGACTTTCCTTTTCAGTTTTCCTCCTTCCCCTTTCCATGTTTTCCTCTAACGCAGCCCCGGCTCTGTTTCAAATGTCTTTGCGGCGGCACGGCGTTCACTTTTGGTTTTCGGATGTCGAAGAAGAGCAGCGTTCTCCCATCTCATCCCCCTGAATTCTTTTTTTTATACTTTTGAAGGCCGTATGTCGGTGTTGGGCGTTTCCCTTCTTCTTCCTCCTGGCAAATATCGGGTAAATCTTGGTGAATGTCTGTCTGTATCTTCTGTACCGAAGCCCGTCTGCTTTAAAAGAGCGCGGCTTTTGGCTCCTTTTTTAATCGGCCCTCCCCCAAGTGCGGGCTTGCCCTTATCCACCCTCTTCTGGTTTGTGTTGGGGAAATCGTGTGCGATTCCTTCTGTTCGAGCACCATCCCCTTTCCCATGCTTCCCCGTGGATTTTTTCCTCCCCCCGGTGGGTTTGCGACCAATATAATGCTTTCGAGGGGATTTCCTGTTTTTTTCACCCCCTTTTTTCTGAGAAGTATCACTAACTTTTATCCGCCCCCCTCCGATTTTTGACCCCACAAGCTTGTGGCGCTTGTACTATTTTTCTGGGGATGGACTTGTCCGGAGTTTGCCCAACCTTTCTCCACAATTTTTTTTTCGTGATTCCCTCTCAATCTCACTTTCTTCGCCCACACCTCCCCCCGTCGGTGGTGAGAGTCGCTTACCCTTTTTTGTGCGCCTCTGGGCCGATTCTCTTTACTCCTGAGGGCGTTAAAGGCTTCTTTGTGCGCCCCCTCTGAGGCCGCTGCCCATGTCCTGCCTTTTTCCCACCCCGGCCCCCCCATAACGAGATGCCGCCAGGGAACTCAAAGCCCTCTTCTTTTGTTAACCAGGAGGGGAGCCTTATTTCTCACAATTCGGCAAGTCTGAAACTTCTACCTGGGTCTTGATGTAGATTGATTTTTTTTAAGGGTCACCGCTGGGTTTCGCCGTGGATCTCGACCAACGCTAATGACGGATACTTGACCGACGCAACGCCCCCCCTGAAGCCCAGAAGTTTGAGTGTCCCTGGTCCCCCACCTTCTCAGGATTACTGGAGTATTCTTAAGACAGACGCCTCCAAGCCTGGAAAAAACTTCCCTGAGTGTTTCACCATTTTTCCCCTTCTCCCAGTGGCTAAAGGGTATCCACTTGTTTTTCTATAAATCCTTTACCGGGTATTCGGGGACAGGTCTTGACCCAAACTGATTCCACACTAGTCCCCTTGCCTTCCAAAAACTTTCTCTTCAGCGGTCCGAGTTTTTTTTCTTGCCATTTCCATTTTTGATTTTTTTTTCTGATTAGTATTCGAGCGATTTTCCCCTTCTTTCGACGGGGAGCTTTACTACGGCCCCCCTGCATGAGTTAGTATTCTAAAACCCTCCCCCTTTTTCTTTCCCCCCCCCTTTTTACGATAATAGGGCCTCGAGTCAAGAGTTTTCTCCTTTCAGCCGTGCTCAGGATGAACAGGGTCCTCGGGCCGGTTTTGGATTTTTTTTTCCTCTCCTACCCACCCTGTACTGCTTCCGGCCCTCTTGTACTCTCTTAGATTTTTTATACTTCGATCTCAACGGATCCATGTCACTGCCTTCCGCGGGTACCTTCATCTCTTTAAATTTTTTGCCCCCGGTCAGATACGCTCTCAAGATTCGATGGAATTTCCAATCTTCGTTTTTTGGGCGGGATTTCTAACCTCCACACCCCCCTGCTTTTTTTTCCCCTTTTACACCCCCCACATTTTTCTATGCCATTTCCGGTTCGATGGGAGCGCCCTTTTCTATTTATTCCGCGTAAACATACGGCGCACGCCACTTCACTTTTTATCCACGGATTCCATGGTGGCTGCACGATTCAGTTGGTTGTCACCCCCTGGACGAAGGTTGGTTCCGCACCAACATTCTCCCCTGGAGCCGGTACGCTAAGACATTTCCTACCGCTTTTCCGAGCGGGGCTCCTTGGCATTTGTTCAATTTTTCCCGTCATCCAACCCGCGAATCCCCCCTCCCCCTCCTACTTTTAGAGATCGTTTCTTTTTTTACCCTGTTGCGATTCAGCGGAATGATGTTCACTGACAACCTTTTCAATGATTCTACACCACGCCATTCTCTTTCTGCGTGCCCGGTCCAGGAGACCGTGCGTCCTCCCCGGCTACTGACTAAGGCCATCAATAGGTTTTAGGATTCTTCTTTTTTTTTCTTCTTTCCCGCTAATCCCCCCATCGGGTAGAAACGGATAATGGTCTAGATCGTTACTGATCTTCTCAGCTCCCCTCCGTTTGTGCCAGCGCGATAAGGGTTCCCTTTCCCTCGTTTAATCTCTTTCACCCCTTTGTTTGCTTTCTGAACCGACGAATTCCCAGCCCTGTACGATTCATCAGTCACCAAATCTTTCTCCGAGTAGTTTCTCACCCCAGTAACGATATTCTGTCTGGCCCCCTTTCCCTTTGTCCGTTCCGAGGGAAATTGAAGTGAAGGCGCAAACAATAACTTCCCTGCCCCCTCCCCTTCTTTATGGTCCGTTTGGAAGCTTAACTGAGGTTCCTTTTTCTCCCTTGTGCCGATGTCTGATGGGCATGTTTCCGTCCTTTTGGATTTTTTTTGGCACCATCATTACGTGAAGCTGTCGCCCAAGGAATGTCGGTCTCAGATACCTTTTCGCTTCTCCAAAACGACTTCGTTTCCAGGTTTTAGTTGATGGCATCGGTCCAAACAAATATGACTTTTTAGGGTCTTCAGCCTTTCCCTCTACGCCACGTCTTTGCGTGGCTTTCTTGGTTTCGCGAAAGTAGTCCATTGTTTTCGTTCACGCTCGCACCCTCTTTTAAGCCGCATGTCTTCCCCACGACCCTTCAGTAAAAGCCGTTCTCCCTATTTCCAAATTGAGAAGTTACACGAAACTCGTCTTTTTCCAGTCTTCTATTTTGTTTCTGACCTTTCTTTTTAATGCCAAATTATGTGGTACTTGTGCCCTCTTTTTCCATCCTTATTTCCTGGTATGTTGGAGTAGGGCCCGACGACAGCCCATGCCCCCCCCCACGCCGAGCTTGCGCATGTCCTCTGCCCATTTCCCACCCCCGTTTGAGATTGAATAGTTACCTTTTTCGTCTTTCCTTCTGGACCGTGATGGTTCAATCGAGTATCACGTGCCCCGCTATGAATTTTCTTTTTCCGATTCTTTAGGCGCGTGGGTTGTCATCTTAAGAAGATTCAAACCCCATCCCACCGTGCTAAGAGACCCTTGATGGTACCCGACGCAAATGTTTCTCTTTTTTTCGAACGCTGCAGTTGCAGAGTCGGAATACAATGCTCGTTCCCCTCCCAATTTTTTCAATTTAGTCCCCCATTCTTTGTTTATTCTATGCATTGTTTTGGGATTCTGACTAACGCCTCCCCCCCTCCGCCCCGAGGCGGACTTTTTTTTTCTTTGCCTTTAACACTACCCAATGTTCTTTTGTCGTGACAAGCTACCATTAACTCTTCCCCCCCCCTGTACACGATCGATTGAATGGCTTCCGCTTTCTTTCCTTTCTTCGTCCCTGAGTTGAGACCCTTTTTTTAACGATGATGAATAGGATGAAACCTTTCCCCATTTTTGCCTCCTTGTTAGGCAATAACCTCTCCTCCGTTTTTTCCCCCCCTTAATTCCCCTCCCCTTCCTTTTTCTTTTTCTCTTCTTATAGAATCTCACATGATGTCTGTCGCCTTGGCAACTGTCGGCCCTTCGGCGTTGTACTTGACTCTCCTGTCCTTGAATGTACGCTTTCCCATTGGAGGGAGATTCCAAGGAAGCCGCCGACTTCATGATGGGTCCCTTCCGCCACACCGATCAACTTCTCGTTGGCCGGAGTTCTTTTTCCCAAGCTTGTTTTTTATTTTTCCCCGTCAGTGTTCTCCACCCAACCGAATTATTTTAAGTTCTCTTTTCCCTTGCCTTGCTGTTCCTTGGGGTGAAACCAAGAGATGGTGTCAATGTCTTCCGGCCGGCCTGGTCTACTGACAAAGAAAAAGTAGTCCGCTCCTCTCTTCCAACTTTTTTGCCCCCATGTTCCCCGGGCGCCTCTCCTACCGAAACACCCCCAGCTTTCGTTCCCCCCGCTACCCTAATTGACGCCAACAATTTCTTCTTGCCCAGTTTTTTTTCCTGTCTTTGAAGTCGTAGCGATTTCCAACTGCCACAATGAAATGTCACCTTCTTTTTCCTCGGCCCTTTCCCGACGGCTCTTCAGCCCAACTTGGGGTCCCCCTGCGTTCGCGGATTGACGTGGGCTGATTTCATCATCATCGATCACCCACCCTTTTGTCCCTTTTACCTTCGCCGCCGGTATCTTCAACTCTTCCCACCTCCCAGTTTTCACGATGTCTCAAGCGTTTTTTTTCTTCGGTGACTCGACCCCTTTCGCTTCACCCTTCCAGACCGCGATGTTTGGATTCCCCCTGGCTTCGATGCGAATGATATTGGCGATGCCTCTTGTTTCCAGCCGAGTAGATTTTGGATAGGGACCTACACAGCTGCTCATTCCCCACGTTTTTTCGTTTCCTGATCTTATTCCAAGACGGTAGCGTACTCCCCCCCTTTTTCCCCGAAATCTTTTCTCCCCCCCCATCGCAACCTCAGTTAGGGATGAGTGTGCCCCTTCTTTCTCGCGTGTCTTTTTCTTATTCTGCGCAGCACCCATGTGCCTTTTTTGAAGTTTCACAGTGCCCTACCGTGCGTTGCTTACAGACGTGGATCCTCCCAGTGGGGAGAAGGTCGTCCCCAACCTCCCCTCGTACTTTCCATTCCCCAAAGCCGCATTTTTTTTTTTTCTTTTTCTGACCCTTTCCTTTTTTCCTAGCGACTCCAACTGCCTGCTACGCTAGACAAGACGTTCAATGAGAATACGTTTCCCGTCTCCCTCCCCCCTTTCTTCCCACCTTTGCAATCAGAGCTTTCCAGCCTGTAGGTTTTTCCCCTCTCTTAAACTTTTTTCCCCAGTTTCATTTTCACTCCAGTGCGTCCAAGGCAAAGTGAAATTAAATCCCATTTTTAAGTTTTTTCCCCCCTCCGACCCGCCGCCCTTATTCCATCTCTCTTTCCTCTCTGGGTTTTAACGTTCTCTTCCTGTGCGCGGGCGCCTGTCTGCTGTTGTCTCTTGCGTTTTTTTTCCAGGCTTTTTTCATGGAGTTGTTTTTCTTGACGCTCCTTCCCTGGCATGATCAGAACCCCTAATGGCGCTTCAGGACTCTGATCTCAGCTTTTTCCTCATTCTTTTCAACTGTTTTTTTCCTTTTTCTTTACCACTGTCCTTTATGAGATAGCTAGGACAGTTTTATCGCGGGCAGTTGAGCTCACGTTTTCGAACTTATCATTCTTTTGTTGACTCGTTACTCCTTCTTTTGTTTTTTCGCCTCCCCTTTTCCCGCACCAAAGGATCTTTTACCCTTTCTCTTCGCTTTGGCTTTTTTTTCCATGGTTTTTGTTTCCCTCACCTTTCCGCTCCCACGCCTTTTTTCCTCCCACTTCTCCATAGAGAAATGAATATAGGGTTGGATTGCTTTTCACTTCCCCTGATGTTTTATAATGACGGACATAAATATCCTTTTGGCCCCTCCTTTTATACGGAGCCCTTCTAGGACTTTAGTGTAACCTGTCTCTTTTTTTTACTTCGCCGTCCAGTGGCACCGTCTTCGTTTTTCACTGATCCAGCGCAAGTTATATTTCTTAGCCCCCCCTGGGCCTTGCGTTTGATTAAGTCGTTCGGACAAACCTCTGCCTTTTTTTGGGGATAACTTTTGTCTGCTATTTTTAGGACATGACCCCCCCCCCCTACCAGAAATAGGTATGTTTTTTCCCGGGGGCTTTTTTCCTGTCCCATGCTATTTTTGTCTTCCCAATCTTGCGGCCCGAATTTGTAGCCGGTTTTCAACCCCTTTTCTAAGATGACCTGTACTTGATGAAGATCACTCCTTATCCGTCGGGTTCGATCTTCTACCACCCCACGAAGGTGGCCCTTACGAGCTATGGTTTTTGGAGGTTTGGTCCCCCTCCACTTTTTCTTTTCAGCGAACCTTGCCTAAGCCTCCCTTGGCTTCATGACTCCCCTCCCGCGAAATTTCTTTCCTGATTTCTTTGTGAACTGGTTTTGGATGGGGGCGCCGCCTGCATTTTTTCCTAGCAGGAGAAATTTCTTTTTTTCCTTTTTGATCCCTCTTTTTCTTCCTCCGAGTATTTTTTGCCCTGGCTTAATAAAGCTCTGCCCCGGCCATGTGTGGCACTCCCAAAGCTTTTGTTTTTCCAAGGCTCCATCCCCGACGCTCGCGCCCCTTTGAAAGTTTCTTTCCCCCCAATTCTTTTCTGAGCCCTTGATTGATGTGCTGGCTGTCTCTGGGCAATAGTCTGCTTTTTTTTACCCTTACCTTGGATCTTCTCCACCCCGTCCCAATCCCTTTGACTCCAGTCTACGACTCAACTTTCTGGCCCCCCTTCTACACTTGCTTTCCGTGGTTAAGAAACACCTTGACGTCTAGAACCTACTTTGTTTCCTCTATTTTTCTTTCCTCCCACGCCGCCCAGCCGGGGTCCCACTCCCCTTTTCGGTCCCCTGATTAAAGGACCGAAACGCGACACTTGGTACCCTTATTTTAATTGAATTTCGTTAGGGTATCATCGAACGGAATCTTCCCCCCCCCCAGTCGCCCCCCACAAACCCCCCCCCAGGCAGTGGTCTCGTGTACGAGAGTTTGAAGAGTTGGCATTTAATCTTCCGGGGAGCCCATTTTTGATTTTTGGTTTTTCATCATTTAGCTCTTATATTCTCTGGCGCCCTGAGAGTTTTCTTTCCTCCCCTTACCCCGGCAACCCCGTCCCTGCCGGTTTAGTATGAGATCCCCCCAAAAATTACCCTTTCTTCAGTGGATCCTTATTTTCCCCTTGGTCCCGGCTTCGCTCCCTTCAAATTTTTTCCTTCTGAAGGTTTTCTGTCACGGTTTGAGGGTGTGTAAAGAGGAATGACTTGACCCCCCGCTCCCCGTGATTTCTTAGCATTTAGCGTTTTTTTCCTATGCTTCCCGTACCCTCCCCCCGTGTTCCCCCGCCTTTTCCCTACTAATTTCCCCCCCGCTTTGGTGGAGAAATGTTCGAGAATGTCTGCGATTCTCTCTCCGCTGTAGACACTCACGTTTGCCAATTTTTTTGCGGGATTTTTCTTCCCGCCACTCCACACGTCTCCCCCTGATCTAGTTTTTCCCTTACCCACAATCTTTGCTAGACCGTTCCTTGAAGAAATTTCCGATTTTTCCCCCATACGATTCTTTGAACTGCTACGTTTGAAGGGCAACTCGAAGTTGGCCTGTTTGTTTGAGCGTGGTTCAACCCATGTCTTGAGCGGGCGCCCCCCATTTCCCTGACATTCCTTCGGCGCCACCGAAAGGGCAGGACTACTGAAAGACTGCCTTCCGCGAATACCCTCCGCGAAGTCGGCCCGTTGGACTTCCCCCCCCTCTTTCCCCCCTTTAAAGACAACTTCTAATACACTCAAAACCCTTTCTGTTGGAGAAGATACAGCAAAAGTTTTTTGCACCACATCGCGAGCTTCAGGAATGATGCCTCCCCCAAATTTCCTTGACAAACTTCTACCACAGAAACGAGTCCTCTCAGCTCAACGGTCACGGACGGACCTGTCGCGGCTTTAATTAGGATTTCTTTCCCCCTTTATCAGAAAGCACATAACTAAGGAGCTGACCCCCCTGGTTGGTAAGTTCCAGGTTTCCCGCTTTCCCGAGCCGGACTACGCCCTAGTTGTCCCCCCTCCCTGCCTCGTACTCTTGCTCAGGCCCTTTTCCCTTTTTTCTGTGACTGAGACGAAATGGCGCCTGGCCCTCCTTCCTTTCTCTTTCCTCCTCCCTTTGTTGAGAGATTAAAGACGCGTCAGGAAGCCCATTCCGGGAGCGTCATCACTGGTGTACTCCCCTTCCTCGACTCCTTCCGATTCTGTTGGAGCCGATCAAACGATTTTCAGTGTGAGAATGTAGTTGGCCGATTGGCCTTGCCCTTTCCCCTTTGACGTCCCACACCACACCTAATCTCATCCTGCTGTGAGGTGGCTGTAGGGCTCTACCGAATTAGTCCTGACTCCATTTTTTCTCTTTTTGACCTGGTGCACAGCTTAGATGTTAAGTACTGGTGTGAAGGTTGGAAAAGTGTTTGGCTTGGTCATCCCCTCCTCTCCCACACGTCCTTATTCCTCACCCCTCACCAACTTGTTGTGTCTTTTCCAAAATTCGCTCTTGTTTCGCAGGTTTTTGAGTTGACTCCGCCATATTTCCCTATCCCCCCACTGAACTCGACGTCGGGGATTCTGGTCTCTTTTTTTTTTTTTGTGCTCGGCCAAAGTCTTTTCGGTCTCTTTTTGCCGAAGGCCTTTGTGCGGAAAAACGCCGTTCCCTTCCCGCTCCTATTACTTTTTTCTCTTCATCCCCGGAGCCACAAGTCAGTTTGTCTCTTTCCCCCTTTTTTTTCGCGTTCAGCCGGCCCTCGTATGGTTGCTCTCTGATCAGATGGCTGACTCCCCCCAAGGACTCGTCAGGCATAGCCCACGATTTTGTTTTTGCATGTCCTTGGAGAAAAGTGGGGTGTTGGAGTTATCCATCCGCCCACCCCCCAGATCATGAAACTCGACCCCTCGCTGTCGCCTTTTTATTCTGTCCCCCATTTCTCACCATCGGTCCTTTACTGCCGTACCGTCGTGCGGATCTTTTGCCAGATGGCTAACTTTTGGACTCCGGGCATCACAAACTCCCTTAGAATCTCCTTAGAAGCACCGGTTAGGGGGTTGGTTTCTTGAAGCTTTTAACAAACTGAGCAGAACAACCGATTTGAAAGCGTCTCTTCTCAACCCTTTCCCTTTTCCGAGCTCAGTTGAATGCTGCGCGCTCCTACCTCTTCGAACACTTGCTGGAGCAGACTGGTGGCGGGTTTGTAGTCCACCTCACTTTTCTTTAGTGTCCTCGATCACGCGCCCGGCGAACGATCCTTTTGCGGGACTTGCTCCTTCCCGTGCTCTCAAGACCCACACTCCCACATGGAATCAACCTTTGCCGCGCTTTAACCTCTTCCGCTCGTTTTTTCTCCCGTGAGGTCTTGAAGTGGGCTGAGACATGTCGAGAATTGGAATCAGTGTTCCGCGACGGCCCCGATTTCCCGTAACGATGCCTCCTAGGATTGACAAGTCTTCCTTTTCCTTTTTACCTCCCCCTCCACCTCATTGACCAGCAGTTTGAAACACTCTTGTAAGTTTCCCTTTTCGCGGTCTTCGGTCTAGGATCTTCACGGAATCTTTAGAGACTGGTTTCGGGGCGCCCTTCGGTTTTTCCTTTTTAGCCGCCAGCGCAATTTGCGTCTGATCCCTCTCCTTTTTATTTCCGTGCCCCTGGAGATCCACTTCCCGAGCTCTTCCTTGCCAGCCAGCCTTTCACCCCCTCTCACTTTTTGGGTGGTCCGAGTTCAGGACATTTGATTCCCCTCTGCCCCGAAACCCGGCCGCCAGTGCGTTTCTTCTGGTCGCCTTTCTTATTTAATGGGGTCCCCATACAGTCCTTTCCCGTGGACAGGCCGCCGTCGTTTTTAACCCGCCTCCAACCGCCTCCTTTATCTCTCCGGATAAAATCTCCCGCGTGCCTTGAGTCACCAAAACTGCGCTATTCCTACCATTGAAATTGGCGATCGAAGTCGCCGCCGTTTCCCCTTGAGTCTTCTTTTTCTCCTCACAAACCTTGTCTCAAGTTGGTCACCACTCCGGCACCGTCCTCCCTAGCCTCGTACCCATCCGGCTCCAGTTTCTTTACATTCCGTGATCTATCAGCGTCCCCCGTTTCCCTCGCTTCCCCGTTGTCCGGATCCCATTCGTTCCTTTTCTTTGATGATGGGGATAACCCCCCTCGTTTTTTTTTTTGTATTCCTCGTGCAAGATGTCTTGAAATGATTGTATGAAGGGAATCCTTTCCCACCCTTGTTCGTTTTCCCACCCTTGACCGCCGCTGGTTTGTCAGAAGTTCAATCGGCTTGCTTTCAAATAGATAGGCTGGTCTTGAGCCTGACATTCTTTTCTCCGTTCGCGGCTTCGGTAAGAATGCCTTCTGAACTCGTACTTATCAGTGTCTGGCTTTCTTATTGTTCCCGCCTCTGAAGCGTTTCGTTTTCGATCCGTGCGTACGGCCCCCCCCAGACGGGAACTTTACCACCATCACCCCGAGCCCATGTCAGGTCGTGCGTGTCCTCTCTTCTGCCCCTTCCTCGCTCGACTCTCCTCCCTGGTGCGCCGTGCCGCCGCGCGAATCCCAATTGACAGATCCGTTGTTTGCCTTTATCGAAGGTGGACCCACGTGGCGCCCTGCGCAAATCAACCCCGTTCTGAATTGAAGTCAGACCACCATTGTGTTCGCTTTGAGTTTTTTCCAAACGTAGCGCCGCCCCCCCCGGCCGCGTTAATTTGAGAACGCGTTCCCCATGCGCCATTCACGGCTCCACTCGTACTCAAACTCTGCTGACGACTGACTATTCTTCCTCGGGAGCCCCATGGTCTGTGTGATCTCCCTGCTTTTCCTGCAAATCCCTTTCATCCTTCAGCATACTTCGTATTCCTTACAAACCCTTCCCCAGTATTATTTGCCATTTTTACCCCTCCCTTTCCCCCCCCCGAAGTACTGACACTTCGCAGAACCCTTTTCACGAAACATAAGGCCCCTCACTGCCCAGCCCGCATTTTTCATCTTTTTCTTAGATTGCCCTCTGTTCTCCCTTTTTTGTTGTTTACTACGATATCCGGCCCCCCTCTGGTCACTGCCGCGGGGTTTAGTCCCGTTCTTGGCCGGCCGCCCCGCATTATCGGTTTCCGTATATTTTTTCCATTTTTCCAACTTTCCGGGAGATGGATCCCATCCCCTGGATGTATGATTTTTTCTCTCGCCTGATTTTTCTGTTTTTCTTTTATCCGATCCGGCCCCTTCCAGAAAATACCATCCTTCCTAGCAGGAAACTTTCTTACTCTTCCAGTATGTCAGAACGGCCGTTTTTTCTTTCCTGGTTTTTGTTTTTCCCCTTATTCGGTCCATTCTTCCCCTAGGGACTTTGAGAGTGCATGCAGGGAAACCAGCGCCCTCCTCTAGTGTTTTCTAGATTCTTCTTGTACCCTGATGCTGCAGGCGAGTCGGCTGTCACGCGCACCAGTTGTTGTCCCTTTTAAGCGTCTTCCAATCCTTCTAACAATCGTGTCCCCGGTGGAATGGGCAGACCAGGATCTTTTCCTTTTTTCTACTTTTCCCGCGATATCCTTTCCCTTGCTCCCTTTTTTTATCTTCACCTCTTTGTCCCTTTGTTTTCCACGTACGCGCCCTTTTCTTTTCCAGAACCTTTCACTGCCTTCTTCTTTTCCCTTGCGCCCCTTTCTTGCGATCCCTTTGCACGTTTTGCTCGGCACCTTCCCCTTTTCCCGTCCCGTCGCGCCATCCCTTTTCCCGGACAAGTTTTTTTGTTTCTCCCTCCTGTCCGCTCTTTTTTGTCCTCTGTTTTTTCGCCCTCCCCCCCTATCACGATCAGCCCCCTACCCCTGCTGATTCAAGCCGCTTTCCCCCTGTCCTTCGGTTCATCCCTTTTTGACTGAATTCTCCCGATCTTTTTTTATTTTTTTGCCGTACGCGTATCGTCAATTACTCCTTACCCTTTCCCCCCCTTTTTTTGTAGCATCCCTCGAGAGACCCGCTGACACTCTTCCTCTGACCCCTTTTCCACTTTTTTATGTATTTACCTACGGCGTTTCGCCTTTTGCTTTTGCTCCCGAAGCTCGATGCTTGTGCCCCAATTCCCCCCCAGACCGCCAGCCCCGGCCCCCCCCTATTCTTCCCAACGATTATTTATATTAAGGCCTGAAGGCCTCGCACTTCACGTGATCTTATTTAAAAGCAGGATTCCTCCTGTTCCCCCCCTGCCCTTCCCTGATACTCTTTGCACCTAGACTTTCCCTTATTATTTTCTGATAAAGTATGCATATTACACCGTATGTCTTCTCAACTTCCCCCCCCTCCCACTTTCGTCACTCCGTGACCTTGGTCTTCGCGCCTCTCCAACATTTTTCCTGCCCTTTGCTTCCCTTTTCTCTTTTTTTTTCCCCTTTATCCCTTTCTTGTAGTCCACTGGGGTTATTTGCCCTTTTTTTGTCTCCCCACCCTCGACCCGTTTTCTCGATGTTTTTTTTCTTTGTTTCCTGCTTGCGCATTTTCAAGCACTTTTTGATGACCTTTTTTCTCCTCCCATCCCCTAGACCCCCCCCACACGCACACCCCTGGTGCCCACCGCCTTTTTTGTTTTTGATGTTACGCAGACCCAGACTCCTTACGACCTTCTGATCCCCAATTTAGCCTCCCCATTTTGCTGGCATTTTTTGATACGAGCCCCCACCCTTCTTCTCCTCCTGTCCCTTTCAAATTCTTCTTGCCCATTTCAGTGACCCTGTATTGATGTTTTCAGGACGCTGCGTTCACTCCCTTTTTCTCGGTCCTATGTTCCCTCTCTCGGTCCCTCTCGGACTTTTCCACCAGCGAGTCCTCCCTGAGGGGTGACTCCTCCCTGTATTCCCCCTCACATTGCCCACCAGCTGTATTGTTGTTTAACCTCTACCCACTCCACATACCCCCTTCCACCCCCCCCCACTATTGCTCTTGGTTTCTTTAAGGAGTTTGATCCCTCATTCAAGCCGCTGGACACCACTTCTGCTGAACTATGATGGTTCCCCAGTTTTTTTGTCCCTCCCCCCCCCTTTTTGATTTTGGATGGACTTCTTTAAAAGTAGCCCCTTTTTTTTCTTTTTTTTTGCCGTACGTGGCCCCTTTTATTTTTCGCACACTCCCCCCCCTTGCTCTTCCCGATAATCCCTGACCCTCTCTTATCACGTTAACACCGTTTTGCGTTTATGATTTCCCCGACAACGTTTCCCTTCCCCACACATTTTTCCTTGTGTCCGTTTCACACGTCCTTTTTGTTGAGTTTATAGAAGAAGTCGCTCTTTCTTGGTAACCACCCTTCAAGGAGTTTTGTATTGATGCCCTCACCGCCTCCCCCCCCCCACAGTTTCCGCCACCGGGGATTACCCCCTAAAATTTTGACCACCCCCTACCAGGTCCTTTATAGGGGCCGGAATCCGACAACCTTCTTTCCCAATTCTCGTTTTTTTCCTTGAAGGTCCCTCCCCTCCCACCCTTTCTGTGCCTTCAGCGTGTACCCGTACGCCCTAGGCGGTCAAGTGCCCGTCCGTTATGGCCCTTTCCAGAGTTCTTCCAATTTTGCTTTTTGTTGTGACTGCTTGTCAGTGACTTCCGCTCCCGAAGGGTTTTCTGTCTGATGGTGACGCTCCTACTCACCCCCCCCTCCACCCTAGCCACCTTTTAGTCTGATTCTCCCAAACCCGCAATTTTTCTTTCCAGTTCTTTTACCTTGAGAGCTTTTTTTCGACCTCTCCTCCCCAGGACAGCGCCAGCCTTTTTCTTTGTGTCCCGCTGACAGTTTCGTTTCACCGGTGGTGCTGTCCTGATGTTGTTTCAAGATGATAATGACTTTTTTCACCCGCCCCCCCCCTTTTTCAGTCCCGCTCTTTTCCTTTTTTTATATATGCTTCACTTTTCCCTCATTGATTTCCAATTGGAAACTTCAGCACGTGGTCCTATAATCCTGAACGCTTCCCCCCCCTTTGGTTTGTGTTGAGTCACCTGGGCCTTCGACGCTGAGACAATCTCTCGTTCATCCCCCCGAACAAAGTTTTCCGTTAATTTTTTTCTATGGTTAGGGAGTATTCGCACCCCACCCCTTATACCCCCCCCTTTTCCTTCTCGAATATTCCATGCACCCTTTACAAATAGGTTTGTTATATGCCCCCAACCGACTTCGTCTCGCACATTCCTCTTATCTGTCCTTCACCATACCCCGAGGTCGCTGAACGCTCAATTGAAGGAACCAATAAGTGCTTCAGATTTCTTTTTAGTAACATGCGTTCTGTTGCCGGATTTTAATTTAACCATGGCCCCCCCTTATTTATGGCCCACCCGCCAACGGACCTGGGAAGCCTTCCCGGGTTTTCCCCTCTTCCTTCCCCCCCTCATGACTTAGAATTTTCGACACGCACCCGTCTGTTTCCTTGGCATTTCCCGATGAAGACCTTCAAAACGCCCCACCCCCTGCTAATCTCTCCCTCACCCATCCTTTTGTCTCTTCCCTCCCAAAGTAGGCTCTTTTTTTTCTTGTGGTGAATCATACATCGTGGGGCGCCGTTCTTTAACTCCGGATTTGTCTCAAGCGCTCTATTTCCTTCCCTTTCCCTGAGAAAAAGCTCTTTGATCCCCTTTCGTTTTTTCTAGCGCCTGGCCCAGCGCCTACCTGGTTTGCACTCCCCCTGTCAGGCACTCTCCTCTCCTAGACGATTTCCCCTCCCGAACATGCGCTCCTAAACGCCTCCCTCTCACTTCTTTGACGGGGGTAGCCCAACGTCAAAGGTTACGCCGATTATCCTTCACCTCCCCCTCAGGATCTTTTACCTCCTCTCATGTTTGATATGATCTCTTCGCCCGAGGATTCTTGTCCCCCCCATGCTTCTTTCCTTTCTTCCTTTTCCGACCTGGTTCCCTGAATAGTCTTTATCTCTCTATTTTACCTGTTTCCTTGTTCTATTTGATCAGCCACCCCTTCCTTTTTTTTTACTGCTTTCCCCTTACCATGACCCTGTGATGCAGCTTTCCTTCCAAAACATCTTTTTCAGAAGAGCCGGCGCTTGGAGCCATCGCCACTCCACCCCCCCTTTCTCCACTTTTCTGCCTTCTCTGTGTGGCCCTCACCCCTTAGGCTAGATTTATTTTTCGGGAAACGGTGCGGGCTTTTTCCCCCCATAACTACCCTTCCCCTCCTTTTTTTCCCCCTCCTGTGGTTTCTGTTTTTCTTTTTCCCTGTATCCCCCAGAATTCACGCGACCGGTGTCGCTTTTGGTTCCCTTTCCACTGGTTTTTCCCCCTTTTTTCACTTTTTGTCGCCCTCCTCTTTTGGCCCCTTGAACGTGTGTTTTGGTCATAATTACAGCTTCACCTTTCGTTCTTTTTTAGA
>Ga0179593_1403672_pt1 | contig 20829 bp, 39 predicted proteins | sample CZODoug2_1_08_16_FD_185931 | JGI IMG/M metagenome (GOLD analysis project Ga0179593, IMG submission 185931) | Vadose zone soil fungal communities from Angelo Coast Range Reserve, California, USA - CZODoug2_1_08_16fungal (PacBio error correction) | ecosystem: Environmental > Terrestrial > Soil >... | reverse complement strand
TTTATTTTCCCAATGCCAAATCTTCCCCCCGTCATTGATCGTTTTTTTTCCACTTTTTCTTTCCCCCTTTTTTCCTTTTGTCTCAGGACCCTCGCATCTAGATAATTCGCAAGAAACTTGACTGCCCCCCCTTTTTTTCTTACAGATCCTCCCCCCCTTCGTTTGACTTTTCAGCCTTTTTTTGTAAACTTCGTACAAAATCTCCAGTCCTCATCCACCCATGGTTCGCGCTCTCACATCAGCGCCGGAAATTCCCCTTTCGTGGTTGGTTTTTTTGCTAAACAAACTTAACAACCAGAGATTGTTGTCACTTGGCTCTTGTCGTACGTTTTCGAGTCCTGAGCCTCCTCCGCTGCCCGTGCTTCTCAGTCTCTTATGGTCAGAATCCCCTTTTTTTTCCCCCCTGCATCCCAAAAAGCAATTTGGCCCAGCGTCACCTGGCATCATCCCCCCTCCGGTTATATTTCTTCGTTTCTTCTGTGTTCCTTTCCTCACTCTTTTCCCTGGTATGCTTTGTCAACATCTGTACATTTTGCCTGCCAAGTTTTTTTTTTTTTTTTTTTTTTTTTTTTTTTTTTTTTTTTTTTCGCTCCTTTTAAATGACTTGTTTCTTTACTTTTTCGAGGATCCCGGCTTGTTCCGCCCCCCATTTCCTTTTCCCCTTTTGAAACTAATCGCCGGTTATTTGTTTTCCTCGCAGTGCCTTCTGGCTTTTCTCTAAAGTTTAGGGGGGATTCAAGTCGCCTACCCAATGACAACCCCCCGCAACCATTTCGCTTCCCAATATTTTTTTTTTTTTCATCCTTAAAACAACCTTAGTTTTACCTTTTAAGTTTTCATTGTTCTTTTTTTAGTCCCCTTTTTTGCCCTGATCGGGCCAAAATAACCCACAGTCCACTTCTTCCTACCTCTTGCCTCCCCCAGTCGATGGTCATTTTTTCGTGTGGCTTCAGAAACCATTCCAGACATGGCTTCTGTTCAAAATCCAACTCTTTTTTTTTCTATTCCTCATCTGGACTGCCCCCCCTCGACAAAACGTCTCCGTTCTGGGTGTATCTGTTTTTGTCCCTGGTGTTGTTTGTTTTTGTTTGGTGTTGCACCAGTTCGTTTTTGTTTTTTTCTGGTCATTCTTTATACGGTGTTCTTCACCCCTCCCGTTTTCTGAGGAGGTACACACCTCCCCCACTCCACCCCCCCCGCTCGAACGTTCCCACTTGCCGCTTCGTCCTTTTTCCCCGGGTTCATTGAAAGTCGCGTATGCTCCAGTAATGTTCCTCTTCTTCAGGTATGGGGTGTTCCTATCACATTTTTTTAAGCTTTTTTTGGACCCCCTTTAAATACTTCCCCCCCTACCTCAACACTGTCCCAGTAAAAACCAGTCCAAGGCAGGTCTCCTCCCCCGTAATCCCCTCCAGGCTTTAGGTTCTTCATGGGTCCCTTTGTCCCTGGACTTTCCTTCTCTCCTTTGTTTTTTGTGCCCATGTTGCCCCAAACCCAGGATGTCCCATGTTCGCACCCCTTCACCACCACAGTCTTTCTCTGTTTCCATTGAGCTTTCCTCTTTCCCTTAATTTCATTTTCCCCCCCCTCTGCATTTTCGTCCCTTTTTTTCTCCCCAATTCACAATGGTGGTCTGCTCTAACCCCCCGGCGATTTTTTTCTTCTCTTTCCGTTTTTGAACCTACCACCCTCGTCTTTTATCGTCCCGCCTTTCCCTGCGGAGAATTAAGTCGTGTTTGCACCCTCTCTCTCTTGTCCTACTTTGGTTTTTTTTTTTCGGTCATCTAGGGATAGTTGTCAGTTGAAAATCCCTTTTGGATGACATTCGGACTAGCTTGGTTTTTTTTTTTTTTTCCTTTTTTTGCAACTGCACTACTCATCGAGTTATTTCCACCCGCCGTGACTTTGTTTCACAACCGGTTCCTTTTTTTTCTTCTAGGGCGTAGCATTCCCCCACTCCGCAAACACTTCCATTTGTATCTCGATACCCTTTTTCTGGGACAAACTTTCCCCTGCCACAATTCTTTTTCGGTTTAGCCGTTCTTCAGCTGCGCGGTTTTGTTTTGGCCTCTGCTTTGTTTGATTTTTTATAGTTGAGACCTTCCCCCCCCCCTTGGGGCCCACATTTGCAAAGACGGTCCCTACGACTTTTTTCCGTTTTCCTTGAAGGCACCCTTCTCTATTTTTTTGTCTTGTGTTCATATTCTCCGATTGGTTGAACTTTTCTCTTTTTCGTTTGGCCAAAGTCCCCGTACTCTCAGTGAAGTGCACCCCTTTTTCCCCTCTTTTCTTTGGGGACTTCCGTGTTGGGATCCTTTCTCTTCTTTTTTGACCCGTGGGCGTCCGTCTTCTGACACCCCCCCCCCACTCTGGAAATGTGTCAATTTTTTTTCCACTCCGCCGTGTCAGTTTTCACTTCTTCTTGCCCCTCTTGGTGCCCCCCCGCGTTGGTTTCCCCCCCATGTTTCAAACGGCTGCCCCACAAAAAACCCCCCACCCGGTTGAATTCTCTTTGCGCCCGCGTGTTAAGTTCTGCCCTCTTCTCCCAGCGTTTTTTTCCCCCCCAACAGGGGGAAACGGCCTTCACTGCGTCAGTTCTGCACTCTCGTCCTTTCAACTGAGATCTTTCATTTTTTTCATTTTCCCCCCCAAGCTCCCACTTTTCCCTTGCCCTTCCGCCAGCTGCCCCCCCTTGGTTTTCCTTTTTCAATTGGGTTTAACAAATTCTTTTTGAAATCCCCCTCTTGTCCCCTTTCAAAGCTATTTTCGTTTGGTCTTTCCAACAAAAATATTTTTCTCCCCCCTTCCCCCCTCCACGCCGTTTGCTCTGCTACCCCCCATTCTCTGTACCTCCCCCCCTGTCTTTTTGTTCATTTTCGGCATCCCCCTGCCACTTGTTGCCCTCTTTTTTTTCTCCCTTCGATCGTTGGGTCATGACCTTTTTTTACGTTGATTTGTTATTCCCCCTGTTGTTGCCTTTTTCAAGGGTTTGGATTCTCAGTCTTTCCCCCAATTTTGGACAGACTCAAGACATCTGGTTTCTTCCTTTCCCCCCCTTTTTTTTCCACAAACCCCCTCTTTGATCCCATGTTCCAATGGCACCGGGTCTTTTCTCTAAGTGCCCTCTTTAAGAGCGTTTCATCCCCTACTTTCCTTTTCAGAAAACCTTCCCTTTGCTGCAGGCTTCCGGCTTTTTCGCGGTGACCCAGAATTTTTTTGACAATATTAAGACTATTTACTTTCTTTTTATTTTACTCTTGCCTGTGTTTTAGAGCCCTGTCCATTGGGAAACTCTGCTGGTTTGACTGCACGGTTGGATTTGATTTCTGACCCGTTGACTTTTTTTTTTTTCAGTCCCCCCATGCTATCCCTTTTTTGCTGAGGTGTTTTCCCCCAATTCCCTCAGGTCACACAGCCTTTTCCCCTCTAGGGGGAGCTAGCGTTTCATTTTTCTTGTAGCTTAAACACCCGCCCAATTAGTTCTTTTTCTGGTTTTTTCCTTTTTTTTCATATTTCTCTTCAATTCCCTTGTTATTTTACCCTTGACCTCTCCGGTTACGAGGAGTCATTAGGAACGACTATACCTTCTCGGCTTTTTCTTTCACACCCTTTATTTCACTTCCCCTCCCTTCTTAACCGTTTTTCACCCTTCATCGCGTTCATTGAATTTTGATAGCACCCTGGTGTTTGATCTCATTTCTTTTCCCATTTGCACGGTTTCGTCGATTTCTTTCCCCCAACTCCCTTTAGTGTCTCGTTCCAGCGTACCTAATCGTTTTCTCCCCAGGGATGAACTTATTATCCCCACGCTTATTTGGTTAGTACTTTTTGCGTCCCTTTTTCCTGCCCATTTCTCCCTTTTTATTCTCTTTTTTTAATGGTCCGAGCTAATGTTTGTTTTTCTTTTTCAAAAATGTTTTTTTTTCTCTCAGAAGTTATCTTTCGGTGATATTGTCTCCGGCCGTTTTTGTGTTAGCTCTTAGAGTCATCGGGATTTTTTTACTTTTTGACGGGGAAGTGTGCCAGTCCTGTTTGGTTTTTTTTGAGTCCCTTCTTTTTTTGATGTGCGGCCTCCCTCGATGTCCCTCTCTTTTTCCTCCTCGTTGTCTGAAGATCCCTCCTTTTTTTCAGCACCAAAAAGAACACAAACGCGATGCTTCTGTTTTGGTCCCCACCCCTTCTTCCCTTGCCAAAAATGCCGCTCATATACAATCCCCAAGGGCCCCGCGTACCCCTCCCCCCAGCAACCGTGGATCCCTTCTCCCTCACCCCTTTTTCTTTCCCCCACTATTGAGGACAATCTCTCCCCTTTTTTTTTCTTTTTTTTTTTTTTTTGTTTTTTTTCTTTTTTTTTTTTCTTTTTTTAATTTTCTCTTGCCTTGCCTACTTTACCCCCGGACCAACATCCTCAGTTGGTGATTCAGGGTTCATGGCCTGTCAACTTATCTTTTTCTCCCCTCTTTGGCAATCAACGATTTTTCTCTTTTTTTTGCCTCCCGAAAATCGCCCATTTCCTTTTTTTTTTTTTCTGTTTTCTCCATCACCTGGATAACGTCAAGGACGTTTGATCACGGACACTTTCTTCTCGTTTTCAAAGCTGTTTTCCCCTGGTTTCTTCGAGTCCCGAATTCCCCCCGACTCCGTCTATTTGCTTGGATGAGCCGCGATCGTTCTGTCTCGGTACCTGTCCGGTTCCTTTCTGTGTTTTCCTATTCTCTTCAATCTCGCTGGACCCCCCCTTTCTTTTTTTTCCCCCTCCTGTCCACCCCCCCATGCACGGCCTTTTGCCCAAATCCCCTTTGTCATGAGTTTTTCTCCCGTGCTTTTGAAACACGGCGTCCAAATTTTCCCCCCACCTTCTCTTCTTTAGACCATTTTTTCTCTTACTTTGAAACCCCCCACTTCTTACAAACCGGTCCCCCCAATACTGGGTCTTTATTTTCTTCCCCTGCCAATTAAATGAATTCCACTCCTCGGTTCCCCCTCAAGGCTCTTCTTCTTTCTCAGTTTATCCCCCCTTCTCCTGAATGCCTATGGAGCGCGGGTTTTTGTTCCCTATGCTCTCGTTAAGTTTGCATTTCGTCGTGACGTTTTTCGTTTAACTCTCTATCTCCTCCTTGCCATTCTTGTTTTTTGTTTAACAACCCCCACCCTGTTGGGATTGCCGTCAACGATTCTGAGTCTTCGTCCCCCAGGCTTTAATTGCTTTTTGTTCCCCCGCGTTTAATGTCTTGCATTCCCCCCCCGTTCCCCCCCACCATCCGCAATGTTTCTGAACCTTCTTAGAGGTCGCCTTACCCACTTCAGACACTTCCTTTTTTTTTCAATTTTCTCCTTCCCACTCCCCATGTGTACGTAAGTTCGTTTCTGATCTCCCTGACGACCCCTTTTTTTTTGTTTTTTTTTTTGGCTAAATGTCTTTACAACCCCCTCGTGGCGCCGGTCAACTCCTTTTTAGCCCCCCCCTGTTTTCCCCCTCCTTGTTCAGGAAGCACCTTTTTTGAAAGCTGAGCCCCCCCCATTGTTTTTTTGCTTGGCGTTGCGCTGAACGTGGATTCTTTTTGCCGGTCCTGCCCCCCCGACCACTTTCCCCCTTAACAATTCTACAAAGTTTATCCTTCCCCTTCTTCTCGTGTTTTCTGCGTTATTCTTCCTCCTGCATCCCCAATGTTCCGACCTTTTCCTTTTGGACAACCTTCCCCCCCCTAAGGTCGGGTTTCCCCTCTTGAAACCCCCCCCTTTGTTGCACCTTCCGTTTCCCCTCTGTTTTCCTTCCCTTTTGGTCTTCGTGCTCTGATGTCCCCGTTGCCCCCCAAAAACCTTGTTTTTCCAATCGCTTCAATCTAGTCTTTTAATTTTAAAACCCTCTTTCCTCGCTTATCCTTTTCTTCTTTTCCCTGTACAGTTCACTTGTCGAATATACAGCCCTCCCCCCCCTCTGCCAAGGTGAATGCTCTCACATTCTTCCCTTCCCTCTCATGGCCCCCTTCTTGTCCTCCCTCCGTGTTTCCCCCTCCCCCCATCGCTTCGACAAACCCCTTCCCTCTGCATTCAGGCCGACAGTTTGCATGTGGTTTTCCGTTTCGAAATTTTCTCTTCCCTTCGGTTTTGACCTCCGTTTGCGTTTTTTTTTAATTCTACCCCGGAGCAAAGCCTTCTTAGGTCTTTTGCGCTCAGTGACTTTCCCTTAGCTCCGTAGCTTGCTCTTTTTTTTTTTTTTCCTTTCTTTCTTCCCTTTTTCTCTTCTGCGAACCCTACACCACTTCGCATGACTTCCCCTGCTCTTTTACCGGCTTTTTTGCGTTTCGAGTCCTGTCCTGTTTGTCTTGTAGTACAACCCGTCCAGGAGCTTTTTTCTTTCCCCTTTTCCTTTTTTTTTTAGGGGTGGCACGACACCCTTCCATTTATTGGTACCCGACCGGTCTTTGAGCGTCGCTGTTGCTTTACAAACGTCCCCTACATTTTTTTTCCCCATTTCAATTGGAGGGGTTTTTTCTTTTGATTTTTTGCGTTTTTTTCTTTTTTTTGATCTTTTTTTGCCCTAACCTTATCGACACCCCCCTTTTTTTTTCGCTTTCCTCTCTTCTATTTTTTTCCTGAAATCAAGTGTCTAATTCCATTGCGAGGTTTGCTCTCCTTCCACGCTTCCTTTTTTCATTATTTGGGAGGTTTGTCCTTAATTGCTGTTCACACCAACTTTTTCTTGTCCCCACCGTGTCCTGACCACCTATCCTTTTCTTTCTCCATTAAGTTCCCTTTCTGTCTTGGCCACATTCTCCCCGTTCCCCCGAGGTCGCCCTTTTAACTGGTGTGAAGGGTTTGCATTCGAGTTTGTGTAAACTCTTTTTTTTTTCTCTGCTTTTTTGCGTTTTTTGTTCTGTCCATCTCTGTTTGTGTGTTGCATCATTCAGTCCTTTTTTCCCACCTACACCAAAACAACGCACCATGTGCGTTTTCCCCATCCTCCCCCCTAACTTTTTTTTTTTTGGCTTTATGCCCTCTTTGAGCCATACTCTGTTCCAGCGAATCTGGATTCCATTCGATCTGGACTTTTGTCTCCCCCCTCAACCACACCTTCCCGTCCTTTTGAGGTTCCTTCTTTTCCCACCAAGGGTTCTGTTTTAGGGGGTACCGCAAGGGCCACAGGCACCCCACCCTTCTTTTTTTCCACTCATTCGTGTCCTCCCTGAAACTGCTCCTTTTTAGTGATTGGACTCCATCTTTTTTTTTTAGTTTGTTTTCCTTTTTGTGTAACTTTCGGCAGTTGTTGCCCCCCTAGTCCCGTGATTGCTCTACCCCCACCCCTGAGATTCTTTTTTCATTTTATTGTCACTTTGCTTTTCCCTTTCTGACCTTCCTTTTCCCCCCATTCGCTCCGCACATTTGAACCCACAGCCCCTGTTTCAATTTCCCTACCTTCCTCCCTTTTGGAAGGAATTGAAAGCATCCAGTTAAATCGTTCGCTTTTCCGTCCCAGCTTCCGAAATTCGACCCTTGATTCATTTGTTTTCTTCTTCTGCGCGTTTTTCCCCGGTTTTTCTCCTCCAACTTCCCTCATAGGGAACATTCAAACTTGCCGGGCTGCTTAGATTCTCCCAGTTCGTAATCGCCTTTTTCTCCCATCCTCTTTCAATGAAGGACAAACCGACGTGTCGATGTCTTGCGTCCAAACCCCGGAGGCCTGGGATCTGTAGCTCTGATTTTTTAGCGCAACCTGTTTCCATTCTTCTTTTCGCTTTTTTTTTTCCTTGAGTTCCACCCACCAACTCCTTAGGACCCCCGCGCTGCTTCTTTTTTCAGCTGACGGGACACAAACTTTATTTTTCATTATTTTTTTGCGATCATGTATGGTCCCTGTAATATCACCCCCCCCCTGATTCTTGTTAAGTCCAATTTGTTGCGTCCCACGAGTCAGGGTCTACGATTCTTCTTTTTTTTCTTTTCTTCTCTATTGCCTCCTACCCCTCCCTGTTGTTTTTTTTTAGATCGCTCCCAATGAATAATCGTTCTTTTCCCAGGCCTCTGTGTATACGTACACCATCTCCCCACTCCTTTTTCTCTCCCTCTCTGACCATATCTTCGCCATGTCCGTACTGCAAATTTTTTTTCCCCCTGGCGGCTGCTTCCTCAATCCATTCTTTGGTTTCGTTCCCCCTCCTTTTTTTACGCGTCCCCCCATCGCAAGATCATTCCACCCATTTGGTTTGAGTCAGCTTTCCTGAGGGGGCCCCCATACATCCCCATGTTTTTGGTTCTTGACTCCACAATTCCATAACCCCTCGTGTTCTCCAGTCCGTTTTTGGATTCGGGTTTTTATTCGCACTTTTTCTGGCTTTTCCTCCCATGTTCTTCATCTCTGGAGGGCTTGTGGCACCCTTTAATGTTCCCCTTCCCCGACTCTTTGATTTTTCACCCACCCGCCTCCCTTTTTTTCTTTTACGGTTTTTCAAATCTTCCCCCCCTTTCACCCCCTCAGTGTTAGTACGGTCGCTGGCCGACTAAATTCCCTGTCTTCTGTTCCCCCCTCCGTTCCATTTGTTTTTGCCCCTTTTTCTTCTCCTAGTTGTTTTTCTTTTTTTTCATTTCTGCTTTCTTGAACTGGCTCCGACTCCCCCCCCGATACTTCCTTTTCATTTCCCCTTTTTCCACATACCTCGACGGTTTTCAGATCCTTTTGTGGTTAACGATGTTTTTGCTTTTCCCACCTTTTGTATTCGTCCGACCACTGGAACCCCCTGTGGGTAAAACCACGTTCCCCTTTCCTCTTGTTGAAACAAATGCTCTTTAGCTTCGTTCCCGTTCTTGTCTTTTTGTTCCCGTCTGCCATTCCCCAGACACAATCTTTTTTTCCCATGCTTTATCAAAACGAATTTTGCTGTCTTTTTTTTCTTGGTATTGCGCAACCAAACCCCAAACCCCACCATCTACCCCCCCCTTTTTCCTGTCTCCTTCCCTCCGGCACGGTCATAATCGCCCCACTTGTTCCCCTTCGTCTTGTTTTTTTCAATGTGCGTTTTTGTTTCTTTTTTTTAGTGCCTAGATTTTTTTTTGCCGCACCGCAAATCTGGCTACCCCTCCCCCCATCAAAAGAGGAGTTCCAAATTTGTTTTTCCCCCTTGCCCCCTCTCCCTAGTGCCGTTTTTTCCATTCGTTTGATTCTTGTCCCAGTAATTTCTACTTGCGATTTCTTCCCGCTGTTTTTTTTCGTGTGCCTTCCCAACCCTTTTTTCGCTTTGACCCTTTGGACTAACTCCCTTCTTCCCTGCCCGTCAGGACTTGTTTTAACCGCCTTCCCTTTCAATGTTGCAGCTAGACCTTTTGTAGATTTGGCTTAACTCGACGCTTCTTATCTTCCCTTTTTTTTTGGTTGCGATTGCGTTAGTCCCCCCCCCCCTGCTCCCCTTTTTTCCCCCCTCCAAAAGCACCCCCTTTCTAACTCTTACAGGAAGAACAATGATTTTGTTGAAAGATCTTTTTTCCCTTTTTTTTTTCTCACCCCCTTGCCCAATGGTTTACCCGCTCTTTTCCATGAACTCTACCCTCAGTGTTCCGTTTTCCCGTTTGCCTCGAAAAACCTCTGCCTCGGGGTAATCTCTTTCTTCCCCTGTCCGTGTTTGTCCCCTCAATTCCCCCCTGTCAAGCCTGTACTTTCCCCACTCAATTGTGTACCCTTTTTTTTTTTTCCACCTTCAAGCGCTTTTGTTGTGTTTCCCTCGACATTTTTTTGGTTTTTTTTTCGTTCGAGCCCAGCTTCCCGATAAGGGCGTAACTGTGCGCCGGTCTCCCTTTCCACGTGACTTCGACCCGTTCCTTAACCGAATCTCAAGGTACGGCCCATAGGACATTAACCCTTTTCCCTGGATCATCCGCCGATTTCCTGGGAGGTGCCCACTTTTGGTCCCCCTTTAATTTTCCGAATGTTTGGCCACCCCCGCTGGCCGGGCCTTCTTTCTTTTTTTTTTTTTTTTTTTGCAGGACGGATTACCTGGTTTTCCATGGCGTGACCCGGCCCCTACCTTCATTTGCTCCCCCAAAGGGCCCCAGGTCGTCCTCACTGAGCCCTTTGCCGCCGATTGGTGATCCTGGAGAGACATTCTTTAGGTGTCACCTTTCTCCGTCGTCGGTCCACCACCACTTCATCCCCGACAACCTCTTTTTTTTTTTCCCTTGCCAAAGCATGTCCTTCGTCCTCGTTGAGTCCTCGCCCTTTTTCTCTCGGTGCTTTCTGAACCCACCTTCTTTTCCTCTCCGATTGAATGTGCCCCTCAGTGCCCAACTTTTTGTTTTCCTTGTGTTTTTGGATAGCTTCTGGGGGCCTTTTTTCCCACCTGGCCACCCAAAACATGAGGCACTGGTTCACTCTTCCCGGCCTCTTTGTTTAAAAACGTTAGTTGTTTCACCCCTCCGTTTCCTCGACGTTCTTCCAGGGGATCGGATTGTTTTTGCTTTGCCCGAACGCTATCTTTGCCTTTCTCTCAGTTCATGGCCCCAAGTGACATCCATGCAACGTGCCCCCCTGGGGTTAGGAAAAAGTCTTCTGCCCCTTTTGTCTTCAATTGGTCGTCCTCCCAATTGTTCACATTTTTTGGCTTTCCCATTTTTTTGACCCCTGGGTCTTGTCTGACTGGTTTTTTTTTCCCAACTGTTCGACCAAAATGACCCCCCCCTGGCCCCTCCCGTTTTTTTTTCTTTTTTCTTTTGCAGACCACCCCACCAAATTCTACTTCCTTTTGTTTTTGTTTCGGGACAACCCTTTTTTTCATCCCCCCATTAAGCAAGTCGGTCGCCTCTTTTTTCTTAAGCGTCCTTCTCAGTGCACCCTTCTGAAAGGATTAAATTTGTTTATTTTTCACTTTTTTTTTTATGCAGAAATCAACCCTTCTGCTTTGCAGTTCCAGGACTTTTCCCTTTCCCACTTCAATGTGGTACGGCCCAAGCCACCACGTTTTGTTGTTTTCACCCCCCCCCTTCTATAATTTACATTTTCGGTGTTTTTTTTTTGCTTCGCTCCGTTCTCTTCCTTGCGCCTTCTTCATTGCGTTTTTCTCTTTTGCAATGCTTTGCTCAGCTTTCCCGTCCTTTGATCGTCCCGACCCAAATCACGCCCTCCCAATTTTTTTCCTGTTTTCTTTGTTTGAACTTTGGGAATGGGCATTTTTGCGCCCCCTCCCCCCTCCCTTTTTTTTCCCGGTTGCATTGAGGTAGTCACCCTTTCTTTGAAAGCCGATTTTTTCCCAACCTTGCCCCTTGCTGTTTCCCCCTTTCCACCAACTGCCCTCCCTTCTATTTTTGGCCACGAGTGCTTTTGACGGACCCTTTTCCTGGACTTGTCTTCCCCCCCCGCACACCCGCCATCCTAATTTTCCCTTGATCTGAAAGTTTTCCTGGCCAGCCCCTCCGGTGCCCTGTAACCTGAAGTTTAACTTCGCCCGGTCCGTTTCGGGCTCACATACCTGACATCCCACTCGTTCGCTGTTCCTTTCTTTACCCGTAACCACCAAGGATTCGTTTTTTGCTGCACCTCTTTCCCCACACTCGACCACTCTTCCGTTTCCTTCGTTTCCCAGTTGATGATTTTTTTCCCTTTTGGGCGTGCCTGTCTTTCTCCCCCAAGTTTTTCGATTTCGGGGCTGCACCTGAAAATCCACTCCTTTTCAGTGGCTCACGAAAAGATTAGCATCTTTCTATCTTTTCCCACAGGCGATGAACCCCCCCCTTCAGTTGCCCCCCCCCCGACTCTTTTTCTTTGTCCCCGGCATTGCTCCTTTTTTCCTTATTGGTCCTTCTGGGCTTTCGAAAGCTAATTTTTTCCGAACTGGAGCCTGGTTTTTTGTGTGGAGCGATCCCGTTATGATTCACTTGGTGGATCTTTCTTTCGGCTTTTGCCCTTGAGTTTAGGGGGTAGTCTTGGGCAGTTTTTCGGTCCGTGACTTCATTTGTGGCATCAGGGTCCTTTAAGCTCGATTTTGCTTTTTTTGCTGCGCCTGCGTTGTGATTCTTATTTTCTCACTCCGTTGGTGGTTTTCAGTTTTCTTTTTTTTATAGATCACCGCGGGTTTTTTTTGGGCTTGCGTCACCCCCCCCCCCCCCCCTCCCCACCCAGATTGCCCCTAACTTCCGGTCTTACCTACCCAACTCCCTTCCCCATTCCCTCCCCCTCCACGGGTCTCCCTGAACCCTCCACCTAGCGGATTCTTCTCTTCCAACCACCCGGTTCTTTCTTTCCCCCTCGGGAGTCCCCTGTGCAAGCCTATCTCAAGTGGATGCATTCCCAAATGCGTAGGCCACAGAAAAACGCCCCCCGTTGGGTTTCTCGGCGCCTTTCTTGTTCCCCCCTTTTTTTTATTTTCTGAACTTCTTGGGCTTTGACTGTCCCTTTCAATCATTGCTCCCCCCCCCGTAACACTGTCACCCCAATCCTGGATTATTTTTAGCACCTCCACTATCCCGAATTGACCCCTTTTCCCACGTTCCCCGCTGTGTTTTTTGAACTCTTCCTTCATTCCATTTTTTTCTATTAAGAAGTACCAAGTCCGGACTTTATTGAGTTTTTCCTTTTCTTGTGTCCGTTCCGGAACCCAAATGCCTTCTTGGCAGGATCCCAAATTGGCCTGACCCCCCCCTGTCCGCGAATCCTCTTCGAATAATTCGAGCTCGTTGTAAAAAACTTCTTTGTTGTGAATCTTGCAATAACGTTTTTCCCACTTCCTTTTTGTACCCCCCTCGGTGGCTTTCTTTTTTTGACCAAACACCTCGGCAATTTTCCAAGTAATTTGCGAGTTTTTCTACGACACTTTTTGTCCCCTAATGCGCAAACCGGGACACAAACTCGGGGCTTGTGTCGTGCGGTGCACCCCCTTGATGCAAGCCATAGGTTTTGCCCCCTTAATTTGTATTCCCATTTCTTTTTCGCGTGACAAATTTTTGTGAAAATGCCTTCTCCGCGCGTGTTTTGCCGGTCTTAGACCCCACCCACGGCTTCCTGTATTTCTTTCTGCTTTTTTTTATGTACCCGCCGGACTTATCAGTGATACTTTCTTGTCTTCCCTTTGTTAAGTTGTTGAACCACATCAACCAGTTTGGCTTGCTCCTCCCCGATTGGGTGGACGTGGTCTTCCCCCAAGTTGTTTCCCATCTGTTTCCCCCCCTTCCTGTTAGGTTTCATTCCCAACCGTTGCATACACCCCCCGCCTGGAAATTACTTCCCTTCTCTTCGAACTGGTATTCCCGTCCAGACCGTTGCGGTGCCTTTGGCTCGGAAAAGACTGTTTTCCCCGTCAGCATTCCTTTTTCAGTTGCCAATTCCCCCTCCCCCCCGGTGTTTTTTTCCTGTGCAGCCCACTTTGGTTTTTTTCCTCCCAAACCACATTTCCCTGCTTACATTGTAGTCCCAAGTGGCTTCCCATCCATTTTGTTGAGACCCCAAAGCCCAGCTCCCCCCCAAAGGTTCAGTTTTGGTTTGAGGTCATTGTTGGCTGCCGTGGACGATTGTCGCTCGTCGCACGCCTTCATCTGTTCCCATTCTGCGCCCCTTTCTGATTCCGCGGTGGGTCTTGTTGTTACCCCCCTTTCGTTTTTTTCCCCTAGTCATCCCCCATTCCGCCTTTTGCTGGTACCCACATGCTTTGACCACCTTTTTCCACCCCATTGCCCACACCCCTTAGCCAGTTCACCCTTTGCCAGTCCATCCTTTTTTTAATGTTTCGCGTGCGCTTTTCGGGTGAACATCGAGGTCCCCACCCTGTAATTTCCGAGCCCTTCTTCCTTTCCTTTGGACCCCCCACTCGTGAGTGTCCGACCTTTGTGGCCTGCTTGCCCAGAGCCAAGTTTTTCCCCTCGTTCTCCTATTTCACTGGATTTCCTTTTTCACCGTGCCCAATGGCACAAACTCGGTTCGCCCTTGAACAATGAACGTCGTGCGGCCCATGTCGCACACCATTTCCTTCCTTGCCACCACATTTTCCGAATTCCCTGCCGAGGCTTTTTGCCCTGTTCGTTCCTCAAGTGAATCCCGTTGGGCTACTCCATTGCTAATTCTACTCCTACCTTCAATTTTGACTCTTTTCCCTTGTTCTCTAGTTGTCACCATTCCCTTTACGGTCCTCTTCTTCTCTTTTCAAATCTATCACGAAAATACCAACAAATTCGGTTTTCCTCACATTTTCAATTTTTTTCCCACCCGTCTTTTCCGCGTGGCGTGTTGGACTATTTGGCTGTAAAAAGGTTGTTAACAACAGGAGCCTCTTACCCCAGCCCTTCGATCTTTTTTCTTTCTTTGCAAAAGTTTGGACTGTGGTCAGCACCGGTCGTTCCAGCATTGGTTTTTTAAACCTTCAATTTTCAGATTCCACCCATTACGGTTGTGTTGTTTGGTTTGATTTTCAGGAGGTTGGATTGCTTCAGCACTCTTTCTGACCACCAAACCCGGGAGACACGAGTTCGAGTCGAGCAATGATTCCCCCCTGTTGCTTCCTTTCCTTTTTTTTTTCCGCTTTACGTCCGACCGCTTATCCCCCCCCCATTTATTTATTTTGCACTTTTGTTCTTTTCAGGATTTTCAAAACATTTCTCTGGTATTGGCAAAACCTTTTAGTCACTTCCATTCTCGACCTCATCCTCGTTTTTCTTCCCATTTTTTCCACGGTATATGGCCGCATATGGCGCACAGTTAGAAAATGCCCCTGGACCAAGGCATTGCGCGCGTTTCCTTGTTTAAAAAGTTCGGTCGGATTTTTGCTTGGTTTTTCATTTTCCTGTTGCGCCCTTTCCATGGACGTGCCTATTCGGTTTCAGAACAGACAATGCGTCCCTCTTATGGCTTGAAAATGTCCGATGTTTACCCGGGCATAGCTGTCCTCCTTACCTTGAGGTCCTGTCCGTGGAATGCTCCTTCCCCCCCGTCACCAACATTCCGCGCCTTGTGGCTCCTCTTTCCCAACATGAGTTCTGTCTTGTGCTCCGGGGTGGGGAAAAAAAAAACATTCTGCCACACCTCCACTGCTTTCGAAGCGACATTTTCCTGTTTTTTTCGTTGGGCTTGCTTCCTGGACGCGATTTTGTCACGTGCATTGGATGTCTTCCCTCTAACCCGTCCGCACCTCTTTTTTCTCCCAGTGTCCTGGAAACTAAACCGGCTCATAGTCTTACTGGCACATTCTTTTCGTGCATTTATCAATCTCCCTTTTTTTCTTCACGCATAGCGACACTCAATTCCACAGTCAGAGACTGTTTCCCTCCAAGTCAGGATTTCTTTCAACGAATCACTGGTATCGTGTCGTCGTAACAGACCCCGCGACCGTGCTTCCTTTGGTTTTTTATCTCCCGGTCCGGCCAACTGGTTTCTTTTTACCCTGTCCTCCCCAAAGATGTTCCATTCGCACCCTGCAAAAGGGCCTGTGGTTCGACGCCTATCGCACCGCGGACGTTCAATCCGAATCACCCGCATGAAGTTGCCCAACAGCGGCTCTAGCCAACCACGGGATGTTCGGTGTCGCCGGATTTTTTTTTTTTCGTCCTGGCAAACGTTTTCCCTTTTGTGGTGAGTGTCCCTTCGTTCCAACCAGATTCCGAACTCAGTTTTCTTGATTCTATTGAACGCGACCGGGACCCAATTCTGGTGCCGTATTGTTTCCAGTCTTCCTGAGTCCAAAGTTTGCTTTCTACTTTCTCCCAGTCGTGTACGAGGATACATACTTCGTCTATTATCTTTCTTTTTCTACACTTCCTTCCCTTTTTTTTTGTGTTGAGGGATAAACCGCTCCGTCTTTTGTCGGGCCCCTCGTTGATTAGCCGAGTTACTTTTTTTTTCCCCAGTTGACAAAATATTTCACTTCCCCCTTTGATTCAACGGAGTTTGTCAAGGGCAGATTTGCCCCCGTATAACCACAGCCCGTTTACGATCCGTAACTTTTCGTTTTGTCCAACGATCGGCCAAACCTCCTGATCAATCACAAACAAAGGTTTACTCCCCTCGCCTCATCAGTCGCCCGACCACCCATCCATCCCCTGGTTTTTTTTTTTGAGTAACATGACCCAATTTCTCCTTTTCTCTTCGTTGCTATGTTTTTTTGCCCCCCCGTGGCGTGACGGACTTGGGAGCACACGCTGCGGTTTCGCTTTAATTTTGCCTGGATGCCCAATACATTTTGGTCCTTTCCCTTTTTGACAAAACCCGCCCTGGAACGATTACCCCCTGCCATCATCCAAATCACTCCGGTAGTATTCGTAGTGCGACGATTACGCTTTTTTCTTTCATGTATACCACTTTTTGGGTCATTTTTGTTTTGTAAGCGTTTTTTTCTTGTGTTTTCTTTTTTTTTTCCCAATTTTAAATCATGCATTCTTACGGTCTGTTTTGGAGCTCCTATCGACTTTCCTTCTCTTGCCTTTTCCAGCAAATCTTCCTTTCAATGTCCCCAAAATCATCTTTTTTTTATTTTTCCCGTCAGTGCCTGGATTCCCAACGTGTTTGGTCTGACCACGGTTTTTTTAGGTGCCCTAAGGTACGCCTCCCGCCACTATTTCCCTATCCCATGGCTGTCTGTTTGGAAAAACCTTTGCGCTTCCGCCACCTCCCCCCTGCTTGCCCTTGTGTTCCCCATTGTTTTTTTTTCCCCCCGTTTGCCCCTTTTTTCCCCACCAACCATCCCCCATTTTACTCCTTTTGCAGTCTGCTTCACTTGTCGTTTCCCTCTTTGTTTCGTTTCTGTTCGTCCCCCCCCCCTTCCCCCCTTCCTCTTCCCATTGCTTCCGCTTTCTCTTTTTCCTTGCTGGACGGCTCAATGTCAACGTTTCACCCTTTTTTGTGGGGATTTTTTTCGCACCGGTGAGTTTTCTTTTGTTCTTGCCGCGTAGTATGTTTGCTTCCCTGCCACACTCCTACGTAGGGCCCCCCGCCCCCCTCCAAACCCCCAGGAGCCCCGCATTCAACCCGTCAATTCTTTCCACGTCACCTTGTCTGCCGGTGTGCATTCCCGTGCCCTTCGCCGTTTTGATGCTGACACGTAATGCCTTTACCGTTTTTTTTCGTTCTGTTGAGCTCTGGGGTTGATATAACCGTTTCAGCTTTTTTGTGATTCCTATTCCATCCCCTTCACAACTCCTCAATTGGGATTACTTCCTCGCCCCTTCACGCGACCGGCCCCTTCGTTTGGTTTTTTCCCTCCCTTTTTTCCTCGTCCTACCCGACCCTCCTCTTCCAGGTGTTGTGTTCTTATGCTTAGTTTTTCAAAAACTGATTTTCCCCCCTCCGGTTTTTGGCACCCATCACCAAAATCCCCCCCCCGCCCTCCCCTTCCCATTCTCCTTTTCGGAATTTTTCAAATTTATTACCAGAACCACCCTCGTCCTTCCGGGGAACGTTCTGACCCTACACATGTTTTTTTGTTCCTTTTCAACAATGTTGGTTTTTTCGCATAAGATTCTTTTCCGTTTCCTTTTTTTTTGACTCCCCTCCGTCCCTTTTTTCCCGTGTTTTCCACCTTCGAATTTTTTCAGGCTCGCCTTCTTTGTTGTTGGTTGAACAATAGCGTCTCTTGGTCTGAACCGCCTTTTGGTTGTTTCTTCAATAATAGATTTTTCGTTCCCGTCCCCTCGATTTCCTTTTCCATTTCTCGTTTCCATTTTTCCCCAGCAATCGGACTGGACTCTGTACCCCTGCGTGTTCCCTGTTTTCCCCTCTGTATCGGGTTAGAATTTCCAAATACCTGCACCCCCCTGCCCTTTTTTTTTGAATCGAGATTCCCCTTGTGGCTTCCCTTTTACTACCTGTTCCCCCCAACCCCGGAGTGTGGGGCCTTCTTTTAGGTCTCTTTTTTGCCCAGGTCTTTGTTTGCGGCGCTCCTGAGACTCCTTTTGAAACGCCAATCGGAGGTTTTTTCTTTTTTTACCTGAATCGCGCGCCTTTTTTTCCCCCGAGTTCCTCTAATTTTTGGCGTCGTTTGTGTTCTTTGCACCCTTAATCCGAAGCCCTCAAACCCATTAGTTAATCCTTCGTTTAAAGGTTTTTTTTTTTCCCACCGACCCTCTTATCTGCTCGGCTTAGTGATCCTCTTTTTTTGGCTCAAACCTCGCTCTCTTCCCGGGAAACCAGAGGCTAAAACTTTTTTTCAAGTCTTGACAAAGGGCCTCCCGTAGTGCACATTTTGGTTCTTCCCCGGTTGACTTGATCTCTTTTTTTTTTTGTGTGTCTTTCCCTTTTGTCAACCCCCACCCACACCACCAGCTGCCTGTGGTTGTCACTGCCGCGCTTTTGTCCCGTTGCGTGACCCCACTGAATTTTTCAACCCCCCTCCAAGCGTTCCCCACCCTAGTTTTTCCTGCATCCTGATTTGTCCCCGCGCCCTTTTTACGCCGCGTCTTTTGGAAGTTCGTTTCCCTCCCCGTCCCAAGAGCCCCACTCAAGGGCTTTTCCCAACCCGGCGCCCCCCCCTCGTTTTTTGGAACACTTGGGCCCGCTGGCTTCAATTTGGCTAACCCCCAACCCCGGCTGTTGCAATCACTTTTTTAACCCCCCCCTTTTGCCCTTCGGCTGATTTTTTTTGGTTTTTTTAACAAACCACAATTGTTCTCAACCCCCTTTTTACCCACGACACGCCGTTTTTTGGCGCTCTTCCTTCAATTCAACATTTCCCTTTGTAGGACACTTTTCTTGTTTCTTTTCTCCCAAATTGCCGCACCGTCTTCTTTTTTTTAACGTGTTTTTTTCTTTTCTTTCCGGTTTTTTTCGTCTTAGTGTTTTTGGACCAGTTTCTGTTTCAGTTGAATTTGTTTCTGCCACCTGTTTCCCCTCAACCCCCTTCGTTATTTTTCTGAGCCCCCTGATCAACGGGACCCCGGCCGTCACTTTTTTACATACATGGTGCGTGCCCGGGCAATCCCCCGTGATTGGTTTTTTTTCCCCCACCACCTTTCCTATTTTCAATTGGTGGTTTTTTTTGCCTTGCACCAAATTCCTTTATTCGTTGGTTCCTTCCGCTTTACCGTTACCTTGCATCCCCGTGCTTCCGTTTGCTATCGCGTCCCCAACGCTTTCTGGCTGACACCCATTGATTTCCCCGGACTTTGGCCCGCCTACAGTTCGCCCCGTTCACGGCTCCGCACCCCCGCATTGTGCCCTTCCTGGAATTTGCATTTCTGAACCCACCGTTTCCCTCTGTTGTGTGTGGACCAGGTTTTTTTTTTCATTGATTTTTGTCCCATTTTGTCTATTTCCGCACCTCCCTTTAGGTGTTCCAAAAGTGCGTTTCGTTTTTCAACCAGCCGAATTCCAATCCCCCTTTTGCACCAGAGGAGTTTTGCTCCTTGCTGCGTTCACCTTGCACACGCCTACTTTTTTTTCCTCGTTCCCGCGACTTTCAGTTGCATCTCCCCCCTTCCCCTTTATAACCGGACTTGTTACGGTTTTTACCTTCTCTCCTTCTTTTTTAACGGAATACCTAGTTTCCCGACGTTTTTGCCTTCTTTCCCCCTCGTTCCCCCCCCAGGATTACCGCTTCCGCTCTTTTTCCACTCCCTCAACTTTCCCCCTTTCTCGGACTTTCCGGTCCTCATGGTGAATTCCCAATTTGTTTCTGTTGTCTCGATCCTCATGCCCAGTTATTTTTTCTTTTCTTTCTGGTTCCGCTCCTATTCTAGTGTCGCTTTGATTTTTCCACAAGGGTTGTATTCTCTGGCCTTGGAAAGTTTTCTTGAGCCCCCACGCTGCTTTTTTCCTTTGTCCGTATTCTTTCTTGCTTGGCCCCCTTGCGAGAGTTTTTTTCCTCTTCCCCCGCAGGATATTTTTTGCCCACTGAGGAAAACCCCGTTTGGTCTTCGACGGATTTTACGCAGTGAGGCATTTTGTTTGTTCGCAAGGGCCCTTGTTTTGCTTTAGTGTTCTTCTTTGTTGAGGGCATTTTAGTTTTAGTTTTCTTTCCTTCTTCAAGTCCGTTAGGTTCCCCCTACCCCTTCCTTTTCTGATGTTGTTTTTTTTGCGTCCCCTTTTTTCTGTCTTTTTTTCCATTAGTATCGGTTGTCCCGTGTTTTTTTGTAAGTTCCTCTTTTTGGGCGGTGCTCCCCCCCATACAACGTCCCCCCTCTTGCTAAATGACTACCCCCTTCCCGGCCGCCCCTCAAAAACTGGCCCTCTTTCCCCTTCTCCCACTCAAGTTCATTTGGGCCTGCGGCGTCTTCCTCACCGCTCGGCGTATTCGCTTCCCCCCCCCAAACGGGTTTTTCACAAAAAACAAGTCTTTTCTTTGAGGAGGATCCCCCAATTCCCTCTCTTGATGCCCAGTCCCCCCCCCTTCCCGACCCAGACCCCAAGCGTTGTTTTTTTCCCAAGCTTTTTTTTCCCCCTTCTATGACGTTTTTTTTTTTTGCCAAGACCACTTTAAGTTTGTTTTCGCAGACCCTGAACCTTCTTGCCAAACTGTTCCCTTGAGGGTACTTTTTCGCCCCTTCACCTTTATGTCCCTCAAGGCCACCCACGGACGGTCACATTTTTTTTTCTAATTGTTGTCCCAACCTAATTTTTTTTTCCCAGGGCATGGAGTACTTTTTTCCTTTGCCGTCCCCTGTCATGTTCCTTCATTACTCGTTTTTGGTCCTATTTCGTGGCGTCCGTCTCCCGTTTCGGTTACCTTGTGATTTCCCCAGATGTTTGCTTTTATCGCGCTTGAAACCATTAGAGGTTTTGCATTTTTTTTTCTCTTGTCCACCATTGACCCTGGCCTTTGTCCAGTTGGCTTTTTTTTTTTTTTTGTCCAACGTCAGCTTTTCAAATAAGGCTTGTTCGATCCGCTTTCCCCGACCTCTTTTTTTTGAACCGGGCCACCACACTCAGTTTCG
>Ga0179593_1303521_pt1 | contig 20830 bp, 23 predicted proteins | sample CZODoug2_1_08_16_FD_185931 | JGI IMG/M metagenome (GOLD analysis project Ga0179593, IMG submission 185931) | Vadose zone soil fungal communities from Angelo Coast Range Reserve, California, USA - CZODoug2_1_08_16fungal (PacBio error correction) | ecosystem: Environmental > Terrestrial > Soil >... | reverse complement strand
TCACTTTGGGTACCCCGTTTTACTCTCTTGCACTTTTTTTTCGGGCCTCTAATCCTTTTCCTGTTATTAGCGTCACCTACTGGAGCCTACTGAGGATCCCCAAGGCCCTTTTTTATGCACATTTTTCCACAGGGCTTTTACCTTTTTTAAAGAGATTCTAACCCCCACTTTGGCTCCTGTTTTTTCTTCAAAACCCCTAACGTGGGGTTGTCCGGTTTTCTCAGGATTTACGCCTTCTTTTAGTACTGATCACTCTCTCCTTCCCGCTTTTTCTTGATTTAACGTGATTTAAGGGAAGTGGGCAAGTAGCGATGTCCCTCAGGTCCCTCTCTGCTCATGGACTGCCCTTTGTGGGGCACTTTAGGGAGTCACTTTTTTTTCAAACTCTTTTTAGCCAGGCCATGCCCCCTTAGCTATCCTTCTCTTTTTTTCGAGGAGAATTTGGTCTGGGTTTCCTCGTCCTCCATTTTCTTTTTGCCGGTGGACATCTGAGTCCTAGTCCCGGTTCTTTTTGCTTCTAAACCTTTTTACTTTCCTTTCCTAGACTTATCCGTTTTACTTTGTTCCCACCCTCACGCGTCCCACTCTCTGTGGTCTACGTTAAGTAACTTCCATCCTTATTTTTCCTCATGTTGAGGTACCTTCCCTTTTCTATCTCTTTTCTAAAACCGGTCCCGCCCCATGTCGTATAAGGTTTTCTAATAATGTACGAGTTTGCCCTACCCCACGGTTCTTACAGATTTGTTCCCCCGGGCGTTTTTTGAGGAACTACATGGTTTGTCCCCCTGTCGGAATTTCTTATTGCGTTTAACAATCTGGATCTTGTTCTCCAGCCCCTACCTCCTTCTTTCCGTCACAACTTACGATTGGATTTCTCCTCGGTAATAACGGGTTTCCCCCCTGCTTTTTTTCCTTAACGCCTTAGTTTCCTCACGTCCTTCTTACAATTTAGTACCGGTGTGGTCTTTCCATCGCCTTTCCCAACTTCCGATACCACCAGTCACCCAAAAGCCAGCAAGTTTACGCCCCCTCTGTTTCTTTTCCCTTGGTTGTAGTTCGAACTCTCAACATTAACGCGGGGGACGCAAGTACCTTAGGCCAAGTCTTTCAGGCAGTCTTAGTCTTTCCCGTGAACCCCCTCTTTTAGGGGAATTTCTTCGCCTGAGTATCCCAAATCGCTTCCTTTTTACCGCCCCCATTTCCCAAGAAACCAGTATCTTATCTTTTCCCTATCGGAAACAAGAGGGTCCCCTTTTACTTCAATTTCTCCATTCTTCCTCTTACTAGAGACCATTGTTCATACATATTCTCCTTTTTTTTGTTTGAGTTTATCATGCCTTGAAGATTTTTTCTGCTCATTTAATTACTTTTTTCTCCTTTTCCTCGTCAATATTGCTAATCTTAGAGACCTTCCCTATTCAATCAAGCCACCTTCTTTTAAAACTCGATATACCCCCCCCACCCCACACTTAAATACCGTGAGCCTTTTATCCCCCCCTTCCCCCGCAAATGATATTTCGGTCGCGTGTCTTTCTTATGCAACGAGTTTGTCATGGTTAAATTATAGTCACAGTTACGTTTCTACTCTATCCCCCGTTTTTTTACCTGCTGAGTCTCTATTCATAGGTCCATCCCGTAGCTTTCCCATTTTCTACCCCCCTGCAACACTGTTCTATTTATGCCCCGCCCCTTCAGATATACAATGTTTTCCGTTCCTTGTCCCGAATCGGTTACTTTTCTGTTTGTTATGCAATGTTTTCACCCAACTATACGGCTTTTCTACCGTGCCAAAGTATCAGTTAAAGTCTTATGCTTACTCTTTCCCTTATCAACCCCCATTCCTTTCACTCTCCCCCCTACTTTATTTCACAAACGGACCTTCGACAAATAATTAATTAACGCCTCACTTCTTTCAGTACACCTTCCCCTTCTTTCCCTTAAGGTCCTGATTCCTTTTTTTTTTTTTTTATTTTTTTTTTTTTTTTTGTTTTTTTTTTTCTTTTTTTTTTTTGGGTTTTTTTTTTTTTTTTTTATGTAATTTCTTTTCCTTTTATAATAATTTCCTATTTTTCTCGTCTCAAAATAACTATCTTGAGAGCCTCTCTTCCCCTCTACTCTTCTCCTTTAACTTCTCCTCTATCGACGGCTCATCTCTGCTTTCAAAACTAATTACCGCCACATTTCATTGCAAAAACCCGTCTGATAGTAGCCATGTAATTGTTTCCCCCCACTCCGGCATAGTCCCCTTTCCCCTTGTTTCAGGTGATTTTGGCTACGTTCTGCTCCTCAGCTGGCTTCAGGCTTCGGGGACATCTACTTTCTTTCATTACTTTTTGTTGCCCCACCGGCGTTCGCTATGAAGCACTTTTTCGTGCCAGGACGTTATCCCTGATCCCTCCCCCCCTTTTCAGTTTCTTGACTTTTACACTTCTCAACCGCCGGACTCCCCACATATTACCTGCTTCTTTGACCCCCCCACATGCTGCTCCCCCTTTCGACATGGTTTGGACTTTCCCCCGCACCGTTTGCTTACTGTAAGTCATTCAACATTTTTCGGAGGCCTCCCTTCGTTTTTCGTACTGTCTTCTTTTTTTTAACTTATCGCATGAATATCTGGTTTTTTTTCATAGTCATAACCTCCTTCTCGTTTTCTAAAATTTTGGCTGCTTCTTATTCTCGCTTGCCTTAAGACCCCAGAGTTTTTGCGGTTCCTTTTTCGGACTCCGGTGCCCCGGGGGGTTAATAAATGGATGATTCGTCTAATCTATCCTTCTTTCTTTAAGTTCCCTTTGCCCTCCCCCGGTTGCGTTCTACCCGCCCCCCCCGCTCCCCCAAGGCATTACTTATTGCGCTCGCGATCCCTGCTACGACCCACTCTTGATCACGTTTTGAATTGTCTTTTCCTCCTTGGCCCTCCCTTTTTTTTCCCCCCGACTCTCTTAACACCCTTTGTTCCCTGCCTTCTATTTTTTTTCTTCGAAGGCAAATAGAAGGATCAGTTTTCTGGATTCAAAGGCCATTATCCCAGAACTTATGAACGTCAGGACCCCTTTCGTTCTTGTTGATCGCGACTGTCCCAACCGTTTAATTTGCGTCTTTCCTTTTGTATTCGAGAAGATTGCTTCTCCTTTTTCGGGCTGTTCTCCGTTCTCCACACTGTAGAGCTGTTGTCTCTTTGGACTATAATAAGTTATCCGGCACGTTGCGTGGGGAGTTTCCAACCTCGCGGTTTTCTTTTTCTTCCCTCCTCTTGTGGGTGTTCTAATCTTTTTTTCTCTCTCTTTTTTTTTTTTGTGATATGTTCTTTTTTATTTTTCCGTTTTTCTTCGTCGATCGATCCCAGGATAGGTAGGTTCTATCCCACCCCGTTCCCCTCACTCATCCTCGGGAATTAGCACCACGCCGGAGAAAGTATTTAGGTCCCGGGTTCCTGTTTTATCCACGTTCCCCAGCCCCCTTCACCTGTGTGTGCTGCATTTCAAATCTTCCTCCTCCATGAACAGACCCACCTTGGCGCCTTTTAGCGGAGGCCCCCCACCCCGCTTGTACCTTTCCACTTTTCCTAATGCCCGCATTTGCTCCCATGCTATTGTTTCCTAACTTTATTTGAATTTCAGCCACTTTTATTTGTCGCGTGACATTAGCTCCGCAGTAGCTGCATCCCCTGTTTCCCCCTAGTTCCCGATCCCCTTCTGTGCTGTCATGCACGCAAGTGTTTTCTTGAGCGTCTTTTTCCCCGGATGACCTCTTGTCCTCTTTCTCCGAGGAGCGTACCAGTCACTTTTTTTCGTTTTTTTTGCTCGAAGCAGTTTTTCCCCGTGGAAGGCGGTCTTTCTTTCGATTCCAACAGGCTTCTTCCTCTTCAAAGCTTATGAAGTTTAACCCTCTCCCCCGGTTTTAATCTACCGAGTCCCCTGTCATTTTGGGGCTTTGATGCCATCCTCGCACATTCCCTTCCTCGTTTTTTCAATTTTATCTCCTGCAGATTATTATTCTTTCGGCCCGCCCCCAATTCGTCAATGGACTTTAGCCAGATTCTTTCGACACCTGTCGGCCCCCGCCAATCCTTACTCTTCTTTTTCATTGTGAGCAACTTCCTGTGGCCTTCGCAGGAGCAGGATATTTTCTTGTTCCTCTTCCTCGTACTTGATGTCTATCCCGTGCGCATGAGTTCAACCTTTTTTTTTCCTAAGGTGTGACTCTTTCTGTCGTATTGTACATGGTTATTTACCACTCGTCCTCAATTTTCCGCCCACAATACTTTTGATATTCCTTTTTGGATTCCTTCCCCTAGTGAAAATAAATCCTCCACAACAAACTCTGCAGTTTCAGACCCTCTGATGTGCGCGGGTAAGCCCGAGATTTGTTAAACTTTTTTTTTCCCGTTGGCGGTTATCCACTGTTCATTATAAGTTATTTTTCATGCTTCCTCCTCCCCGAGCAAGATTCTACTTTCTCTTCGGTTCTTCTTTATTTAATATCCTTATGCCACTGGAAATACCCTTATCTCTCTACCTAGACCTCCTCCCTCCAATTGTACCTCTCTATACTTAGGAATTAGTTTTCCCCCCCCCTGGAATAGTGTCTTGGAGATCCTGTTTATATTTAAGTCTCTTTTCTACTTCCTTTTTTCTTCTTCCCCTGTCCTGCATACGATTGCAATAAATTACTGTGTTAACCTACTGTCCCGCCTTACTCTCTGGCCCCCCTCCCTAACCGTACAGAAGCATTATTCCATCCTGCCTTTTTTTCATTTCCCCCCCCCCTTGTGCTCCCCCACAAACGGTGAGTACTCCTTGCCCCTGTCCACAAACAGAACACCTGTAAGCTTTTTGGTGTAGGCCCCCCTCCTGTGTGTAGCCGGTTCTTTCGTAGAAGTTGTCCCCTCTAATATTTCAATGGTTTAGGTTTCCCATCCCCTTTGTTTTTGAAGATCTCATCAGAGTCTTCTTATTTTCTCCCTTCCCCGCAAACTGTATTTTTATATGTCTTCCTCCCCCTCTTTTGCAACGTCCCCATCCTTTTTGCCCTTTGTTCTCAGTGCCTGTGACTTTTTTTGTAGTATATAGAATCGGTCCTTTATTCACTTATAAGTCTGCTAGTTTCGGAAACGTTCCCCTCCGTTTTCCTTACTTTTGTTGATTACTTCAAGCGTACCTTCATCCTCCCCCACCCTTTCCCTTTCCGACTTGGATACGAAGATACCCCCCCTTAAGGATACACCACTACAAAAATCTACTGACTCTAGCGTCTTTTTTCAAGAGTTTTCACCCTCTTCAAACCGCGTTCTCCCTTCTCCCCCCTTTAACATTCGCAATTGGTAACTTTATCTGCAGAGTTAGATTGGGAGTGGGACGAAACGGCTCTCTCCGGCTTTTAGGATTCCCCTTTTGCACTAGAAGACCCCGGACAATCCCGCCTTACCGCCTTCCTTTCCGAGTCCTTTCCAGTGCCACCCACCCCTCTGTAATGGGTCGGAAAGACCCTCTTCACGGAGTCAGCTGGCTTTCCATTGTCTGGGAGTTTAGGGTTGGCTTAGTTACCATGTAAGTCTATGAGTTCCACCACCCCATCCGGGGGGGGGAAACCATATTCCCCCCCGATACGTAGTCTCATAATTGTTTTCGTTTTGGGTTGATTTCTTTTTGGGAAAACCTTAAGTCCGATCTTTTCCTTTCAGCATGATTGTTACCTTTTTTGGTTTCCGTTGCCTGTTAACGCAATGAGCTGTCCGTTTCCTTACATTGCAGGTTCCCACATTCGGTCCACTTTTGTCATTTTGTCTCAGGACTCAAAAAACCTAACCATTCGTTCGAGAAATCCAAACACTTGAAAATTCTACCCTGTTTTTTATTGCTTGAAAAAAATCTGCACACTTAATGCCTTCCCGTGCGGGAAATTCAGTTGCCCCCCCCTACTTTAGCTACCCAGGTATCCCCCCCGGCGTGGGTTTCACCCCCCAAACGAAGAAACCAAAAAAGGCTTCAAGTTCAGGGGACATTTTTTCTTAATGAAGCGCCGAATGATTCCTATCTTCCTTTCAATTTGATTAGTTAAATAACCTTCACACCAACAACTTGGGACTTTGGGGTGTATTTTTTTTTCTTTTGCAACGGGTACTTTACCGGTAACCAGGCTCCCTTGTAGTTTGTGCCTCCGAAATTTGGAGAGGTAGGTTGGGCACCAGCAACCAAAGTGGGCCGGTGTTCCTTCGGGAACAAAGAACCCCCTTGATGGGTTGTGTCTATCCTTAACTTTGACTTTTTTTCCCCCCCTTCTTGGCTGTTCGGCCCACACCCCACCCCCCCCTCCAAACCGTCGGATGTTACCGGTGTTGACTTTCCGTTTTTTCTTCCCCTTGTTTACACCTTGTCAGAAACCCTTGTGACGGTCCCCACCCCCGCTTTTACCGTCCAACGTGCTATTGTCTTGCACCTGCATAAACGGAAGCCCGAAACCTAAGCCCCAGTCTTTTCTCACACGCTGTATTCCCCGTGGGCGGGGAATGTTTGGGAACCGGTCGTTTTTCCCCCGGACACTTTAACGCCAACCCATGCAAACTGTCACAAACACAACTCCGCCGCCAGGTGCTGTACTACAGGCGTGACCCCGTTTTCCCCCAATGGGGTTGGGCTTTCTTAAATCCCCCGTCAACACCCAGGGAGATTTGGATTTCCCGGAGTGTATGGCCGTGTGTCTGCTCGACCACTTATCTTTTCTTCCCTCTATAATTTTAGTTACGTTACCAGTACCACTGATGGGGGACCCCTGGTTCCCGGGCAGAGCCGATTTAGTCCCCCTTATTATTTTCTGTCATAGCAGATGTACCCGCTGGCCAGGCTACCTTTCCGCTTTTTCACTCTCGCTCCCCCCTTCTTCGGCTGTCGCCTGTCCTTCTTTTCCTTGGCTACTCCCCTTCTTTTTTTCCCCTCGTGTCCAAGTGAACGCAACGGACCCTTTCCGTTTTCGGTTTTTGCTCCGCGCCTCTAAAAAGTTGGGGTCCCCTTGTCCACTCTTGACCTGTGGTGTCTGAAATGGACATTCAAAAAAAAAAAAGCGCGCTTTTGGGATGGCGTCTTTTCCTAATGTGGCTCACATAATGTTTTACTGGGTACATTTTTTCCCCCCATTGCTCTATAGTGGAATAGCATGGTCCTATCCCCACCATTATCACGTCTTTTTTTATTGTCCTATCCCGAGCCCTCCCAGTGTTACGGGTATCCGAACCTCTTATGTGGTGTTCGCGCGCTTTATCTCTTTTCATCCTTTGGAGCGAATCTCGGCACACATCACTTTTTTTTTGAGTCCACCTTTCCCCCTCGTCTTGCCCTTTTGTGCTCATTTTTTAGCTTCCCCCCCTGCTACGCCTTCCTTCCTGAGGTCTCCTTCTCCATCAAGTTTCGCACCTTCCTCTCTTCTGACCCGTTCCCTCCCTTCTGGCATGCCTTGCACTCCCCCCCCCCCTTTTCTAAAAAGTAGAAGTCTTCACAACCCGCCGAAAGTTGGTCTTCTTTGACCTTTTACACTTGTCTCATGTTTCTTCTTTTGTCCCACCCCGCGACGCCCTTTTCATTTATTCCCCTGAGTTCTTTCTCTCTTCGCTTCCTTTCCGCGACAGCACCATGCTCCTCTTCGCTACCGACGAACTTTTGCTGGCCACGGGGCGCCTTGGGTTTTATCCTTCCCGCAGTTAAGCTCTCTCTCTCTACCCTGCGTTCCGTAGAAGAGGGGAGTGGCCTCTCCCAGTTGCTTCTCCGGGTTACCTTCTTTCTTTTTCCCGGTTCCCTTATGCTAATGGTCGTCCTCCTTTCTGCTTTACTCTTCCTTCCTATCTTTTCCCGCTTCCCTCCCCAAACCTCTTTTTTGGCTAAGCCGGCATTTAATCCCTCCCTCTCTTTCTGTCCCTCCCTTTTCTCTAATATGATTGTTCCGCTGTGTGTCGAGTCTTAACCCCCCCCTCCTCTTTCCTTTGGCTTTTTCCTCAGCAGACAGTCCTATGTCCCCTTCCTTTGCTCTTTTTTCTACGTTTTTCTCACTCCCTTTTAATTCTAATTAGCTTGTCATACTTTTTTGTTTCCTCTGTCTCCAGTCCGCGTTTCCGCGATCTTCCGTACGAATTGCCCTTATACGGTAGATACGTCCGGACCTATCTCAATGCTCCGGCCGCTTTTAATTCCCGGCCCCAATCCCCTTCCCTCCCTTGCTTTGATTTTCTCGAATCAGACCACTGAGTGAAGTACCATCCGTCACCCATCACGTTCCTCTTGCTCCTTTCTCCCCGGTTGTTTTGACCGCTCTTCGGAACGATCTTTTTCTTCTAAGCTTCTCCGTTTTCTTTTTTTTCCTTTCCCCCCCCCTTCTTGATCCGAGAATGCTCGATTTCCCCTTTTATTTCTCACTATACCCTTTTCTTTTCTATCTTTCCTTTTCTTTCCCCTACCATAAATCATGAATAACTACCTTCCCCCCCCCTTTACGTACCTTTTTTCCCGTTCATCTCCTGGGATGAGGTGAAAGAGTGTTCTTTCCTTCTACCGTCTCTTTCCTCATTTGTCGTGCTTTTCCATTATTTCCTCCCTTCTCTTTGTGAGATTTCTACTTTCATTGTTCCTCCTTTCTTTAGCCTTTCCAATGCTGAATATATACCCTTCCACTTTTCACTTCCCCTTGTTGGATTTCCAATTTCCTACCCCCCATCCAATTTTTATACTCTTTTTTTAAAATTATTTCACACTTTCCTTTCCCTTTTCAAAGGATGCAAGCGGATTCAGCCCCCTCCTTACTCCCCTGATTTTCCGGGTTGATTACTTAGATACTTAGCCACTTGTACTCCTTCCTTCTCCACTGGTCCTCTCCTCCTTTTCCCGCCGGTTTTTTTTTTTTGGATCGACTCCCATTGTTAGTTATCTTCCCCTTAGTGCCATCCCCTCACTTAATCTGCGTGTTTATGTTTGTATTCACTTGGCCCCTTTTTGCTTGGTTTCCAAATGTCCCTTCTTCCCTTCCTTTTTTCCTCACTTCTTTCAATTTCTTTTTTTCTCGGAATTGGACCTAGGTGTGCATTCCCATTTGACCGTCTTTCTCCCTTGCCATCGCTGAGGATTATAAAAAGCCCATTCCATTTTTCCCCCCATAACTCTTTCTCCACTAGATAACCCACGGTCTCTGTCACCCCCCCCCTCCTCCTTAAACTATAGGACTTCTCCGTAATATGACCCCAATTACCTATAGTCCATCGTTCCTTCCCTCACTTCCCCTTCCCCCACCCATTTTCGAAATTTAGGTAATCACTTACCAACCCTTTTCTTCTGGGTCAAAAGTCTCCTCCTCTTTTCTCTCAAATCCCTGGGAAAGACTAAAATTTGAACCCTTTCTTCCTTTCCGCCCCAGCTCTATGACTTCCCCTAAATCTATATATTTTTCCCCTCCTGTCTAGGTACGCATTCCTTGTCGTTGAAACTCCCCTGTCCTCTCCCTTTTTTTGGTTCTTGATTGTTTTGTTGAAGGGGGGGTTTTTTGGGGTGTGACTTTCCCACTTTCCTTTTGCGTCCCTTCTTTGAGGCCCAACTTAAATCACTTCTTGTTATTTTTTTCCCCTCTTGCTCTTTTGCCCCCCCATTTCTTCTTTCAACAAAAGATGCGTACCCCCATTCGTAAAGTTTGTTCCAATTTCTCAACGATGCGATGACATAACATCACCTTTCTGTGCTTGACCCCATTCCTCCCTTTCTTAAGTTTCCGAATGGAGATAAAGCCCTGTTTCCCCTGATCAGTCACGTCAAACTTGTTTGTGGCTCTTCATATTTTTTCTTTTTCTATCTAATCTCCTCTACGCAAAGACCTTTTTGGATCTCAATCAGTTAAACGACTTCGGATCACTTTTTTACTCCGACCGGTTTTCTTCTCAAAGCCCTAGTAACGATTCTCCCCCATTCTTGTTTTTTCCTTCGTTTTTTACCCTCATGTAGAAGGAGCGTTAAAGGCTATTGATAACCTCAGGGACACGATCCAGTCTGTATAAGCTCCTGGACGGTACCGTTTTCTCTTACTCACCTATCATGTACAAAGGACGACCCTCCATGGGGTTTGACGACCCCTCTCCACCATTCCTATTCGACAGAAGTCTTTTTACGTACTTGTTCTTTCCCCTTAAATTCCGTCAAGGTGTGTCCCCCCTGGATCTTTCTACGACGTCCCCCTCCCCCTGCCTCTTCGTCCTATGTACAGTGTTGTTAGCCGATACTTGCTCTCATAGTTCATTTTTGCTGATTTCTGTACACCCCCCCCCACTTAATATGAAAACTCGGAATTGATTAAAAGTGAGTACCATCTCTTTGAACCTCGATGGGTTGTGTCCAAGGTCCAACCTTGTTCCTTTTCATGTTTCACATTTTTTTGTTCCTTTGCATTTTCAGGTTTACTTTTTGAATTATCGTATTGACTCAATGTTGCTTTCCATTGCTTTTATTAATATGCGTTACAGTCCTGTTCCGTCCAGTATACGAAGGTCCCTTATTTATTCATTTTCGGTTTTCTTCCAAACGGTGGTTTTTAGAGCACATTGATTGTAATTATAGATCATTTCTACTTTTCCTCATCTTTGGAGGGTTCCTCCGCACCCAACCCGAGATTATGTTCTCTCCAAAAAAAATTAAGACTCTTTGGAATACCACTCCCTTGGCCCTTTTACTCTTTATTTCTTTCTGCCCAGGGCTAGAGTTTTCGCGCCCCCTGGCCCCCCCATTGTCTTTTTGCACATTCACGCCCCTCTCTGCTCCCCAGCAGGTCTGCGGACCTACCCCAACTTCTTGCGACCTTCTTTGAACACCCCTCCACAATTTGAAAGTTCATTTCCAGCCAGAGTTTGTCCCCCCTCTTAGTTCGTGACCGATCCCGTTTACGTGGGGCCGCGCTAGCCTCCCCCTTAATGTCTTCCGCCTTTCTGTGGGCAAAGCCGGGACTTCTTCTCCTGACGAACCCGGCTTTTGTTTTTCTCTTGTGTGTGTGTCCCTTTTTCCCCCAGTGGGGCTTGACAGAGATCGAGACGTAGTACTCTAGTCGACGGTCGATTTAATCGGGTCCTCTTCACGATTGCCTTTACGGGGACGGCTGTCGTTTCGTGGATCGGTTTTGCGCCGAATGTATCGTCCCCTTGCTTTTTCTCAATCTTTTCGTCCGGTTTACTTTACTCCTCATTTTTTCCCCTCACAACGGTTTGCTACGCTCAGGTCCATAATATAGGTTCTTGCCGCAATGGTCTTACCCTTCCCCCCTTTGTCACTCGCGGGGACTAAACCCACATCTTTTTTTTTCCCTTTCCTGGTTCTTCCTCCTATAAGGTCGTCTCTTTTCTCACAGTCCACTTGACAAAATTTTTCTTTTACACCCACTTTTTTGTTTACCTCCCTTTCGTCCATATTCCACATCTTAGGTTGCCCCCTTTTATCTCCGTTCCTCATTTTTTTAGCGTTTCGGGAACTATGAGAACTGATTGGACCGCTCTTTGAGATCCGTCATTGGGCCCGGTATAATATCGTCCCTCCTCGTTCCGAACCCCCCTGCCGGGATTGCTTTTTGTTTCAAGCATTATTGAACAATCTGTAAACCACCCTCCCCCGGCCCCTTGTTCGAACCTTCTGCCTACTTTTCGGCGAGTGAATTCTATCTCCTCTTTTTTTCACTGCTTTGGTCTGGTGCGTTCCGTCCTCCGCACCCTGCAAATCGAGGGGCCTTACTTCTATGGTGTTTTTCACTATCCCCCGTCTTCTCTCTCTCCCTCATGACTAAAGCTAGAAAAAGATTCCCCCTCCAATTCCATTTTTTCCAGTGTTTTCATACCATTCCTTAGGGTCCTGCTGTTAGATTTCATATTAATACTGTCTTTCTTTCTCTCTTTTGTCGCCTCCCTTTTGTGGTATCCTCGTCAAAAGTGAAGTCTGTGTTTCCTTCATTTCCTCCTTTTATTGTTCAGCTACAATTCTTTGCCACATGACCCTTTTTTCTCAGGCCCCTCCCCCCCCCCCCCCCATTTAATCTTAATAACACAAAATACATTAATATTGTCTAACTACTTGCCCCAGTTTCCCGGCCCCCCAATTCTGTGTATCGGTATAGTTTTAAGTTTCTATTCCCTTTGCCTGGCTTCCCCCTAGCAAGTTCTGTAAATCCTTTCTGACCTCGCCCTTTCTTCTTTTCGTATTCCCCTTTTTTTGTTTGCTCTCCCCCGTTGATCTCTCACTTCGACTTTGCCCTCTCCATTCTCTCCGTCCGTCCACCCCTATATTTGCTTTCTCACAGGCTTCTGACATTTCTTTTTCCCTGTCCTTAATTTGTATAAATTTTACTACGACTATGAGTCTTTTTTTTTTTTTTTTTTTTTTTTTTTTTTTTTTTTTTTTTTTTTTTTTGTTTTCTTCCTTTTTATGGGTTTTAGCCCTTTATTGTCCCTCCTCTCTCTCTTCGTTTGCCAGTGTTGTACTAAAGCCCTTAGTAAACGGCATCTGATTCCGCTTGCCTTATTCCCAAAATTTGACTCACTCCACGACCCCCCCTGAATTTTGTCTCCTCTTTGCTCCACCCCCTTCCCCAACATATAAGAAAAAATTTAGTACTACTTCGCAGGTCCCTCTGTACACTTTAACTACCACCGTTTCCCCCTTACGTTTATTTCCCCATTTTTCATTATTCTTGACCGAATTGCCTACGTGTCCTTTCAGTTGCGTCTTTACGATTAGATATCCCCTTGCCCTCTCCTCCCTTTAACCTAGACCCTTCTCTTTTTATGACACCTAACCACTTATCCGCACCTTCTTTCATGTTTTGCAAGTCCTCTCTTCTTAAATGTGGTTTTTTTCCCCCCCCACTACTTCGCGCCCGTAGTCAGCCTGGTGCACACTTGGGTGAATGTTTGCGGATGAGCCTTCCTCACCCTTTTGCTCCTTTAGCCCACCGTTGCCCTTTATTATGAAACTATTGTTGGGGGGTTGTTTACCCTCCCCTTGTTGGTTGGTCCCCGACGTTCTCAACCTTGATCGGTCTTTAACTTACCCTTCTAACCGGCGAATGCGTTTTGGAGAACCCTCCGTCTGGTTTGCAACCCCTAGTGCTCGTGATCAGTTTCCTTGGAGTTGCTCACATGCACCCCTCCCCATAACTCTAAGGGACCTTCTTCTGAAGTCTCGTTTTCATATGATTTTCTCTTCTGCCGATCAAACGGAAATTGGGTTTTAGCCGGACTCGGTCCTCTCCGCCGGTAGTTACTCTACCTTTGTGGTCTCCTGCCCCCACTATCTTTATCGATGCTCCCCAGCCCCGGTTCGTTTCGGTTCATCATAGTCCCGCACCCTGTGAGCCTTAAATCCTAGCCCACGTTTTGCTCCACCGTTAGCTCTTGGTGTCAGCCTATTAAAGACATGTCCCCGTTGCCAGCAACTGGGCCTCCCCGCACCCGATCACCAATCTTCTCCTACCGTTGCTCTCTTTTTATAACTTGGGTTCTTCCTTCTCTTGGGGTAAGGGAAAAGGCCGCGTTGTGGCCCCTTCCCGGCCTTTTGAGACTCTCAGATACCATGGCCATCCTTTGCCGGCCATCTTCTGCTTTCTTCCCCGGCCCAATTCTTTCCTGTTGGCCGGATTCCCAGAAAGTTTTACCCATGAGTCACTCCTGCGGGCCTGAGTAACCCGTTTCAACCGACGTTGGCTTTTTTTCCCCACGCGACGTTCGTTTTGGGGGGTCCCCCCCTGTCATTCCAGCGGGGGACTTGGTTTACCGTCGCTGGCCTGTGCTCGCTGTGTCCATGGGGGTGATTAATGGTGTCGCGCCGGCGGACCTTCAAATCTACGAGGTAAAGGGACGTGTGGACTTCGGTGTACCTTTTGCGACACTAGCCCTGCATTGGGTTTTGTGCTGAGCGCTTCTCTCCCATTTTTTTCCACTACCTGTGGTTTCTAATAGCGCTCTGTTACCTGCGTTTTTGATTTTGAGTCCCCTTCCTAGATTTTTACACCTATTAAGTTTTCTCGTCCAATGCTAACGGGCTACGCGTTTCTACAGGATCAGGCACTTTCTGTTTAGCACCTTATCACAGCGGTCCTTTTTTCCCTTTGTTAAATCCCCCGAACCGTTTTTACCGTCGCGGAGGCACCCCCCCTCCGAACTTGGAAGTGGAACGGACTTCTTGACGGCAGTTGTGGTAGCGCTAATCTTTGAACTTCCGTCCCTCCTTGTCCAGACGTCGAGTGGGGTAAGTTTTAGCACAGTCCATTCGCGCGATCGACGAACTGTTTGCTTGCCACGTCTTTTTCTTTTGCACGGTTCTTTTGTCCAGCGTCTTCCATGCCCCCTTTTATTCCTTTCGTCTGTAGCGAGAGGTTTGCATCGGTCTCCCTTTTTTTCGTGTCGGGGGACTGGCAGCCCCGCTTCCTCGCCTCCGGCTGTTAGGTCAATGTATTACATCTAGCCTTTTTTTTTCCCCCTGGTTTTAGAGCTTTACCCGTCTGGTTCTACTCTGCTTTAACACTGTGCTCATCTGTTGTTTCTATGCGCTTCTCCCCTGGTTCCGAACGTGAACGCTGCTCGGCCGGCGTCTTCTCAAAAGACCCCCCCTCCGATACACGAATTTCAGCGCGAGGCCCCTTTTGCCCCCTTTCAACGTCTAAACAAGTGGGCCTTACTTACTGCAAGTTATGCTCACCCCGGCTTTGTCGACTCGCTTCCACTCCCCCACGGTCATATTGTTTTTTTCCCTAGTTTAACTTATTGTATCCAAGCTCCATCTTGTTTTCGGACTAGTGCCACAAACTTACGAATTTTTTCCCGTAGGTGCCCCCTTGCAGTGCTGTCTTCGAACGCGCTTTTTTCCCTAACGACACCCATAAACTTAAGAGTCCTTTGCGCATCTCCGACTTCACTTTCGTGAATTCCTCCACCACCCCCTTCATGAACCATTTTTTTGGAGGGTTTTTACTTACCTTCTTTCCTTTGGGTTCCATAATGGGCCTTATCAAGGTTTTACGTCACATTATCGCTTACCTCAACCGCGTTCTAACTTTAGACCCTTCTGTCTTCTTCCCATCGTATTACTTTTTTCCACTGACCAAAACAGCTTTATGAAACCTAGTGATGATAAAATATCACCCCTTAATTTCCTTTTTTTAGTCGATTAATTTTGGCTGCTGAATATATGTACTATTTTCATCTTTCCTAATGTTAAAGAGATTGTGTTCATCCTTTGGTATCGTAAAAATGTCTTCCCTGTATTTTGTTTTTATATGTACCTACACCTTATCTCTATCACAACTGCGTCCAGTTTTAGCTCCCAAAACGTGGATAAATTCAACGCCTTGCCTGTCATAGTTTAATTCTCATTTTCTCATAACAATATTACTTTAAACTATACCTTTTATGGACATGCCACAAATCAATCTCATAGTTCTGTTCATAATGCTATGCCCAGGTGTTGCCTTTAACCGTAGATACTTCTGCCAATCTCACTTTGAGATGAACACCTCGACCGGGATCATTCTTTTATCCTCGTTTTTTTTTTTGCTAGAGACACGGGATATAGGTCTCTAAGCGTATTTTTTTCCTACTCCTCCTGAGCCTTATGCGGCTTAACACGGTGCCCACCATTTTTATTATATTGCCCTTTCCCAAAGTGACTCAATTTCTCCTGTCGTTTTAATTGATGTTTCTATATCATTTTTTACAATTTTCTATTTCTAGCTTAGATCAATTAGACAAGTTGAATCTATTCCCATTGCATATATCGACGCTGAAATTTATTAAAAATCAATTAACTCCAACGTATTAGGTCTTGTTGTGACTAAGGAAAGGAAGCGCAATCCACTCCTTCCCCCCCCCCTCAAAGACGTTAGACGTTCATAGACCAGTAATATAGTCAGTCCACAAGTAACATAATCCCACACATTCGAAGTTTTCAGCTAATCTTTACTTAATCATATTTCCAACAGATGTTTCAGTTCGTGGCCGCTCCAGATAATTAGTCCTTCTATCTACTAACCCTCCTTTTTCTCTCGTTAAAGCTATGAGAGAACCCTCCTTTATACGAAGTATTCTGCAGGGAACCCCCCTAGTATAGAGCCTTTTCCGGTCTCTTTCCCTCCACGTCAGTCTATGGTTTATACTTTTTTCTCTTTTGGACGGATGACCTTCCTAAGTCTTCAGGCGATTCCCCACCCGCGGCCTCAATTCCCTTCGGAATTTGTTTTCCTGTGGTTCGAGATTGACTACATTGAGTGTCTTACCTTTATCTACCAGACATGCTACAGGTTCATAGTAAGTGACTCCCTAGTTTTTGAACGCGGATGTAACAATAATAGGTTGAATTATTTTGTCCCCACCGCCATGCTCCGAATCAGTTTGCATTGCAAGTGAGCCCGCAAGATTGTACCACAAACTGCATTAGTAAGGACATTGTTCGGAGCCGACTCACAATTTTAATCGACCAAGTGCTATCATTCTGAGTACTCCCTTCTTCCCTCAGGCGACTGACGAAGGGCCCGGCCCTAGTAGTCTTTTTTTACGTTAGCACCCCATCCTTTTTGTGGACGTTTCGTCCTATATTAACCGCCTCTTCAGCAGGTGTTAAAGCTCATTGACCACGCAGTGGGATTCATTCGCCCCTTCTCACGTACCCGCTCACATGACTGTAACATTCACATCGTCCTGAGCCTGCCGCACGCTAACCGGATGGACTCGATTCTGTATTTTTTCAACCTTGGAGACATAGCCGGCGGAAGTTGTGGGAACCTGCCAAGGGTGTTTTTTTTTTTGACTTCCCCCGCCCTCTTTACCCTCGAAGATGTCCCCGTCTGGCCCGTCCCTGCGCCGGCCCTTACGGTTGCATTTTTGCCCCCCTTTTGGGTCGGGCCGGATTCAAAGAATTGCCTACTCCCCTTCTTTTCTCCGTTACCTGAGTACCCTTGAAGAAGTCCCTGTTGGCTTTTCGCGAAGTCGCTGGTGGTAGGTCTAATGCTCGGTTTCCCTGGTCCTTGTCTCGAGCCTATTCTCAATGTGCGGTAAATGTGGGTGTCGTTTTAACGCTTTTCTCGTTTTACTTAGGCTGACGCTAATCCGTATTTACCGGCAAGGGTGCCTTGTATTCCCCTCCGGTTACCGGTTGGTTTTAAATCATTTTGTTGGCTCTATCTTTTCATCTCCTCTTGCGTTGAGAGCTTCGCGCTCGAAATCAAGGTTTTGGGTGCTCCCCCCCGTACGCTACCATGTTCCTCGGACAGAAGACCTTTTCCTTTCGCCCGGTTCTGCTCCTCTAATCGCGGGGTTGAACCTTATCCCAGGCCCCCGACGCACCTGGTAGTCCCTGCCGCTACTCCGGCCCCAACCATCGTTTTCGGAATGACAAACCGACCCCCAAGACAGCGGTTAGTCCCGTCACCTCCATGGGTGCCATTGCGTAGTACTCAGTGCCAGGGACGATCGCTTCTTTCTGTAAGGAATCCACTCTCCCCAGTTGGGGCGAACCGCCATGGCCTTGCGCAGCTCCTGCTGTCCCTCGGGGTAACATAGATGAGAGACCTGGTACAGGATGCTCTTAGGCGGGTCCCGTCGGACTTTTCCCTTGGGAGCCCAAGTTTCCCTCCATGTCACTTGGACTCTCTCTATTCTACGTATGGTTCGACGTCGAGTAACTTTGGAGGGGGGCTGGCTTGCCCTTTTTTTTGGGGAATTTGTCCCAGTGAACCTGCTTTTTCTCGACTTGGACTCTCTTCATGTGGGCTTATCCACTGCTTTACCGATCTGACTTTCTACTTGAAAATCTACAATGGGTGACCACGTCCCCCAACCTGGTGGTCCATAACTTGGCTAGTAACCTGGCGGAATCGTTTTTAGTGTCAATACCCCAAGTGCCGACCGTTGTGGCCGATCCCGCCATCTGAAGCTCCCCGAGTCGGTGCCTACCACCCTATCCACCCAATACAGCACGGGGCTTTGAGTTGAACTCCATGCGCACCCTGTTCACGGATATGTCTTTAGGTCAAACTAATCATCCCCGTTAATTTTACTTCCTCCCATTCTCTTTCGCGACTTCACACTTACGATTCATTTGGGAGATTCGGAACCTGAGCCCAATGTTTTTAAGCCACCGAGTTTCGCAGAACATACCTTACGGTCTTGTTCCCGTGTTGCGATTTCATGCGCAGTGACTTCCTGCAATCCGTCCAAAAAGCCCCCTCCCCGTTCTGCTCTGCACCCTTTTCGGAGTGTATGTCCGCCCCCCGCGATTAGACCGCTTAATAACTCTTGGTTTCCTCCCATTTCTTTCTCGGAAGTGACCTTCAGGTATAGCTAAGAACTTTCAGAGCCGGCGATTTCCTTCGCCCTAAGTCCACATCCGTTGATTTCTCATGTCAACAAGTATTGGCAGAGGTAAGAGGAAAATGATAAACTCAACACACCTCCCCCCCAACCTTTTCTAACTGTTTTACCGTATACTAGGACACCTTTTCGTGTACTATAGTCCATAGTGATCTTCTTCTTAAAGTAATGTGTTTTTCGCTTGGTTTTCTTGTCCCCCATTCTGCTTTTCTTGTCGAGTTTCATTTGGTATATTTTTTGTGTGATCTCTTCTACCTGTCTCTCTAGTTTGTTCTATTGTTATCAGTGGTTTTTTGATTGCGGCGTGTCCCTTTCTCTGCCAAGCTAATTTCCTTCCCTCCCCTTCTGCTCTCCCAATTAACGTTAAATCCGTGCTTGAACAATAAATTTGTCTTGCCAAAAACCTCCCGGACTTCTGTCCGCCTATAATCCTAATACATTGCAGGGATTCTTTCTCTCCGTTTATCTTTCCCCCCCCACAGTCCCCCTGTTGGATGACGACAACGGGTTTCTTTCTCTCCTCCCTTTTTTTCGGCCCTTCATCCAAAGTTAAGATCACCTTCTTCACCTTCCTCCCTGCACCTTGTACTCCCTTCTGTTGACTCCCACGGGACACAGGCATAATAATTTACTTTTTTTGCCCCTTCACAATTTTGTTATCAACAAGTATTGGAACTTTGATGTTTGAGATAGTTGTACTTCATTCAGTGAGCTAGACTTTCTTCTCACACTGTTATGTGTTTTAAGACCTGCACATGGTCTCTTTACCTTATTAACCTCCTTCCAAGTCAATTCCTTCCAAGCGTTAACCCCCTTCACCTCAAACTGCGACCACACTACATTCTCACGTAGAAGTTTAAATTCTCCCCATAGGTCCATTCTTCCCCTCATTTCATAAAATTATATAACTTTCCACAAAGTGACGCCCATATTTTGGCCTTCCTTTTCTTATCTCGAACTACTGTTCTATTTCCAAAAAGATCTCCTCTCCGATTTTCTTTAACATCTCTCTAATCCCTGCGTACTCACCAAGATAACATTCACTTTCTCATTTCGCTCAGAATCTATCTGTACTACCCATCCTTCTCCCGGAGATACAGTTTCCCACATGAATTATTTTATCTTCAGCACCACCCCGCGCTCCTTCTTTTCTTCTGTTATCTGATTTCTTTTTTGATTATGGTGGTAGCAGAGACATTCCTATTTTCTTTTCTTGATATGCCACCCAAGTGTCCCCCTCCACTAAAATTCTAATGTTTTCCTTTTTAAACCCTTGTTTCTTCTTTCCGCAAATTGGACGTGGTCCAAGTTTGGGAGGTTGATCGTGCACCGCTATTGATCCTTTCCCCCCCTTTAGATTACTTTTTGCCTGATAGGCCGGGCCCCGGATTGGAGTCGAACAGTATTCGGGGATTGATGTCGTTCGCCCCTGACGGTTTCTAGGTGTTTTGTGTCCGTCATTGCGGCCCCTTTTTCGTGGCCGGGGGGGTGTCATTATCACTTCCTTTGTCCCTCATTCACGTTTTTTTTAGGGACTGGGGTTAATCTGATCGTTAGTTTTCCCCCTCAGGTGGGGTTGTGGTGGTTTATCTTTCCGTGTGGTTTGGTTTGTCTTGAGCTCCGCTCGGTGGAATGAGATCCGGGAAGGAGCTTTTCGCTCGTACGCTTTTGTCTGTTAGTTCAGGCGGGTATGGATGGGGGGAGTTCGGAGGTGCGTCCGCAGCCATCTCTTTTTTTCGTTCGTGTCCTGGTCCCGTATCTCTTGCTCGGAGGTAGTTTTACCTCGGGCTGGAGGCGGGGTTCCTCAGGTCTCAAGCTGACTTCCTTTGGTGTTCGCCCCAACCCCCGGTTGCTCCGGGACTACGAGCGACGGCCGGCAGGGGGCGGGTGGTTGGTGGGTGGGGAGGGGGAGAAACTGGGTCTCTCATTCCTGATCCCTCTCCAAACCTAGAACGGAGTACGACCTGGCCGCTGCCGTAATCTGATCTTTGCTCCGTGCAATGAGCAGTTCATTGGTCAAGTGTTTAACGCCCGCGCTCTCTGAACTTTTTCCCCCTCCCGAAGGCACTTTCTCTCTTCCCGATGCGGTTACCATGTAGCTGAGCAGTGATCCCGGCCATTAGCCTGTTTCTCTTCTCTAGACCCATTGACTGGCGTACGGAAAGAAGGGAGTACTTCCCTACCTGTTTTTCTACTCCCTCGGGCTTGTTAAACAGTGACATAGGACCAGTAGTGGCGGGGGGTTTTCCCCGACGGTAGCCAACTTATGTCAGCGAGGGTTTCCCCTTTGTTTTCCTTAGAGGCCTCAAATTGGTTATTGGGCTTTGTGATCGTAATCCACCTCTGCGACGGCGAGGACGTAAATACCCTCCTCCGGCAATGGTTGCTGGTTTCGTTTTCTTTGGCACTCGGGGTTCCCGTGGTGGGGTTGATTTCTGCACCAGCATTGATGTTTTTTTTTAATCTGCTCAA
>Ga0179593_1268082_pt1 | contig 20831 bp, 29 predicted proteins | sample CZODoug2_1_08_16_FD_185931 | JGI IMG/M metagenome (GOLD analysis project Ga0179593, IMG submission 185931) | Vadose zone soil fungal communities from Angelo Coast Range Reserve, California, USA - CZODoug2_1_08_16fungal (PacBio error correction) | ecosystem: Environmental > Terrestrial > Soil >... | reverse complement strand
TTTCGTTCTAGAGACAACTCAACTGATTTATTACTACGACTGGGCGAGTGATAGAAGAACCCCCCCCCTTTTGCAACAAGCCGTTATTCCCCCGCTGGTTTCGCCCCCCCCCAGTCCCATTGAAATTGAGAGATGTCCATCTTTGATTTTTTTACTATCAAGCTCAAAGGTCCCCCCAAAACCCCTTATAAGTGGTTCGAAGATGACGCCCCTCTTTCCCCGCCCTGATATCATTTCCAATTTTTAGCATGGTACTTCTAATTACCCCTCTCCCGGCCCAAACGTATCGCCCCCCCGTTTTCCTGTAAACACGTTCCGATATCCCGGAAAAACAAAAAATTCCCCTCCCTCTTTCATTTCCCTGATCCCCAATTCATGTTCCTTTATTTTTTCTTCGGATCATAGACAAGTTAGCGGTGGGGGCCAACCAAAAACAACCCTTTTTTTGATTTTTTTCCTTTTTTTTTCACTTGGTTCCACGAATTACTGCCCCAATCCTAAAAGACCATGGCCTTTTTTTCATTGTTTTGAAAAATTGCTGTTGCTGCAGCCCCGTCCCCCACAACTTAAACATCCCCGTTTGCCTTTCCCCCCCCCGACCTTCTACACCGTGCCCTGCTCAGAATCCTTCCGCGAATTGGTTTCCCTTTTGAACGGTTTTGCCTCGTCGCTCTTCTCTCCGAGGGAAACCCCGTTTTGGTTGGACCAATTTGTGGGTTTTGTTGTTTTATTTCTTTTTTTTTTGTTTTTGGTTTTCCCCCCCCCCCTTAGGTACTGCTGCCTTTCAAGCGAACATTCTAGTTCGGGTTTTTCTGTGGCAGTTCCTTCTCCTTTTTGAACGCCCCCAGGGTCCACGGAATCTTCGCAGGAGTTTAGGGAAGTTTTATCGTGGACCCATTTCGCGTGTGACAAGGTTTTTTTCCCCTCTTTGCAAACCCAACTATTGCTTTTTTCTTCCAGGTTTTCCCCAATTTCCGTTGCCGTTTTTTTTTGCACAATTATCGTTTTCGCCTTTTTGGGGTTTTCCCCTTTTTGGTTCATGGCATTTTCAGCCTTAAAACGTTCAATGGACTGTCGCAAGTGGCGCGGGGGCCCTTAATTCTAAATCCCCCAAAGTGGATACTGCCCCTTTCCTTCCTCGAGGTCACAAACATTTAACAACCACCGTCACGGCCCAATTCAATGGAACGAATTTGACCATTCCCCCATTCCATCGCTTTGCCTTGACACACACGTATTTTTACGTTTCTCTTCTCTCCCTTCCCACATGAGGAATATGTCCCGGCGATCTTCGTTTTGGTTTACTCTTTTTTCTTTTAAAATCTCAGTTTTAAGTTCCACCTTCTCTCTCCGCAACTCCGTTTTCTCTTTTTGCGCTTCACAAACCACGGCATTCGCCTCAAGCCTGGGACTGAACAGGCTATCTTTCCTTCGTAGGTCTCGTCTGGGGGCACTCGTTTGGCCGGCCAAATGGTCTTGTTGACTTGACCCTACGACCCCAATCCCTCAGACTGGTCTTTCAGAGACCCTGATCCCCGTCTCCCTCAAAAAATTTCGAATTCCCATTCCGATCGAAACGCGGCTCCTTTCAGGGTATTTGTTTCCTTTTCCCCCCCCCCCCCCCCAACAACTCGTTCTTGATAACCTTAACCCTTATGAAACACGACTCCCCTCCCACAACAATCTTTCCCCCCCCCTATGTCCTCCATTGAAACCCTAGTCACTTTTGCCCACTTTTTCGAGTTGGTTCATGTTCCTGTTGCTTCGACCTGGACCGAGTGCATGGGCCACCGACACCCCCTTTTTTTCGGGGCACCTTTCTTTCCCATCTCGTAAAGCTTCAAGTACCCCCACCGGACCGCCCCCCCCCTTATCAAATTCGATCCTCTTATTTCGTGACGTGAAACTCCCAATGGGGTTTTCCATTTCCCAAAAGGTTATTCAGACCACCACTGCCTTTTCATTTTTTTCATGTGGGTTTTTACCTTTCGTCACAAAAAACAAACGTTTTTGATCGGTTTTAATGATAAACGACCCCTTAAACGAAGGTTGCGCGAGGCATATCTAGCCCCAACTCCCCCTCAACTAACCTCTTGGAGCCCTTTTCTTTGCCGATTTTTCGGGGAAATGATCATAATGTACCCAGATTTGGGGGACGGTCCTCAAAAAAAAACCAACCCCCCTCGGATGATTTATAGGAGGTTTCTTGTATGCCCTTCAAAAATACCTGCCTTTGCGGTTTGTTATGGGGGCTTTTGGTGGGGTCCCTCCCATTTTCATTTGTTTTAGGGTTCTGGCTTTGATTTTCCCCATTCGTTTTTATCCAGCAAGGTTCCTCTTTTGCCGATTATCTCCAAAAGTTCTCTTCTCCTTTTGCTTTTGCCCCCACTCAACAGTCTGTGTTTTCAATTTTTTGTGACCCCCCCCGGGGGGGGCATTAAATTGCCCTCATTTTTTCACTCTCCTAAAAGGCGCGTTTGACCTTGGACTTTTTCCCAAAAAAATTTGACCTCTCTGTGAAAGTAAATCATAGCGAGTCGCCAACTTGGGTCGGCGAGGCAGTTCCCTCTTCATGAAATAACCCATCAATCCCCCTGGTTTCACTTTTTTTCTTCCGCCTTATGTTGACCCAACTCGTTTTCAGGGCGATTTCTTTGTGGTCTTCTGGCCCTTCCTTTTTCCTCACAAAACCCCTTTCTCACCCTCCTTCTCCCCGGCTTAACAAAACTCGGGACACTTGTCTCGTCTTTGAATTCCATCCACCCACTGTGACCCAACAGCTCGTTGGGGCTCCTCGTCGTTCAATTGTAGTTTTTTTGGTCCATCTCCCTCCCCACCCCCCGAACGGCAACACCTTCGCCGCGCGGTCGGTTGGCCATCGCAATGCCCTCATTTCAGCGCTGTACACGTCATCCCCTCCGCCGCTACTTTTTCGAAAACGAGGTCTTCCCATTCCCTTTTTCTGCCTCCTGTCTTCCTTTGCTTCGAGGGGGGTTTTTTTTGTTCCCCCGCCGGCCGGCGCCGATAGATTTTAAAGTTAACCAAAAAAAGTTTCCTTTCAAAGAAAGGATCCGTCCCAAACTTCTTCCTCTTTCCCCCCCAAACATAGCTCGTCTGAACCCCCCTCCTCTATCTGTGTTTCTTCATGGGAGGTAATGCGTCCGTTAAAACCAGTCGCTTTTACTTATAAGTTTCTGGAAAACCGTCCCCCCCAGTGGTGTTTACGATGACCCAAACCATTTCTTCCTCCCTTCTCTTGCAAATGAACTTTCACCGCATTTCTCCCCGTCTTCGGAACTAGCAGCCTCTCCTGGACCATCCTTCTTCTTTCCTTTGTTGTTTGAGGTCGGCTTATTTATGAGGTTTACATTTTCTTACCCCTCCCCGTTCTAATTGCGGTAGTGGCCAAGTTCAATTTTCTATTCTAGCTGAAAGGTCTGGCCCACTTAGAGTTCGGTTTGGGGGAAGGTCCTTTTCTTATTACAGGAAAAGCATTTCCCGGAGGGCACGGATTCCCTCCATAATGGGGGTTTTGGTGCCAGATTCCCGAAAAGTTCAGGCGGGATTATTTTTTTCCCTAACCGGGTTCTCCCGTTTCCGTTTATCTTTCTTTCCTGATTTCCCCCCCCACACAACCAAAAAACACCCCCCCCCACACCCCAAGGGGTTCCCAATTTTTTTTTAATTTCTAAAAATTTCTTGTTGTTTTGCCCTCCCCTTCTCCTCCCCCCTCCCCCCCCCCCCCTCCCCTCCTTACTCCTCCTCCCTACCCCTTCACCCCCGCCCCACCCTCCTCCTTTTCGCCCCTTCCCTCCCCCCTTCTTTCTCTGTCCTCCTCGTCCGACCTGACCCCTCCCCCCCCAGTCTCCTCGCTTATCGCCCCCCCCCTCCCCACCTACTCCCGTCCTTCCCGCTTTCCCCCCTTTCGACCCCCCGTCCCTTCCCGCCTCCCACCTCTCCCCCCCCCCCTCCCAACCCCCTCCTCCGCTCCTTTCCCCCCCCCCCCCCCCCCTCACCCGCAAGTCTCCCTCTTTTGCCTCTCATCTCACTCCCCCCCCACTACCTTCCCCCCGACCCACTTTTCGCCCCCCTCCCCCTTCCCCAACCCCGGCTACACCCCATCCCCCCCCTCTTTCCCCCTCCCTCCCCCACCCCCCCCCTCCTCCATACTCCCTTCCTTCCCCCCCACACCCTTATCCCCCCTATTCCCCTCACCAACAAGCCCCTCGATCAACCGCTCCTTCCCCTCTATTCCCTTTCCACTTTCTCCCCCCTTCCTCCGTTCATCACCCCTCTCACCACCATTCCCTCCCACCCTCCCCTTCACTCCACCCTCCCAAACGTACCTATCTCCCTCAGCCCCCCCTTCCTATTTCCTCCCCCCCTTACTCCCATCTTAGCCGCTCCCTCCTCTCCTACCCCGTTCCATCCCGCTTCCTCTCCCTTTTCCCCCTCACCCCCTCTCACCCCACCCACCATGATGTTTCCCCGCCCCCACTCCACTCCCTCCTCCCCCACCCCCCATCCCGTACCCCCCCCCACGTCCCTGCCCCCCCTTATTCAATCTCCCGCCACCGACTCCCTCCCCTTATTTTCCCCCCTCCACACATTTCCTCCCCCTTCTCCCCCCTCGGTCTACCCAAACCCCCCCCTCTACTCCCCCCCTCCCGCACCCCAACCCCTCCTTCTCCCCCCCCCCCCCTTTGCGCCTATCCCCTCCCCATCGTTTCCTCTCCCTATCTCCCCCGTTCCCTATCCACCTCCTGCCCAACCCCCACCCCCCTCGCCCCTTTCTACGCTCTCTCAGCCCTCCCTCCCTTCCCCACATCCCACTCGACCCCCAACTCCCCTCCCCCCCCTTACCCGCTCCTTCCCCCCCACCCCCCTCCTCCTACCCCCCCCCACACGTTTCACTTACCACCTCTCTCCCTCACCTATCCGCCCCCCTCCCCTTTCGCCCTACCCCTCCTTATCCTATCCCCCTCACCCAATTCTTCCCCCCCCTACCACACTCATTTCCCTCACCCGCTCCCGCTCCTACTTTTCCTTTCCCAACCTCCCCACCACCCCCCCCCCCTCCATATCGCCCCCACTTTTTCTATCCCTTGCCTCCCTTCCCGCCCGCACTCCTCACCACCTCCCCTCCCCTCCCCGCACAACCTTTCTCCCACACACCTTCTCCTATCCTCTCACTACCCCTCCCGCCTTTCCCTAACCCCCCTCCCGCCCTCCGCTTCCTCCTTGCCTCAACTCCCCTACTACCCTCACCCCCCATTACCACCCTCTCGTCCCCATCCCTCCCCCCCCCTCCCACCCCCTCACACTCCCCGTTCACCGACCCCCCCTCTCCTCGCTCCCTCCACCCCTCCCACCTCCCCATACCTCCTCACCCCCTCCCTATACCCCCACACCCTCCCTCCCCACCATTAACCTACACTTCCCCCCCTCCCTTCCTCCGTCATCTCCCAGTCCCCTCCCCCAATCCCCCTTCCCCCCCCCTCCTTCCCCGCCCCATTCCCACCTCATCCATCACCTCGATCCCCCCCCCCCCCCCCTCGTTTCTCCCCTCCCACCCCCCCCGTCTGACCTCTTCGCAAACTCCTTCCCCCCACACCCCCGCGCCTTCCGCTCCCACACCACCTCTCCCCGCCACCTCCAATATCTCCAACCCCCCCCTCCCCCTTCCCTCTACCCTCTCTCCCCCTTCCCTTCTCCCCTTCCCCCCCCTTATACACCCTCCTCCACCTTCCCCACATTCCCCTTTCTCACCCCTTCACCCCTTCTCCCCCTCTCTTTCCTCCTCCCGTCACCCACTCCTCACCCACCCCCAACCTCCCCGTTCCCCTACCCCCCCCCCACTTGCCCTTTCCCCGACTTCATCCTCCCTTTCATCTTCTTCTCCCCCCACCTACACCCCTCCCCTTCCACCCCCCCATACCCACCCTCCTTTGTCCCCCCCCTGCTCTCCCACCCACCTTTACCCCCCCCCTCTCCCCTGCACCTTCCCCTCCTGCTCGCTTCTCCCCCCCATCCCCCTCACCCGCCTTGCCTTCTCCTTCCTCCTCTCCAACACCCTTTCTCTCCCCTCCACACTCATGTACCCTCCATTCCCTCTCGACCCTTTTCTTACGTTCCCCCCCCCCGCCCCTCCCCCACCCACCCCCCCCACCCCGACCCGTTCTTCCCCTCCCTTCCACTTCCATCTCTCTCCCCCTATCATCCATCTAACATCCAGTCCCCTCTCCCCGCTCCCCTCTTCCCCCCACCCACCACCTCCCCCTCCGATCCCATCGCATAGTCCCCACTACTACACCCCACACGTCTCCCCATCCATCTTTTCCTCACCTCAGCCTCCTCTCCCCCCCCCCCCCTTCCTCCACCCCCACCCTCCCCACTTATCCCGACAAACCCCCCTTCCCCCGCTACCCCCCCTCTTCTCTACCCCTCTCCCTCACCCCCCCTCCCCCCTCCCTCCTTCTCTCGCTCCCCATTCCTCTCTCCTTCCCTCCCATACCATACCTCCCCTCCCTGTCTTCCCGTTACAATCCTCACACCTGCCTCTCTTCCCCCCCCTGCCCCCATATCCCCCGTTCCCCTGCCCCGCCAACACTCCTTACACCTCCCTCCGCCCCCCCTACCCTTCCACATTAGCCCTCCCTTCCGCCCTCTTCCCATTCTCCCCCGCTCACGGCCCCCCCCCCTTCCCATCTTCTGTCTCCAGCTCCTACCCCTCTCCCCCTCTCTTCTCTTCTCCTCCCCATCCTCCCCCTTCCCCTCCGATCCCCCCCCCACCCTTATTCTGCCACCTCTCTCCCCCTTTTATCCTCCGCTAGATCTCCTTCTACTTCCGTCTACCCTTCACTTTTATCCCTCCTACCCCCCCCCTCGTCCAATTCCTCTCACCTCCCTCACCCCCCTTCCACACTCTTTCCCCCCCACCTCCCCCCTTCTCTTCATCCTACCCCCCCACTATCTTGGCCCTCTCCTTCCCCCACTTTCTCCCCAGCGCCCCTTCACTGCATCTCCCTCGTACCCATTATCCCCCCCCCTCCCCCACTCACACCGTCTCTTTCCACTCCACCCTCTGTCTTTTTTTCACTCAACCCCCCCATACTTTTCACACCTCCCCCGTCCTCACCCCCCCCCCCCCCTAACTACCCCGCCCATCCTTCCCCCCCTTTTCTACCATCCCCTAAACACCCTCCCCCGTTCCCATTCTCGCTTACCTCCCCACTTCTTTCGATCCCTCCCCTCTTTTCCTCGTCATCTTCTCCACCCTCTTCCTCTAACCCTTCCCACCCCCCAACCCGTCCCTCCCCCCTCCCTTTCTATTTACTACCTCCCGCCCCACCCTCTCACTTATCGTTCTGAACTCCTTTCTACCCCCCCCCCGCAGTTACTTCGCCTCCCGCCCCCCCCTATTTTCCTATACCCCTCCCCACCCCCCCTTCTCTCCCCACCCCTCCCCCCTCCCCTTTCCCTTTACCCAACCCAACTTTCCCTCTCGCTCCTCCTCTCTCCTTGTCACCCCCCCTTCCGCCCCCCCACCTCCCGCTCCCCCTCCCCTTCCCCGGCTCCAACCCCCTTAATACCCTTCACAAGCCCCCCTTCCTCATCCTTCTGCCCCTCCCCACCTTCCACACCGATCTTCTCCCCAGCCCTTCTAACCCGCCCCTCCTCCATTACTCCCCCACCTTGTCACCTACTCACTCCCCCTCTTCCCCCTCGACACCCTCCTCCTCCCATCCTCTTCCCCACTCCCCCCAAACTCCACCACCCCCCCCCCTACCCCTTCCCTACCCCCCCCCACCTCTTTATCCACCCCTCCTCCCCCTCCCCCCACTTCCTCACCCTCCCCTCCCCCCCCCCCCCGACCTCCCCCCCTCCCCTTACTCCTTCCTTCCGCTTCTCCCCCTCACCTCTCCTCGCCCCGCCCCCCCCATCATCCCCCCCCTACCCCCTCCCCCACCAATCCGGTCAGGGGAAATGATCATCGCCAGATAACCCTCTCCCCCCCAGGGAATTTCCCGCGCAACACATGATGCTCTTGGTTGCAACTCTCTTTCCAAATCGCGGGCGTTGGTTTTTTTTCCACGGAGGCGTAAACAATGGATGCCCGCTTTGAAATGTTTACGCTGTGGTTTTGGTTCGTTTTGGGTTCGCTGTTACCCTGAGTGTTTGGGTTTTTTTTTTTTTTTTTTTTTTTTTTCTTCCTTTTTTTTTTTTTTTTTTCTTTTTTTTTTTTTTACAAACGAAGCCGTTCCTGGGCAAGCGCAGCCATGTCTTTTTTACCAGGGGATCCCCTTGCCGCGATCTTTACCTACTTGTAAGCCGGTAACTTCGGTTTCAGTTCGTGTTGGGGCGATATTAGGGGAAGCAACCGACCCTATTCATATCTTTGCCCATCAAGGCGGATCTTTGGCCCCTTTGTCTTGCCATGGTGTTATGTTTCGATTTCTTTTCAGGGGCGCCCCATTCTCTTGGGCCAACATGGAACCCCTACGCGTTCCTTCCCCCATTCTTGGATTCAGTCCCCCCAAACAACACCTGGTTTGGCTAACCTGTTCCAAACTGAGCTTTTCTTCTCGGGTCCCCCGCTGTCCCAGCTCGAAGGATTGACGCCCTCTTTTTTGAGTTAAAGTTTCCAAGCTCGCCTGCTTTCCTCGAGATCTGATCCCATCTGGTGATATCAAACGGACGGGTCCACACAAAGCGTCCTGGAAATTCTCACGACCTCAAAAAGGACTGCACCCAACTGCCTCCGCAAGGTAGAAATCAAGGTTGAGTTCTTTTTCCCCTGAATAAGGTGGACAATTAGTATTTTCATCCTCATTGCTGGGTTTATTCTTGGTCTTAGCCGCTGGTTGCCTGTGACAGTCTCTTACTGACGACGGACGTTTTCCAACACTTTTTTCGACTGCTTTTATGATGTTAATTGTAGATTTCGTGCATGCTTAATTGGATAACTGGGCCCACCATCTTTTTTTGGGCGCTGGCAACCTTATCCCCTCCCCTGTTGAACCATTGTGCCGGCCGGCCAACTGGTCATAAGATCGAAAACTTGGATAAGCTTGTTCCTTCCTTGATTCAGAGTTCTTTCAGTTAGGCCCCCTTTTTTTTTACCCTCAAGTCAACATGATAGATCCAAGCAGATCTGATCTTTATGGAAACCGGCAGAGCTCCGTGTCCGATGGGTCTTTTGGCCGGGAGTTCTCCCCTTTTGCTGCGGGGACCATTGTCGCTTTTGTCGCCGTATTGGTGTTGAGTTCCCGAGTGGATGTGGGAAGGGTGGGGTTTGCCCCACCCCCTGGGCTTTAACAGTGATCCCGCGTTCCGCTGTCTTCTGAAACAAGTTTTCTTTAGTTTCTATATGGTTTCTCTTTTGGGTGTTAACTTTGCATTGAATTCCACGGACTGGTTTTTTTGTGCCAGGAGCCGTCCGGTCATTGTATATGAGGCCGCCATAGGCTAGCGAAACATTCCTTTTTTTTTCCCCTTTCCCCCCCCTGGTTTTTTTTTTTTTTTGGTGTGCCAAAACATTTGTTTTCGTGGAAAGGTTTTTGTTTGCGGATGAGAAACCCCCTGGCCTTTGGGTTCGGTTCTGACAACCCAGTTTTGGACCCCCCCAATCGGACTGTGTTTCCCAACCTTCCCCAGAGTCCCCCAAACCTCTTTTTTTCTGTCACCCCTTTTATTCCTGATCATTCCTTTGTCAACCAGCCTTGTAAACACCGCGAAATCAGGTCTTGTCACAGGCCGATCTTATTGGGTGCTTGGCTGACCTGTGTGGCCCTCCCGGCCGGAGAGTGTCTTTAGGGGGTCTTTTCTGCTTTTTGTTTTTCCTAACCGAAATTAATCGATCAAACGCTTGGTTGATTTAGACATTCTGGCTACGCGCCCGCACACTTTATGGGACAGGAATGAGCTAACTGATCGACCAAGAATTTTATTCCAAAAGTGACCTTGGGAATACTCCATTCTCATTAACCCTTGCTTCAAAAAGGACAACGCGTCTTTGGAAAAACCCTTTTTGAAGAGTGGGCATGTACCTAGCAATTCTAATTTTTTTTGGTCTATGCCTGTGTCCCTCAATAAAGTGCGGAGCAACCGGTCAATCTTGAACAAGTTGCTTAACCCCCCTAACTCTGTCGTGGGGTTTCAAAGACCTTAATTCGAACATGGACCTAAGTGAACATTCGTCCCAAATCGGACCCCCCGGGAGAGATCGGCCTTGTTTCATCATGGAAAGCACTTTTCTCCCTCATTTCTGCCCTCCGTCAGGAACGCTTACTCGTGGAGGGTTCATTTGAACTTCTACAAAACACCCCATGGCCCTGGGAATCCGGCATAATTCTCAGTTCCCTTCCTTTACCCCAACCATCCAACCCCTTTTCATGTTTGAGTGGTATCGACTACCGGACTTTAATCTCCAGCCCGGCCAGATTTTTAAGGGGCCCTTCTGCCACGTTGGAAAGATTAGGTGTCAAGTGTTTTCCTTATTTCTTCTGTAACTTGGGGGCCATTTGAAAACCCAAAGTTTTTCAGGTTTTTGCACAACTTGGGTCCCCCCCGTTTTTGTTCCCCATCCCCGTTCGGCGTTTCCCTTCGCCGTCATTCTTTCCCAGATCCATCCTTTGGGTGTTGGTCCCGGACCTGCGCTTCGGTGGACACGGATTACGCTTTCATTGTGTTCTAAGTATGGGATGGCTTAAAAAGACTTCAGCGCACACTACGTGTTTGCTCATGCCCCGGTCCGGAAACGTTTTTCCAGGTTGTTTTCCCGGGCCCCGGGTCCACATCATGCCCAGTGTCTTCTAAAGTCCCCCCCTTGGATTTGTTAATAGGTTAGACACCCGGACCCACACCTCTTCTTCTTTCCTCCTTCTTACCGTGTTTTTCAGAGCTCTTTTTGTCTTTGTTCTAGATTTCAAAAAAGCGCACTTTTCCATGCAACCTACGGTTTTTTTGTTTCTAGTATTAACCCTTTTTTCCCCCCATTTGTGAGCTTTGGCTTGCCTATTTGAACACCCCCACCAAACCAACAAACCACCCCCCCACTTGAGGGTCATTTGTGGCCCAGCTTTAAGGCCAGCACCCTCCAACCTCCCCGCAAAAAAACCCATTTCCCCCCCGGCTCGAGCCCGGCTTTTTACGATATTTACAAGATGGAAGATCCCGGGGCCTCGGTTCGACCCAACCGGCCGAAACCCTCTGCCTCACCCATTTTTTTACGGGTCCCCTGGTCCCCACCCTTTCTGCGCCAGACTGTTGGACCACCTAACCCTTCTTACAGGTATTTCTATTATATTATTCCGCCTCCCGTAGAACACTGTTCCGCAAAAACTCTTTTCTGACGGGTGACCATACCGGTTCGGTCGAACGGAGAGGTAAAAAAGCGCTACACAGGGAGGGACGGGCTCCAAGGTTTAAATAAAACCCTGTTTGACTTTGAGCGTACCCCACCATAACTTTTCCCCCAACTTTCAAGTAGGATTTAACACCCTCCAAGGAACCTGGATGACGCCCCACTTAATTCTCATGTTTGTTATGATTCCAACCGGCATAGGGATATATAGAATCTTCGGCCGGGTTTAAGGTGTCGGGTTTTTCCTCCCAAAGGTTTCTTCAAGTGACAATGCAACTTTGGCAAACGCGAAAGCCCCCAATACTTTCTCTGGGTGGTTAAGTGTCATCGTCCAAGTCTCGGAGGGTTGGGGGGACTCCCCCACAGTGAGTGAAGGCACTCTTCGAAGTGAAACTCTAGGCCCTATCCTTTGGAAAAGGTTCGAGTGCAAAGTTTGTTGCGGGCAAACACGTTTCTGGTTTTTCAAGGTGTTTTACTAAGGCACCGTCGGCCGGGTCATTGCCCTTATTTTGCAACCATTAGTGTTTTGGGGGTCTGTTCGGGAGTATCTTCAGCCTGAGTATTGGCCATTACTAGCCCAAAGTTTGTTCGGTCATTTCTGCAGTGGCTTGGAGCACATATTGCTAAGCCCCCCCGGGATACCTTTGAAATTTCTTCATATTATTTCCCACCAAGCCGCTCAATCTTAACGAGTCTGCTGCCCTTCATGCAACTTGAATCATTGGGCCCCAACCGCCTTTTTTGACGCTGCCCTTAAATGGATCGGAATTTTTCGACTTTTATCGTAGTACTGTTTTCCCGATGCATAGAGGAACATGAGGGCTGCGTATCTTGTCTTTCCTTCTTTTCACGTCGATTTTCCCCGCGTTGCAGTAGTTTATTCCGTTTCCAGCGCAAACCTCCGTTCTCTTCCCCAAGGTTGTCCCTGGGGTGGTGTTTTTTGGGGGTTTGGGTTCTGGTTTGGGCGAACAATTGGGCTGCTGGGGTCTTTTTTAGTACAGATTAGTGGCGGACTACTTGGCCCCTCGACTGTTGCGGTTCCTTTTCCTAAAATTGGCCATCGCGTGAAGTTCTTAATTTCTTTCCCCTGACTTCTTCCCCCCCGGTCTAACCCCAGTGCCCCACTTTCATAATTCAAATTCGTTCTAAATGCGTTTCACAGGCTGGTTATGTTGGCCCCCCACATCAACCTCTGGGCATAAAGACCCACTTATTTTTTTTGCAAAAGGCCCCAAAGAGGCCGAACACATCGGCAAACTTCCCCCCCTACGAACCCCCCTCCCTTGACCTTACTAGCGGTCAGACCAAGGACCCTCTGTGTTAGAATTTCCTTTCTGGGAAACCTCTTCCTGGTCAGACGTTTTTAGTCTGTCCCAATCCAGCTTTTGTAACCAGCGGTACGGTTTCAAAACAGTTATCACCTTTCGATTCCGCACTCGTGAAGCCCAAAGGTCCCTTTCCCCCGCCCCAATCCTTATCCCTGTTGCCCACAGCGTGGGAATGGCCCCATTTGGGCTGGTTTTTTTTCTTTTTTTCTCAACCTTTCCCCATTTTGGTCCCCCCCCCCCCACCAAAACAAAAAAAAAAAAAAAAAACACCCCCCGGTAGGTTCCCCCTTATTAAAGAACGGTCAATCAAAATTCCTTTTCGACTTATTATCTCTCTTGGTTCTCTGCTCTCAAACAAAAAAAAAAAAAGCCTAAAATAAATCCCGAGACCTGTTTTGGGGGACTTTTTTGTCACTTGCCTGAGTTTTAACATTTCTATAAATTACCAAAGTTCGGACTAGTCTTACAACAAAAACAAGGTCTTCTTATTTCTAAGACTTTGAGAATTTGGGTCCCTGCAACCCATAAGTCGTTATGGTTGGAGCGTATTTCTTCCGGGGGTTTTGTTGACTGGTACATGTTTAGAGTGATTTCCCGGACTTGTTGGCCCCCTTCTTGATCAAAACTTCCCCTGTGCTTATGATTTCTCGCAAACAACACCAGGCCCTAGGGGCGTTGTCTTTCACGATGCTAGGGCATTCAAAGGGCCCGATCTTTCCCCTATGTCCTCCGACACCCCCCTTTCCAATGATTTGTCTCAAAAAAGTTTCCTGTCCCCCTGGTTTTGCGGGACACCTTATTTTTTCCCCTTTCTCCTTAGGCTCCATTTTTCTTCTGGTGTAAGGCATTCTTCCCTCAGCCATTTTTACGCAACCCTTAAGTCCTAATCCTCCGCTCTCTGCCAAACAAATCTTGGTTACGTCTATGTGGGTCGGTCTGAAGAGACACATCCCCCTTCCCAATCCTCACAATAGTCTAGCAAACGAATCCTTTAAGGGACGATGGCTTTGACTTGCTACGAACAAAAATAGTGTTGGTTTAAAGCGCGGGCGTCGTAAGTCTCCCCCAACCTGGTTTAACATCTACTTGTTGGCCCCTTCTCCGAATTGCTCTTTTTGGAGATTTCTTTCAACCACTGCCACGGGACCCAAGCGTCGGGGCATCCTAACGCGAAAACCTTTTCATTGCACAACCCTGCTCGCTTCCTTTACGCCGTTCTGTAACTAAAAAAGGGCCAAGTCCTTAAGGTTGCGAACAAAAACAAAACGTAGGCGCATCCTTTTTGCTCCCCTGCTGACCCCCTCCCTTGTTTCGGGGGTTCTTTCGGTTGACCACCGTTTTCCTGCGTCCGAAAGAAATAATAACCTTGTTCCCCCCTCACCTGATAAGCATCCCTTGATTGATTTTCAAATGCCCCTAGGATTGCAAACAATAGAATGATATTCTTTTTTTCGGTATATTAACTTTCCGGGTCTCAATTTCCGTGTTTTTTTCGCCTGGGATCAAAACTCTGCTATGGAGTCGTTCCCCCGGTCTTTTAATACCTGTCTTTTCCAACATTGTAAAAAATCCTTCTCCGTCAGTGACTTTTTTTCTTTACATACCTTCCTGGGCAAAATTTTCCTTATGATGGTGCTTGGAGTTTGACCCCCTATTTTCTCTATCATTAGTTTGTTGTTTTGTTGAGATAGGGGTTTCCGTTTTTTTCGTTCTGCTCTTTAATGGGTTCCCTCCCGCGGTTTGACACGTGGTCACTACTTCAATTTTTACCTGCTTGGATTTTTGGACGGGTTCTGGAAATTATGTCTCTCCGGCCACTCTGATTTCAGGGCGCGCTTCGAAGTTTTCCTTACAATGGCACGAGGTCCCATGTTCTCTGACCGGTCTTATTGTTCTTTAGTAATTTGATCGCCTTTTCCGACCCTGTAGTGTCCCACGTCTTTTCATCCTCAGGTTCTTCCTGCTTGAATACCTCTTTTTCTTTTCCTGTCAGAATCGTGGGAAACCCCCTCGACCCCAATTGTTGAATCAGTCCTGGTCACAACCTGGGCTTGGCGGTTCGCAACATCCTTGTCGTTTTGTATTTTATTCGTTAAAACGGGTACGGACACTGTTGAGTGGACTTTTCCATGTTAAGGGGAAAGATGACAGGCACTGGTTCTTCTTTTGCGCTGTTCGCCATCTATCGTCAAACACGCCGATTCTTACGTGTCACTAAGGACCCCACGAGTTCCCCCTTTGGTGGGAGTTCCCGCGCTACCGCCCTTCCAGATTAAAGCCGGCCCTTCTTAGGGAGGCAAGGTTGTTTTTTCTATATTCTCGGGATGAGTCAACTAAACCGGACAGATTTGGAAGATAGGGAGCGGCCGGTTTGGTTGGTGTCTTTTGCGTAGAGTATCCCAATTGATTCCGCGTGAAACCAATTTAGCGGAGAAATGAGCTATTTTTTCTAAATTCTTTGATGCGGCACAACCAGTGTTGCTCCAGTATTACCCCACTGAAACCTTCAGGTTAGCAATTTGTGAATCTCTAAATTTTCTTGGTCAGAAAAGGGCATCCCGTTACAAGGAAAAGATTAGAAGCTTTGGGTCTTTGCTCAGCATCTCCGTGAATCCGGGCCTTGTCCAAATTCACTGCCGATTATCCTCGAAAAAAATGGTTTCTTCCCCCCGCCACACCGTGTCAGTCCGCTTCCCCTCTTCCCCGTACCCCTCCGGTCTTTTTTTCATTCCGGCCAGCAACCACATTCCGCTAATAACCCTCTGGGTTTGAACCCACCTGTTTAACTGTGATGCAGCTTCCGGCGGCCGTGAAAGTTGTCCCCACCCCATTTCTCATATATTTGTGTCGGAGTTTCAGGATGCTCGGCTAGTACTCTGCAGGGTTTTGACTTCCTATATGCAGGGGGCATCCTTTTTTGTTCAGTACCCCCCCAATTGACCAATCCTTAGCATAAGTTTGCTCACTTTTGTGAACGTGGGCCCGTTTTCCCCGCTGAGAGTAGTCGAAAAAAGTTATGGTTGGTGTTCTTTCCCGGCTTGACTGTCGGATGGCCCCGGGTGAAAATGTTTTTTTGTCCCCAATTCAGGACAAGTGGTGTTTACATGATTTCGAGCAACCCCTCCTCTTGTCCTGGCTTGGCAAAATCTCGAGATTTTCCTTTTTCTGGTTGCATATAACTTTCTTAGGGACCTCTTTCCGTCGAATTTTCGTTTGGTTACTGTCCGTCAGTGGATAGCCATTGGATTTGGTTTTTCGACCAGCCCCCTTTTCTTTTCCGACTTTCCTAGATTGCATTCGGGACCCTTTTTCTTTCTTGTGTGATTAAGCGTTGTTGACAGGAACCATTCCGAAGGTTTCCATTTCAGTACTGCCGGTTCTCCGAGTGCCACCCCCTTTTATGAGCGAACATAGGCTATTCCTTACAAACCAACCCAAAAAAACCAAAAATCCGAGCACCAGTTGCCCTTCTAGCCAAACCCAGTTCCTTGTCGGCGCTTAGTCTGCTTTTTTGTCCGCCGTTCGGGATAAACTATTCTGGGCGTGCTTCCCTCTTTTTACGGACACAATTCCCACTCCGTCCCAACCCACCATTCGGTGTCCTTTTCATTATTCAATTATTTTCCGTTGCAAACTTCTTCGATGTTTTCCCTTCTAACAAGTTTTTTCTATAGCGTCGATTTTCCTCGGTCAAACCGGCTCTTTTAGGGGTGCATGGCTCCATTCGTGCCATATTTGCCCTCCCTAGTGCTTCGTAGGTGATATGGTCTTCGTCGGGGGACCTCATCGAAACGGAACTCAAAATCTTCCAACGTTTCACCCGTTGTGTGATTAGCCCTTGGGCTACGGCCATGGGTACAATTTCCTGTTTCTGTCACGTTCCGCCTTCTGGCGGAAAGGATTAAGCCCCGCTTTTGAAACAGTTGTTCCCCCCGTGAGGGGCGAAAACCTCTCGGAATTATGCTAAGGCCTACCTCCCCTGCCTGTTTCTTTGCCACGGAGGACCAAACACTAAAACACTCCTTTGCTGTGCAAACACAACTTTTAGCGGAAAACCGCTCCTTTTTCTTTCATATAAAGAGCATTTTGTCTTATGCGCAAGGCATTAGAGTGTCGTTAGGCGATTAACAATCCAAAACCCCCACTCCACCCTATTCTTCGTTGTGCCTGTTTTGACAGAGTACGGTCATTCATCCATTTGAACGATAACACCCTTCTGTCCCCCGCGTAAACCTCGAAGTTATTCACGTCTTTCCTTCTTATATGACCGCCATCCGTTTTGCATTGATCCTTTTTGACCCTAGGTTTAGGCATTCTTTTTTTTGGGAAACCTCTCCGTGTGAGGGTCAAATTCCGGTTCGTTTAAAGCACCCACCAGTTTGCCATTGTGATCCTTCCATATTCTTGCCCGTTTGTCCGCCCTCCTTTCCCCACTTTGACACAAGAAAAAAAAACAAAAAACCCTTTCGTGTTTGCCTCTTTTCCTTTGGCACACTCTCTCATATATACGAAGACCTGCCAGTGATGAAAGTCTCCCGTCTCAAATTGGGGGCATTCTTGATCGCAAGTTGGGAAATAAATGGAGCCAAGGGTTTCCTGCATTCTTCCGCGAGATTTCCACTATTTAGCATTTTACGTTTCTATTGCATCAATTTTAACTATAGGCGGTGCGCCTCCTTGCTATCTGTCCAAATTTAATGGTTTTGGCTCTTTGACGTTTTTCGTGGCGGGGATCTCAAACTGAGGCGGCCATTTCCTTTTTTTGTCTTTCCCTTGCCGAGGACCTGGCCAGGGGTTTTTCCTTGTCCTGAGGACTAGGCAACGTTTCGTTTTGTATTTTTAAAACAAGCAACCGTCGGGGTAAATCGGCCCCCTTCCACCCCCAATATCTCTTCTCTATCCCGTTTGTGGTGTTCTTTCTTTTTGTTTTTGGTGCTGACTCTTTCCAAAAGCGCACACTGTTTTTAAAATACAACAAATCTATGAATTTTGAGAGTCATCAAAACCAACCCCCCCCTGGTCCTTTTGCTTTACGCGCGGCTTTTAGCCCAAAGATGGCGATTCTTGACAATCTTTTCCTGCAGCCCCATATTCTCCCCTCAAAGGCCCCCCCCCCCCAACATTCTTAAAAAGTTCATGAAGTTCATTTCCCTCCCCCTGCCGTCGTCAAGGAAACTCTGCTGCAGAGGTCTCCCCCAAGGCACTCGGCGAATGGAAACACCCACCGCTGGTTCTTTAACATTATCTTAACACCATGACGGCGCTTACCCCCAAAGTTAGCGAAACCCGGGGACCAACCACCTTGGACAGACTCCCATACCCGGAGCTAAATTTTTCCTGCGATCATGATGCTAATATTACGCCGAAACCCCTGGCCCAACCCAAGGGGAGGGGGCAGGCGCAAAGGGGAAACGGGTTTTTCCAAAGCGGGCCAAAAGTAATTCTGAATTTCCCCCGGTCAACCTTGGTGGTTGTGCGGGAGCACAAGGGTCCACCCTTATTCACCATTTCACGAGTTTTTCAAACCACCTCACTCAGGCCTGCGCACCAGAAAAACGCGATGAAATCCGCGTTCTTGTCAGCTGCAAGTCCTTTTTGACGTTTTACCGGAGGGGTTTAAAGCTGAGGCTTGCCGTAACCCTTTTTTTCGGCCATTAAAAGGCTTTTCCTAACTGTCTCGCAAAACCAGCGGAAAGACTCATATCGTTTCATGGGTTTATCTTGCAGTGGGACCTTCCTTCCATGTTTGGGACAAGCAAGATCTCCAACCAAAACAAAATTTGTTTTCCCACAGTGTTTTGGTTGGTTGGATCTTTGAATGGTTTGGTCCGAAGAGTTTGCTTCTTCTACGCTCTCGAATTTGCGTTGCAACAACAAACCTAGGTTTTCCACCAATCGTTGCGTTTCTGGTTAAAGGTTTTGGCCTTCTGGTGCCCCTTTGGTTCTTGTCGGGACCCGTATATTCCCAATTTCGTTTAGCCGGCCAGGGTCGTACAGTCGGGCTATGTGGTCCTCCCCGATGCACGTTGTCTTTTCCTGTATTGTCGTCGTGTATCGTTTTGGAGTCCAAGCTCCCAACCCCCCCCCAACGACCGTTTGTTTGATATTTGCTTCTTTCGCGATTGTGCAAAACCAGTCAGAAATCCCAACCCTAAGAGCTTCCTTGCACCCTTTCCCCTTTGCCACGGACTTTCGCAACAATGGACAAACACTCGGTTTTGGAAGAGGATTCTCTTTTTTATACGTGGTATCTTCCTTTTGGGTTCAAGGATTAATTTCTGAAGAATTGAAACCAATTCTTCGGCTTTTGTTATGGGTTTTCAGTTGTTTAAAGGATCGACCCTCCTTATCTTCAAAGCGGCCCCCCATCAACGCCTAATGTCGCCCTTCTCAGGGGGGGTTATGGGCTGGTGACCAAGTTAGTTGGGATCATTCCCTTTTCTCTCCCCTTGGGTTTTTGGTGGCAAAATTTCCCCTTTGGGTTCCGTCCTGCCGGATGGCCCAGTTGCAAAGCTCTCTTAAGTGATCGTTTTCCTGGAGGCCCTTTTTCACCCAGTTTTCTAAACCCTTGACCCCTCATTCAAATTAACTCTTGGCCCTTTTCGGTCTTTAAAGGATGTGTTCTCCAAATCCATAGATCCGTGTAATACCCTCCACTACAAAAACTCCAACTTGGGACCGGTAACACACCAATCCCTCACTACCCGATGCCTCCCCAATCCTTCCCCCTATCGATTCCCAGGTACCCCTTTCCTCGCTTGATTTAAGAATTTGGCCAGTTTCACCTCCCCTGGTCTAACGTCCCTTTCAGCGTTTTTTTCAGTCCGACAGTAAAACTTTCCAAGTACTTTCCCCATCTTTTCTGTCCGCAAATGGAAACTTTTCCTTCTGCACACCAGCACAATACTGTGCGAACACTCTTTTACCACCTCTCAAAACCACGTTTATGGGGCCATTCTAAAGACATTTCCCCCCCTGATGGCGGATGTGTTCTGAATAAACGCCCGAAAAAAACCATCCTTCCGCTTTACTCATTTGGAAAACACTTTTTTTCTTTCTGCCGGGATAAAAGCTTTTTTCCTATGTTCCGCTTTTTTTACGGGACCCATTTTCAAAAACCCCCCTTCTTCTTATTACACGCCCTCAATGTTTTTTCTCGCACCACCAGGTGTTCTTCTTTTTTCCGTCTCCCTTTTGTGTGGCACCGTTTTCTTTTTCCCTTGGTTATGGCTGTATCTTCCCTCCGAGGTGGTTTTCAACTTTTCCTCAGTATTTTGATAGATATACGGATTAAATCGGCAGAATAGTTTATTGGTTCCATTCAAAAGCGCTTCGTGGTTACATTTAATTTTGAATTTTACGCGGGCCCCGCTTCAAGGGACCCAAAAAAAAAAACCCGTGGTCTTACCTTGTATTTGATGGGACCCCTTCTGTATCTAGACTGGTTCTGCCCACATGATTCTTTTTTCCCCTGTTCAGGTGACTCTACGTGGCCCTCAAAGTTTACCCAACCCGGAACCTGGAAGTTTTTCCCGATCTCCAACTTTTTTTTTCTTCTTTGTTTGATAGCCCTCCCCTTAGAGAGAAACAAAAAGCTGGTTACAGTCTGATTGGCGTCTGAACAAACAGATTTAAGTCTTTGGACGATTGGAAGTCTAAACCCAGTGGTAAACACTCTCTCATTTCCGTCCGTGTCGTTAGATATCCCTTTCTAAACAAAGCCAGGCCCCCGTCAAACAGGGTCTTGATCCCTTCCAAAGTTGCCAATCTTTACATCTCCGTACAGGTTCTTTTCGCATTCTCCAACAGCCCAAGCCCTCTCGAGGGTTTTTTTCCCCGTCCCATCGGCTTTCCATCTCTTGGTGAAACTCATGTTCGCCCCCGTTGTTGTCTAGGGTTTAGTTGTCCGCATTTTCCTTTTCATTCGCATCAGCCGACTCTGACTGGAAACTTTTTGTCACCCGCCAATAAGCAACATGGTCCACGATACAGAGTCAATCTTTCCCCCCTCCTTTTCCTGAAAAAAAAAAAACTCTTCGCTCTACTTTAGGAACTCTCAGTCTTCTCCTTTCCGTAGTCCGACGCAGGTCCAACCCCTACTGATCCCCTTGATAATGAATGAGGAAAACCCCCTTCCT
>Ga0179593_1266871_pt1 | contig 20831 bp, 8 predicted proteins | sample CZODoug2_1_08_16_FD_185931 | JGI IMG/M metagenome (GOLD analysis project Ga0179593, IMG submission 185931) | Vadose zone soil fungal communities from Angelo Coast Range Reserve, California, USA - CZODoug2_1_08_16fungal (PacBio error correction) | ecosystem: Environmental > Terrestrial > Soil >... | reverse complement strand
AAGCTCGCCCCCTGGCGGCTTTGTCTATTTCATCGTTCCGAGGCGTTCCCTCTGATGCGTTTGGGAATGGCCTGATTTTTTTATAAGAGGTAATACAGATGGATCCTGAAATTTTAGATGCTTGCCTGTTCGTGAAGAGAGGCTAGGCTGCCTTCCCCCTTCCCGGGCCTCCCAGTTTGTCGCCAGTCAAAAAGGACCCCTTTCTTGGCCAAGATTCTTCTACGAACTGCGTTGCGCGGAACTTCCGATGTTCTTCAGACGACGTCTCGTATCGCCACCTCTCCTTTCTACTCATCTTTTCCTCGATCCGAAGCTACATGCGGCGCCCATCTGCGTGCCGCCTTATAAAAGTGTTTTACTTAACGCAATTTCCCTTAACTCCCCCTGTGGACGGGCTGTGCATACCCTGTGGACTCAAGCACCTTTTCTCGGGTCTACCAGTTTTTGCTTATGAATGTGCCTCCGAAAAACCCTGATGACCACGCCCGACACCCTTGAGGGACCTGGGGCCTTCCAATGCTTCTTTTTAGCGGCCATCCGGAGGTGACTGCAGTTTCCCCCGTCTTAGGAGCGGGTACCGTTGTTTTTTTTTTTCGCCCTTGCCCAGGGGGCTTTCGTTGCAATCGGGTTTTACAGTTCGGCCCGGTGATCGGTGGTCATAATCATTGCTTTTACCTTCTTCCTCTTAATCCCCGGAAGGTACCGGCCCAGTGGTCCTCCCCGCGTTTCTCGAATAAGCTGACTTTTTCGCGGTCCCCTGTTAAGATGTCCCCCCCCTTACATTCCGTCGAGTCTTGCTTGAAGTCTCCTTGGTCCTACGACGAGCGCTTCGAGTGCCTCAGTCGCCGCCCTGCGCGACGCTCCACGGATATACGGAATGGCTTCTAGTCCGCCTTTCTAAAAACCTTTTCTTACGGCTACACATGGTAAACCTGTCCTTCTTTCCCTGGACATCCTCCCCGAGTCTCAATTTTGCTCTTGTTACTTAGATCCCTCCCCAATCCGGGACCGCTGCGGCTCCCAGTCTTAGGTTCTCTCCCCTGGAGGGAGACGCAAGGTAGCTCCCTTTCCGGTACGGCTCCATCACTGGAAGTCGGGTGATCAGGAGGTCCAAAGAGGGATAAGTTCGTCTGGCACTCCGCGGCCTTCCCTTTCCCTTTCTCTGGATATGGCCGGCATCGGACCTTTCCCCTACGTTTTCCGTCACCTGCTTAAGCACCCAGTGGAAGAGAGGTTCAGATCAGATCCCCCCAGCGTCCCTAACCTCCCAGATCAGGGCCTGTCTGGCTCGGCGAGCTCTGGCTCGTCGGCAGCGTGCTCTTGGTTTGTATGGGCGCGTTTGCAGGGGAGGCCCTTTGGAGGGTACCGGGTCGTCGCTCAATACTTTGCAAGGCGGAGGTCCCCTCTCGTTTCTCCTTGCAGGTGCTATATGTTTTTGGTACCCCACACCCGTTTCTTTTTTGAGTCGGTCCTGAATCAGAAGGCACGGGCCTTTTGCCTGTTCTCTGACTGGTAGGCCCGTCCCTGCCCTTTTTGATCAGAGATCTCGGGCGCGGAGCGTGACGCCCTTGTCCTGTGATACTGGGGTGATCTCCCAGTACTGCTCCCCGGCGACTTGGCATTCGGTGGGACTGTTCGCTTAGGCGTTCACTAGTCTTCTCCGATTTGTTCCGTCACCGGTTTTTTTAACCGGTTCAGCTGCGACCCTGTTCTGGCCTCCAGGTTTATCTTCCTTCGGATCGTCGTGACTCGAACCCCCGTCGTGCACACCGAGCTGGTTTAATCCTCTGGCGGTTTGGCGTTCCCGTTCGAGTTCCCGCGCTGCTTGATGGCCCTAATTCTATGTTACGTGTCCTTTGATAACGCGCGAGAGTCTTTCTCTCCTCCTTTGTTGCACTCTCTTCCTAGGACCAGTGTACCGTCTCTTTTTGGAAGCCGTCTCTTCTGAAACCGATAGTGAAAATGCCCCCAGTCACGAACCAAGAGGAGGGTCTTCGTGGATGCACGACTGTAGTCGTGCAAGCCGGGCTTTCCTCAGCTATACCTCGAAAGAAGAGGAACCCGACGCGGGTCCCGCTACGTCGGCTTCTCTACATCGTTGCCTTGAGTGGGTTTTACCCCAAGCACGTCTTTCTTATCCGGCTCACCGCCGCATCAAGCAAGTCTCCTTTTATCGTCAAGGCCTCACCAAGTTGCCACATAACGCTTTATCCCTGCTAATCGCCGAGCTCCTGAGTCCGGGAGGTCCGGGACCTAAAAAGCTTCCGAGCACCAGTGATAAGACCGTTTTCCAGGATTAGGTCAGTTTCTTAGACGAACGTCTGAAGGATGGCCCCCAGACCCCCGAGTCTCAAACTCAATTTCTGCTGATCTTTTTCCTCCTTTCCTTATTTTATTTCCCCAAATTGTAATCCGCTAAGAAACTGGACTCCCGAACGAGAAAAGTCAGCCCTCTCACTGGTCCTTCAGAGATTCCTCTATTCCTCAAGAAAGCCACAACCGAAGGAAATGCCTCATTCGTGGGCTTGTTTAAGGAGCTGCCCTTCCCCCCGTAAAATTGGCCCTGTGCTTGGACCGGTTTTAGTCACGTTTAAACTACCTTTACTATTCCGGCATCTCATTCTAGTCCAATTATAAGTTCAGCTTTCCCCCCGTCCGATTTTCATTGAAATTCTTTCCTCCTGCTCAAGGGTGGACCCCCATCGTGATGTTTCTGATGGGCAAGACGTCGTCTTATCACCCTTCTTCGTAGCCCGCGCAGACTTCGCGTGCACGGCTCTTTCTTGTTGAAATTAGTTTCCACCCTCGCCCCCTACCCCCTTCCAGCAGCCTCATTTCCGCCAGCTCCCCAGGTGTATTTTCGCCATGGTTCTCCCGTCAGTCCGGTGTAGGAGAAGAAATGCCACGCATGAGGTAAAGTTGCCGACTACCCGCTTGGGCCGCTTCTTTCAGTTGGCGCCCCTTGCCCAAGCAATTTCCCCCCCTTTTTTCTCGGCGGATGTGCCTCCCAGGAGACGCTCATGTCTCGCTAAAGGAGTGACCTCCGGTGAGTTTCCAGGAGGACACGTTTCCCTCTTCGCCGAGACTCTTTTACCGATGGTCGAATTCGATCAAACGCGGCTATTACCCCAACACGTCAGGGCATTTATTAGCGCCTCCACGAAGTGTCCCTACCATTCCGAGATGGATAGGCCCCCCTCCCTCGGGTCCTCTGACTTCTAGGAATATTTTGCAAAGGACCCGCCCGACGGGGCCGTATCGGCGACCCTCCCGGTCCCAAAGTCCTTCCCCCTTAAACTCCGGATTGCATCCTCCCCCCCTCACAGTCTCTTACTTTCCGTAGGGCGCCTCAATTTCTGGGCTTCCTTTAGTTTTTTCGCTTCCACATTTCATCAAGACTTCTTTCCCGCCCAACATGGTCTCCCACCGGTTTATGCGCAAGTATGGTTTATAACTACACTGGCTGTTTTCTCACTTTATACGTGCAGTCCTTTGTTGGATTAAGCTTTGCAATTTGGCGGCGGCAAGGTGATATGACTCTGGAAGACTACTTTTCGTTTTTGTACCAGCCCTGAGTTAGTCGAGAAACCTGCACTCTTTGATGATAATAATATTGGACGGAATGTTGGTCAGGCACTCGTTACTTGCCTGCCGAGGCTCTTCAAGGAACGCATCGCAGACTCGTTTCCAGACCAGGCAAGCCTCCCCTAAGTTTCCAGAGGAGTCTCCCCATCAGACTTTTCGTCCATAGGTATTCCGAAAATCAATCTTCAGGGTCCGGCCAGACCAAGCATCTTGGAATCTTTTGGTAAGCCGATGAAGCCTTTGACCGGGCGACGGCTGTTTGCTCTCTAGGTGAGGCGACTCTATCTCCCCAGGTTGGGTTTTCGCTGAGACCCTCCCTCAGTACAAAGCCCGTCTCGCTTTCATCGTTCCGTTACATCTAAGGCAGGCGAGATCTGGGTCGTGGCCCGCCATTTGAAGCAGATAGGCGTTTTCCCTGGGACTTCCAGGTTTGCCCGTTGATCTAGTGGAGACTTCGCGCTTTCTTGGGTTCGGGCCGCTTCTGTCCTTTGGCCCTCCTGGGCAGGAATCTCCTTGTGCTTCCAATTTCTCCCGGGCGGAGGCCACGAGTAGTATTTCCCTGGGCGTTTAGACGCATACAATCCTTGGTCAACCGACGTCCCGAGGCTCGCGATCTGACACAGTCAGATTTTGTCGCGCTCCGTGAACCTGAGGCGCAACCGCCTCCGTATACAAAGTGCCCTTACTAGGAAGGTATCCCCCCGGAACCCTGTGGAGGTCTTTTACAAATTTTTTTCCTTCAGCACCCTGTATGCGGGCTACCCCTTATCTTTCTGCTTGATGAATGTGACTCAGACCAACCCCACCGGAATTAAAGCCGAACCTTGCGGGTGCTATTCGTTTTTCTCTTCATGTTCTTTACAGTGGAAAAGTCCTCCAGGTGGTGAGTCAATTACAAAGTCGTTCCGGGGAGCAGGGACCCCACGGACGGTTAGCCTTTGAAGGCCTTCTTTTCCAGGTTTTTCCTTGCCTCATCCGGTCCAGGTATTTCCCCGGTATAGGGTTCGGCTCTCCATCTCATACAGTGTTGGACATTCGTCGTATGAGTCTAATCTTTAATCCTCGGAACGTGGTCCAGTGTTCCTTACGCTTTATAAGATTCCCCTCGGGATGTTCCAGCTGATTTGTCCATCAACACACTTTGTCACCCCATGTTATCTGGTACTACTTCCTATGTATCGCAATCCTCTCCTATAATGGGTCCATCCGACGGAGAATGAGAGTTCCTGGCAGTTTTCTCACTGAGCGGCTAGTCATAGGATAGAATTCTCAACCTCCCGTAATTCCCCCTTCCGGAAATTTTTTTTTTGTGGTTATAACAACTTGCGGAGGCAACCCTGGCCTACTTTTTCTCTGCTAATTTTGACCCCCCCCTTCTCCTTGCACTGTTTTCTGGGGATGGTTACCTCTTTTCAAACACCAGGGAATCTGCTCTAGGGCAAAGCCCTTGCGCTCTAAGGCTTGCACCTCCCTTGCTAGGCCTAAGGAAGTCTGCAGTTTCCCTCCACGCTGACTGTGCTAACTGGTGCCGGATGGAAAAGTCCTGCGTCCTTTCTTCGGGTCCCTCCTTGGTCAGTTACCTTTCCCCCTGGCTGTGCTAGCCTTCATCTACCTGACCGTCGTTTTTTAACTACAACGAGGTTCCCCCGAAATTTCCGTGGACCCCCGAGGTTGACCGCGAAGGGATAACCTCCAGGAAACTTGCAAAGCATGTGCCTGTCGGGTTTATGCGCGGGCTTGCTGCTTCTGACCCAGTACAGGAAGATGGCCGTGGTGCGTTTCGTCGTTTTAAGGGGAGGCGCGTTCGGCTTCGTCTTTTCTCTACGGGTCGTCTCTTATACGTATTCGGTGATCCTCGCTCGCTCCATGGCCCCGGGATAGTTCCCGGGAACATACAAACCGTCCAGAACTGATGTCGAGCCTTGATACGACTGACTGTGACTAGTACTCTGGTAGATTACCTGGTTCTTCCTGCTTTAAGCGATTCTTGCAGGCGATCCTCTCAGCGGTCCGTCGCTTCCCCCCCGCTACGAGATGTCGCTTGGGGTGCGCTCTCAGAGGTCGATCAATTCTGAAGCGAAGATTAATCCTGCGGTCTCTAGGCGTTCAACCAGTCTTTCAGCTTGCCCATCCCCGGACATTTTGTCGATTTTTGACAGCACTCGTGAGTTATCGCCGTATTATTTTTTTCCGTACTAGTCTTCATAACGTTTCGAAAGGTTCAGACATTGCTTTTCCAGGAGAGGACCTTCCCTATCAGGGTTCATATACGATGATCGTCCAGAATCTAGCTTTCCCGTGCTGATTAAAGATCCTCATTCTCTTCCCTCTTTCCCAATATTCCGCTTGTTGAGATTGATCGGGTCTCCGTTTTCCCCCCAATAGGCACCTGTTGAACCTATACCCTGCTGCGTCAGTCATAAGTTGTGCAAACATGTAGGGAAACCTTCCTGTCCCGTCATCTCGTGCCAGGTTCTTTGATCCAGACGTGAGATACTTAGAATCCCCCCGACGTCTATAAAGAAGACACTTGACCCTTTCAGTGCCTCCTGCCTTGCCAGACTTTCCCTGTTACGTTAGACGATTCGCTTGAACTGCTCGCTCCCTATTGAGAAAGTAGTCTGAACTGATTTCGTTATCGTCTTTTCCTTCAAACGCGTTTCCGCCCGTCGTCGGAGTAATCGCCCCTAGCTTTATTCTCTCAAGAATCGCAGGCCCCCTTGGCCAGAAAAAGGCCTCTAAAGGCTGCCTTAATGGAAAGTCCTGAATTTTAGGTCTTAAGGTAAGAGAGAACTTCTTCTTGCTCATGCCCCTATGACTGCCCATATGCCTGATAGAGGCTTCATAAGCCTTGCCTACCTGATCGAACCCTTTACCGCGATACTGGACTCCACGACAACGTTCAGCCCCCACCTTTCGAGGGGAAACAGCGACTCTCCGGCAATACAGCCAACCAAATCCGCACTCCCTTTGCACTTTCTTCTTGTTGGTTTACTTTTCTTTTCCCGTCCGGTCCACTTCGTGCTTACGATTCTTAACGTAAATATTTCTACTGAATAGTCCCATCTGCCTTTTCATTTGGATAGGGCGAGCCACTAACTTACTCTTTGTCCTCCTGATAATGTTCCCACGAACCCTCTTGCTGGCAAATTACCGTCCGGCAGCACCCACCTTTTTTGTGTATTCGTTTCAGGGCCCCTCTCAACGCTTGCACTGCTCTTTTTTCACTTTTTTCCGATCTTAACCCATCCAATACAGGAATCAGTTAAATAGCGAATGGAGTTATTTCCCTGATGAGAAAAAGGTGTAGGGGTAACCTTTTAGACATGGCCCTGAAGCCGTTGGTTAGCACGGCGCCCATCGAATGCCAGCCTGGTACCTTATGCAGTCTATGAGCCTCCCCTCGCACGGTTCGAGCCCACTCCAGTCCATGCGCTCTTGGCGGGGAGCCCCTTCTCCTTTAACTCCTGCGCGCTCAGAAGTCCGTCCCTCGGGGTTCGGGCCCCAGTGAGGTTACCTGTTCCGTTAAGAAGAGTTCCCCCTCTTCCTTTCGGACCCTTGCGCCCCCACTTATCCCCAAACCCTGCCCGAGGATTCCCCTTTTTCTCTTATTCCTACACCCTCCCTTCCCCTCCCATGTTCTAGATGGAAGTCTTTGATCTTCCCGGCTCGGGCCCGTAATGTCCCTGTCTGACCGGCCCGTGTTTTCTTTTTTTGACCTCCCGACGGGGCCGCTATCCGCTCGAAACGCAGGTCCTTCCTCCCCCGAGTTATGGTAAATCTTTGATATTGTTTTCCAGTAAAAGCCCCCTTTTTTGCCTTTCTCCCGTCCGGTTCTTTACTTTCATTTTTTTCGGAGTCCACCATTCCCAGCCGATGCCTTTTATCAATGCCTCCCCCTCTAACCCCGGGTTTATTCACAGTGGCCCCCGCCGGGTGTGGATACCCCTTTTTTTTCATGCCATGCTAGAGAAATACCTTGGGCGGGAACCGCGTTGTTTACGAGTGTTCCCCCTTCTTGCGGATGCCGCCTTGCACTTTTTTTTTTATGATCTCGACGAAAATCGAAGATTTTCGTTGTCCCTTTTGGTTGTTACCAGCGTGGTTCGTTCGTCGGAATTGCCATATTGCCTTCTTTACGCTTTGCGACGCCGTTTTACTCCCTGACTCCTGACGACTTTTGCATCGCAGCTTCCTTTCCCAAAGAGACATCGATGCCTAAACACCGGCCTGATGCCTCTTTCTTCTAAATTTAGATCCCTTCAAGAATTTTTTTAAATAGATAACGTCCCCTTTTCCTTTAACAGATGGTCACTCCGCCGGGGCTTTTGGTTATCAGATTTTTCAGCTGGGCGCTCTTGGTCGATATCTTTTCCTTTATATCTAGCTTTCCTCCCCTTGTTTTGTTCTATATTAAAACCTAGCAGTCCCCTTCTGGGCCGCGTCCCCCTCATAGTTCCTAAAGGACGGGTCCCTCTCTCTGTTCGCTAGGAATTGGAACTGGCTTTGATACGCGGGACCTCGTGCAGTGATATACGGCACTCGGCTCAATTCGCTTTTCTTTGGTGCGGAAGCGTTCTGAGGCGTGCTGGCTCCTCCCCTCTCGCTGAGGCGTAGAAAAGGAGATAGACCCCCTTCCTACGTGTCTGTCTCAAAAGAGGGAGAAACTGCGGGGGAGCTCCTTCGATGGTCAGACTACGACGTCTTCGAGTTCGTCTCGAGATTACTTCTCCCCCTTCCCTTGCCTCTCTATCTCCCCGTGCACTTGCTTTTTCGCCCAAGACTTTTTCCTCCGCTTTCTTTAAATTGACCATACCTGAAAGACCAATTATCGGTCAGGAAAATTTCCGGTTGTGATCCAACTTTTCTCACTCCCCATGTCGGAAAAAAGAATCTGATGGCATGTGGACGCTCAAAAAACACCGGAAATTCTTCCGTTGACCCCCAATTGCTTGCTCCTGCCGGGCCGGAATCTCTTTTTTTTCAAACGGTCATATTCTTCCTCCTTGTGAACATTGAAACGGTTTGATTCGCCCTGGCCCCAGGATCTTCTCTGGATGCTATGCCCCGGCGGGCTTTCCCTTTCCCTAGCGTTTTCATTCGGAAATTTTCCTTGCCCTTTTATTTTGTTCTCTACTAAATGGCGGGTACCTCCTTCTCTTACGCCTAATAACCGGAATCTTTCCTTTTGTATCTTTTTTTAAGCTTTTCTCCGACCTTGCTCTTCTTCATTTCCAGGTCCTGGTCCCCCAATACCCCTGTCCGCTATATCCGTTCGCGAGATGCTTTACTCCTCCTGGGATGCCGAAGACGACGTGCCTGTCCCTTTTTCTCGCCCGGGGCTTTCCCCCTTCAAACCTGGATCTTCTCTGGATTCACATCCTAGGCTTTCCACGACAAACCACCGGTTCACTGTTCCCAATGGGAGAAGTTCAAACCTTTTTTCGTCATTTAGGGCCACTCTGTGTATTTACTTTTGACGTTTTTTCTTTCGCCCTAGTGCTCGTCCCCCGGAACCCAGGGAAGATTTCTGACAGTTTAACGAGGTGCTGATCTCCCCAAGATGGGCCTCATGACGTTTTAGGTACTGAGTCCAGTCTTTCCCAACGTCCCTTTTCTTTCTTCCTTAGGTGATTTCATGATTCCCCTCATCAGTCCGTTTTTTCTGATGGGCACCTAGGGCCTGCTAATGGAACGATCTTTCCTATTCCGGAACTGAAGAGGGTAATTGTAATCAGCTTCCTAACTTTCCCATGTATGTCTTTCCCAGATCCTTGATCAAGCGCCGAACGGTCAAGTCATCAGGGAATTTTTTTTTTCTTTTCTGGAGTCTATGAGTCTGAGATTATGGCCTCTTTCTTGTGGCTGCTTTGCCGAGGGTGGCGGCGGAACTTTTACGGATAGCGTCTGGTAGTCTATCATCATTCCCATGTTTTTTGCACTCTTCTCTTCTGATACTTGCAGGGGTCGTTTGTACCCCTCCAACCTTCTCGTGCACATCGGACCGGAATCCTCGGACGGGCTGATTACGCGTGGATGGTCGCGCGTTTCAAATTTGTGTGAGGACTCCGAGGCCGCCTCCCCCCCTTTTGCGCTTGATCCTTAGCAGCGGAGAGCCCCTTCACCGAAAACTACGCGTTTCTTTTTTCGCGTGTTCGATAATAATCGTCCCCGCTCCCCGGAACCTTCTTCAGTAGTTCGCTGATATAAGAGGCCGTTCCCCCGACTAGTTCAGAGGGACAATGATGTTCCTGTAGCTAGTAAAGCTATGTCGACACGGTATGTCGGCCCTCGAAGTCGTCGCTTCTTTTAGCACTACCTTTTTACTTTCCCTATCCAGGGCAGTCCGCGCTTTTGCGTTTGTCAGCTGTCGTTACAGATAGGCATTTCTCTCTGCTGCTGTCCTGTCCTCTCGATTTACCATTTGCCTCTTACAAAGATCCTCCCTTCTCTCCTCCTTTCTTTTTGTTTAGAGGTCCGCGTTCCTTCCCCGGAGGCCAAGGTTGCCTTCCCCTCTGCTAGGCCCTATTTTCTCTCTCTGATTCAGAATCTTGGAACTCAGAGGAAGACATCGCCGGGCTGTCTCTTGCCTTTCCTCACTTTTAGTCCGGAGCCTCACGAACCGTCTAGATCCTAACGACTAAGAAGGTCGAACAGAGATTTACCGCTCCCGTACCTGACTGTGAACGGAGCCCTCTGTCGTTGAATTCATTAGTAGAAATCTAGTCGCCTCCGCGTTATAATCTATATTCTTATTTCATGTATGCTCACCCTCGTTGTAGCCAGCTTTCACTGCGTCTCCTCGAAGTTGTAATAGAGACATCACTCCCGACTAGGAGGCCTTTCCTGGGGTCGCCACCACTGTCCTCTCCCCCCCTAGAATTTCCATTCCCCGTTCCCTTCGGTCAGGTAACGCTTCGAAAGGATTACGTTAGTTTGAACAACCGATACCCCAATGAGGAGGAATCTAGGATCCTAGACCTTTCTATTGCTCTCCTCAAACCGGTCCCCTCTGCTACCAGGACAATCCCGACCTGCCACGAGCCAAAATAGATTCTTGACCGCTGCGAGCCCTCTCCAAGTCAAAGTCCCCCCTCCCTTCCCTTGATTATAGGTTTGCTCTTTCCTGCTCTTTCCCAGTATTCCATAGTTCACCTGAAGTGATGAACCTTTCTTCCGTACCCGTCTTCACGGTATTGCCCCGTCATCTAGCTTCAAATTTCAATTAAGTCCCGATTTTGGCCATGAAGAATCACTTCCCTCCTTCTTCTTTGATAACAAGGCAGCCCCTCGTGATACCGATTCCTTTTGATGATCCTAACACAGTGCTGCCCGCCGGTGTCTTCATATCGACCTAGTGGAAGCGAAGAATCGCCCCCTTCTTTGCCAGTTTCTAAAAACCCTACCCCTGCACTTGCCCGGTTCAATACTTCATTTAGGATGTTCCCCCTGCGAACACGTGGTCTTGACGGTCTCCATTGTTTGCACAGAAAGTTGTTTCTCCCTTCATAAGGACCTTCCCTAGGTGACTCCCATGCTCATTAAGTTCCGCATGACGCGCGCAGTGTCGTCGACTGCCAGGCCCTTTTCCCGCGCTAGGTGAGAAAGAAATTCTATTTCCCCCAGTCAGAGAGCGAACTAGGAAATACGGGTCTCCTTTTACCAGTTTTCTTTCGCGCCTCCGAGTTTTAACTCGTCCAGTTCCTAGAAGTCAGATCGGTCGAATTCTTCCCCCCCCAACGCGTCGCTATGTACCGTTTATTCAGCTGTTGCTCTCCTTTTAATGTCCCCCTAATGAGATGGGATCTGACCCTTTTCCCGCCCCGGCCCGACTGGCGGTGTTTTCCCTCTTGGTCAACTTGTCACCGGAGGGTTGCAGTTTCCTTCTCTGCGACCGTTTCACGGGCCTTAAAGTTCCCTCCCCTTTCACCTCCGCTTGGATTATTTGTCCCCGTTTTTTTTTTACGGTAAAATCATTATTAAGCCCCCTCAGGGTGCTGCCGAAGCCGTACTTTTGGAATTTTCATTTCAGGTTTTTCTTCGTCATAACACACATCTTCCATTCCCCCAGATCTGATGTTCTCTTAAACTGGTGATCTACCCAGGTTTTATGCAACGCCCGGTCCCAATGGTTAATTGACACTTGAAATTGCTGTTCAGTTCTCACCATTTTAACTGGCGGTGCCAGCAGGGATGGAGAGTTTTCCCGCTTCTTCTCCATAGGCATATGTGATTCTAATTGATCGCGATTACGTTCATTCACGTCTTTTATTTCCGGTGCCCCTGGGATTTCGTAGCGACATTAATTTCGGATACTCCTCTTGGAAGACAATCAGGTAGGTTTCAAGTCCCTCCGGTCTCCCTGCATGAAGAGGATTCTGGCACTGCCTACGTAGACAAGATTCCTCACCAGGACCAAGGAGAAGTCGCGCTGTGGCCGGTATCCCCCCCGTTTCGCCTGGAAGTCATTTAGAACCGCCGCATTTTTAAATGTCCCTTACAGTTTGGTCCACGACGCAAGGCCTGCCGGCAGGTTTTTGAAGAAGAGGCCCTTCCTCCTTCATCCTCTTTCGAGATCGTTTCTGCTCTTTCTCCCGTTCTCCCCGAGCGCACTTTTTTTTTGTTAGCGAGATTTAGCCCCTCTCCCACCCTCCTTTCCGTCGATTATCGTTACTCCCCACTTGCCTTCCTTCCGATCTTGCGGTTTCCTTCCCGTTAATTATTTTTCTTGAGGACGGTAAGGTACTACAGGGTTCAATACGTTCCCTCGGCGACTTTCTCGTGATTTCCAGGATCTGCTTTTCTTTCCCTGGCCCTGCCGCCGTCATTCAGTTCCCCTCCCTTCTTATGGAACCCTTCCTACGTTGCGGTCGCCAGAGGAGTATACCCCTTCACATTTTTCTTGGTGCGCGCCGAACTCCCTCTTTTGACGACGACTCCCTTCTTCGATTCCCCTTCCTCCGATCCGTAAAGGAAGATGCTCTCGTTCTCCTCAGCTTGCCACTTTCTTCTCCATCCAGGTTTAGACGTTATAATGTCTCTGAAGTCTTCCCGCCTTATTCCAGGAACTTTTCTTTTTGTTCAACCCATTTTGAGGTGCAATCCCCATTTTCTTACGGTATACCCCCCCCTTCCTCTTTCCTGTTGGGAAAATTTTTTCCTTCCCCCCCCCGTTGACCCTAATTAAATAAGAAACTTGCGGGACCCCCATGCCTTTCATTCCTGACTCTTTCCTGGACCTGGTTTTGCCTCAGACGATTTGATAAGACAGGTTCTTCCCCAGTTTCAACCTCTTTTTACTCTTCTTTCCCCAGCCGGTTTACCGTCCAGTGAAATATTTCGTTCATCGGCAAAGGTTCGGCCCTGGATCGGTTTTTGTTCACGAAAATCATACATTCGGTTACCTCCTTTCTCTTCTGAGCTAAGCCGGAATCCTCGGAACGTCTTTTTTTCTATTGTGTAGAGCAGTTTATAGCCCCTACCGATTTAACTCTTGCTTACTCTGGTTTAAGATTTTAACACTCCCCGTAGGAACTTACGGCTCTTTTTCTCTCCGAATTCTCTAACGGCCCTGTTCCCTTTTGGACTGAGAGAGTCGTAGTTTCAATATTTTCTCCGACATGGCGACCTTTTCGCTTGCCCTTTCTCTTCTTTGAGCCCCTCCTTCGGCATTTCTTTTCCATTGCTAACACCGTTCACCAACATTTCCGCCGTTTTATAACCTTTTTTCCCTCTTTCTGGACAAGAATAACATTCGCGTCTTCCCTGCTCTCTTTTTCTCTTTTTACGAGTAAGACAATCATGGCCGTTTCTTCTGCATTTAATCCTTAGGCACCCTGGCCTTTCTCCTAAGAACTCTGTTCGGCTCCTTCCTTTAAGGGTCCCACCCCCCTCCTTTGGTTTGATCCAGGGTCTCACGGGGACAAGCCCTCTACCTCTTCTTCGGCCGAGGGTGTAACGGTCTTCCATTGATAGGGACTCAGGGCCATTTCCGACAGTGAAGTCTGTGACTACCGCGGTAAAGACAATTCGTTGACGATCGGGTGAGATCTTTCTACCCCAGTGACCCCTCAATTCCACCCTGACTCCGGTGAGAGGGTTGCGATGGTAGTCCTCCTAGGATATCCGCCAGCTTCTCGTGGTTGCGATGGGCGAGGTCGGCCTTGGGCAATTTTCTTTTCCGGGTGGGTCACTTGGTCTTACGAGCCTCATGGGCACTCCTTTTGAAGTCAATCTTTCCTTTCTTGTGAAGGGGCTAGTTCGCCAAAGTAAAAACGCCCTCCTCGGCTGCGCTTAAGGACCCCCCTCATTCGGGACTTATAACCTTTCGGGCCTTTTTCTCTGTCCCTTTTTCCTTCTGTATGTCTCTCTGGTGGTTCTTGCCGATGAGTCCCTCGGCTACTCCTTCCGTCCGATGGAGAACTAGGTCTTATTATATTCCTCCCCCGGATGGAGGGAAGGTCCGCCGTTTCGCCCTTAGGTGACGCGTTAAACCCTCATCTTTCTCCTCTGGCAAAACGGATTTGACCTTCTTTTTCCAGCTGAGGTTGCCCTTTCTAACGTACAGTGCCCTTGTCCGTCTATAGGGGATAGCCCTACAGATGTGTGCATTCACGAGAAAGTTCAGCCGCTGGCCCCTGACCTCCTTCTTTTCAAATTCGGGTCATATCTGATCTTTTCGAAATCATCTCCAGTCACCGTTTCAGAGGACTCGTCCGATTATCCTTTTTCTTTTTACCCCACCTCCCCATACGTCGTTTGTTGATCTTTCTTGGTCGCCTTCACTTCACCCTTCTTCTTGCTGTTTGCCCCAGCGACGCGCGCTTCAACTCTCGGGACCCGGCAGCCCCCGGCCCCTCCCGAATGTCGCCCGGTCTCGTTTTTCTTCCCCTTCCGATGCCCCCGTATCCCCCTCCTACAGTGAAGATCTATAAACCCGACCAAGCTGTTAGCCAGCGCTTTATTCCCAGCGACCCTTTCACAGGTTTTCTTAAATCCCGGTCTCCCGAGTCGGGGAACTCCTCTTGTAGAACCAATAACTGCTAGTAGCTTCCGCTTTCTCCGTTCTAAGTCGACTTATCCTCCCAAACGAGTGCTACCTCCAGTTCCTTTTAGGATCCTCTCCCAGATGAAGAGGAACCTTAAGCGGGTCCTCCCTTTCCTCAACAATGCCTCTTACCCAGCCCGCTTCAAATACCTTTGGACTTTTCTTCTTCTATTCAGGAAAACGGAGGGCCCTTGTTTATTTTAAAGAAACGATCCCCTCCTTCTAGGAGTCTTCTTACCCCCTCCCTGAACTATGCTATCCTGAACAGTACACGCTATCCCCCCACTTGGCTATCCAACCGCGCCCGCATCACCACTGAGCCTTTTCCCTCCCTCTCAGAGCCAACGTTGCCTCCTAACTAACCGACTGCCTGATTTCTTTTTGCCTTCTGGGCGCTTGTCGTTCGAATCCTTGCCCCCGCCGGTCCCCTTCCTTCTTTCGAAGTGTTCGTCCCCTACCCTAGCCCGGTTGAACTCCTTTCTTACCAGCCCTGTCCATTCTCCTTCCAGTTTGCCGTAAAACTTACGTGCCCGATGTCCTCCTCTCACCCTTCCTGTCCCCCCCCCTTTAAAGCTTTATGTCACCCGACCCTTTCGGCGATAGAACCAGTTTAATTCGGCCCTCCTTTTCCTCTCTACACCGGCGGCCCACTCGCCCGCCTCTTCCCCACGTGCAGCTAGTCAACCGCGCCCAATAACCCTTCCCTCCGGTTCCCCTTATCATAAGGTGATTGTTCCCTTTCACCTGTATAACAGTGAGCCATTTTTTCCGTCCTCACGTGGTTAGCAAGGCCTCGGAGGAGGAACCTTCAACTGATGTTTGATAAAGTCCTCCCCCCTTTGCGTGACGCGCGTCCTTGTAGCCCTACGGCCTTCGATAGTATTCGGAAGCCCCAGGAGACGTTCCTCCTAGGCGACAGCGCACGTCCGGACCTACTGTTCTGTGTCCCCTTCTTACCTTTCCTTCTTCTCTCTCACCGCGGTAAGCTAGAACCGGTCGTCTACATCTTGCCCCCCCCCCAGAGTCCGCTTTTCTTTTAGCGACTCGACCGAATTTCCCTCCTGTTATGACCTTCGCTGACACCGCCCTATTACCGGACTGTCCGGTTTCTTCCTTCTGCCAAAACGACCCTCCTCCGGGACTATGACATCGCGAAAAGTCCGGTTCCCCTTCGTCCCGCGTTCCTTCCTTTTTCCACTCCTTGCTTTTGATGCCCTTTGCACCGTGTAACCAGAAGTTTCATTACTTTCCTTTCTCGCACGAGTTCGGAGGTGCATCATTTCTCTCGAGCGTACCAAAAATCATTCACACAGAAGATTCCTTCTCCGCCACACATGGTTTTTCTCCACTTTGATGACACTCCTTCACATTTTTAATGTTGGCCTTTTTCACCTTGCCGTCCTTCTCACTTTTTTCTAACGCGGGAAAAGACTTTGATGGGAGACGTGGCAAGGCTCTTCTCCCTTTCATATTCCTTGGTGATCATGAGTAGCCAGTGAATGCCTGACCAACCGTCTGTCCGGTGTAAACTCGGGAGTTTTGAGCAAAGAAGTGTGTGTTTCACCCTCTGGCCGACCGTGACGGTAGGCCGTCCATTCCAACTCCGGTCGACGGTCTTAAGAACCCACCGTTTGTTTGGGGTGTTTCTTTTTTCTTTGGGTTGGTGAACCGGGTGCACTTCCAGCTCTCTGGCGCTTGCCGCCCAAGGCCAGGATGAAGTAGAGAGGGAGGATGCCGGCGCTCGTCCTTTCGCATATCCCTAAGCTTCCAGGGTCCCTTCCCATCCCCCGCCTTCTAGGTCAGGTTTTACGTCCCTATGAAAGATAGATTCCCTAGGCCTTTTTCTCCTGGTGCTGATTTTTTTCTCTCTTCAGTTCTCTTCTTTCTTTTTGTTAGAGAGATTCGCCGCCCCCTCTTCTGCATACGGCTTTTCGCGTCGCTTACCGTTACCCGTAAGGCTTCCTTCCTCTATTCCCGGGTTCGCGTTCTTTTTCCCCAAGTGTGTTAGCTTGAATACCTAGTGGCAATTAGGACGGCCGTTTTATCTGAGGTCATCGGCGAGCTCCTGTGCAGCGAGGCGGTCTTGGCTTGAAGAGCTCCTTAATTGCCCTTCTCCCAATACTGCGACCCGGTCCTACCGGTTCCCGGTTTCTGCCCCCCTCTGATTATCTGAAAATCTTTCGGTGTCTCCGAATAATACCGTGGTACTGGACCCTACGTCCAACTTTACTTATTCTCCTAGAGATCATCTCACTTCATGCATCGTTCGTGCTCCGCCGGCCCATGATTTCTGCCAAATCACCTGACCTGTTGACTAAGCGTATAAAATTTATCCTTCCCTCCCTTTTCTCTCCCCCCGGACTCTTTTCCTTTTCTTTTTCATCCACCAGTTTGGTTCTAAGCCCCCATTTTCTTTCAAGGTTCCTCTTGTTTCTTTCCCTTTTTTCCTAAGCCCAACCGGACAGACCAGCCGAACCCTGGCTGGGACCTGGCCTTTCATGTAAGACTTATTCCTTTTAAAGGTCATCATCCTTAGTGTAATGAAGGAACGCCGTTTTTTAGGCGATTGGATGAACCCGGAGTTTTAGGCGGCTCTCTTCCGGCGGCTTTCCAGTTTCCAGATTTCCTTCCTCCTGCCATGTTCTTCTGGTGTGGGTCCTCCCATCTAAACTTTGGAGGGGACCTTCGTTCGTAGGTTTTGCTCTAAGGTCCATACGCTTGACAGTTTGGGTATCCCCTTGGAGCCGCGTTTCTTACTTCATATTGAACTCTGACTGAGGCCGGGCACGGATTTCCCAACTCAGTTAGTTCGTAGTCCCCTGCTTTCTCGATAATTGATTTTTTTAGTCTTCTTTTGATTCCCTCCTCTCCCCTTGGTTGTGGCCTGGCAGTTCTGACTCCTTCTCCCTCTTTCCCCCGGTGCGCGGATCTCGTCATGGATTCCCCCTGGAATCTTCTGACTTTTCAACACAACGGCTCCACATGTGGCGACCTTTCAGAAAACTGGTTTTCTCATTGGCTGTCCCCTCCTATGCTTGACCTGCTGGCAGGGTAGGGGGATTCGGTTTCATACCTGACAGCAATCAGGTACCTATTCTCCGCGCAGTTCACCTTTTCTCTTTTTAACATGATCTTCGACTCAGACGGTTGTTGTTTTTTCCTTGCCGGAAGGGCGTTCCAGAAAGATGATTCCTTTTGTGAAGTCTGTTGATCCTGGGACATCCGGTTCCCTGCCTTGCGTGTTCACGCTGTTCCCTTCTTTTAACCATGACCGTCGGGTCCGATGGCAGACTAAGCATTCAAGAAGTTACGTCATAACTCCCGGTACCCCTAAGTCAAGTGAGAAACCTTCCCTGGTCCCCCCCAGCGCCTGTATCCCACCCCTTCCCCAGTAAGACCGATCTCTAACGTTTCCGGAGGTTCTTTATTCTCTTCCTAGCTAGGATGAGTCAGTCCTCGTAGCGCGGTGCTGATTGTTTGATACCCACGGGTTTGGGTTTTTTTTTTCGGTGGATTCTGTAGGGTGGGTGGTTGGGTTTTTTTTGTTTTTTCTTTGTCCCTCAAGTTCGGCTCGACTTGGTTTGGGCGCACCGTCGTTCGTTATCCTCCCTAAGGGCATCTTTAGGCAGAAATAGGCAATGGGGCATTTTGCGTCTTCTTACCCATAAAAAATTTAAGACCCGTGCATGCGCGGACCCTCACTCTTCAGGTCCTTTACCGGTCTTATTGGAATTGTCGGAACTGTGGAGGCCAGGAGGTCCCTCCTCGGCGGCTCGCCTTTCCTTGCCCGGACGAGGGAGGAGCGATTCCGGTTGAGAACGCGGGGAGCTCCATTATAGGAACCTTTAAACTTGAGACTCTTTGAAGGGCTCCTTAGATTGAGGTGAGACTTTCGTTTCAACCTTTTTTTTCCAGTAGCGAGGGTCTTAGGTTGACCGCTCGATGTTCCCTCTTTCCCCAATCTTTTCGGCGGTATAGGATTCTGTTCTACTGCTCTTTCGCTCTAGTATTTGCATAACTGAGTTCAGACCTTGGTACGGAGGCCTCTGCGGTCCCATCGTGCTCCCTCCGATTATCTCTCCAGCAGCGAGCTGGGAATCTGCTGAAGAGCCCGTTTCGATCTCATACCATTTTCTTTCAGATCGCGTGTTGTTTTTTCTATATTATGTTAGGTTCCTCCTCCCAAGGTGAACCTTACGCTGTATTGCCCCCCAGAAGACGCCCCCAGCTTCTAACGACTGGCACTCCGCGCCGCCTTCTTCTGAGGTCTTTAGGTGTAGAGGTCTTGGCGAGCCTCCTACGCCTCCAACCCGTCTTTCTACCCGGACTCCCTGAGGCATTTTCCCGACCCCTCTTGGAACCCTATGACAGGTCATCGTGATTAACTCGAGACGAGTCGGTGGTTCAAGATCCTTTCCCCTCCGGATTCCAGTTAATGAACCGTCTCCGTTATCGGCCGAGACCCTTACTCACCCCGCTATCCAGCCCTTCTAGTCCCGATCGAGCCGCCCTCCCTGCTCAATAAGGGATTGCTTGCCTTCCGGCTCGGTAATCGCCCAGGACCAGCGTTAATAAGTCCCCCACTTTCCCCGAGTCCGGTTTTCTAGAAGTCAAGGAGGCATTGTGGATTTCCCAAACCCTGACCCTGCAATTCTGAAGAGTCCTGAGGCTTCAAGAATTGCACCTCTTACACCTACCCCGTTACTCGCCGAAAACATCCTCCTTCCCCTAAATGAAAACTAGCCCAGACTAAACAAGCTGTTTCCCCGCCTCTATAGATTTTATCCGACCAGAACAGCGACTCCACGATTTTCTCTCGGGACGTGGGCCCGCTTTTGGGTGTCTCCCGGGACCCACTCAGTTGTCTCACTTGAAGTGACTCCTATTAGTCGCTACGTCTTCACCGGTCTTGACTTCCCCCATTTTTGCAGTCCTTCATCCGAGAGGGGCCGACTGAAATTTTCTCCCGGCCATGCTTTCCTCCTGCACACCCGGCTGCAACGCAAAGGTTCGTCCCCTCCGTTCCTTGCCCTTAAAAGTCTGCTAGCCCTGGCCCCTTCCACGTGCCGCGTCGCCTTTCCCTTTATGTATACCGTCGCCCCCTACGGCCAGCAGTCAAAGGACCTTTTTTTTTCTTCTCCCTCCCTTCGAACCCAGTTGTAGAAAAAGATGTTAGCCTTCATGAATTTATCACAGGAGAAGGAAATTTCCTTGATGTCTACCCTTCCAGACCCCGGAGTTCCCCCTCCTGTAGTTTTGACTCCAGAAATTTACATTTCATCTAGTCTAGGGGACTCCAGTTTCCCTGCGTTAGAAAGTGCCGTACGCGAATCTTGTGGTGTTCACGGCGGAAAGGTTTCCTCGATTTTCCCTCCCTGAAGTTCCTCTTTTGGCCGTCCCCCCCCTGGATAAACCATCTCTTCCTGGGTGATTCAGAGCTACGGTCCTTTCATAAATTTCTGCTCGCATTCCCGCATCCTGGTTCTTTTTCTGGACGGTTCGGGACCTCAGCAGGTTGCCTTCTTAATAACTAGCGAACCTCCGTTGTTTCCCCCGCCTTTCCTTCCCACCTCTTCTGTATTTGCCCGTTTCCCTCCAGACTTCTCTTTTTCTTTTCCCTGCCCGCAGGTTTCGAAAGAACCGGTTCTAGGGATCCTTCCAGTTTATGCGTCCACATTCACCCCGCTTCTGTTTCTCCTCATAACCTGGTTGCTTCTACCCCTGTCTTCCTGAAATCCCCCCCCTTGGTTCCGTGTCATACCTGAATTGCGTTATAGCACTTTCTACGGGCGGCGGCACCGAGGGATGTTTCGAACCCTTACTTCTTCGGTCTCCACGCTCGCATATGCCGTTTTATCCATCTTCCCCTTAAGACTTTGTCGTCTTTGAACCCCGCTGTCTGTCTCCCCCCTCCAGCTTTGGCTATCATCTTTCAAGCTCCCTGTAGGAATGGGCGGCACTTCCGGTCGCCTTGCCTTACATGCATGGTCGGGCAAGGCCAGTCCTTCCCTCCCTTTCTTTCCGCACCCTTCCCGCGTTCGTCGCTTCGAGTTAAGTTTAGATCACGCCGTGGATTCCTGAGTTCGCCACCTATTCCAGGGTCCGTTCACCCAAAAGTCCGTTGACGGTCCCCCTTCCGGTTGTAAGGCCCCGATGAAAGCGCTCGGTCCTCAGGATTGGGCGGATAGGTGGTTTGGCG
>Ga0179593_1719786_pt1 | contig 20834 bp, 36 predicted proteins | sample CZODoug2_1_08_16_FD_185931 | JGI IMG/M metagenome (GOLD analysis project Ga0179593, IMG submission 185931) | Vadose zone soil fungal communities from Angelo Coast Range Reserve, California, USA - CZODoug2_1_08_16fungal (PacBio error correction) | ecosystem: Environmental > Terrestrial > Soil >... | reverse complement strand
TCCCGGTCTTCCAATCCAAGAAATTCGGTTTATCCGTTTCTGCTTGATTTCCAGTTCTCTTGACGTCTTTTTTCCCTTTGTCACCCTTGGCTGATCCCCTGTTCCTTCTCTACCTACCCTTCCTTCTCCGGTTTTTTCTTTTCCGGTACGTCGCGACCCCCCACATCCCCCCACTTTCTTGCCTCGCCTCCCCCCTCTTCCCCCTTGGCCTTTGATTCTTCTCCCCTCCCAGATTGGTCCCTTTGTTTCTTTTTTGTTTTTTCCCCTCGGAACTTAGCGGCGAAAACCGTTCCTTCTTTAAGAGTGTCAGAGTAAATCTCTTTTCACCTTTTTTTTTCTTTTCTTTTCCTCCACCCGTGTCCCCATCCACTTATCGTCTTTTCAAGCTTCCTTCCCTTCTCGAATCGGTTATTTTCCTCCCCCCCGCTCCCCTCTTTCATCGGGAGTTTTCACCCCTCTCTTTTAACTTGTCCCCCCCTTCCGCCTTCGTAGGGATATCGCTGCCACTGCGGTCTTTTTTTGTGAACTTTTTCCACAAAGTGCGTTCCCGTCCCTTTTCCTTCGAATTCAAGACAAACCTGGTGTCCTGACCTCCGTTTCCCCCCCTTTGTAGAAACTGAAAGGTTCCAATCCGGTTAGATATATTCCTTTTCCCATTTTGTGGTGTTGGAGAGATAATCGATTTTCATTTTTTCTCTTCGAACTCTTTCCTCCAAAAATTCCCTTTTTTTTTTCCACCACGTTTTTTTTACGAGGTGAATTTATCCCCGGTGGTGGTCCTACCCCAATTTCGACGGACCCCGTTAATGAATCTTTCCCCTTAATTTTCTCTCAGTGTTGCGGAGGAATCCCCCCTTCGACTCTTTTTCCCTGTCTCCTATGTTCAAATTTTATTGACCCCCTCTTCCCTTTCCTGTTTCTTTCCTTCCTCCCCCGTCTAGTGAAATACTCAATCCCCATCTCTCGTTTCTTTTTGCCCGGTGGACCAGAGCGTTCTTGAGAGAGCACCCTGCAGTTGAGTTGCTTTTTTGATCGGACCCCCACGACACTGGTCTTTCAGGGCTTTGCTTTGTTGACACCCAGAGTTCTCAGGAGAAGCTTGTCGTCCTTCGAATGGCAACAACCTTTTTTGACTCTCCTCCCACCCCTTTTCCTTTATGACCTCCCGTCGCCCCCCCCCTGGCCCCCAGTTTGAAAAAGACGGGATTTTTTCCGAATCTTTTTCGTTCGCTTTTCTCGTCCTCGTACCCTCCCTTCCTTCCCTTTTCTTTTCGCTGAGCTTGCTGTTTTTAGCATACTTAAAACTTCATTTCCTTCCCCATTCGCCTGAAAGGCCCTTTACCTCCCCCCTGCAACGGACAAGTCCCTGTCTCCTTCCCGAGTCTTATTCAGACTTGACATGCCCCCTTTCGACTCTTCGAAGACCGAAGGCAACCCAACCCCCCCAACGGATCGGTGTCCCTGAAATGGACTTTTTCCCGCTTTCCGTGCAATAGCAAGGGGGGGATTCCCGCCTTCTCCCTTCGTCCCCCGCAAGCCTCCCTCCTAAATGGACCTCTTTTTCCTTTCTTTTTCCCTTTTTCGGCGAACCCAGTTGGTTTCCCGCCATTTTCCCCCCTTCATACCGGCAAAGGCCCCCCGGTGTTTTAGTTCCCCAACCTCAATGCCAGCTCCCTCCTGACCCTCTGACCGGCACACATCGCCTCGGTACTTGTCTTGTTTGTCTTTTCCAGCTTCCCCTTTCCATGTGCTATGATTTCCCTTCCTCTTGGAACCCGCCAGACCCTTTTTCCCTTTGTCACCTCTTCTTTGAGGTAAACCTCCTTTTTTTTAAACCCGAGATAAACAACCGCTCTACTGAGATAACGTTTTCCCAACTCTTTGAGGTCCCCGGCTTCTTTTGCTCGTCGTGTCCGGATTTAGGAAAAATTTCTACCTCCCTCGCCTGTTACTCCCCTTCTGTCCACATTTTCCCCCTTTCGAAGGCGTTGACCTTACCCCTGTTTTCCATTCTCGATTTTGGTTTTTGTTTCTCTTTTTCCCCCGAGTCCTCTAGACTCCCTTCGAGCTTTTTTCTCTGAATGACTGCCCCTTGATGTTCCTCCCGTACTCCGCACCCCTCTTATAGCCCCCTTGCCCTGTGATAAGTTTTCTTCTACACTAGGTCCGCCAGACATCGAGGACTGTTTTGTTTCACTGACGGCTTTTGGACGTACCCTGTTTTTATTCGATTCGCGCGCATTTTTAAACCCCTTTGTGACCCGGAGGAGTCCGATTCTTCCCCCTTGACCCTTTTTAATTCTCTCCATGTTTTCCCTTTCCCGAGAATTCCACAAGGGCCACTACCTCCGAGCCACGATCCCTCCTCCCTCAAAGCCGGGCAACTCACTAATCTTTCTGTCCATTCCAAGTCTAGGAGGCTATTTCATTCCTCTCAAACTAAAAGCAGACGTTGGAGGTACCCACGACATCCCCTCTCTGCCATCCCGATTCTTTTTTTTTTCTCTTTCCCTTCCGAGCGGCACCTCAGAAATGACAATCTTCCCCCTTTATCGGTATGATACCGTCCTCTCTCACCCCCATTTCGCGCCGTCTTTCCCCTTAGTCGTTAACTCTAAGAGGTCCAATGGTATGAATGAACTTCGGCTCTTTACATCCGTATCTTGTCTGAATTCTTTCAAGACGTTTTAACGGAGATTCCAGTTTGTTTTTGTCTTTTCTTTTACTACCCAATTGGCGATTCCAGACGACCCCTTTTTTCTTCTTGTACTCGACAACTCCTCAATCCAGCCTTCTTTCCCTCCCGATCAATCACGGAACTCACTGTTCCCCCCTGCAGTTTTCATTAACTGCGCAGGAACACCTTTTAAAATCCCCCCCCCCCGAATCGACCTTGTCTCTTTCCTTTTTAAACCCTCTTGACTAACTGTCAAAGCAGTCTCTCCCAGTTTTTTTGGAATCATGGTGCCCCCCAATGGGTCTGTGCCCCGGTGTCCCCCCCCCAAGTTCTAATTTTCGGGGGTGTCAGAATTTCTCCCCGCCGCCGATTGTAGATTCTTCGCTCCTTCCCTTGTGTTTTTCCCTCGTATAACTGTTTTTTTTCTCTCCCCTACCGTCCCGGAATTCGGGAAAGAGCCTCCCCCCAGTTTTTCTCCTATCTTTATTGGCGGGCTAAATTCCGGCATTTTTAACCTTTTCAAAGATCCTCTTTCCTTATCGCTTCTTTTCCCCCTTGCCTATTTTCCGTAAGGGGACTTTTTCCGGACGAATTGTCCCCTTCCTATTGTTATATTTTTTGCGAACATGTCAGGTTTCAATAAGACGAGTCTCTCACCCCCTCAACCCCCCCTCACTGAAGAGTTGACACCCTCCCCCCACCCACCGGGGTCTTTGAGCTGGCCTTTGCAATGTTTTAGCTTAATCGAGTTCCAAAGCCTACCATCCTCTTTTATTGGCTGTTGAGCCCCCTCTATTCGCTTCTTTCCTGAGTCCCCCCTTCCACATGGCACCTTCCCCTTTCGTATAGGCTTTTCCTTCTTGGTTGATTTTTTCTTCCCTGCCAATCCCATGGATGGTACTGTTTCTCTCCCTTCTTTCGCCCAATAGACGCGCGCCCACGGTATCGCTTTTTTTCATTTTCTAATTGCCCCCCTTTCAGATACTGCTCTTTTTGAGCTTTTCTTCGTTTATTGATCAGTAATTTCTCCCGCCAATTCGCTTTTTCCCCCTTTGAGGATCCACGGTTCTTTCGTTTTTTTTTACCCCTTTTTTCGATCTAACAAACGCCATTAGGTCTTTTTCCTCTCCCGGCGGAGTTTCCCCCCCCTTTGACCTCCTCCCTTTTCTTCCAACCCCCTTTTCATGCCACAGTCGTTCCACCCCTTCCTAGATCCCCCTTTTTCTTCTAACTTTGAAGTGTTTACAAAGAGAGCTTTTTCGCTTCAACACACCAGTCCTAGAAGGTAAAATGATTCGTCGGTACATGGGGATTACCCCTTATTTCCTCCGCTTGACGCGCTTCGTCGGTGCCTTTTTTCGATCAATTTCGTTCTTCTTTGCTGCGCCCTTTTCCAGATCCTTTTCTCCCAACTGTTCACCAATCTCCAGTTAAATGTCCCTGAGTCCTAGGCTTTCTTTTTCAATAATCAATTTCTCTTTTAATCCCTTTAACGGGACCTACCCCCGTGGATAAATTCTACTCGTTCCTTTCCTCCGCTCCCCCCCTTTTTTCGTCCCCCGTCGCTGCTCTTGCCTACCTTCCCTTCAATTGCCTGGCAGGTATTTTTTCAATTCACCCCGGGGCCCCGCATCCTCTTTTCCCCCCGTCGCGTAATGGATTTTCATTTTCTCGTTCCATGTCTTTTCAAAACTCCCTAAGAAAGTGACCGCAAAGTTCTCTTTCAGTTTTTTCGACGGTACCCCCTTCTCTCATCGACCCCTTCCCATATACCTTTCCCCCGCCGCAGCCGCATATTTGCTCCTTTGCCTATTTTGCTTTTGATGTCCGCCTTTCTCTTCTTAACGGTCCTTTTAATCTTCCCTCGTACTTTCCTCCTGTTCCTTTCCCTCAACCAACTTCTTGCGATGCCCTGGCCGTTTTCTGGGGAAATTTCCCCTTCTCCCCATTGACTGCCTTCCTGAATTTTAGTATCTTTTTTTTCTTTTATAACTCCTCACCGATTCCTTGAAAAAATCCTTAGCGCTTTTTCTATTACGAATAGAATTTAACCATCTTTTTGAATTTTTCCTCCGACCTCCTTCCCGGTACCAGGCTCTTTGCGACCAGTCATTTTTCGGTTTCCCCCCCTTTTCCTTCTGAAGACTAAACGGCGCTTACTTCCCCCGTTTTGCACCCTTTCTTGTTTTTCTCAGTGGTTTTGTTTTTTTCCCATCCCCTTGGACTCTCCCTTCTGAGTTCCCATGAACAAACTTTCTTTTGATTGCCCGCTCCTATAGAATTTTTCAATAGACATTTCTAGTTCTCCCCTCTAGCTGGCCATAAGTGGGGTAATTTTGATTCTTTTTCTCTTTTGGTTCCCGATCTTTTCGTTATTTATTGCAAGTGAGTCCCCCAAACCTTATCCCTCTGTTTCTCATTATTTAGGTTTTTCTATTTGCATTTTTTTCTTCTTTTCTTTTTAGGTTTTTAGTGGTAACCCGCTTCCTTTTCATTTGAAAGGTAGTAAATTCCTTTCCGGGATCCCCCTGTGTAGTGTTTTTCCCTTTTTTTCTCAAATTCCGAACTCCCTGTTGCCAGAGTTTCTTCTCTTTCTTCTTGGCCTGTTCACCCCCCCCCATTTTTTTTCTGCTCCATGGTGCTGGTATGATTTTCTTTTTTTCCCCAACTTTTCCTCTCCTGTGATCACCGAGGCGGTGCTTCTTTTCACTGCTTCCCTGACCATCAACTCCTTTCCTATTCTTGTACCCCCCCCCTATTGGAACTTGTTGTGATATCCCAGATTTCCTTTACCGTCTTTTCTTCTTAAGTTTGTTTGCCATTCGGTAGCATGGTCTTCTTTAAAAGTTCGGTTCCCTTTCCCCCGATCAGTGTCCTCCACCCTTCTCCTCTTTGTTCTTCCCCTGCTACCCGTTTCCCCCCTGCATACTTCGAGCATTCCTCAAGTTCTTCCCTTTACGTCCCCTCCTGTTTTTTCAAATCGCCCGGTTTCTTAATTTCGTTTAGTTTTTACAACTACAGTTGACCCCTGATCAAGTCCTTATTCGTTGATCGATTCTTCCCTCCTTTCTGTCCGGACCCCTCCACGTTGATTTTTAGCCGGTGAATACCCCTACCCCCCCCCTTTTTCTACCTCGCACCTCTTGCGGTTACCTCTTTTCCTCGGCCCCAGGTTTCTATATCTTTCCTCCCCCCTCTTCACCGTTTTTGTTCTCCTCCTTTTTTTTCGTTTAGAAGTCTCTTTCCGTTGCCCCAAATCCGTTTTAAAAAACGGCGCACGTTTGTTTTCCGGTGTGTCCTTTTCCATCGCGCCGGGTCTCTTCCGTTTTACCCTTCGGTTTGAAGTTTTCTCTTTTCTTTTTTCTAATCGTTGAGTCGAATATCAATTTCCCGACTCCATTCCGTTTTTCTTTCTGCTTTTTCATGTGCAAACTTTCTTTACCCACCCCCCTCCTTGCTCCTGGGTTTCAAAACGAGTTTTCTTCCTTTCCACCTCCCTCCTGAACCCTCTCTTTCTTTAGACTTTTACTTGAGCGTTCAATTTTCTCTTTTTCCGTGCCTGGAAACGCATTCAACTTCTTGGCTTTTCCCTTTCTTTTTTTCCCCACTTCTTTCAAGCGTTTCGTCCCTTGAGCATCCTTTGTATCGCCATCTCCTGGCAAACCCGTGAACGCGTGTTTCATCTCAGAAACCCCTTTCGGTAACCCCCAACTCTCAGGCACAAATTTTAAAGTTCGTTTGCCCTTCTTCATTTTGGGGGGTTTGTTTTTTTTCGCGTACGTCTGAAAGAACGGCCTTTCTTGCTGCTCCTTTGGTCGCTTTCCTCCCCCCCTTAAATTGTCTTGAAAGGCACTGGGCCACTTCCAATTTTTTTTTTTTTTTCCACTCTACTAGAAAGAGTCTTTCCTCTTGAATTTTGTGGAATTTGCCACTTTCTTTAAGCTAATCCCCCCCCCGGTCCTCTTTTCTGGTCCCCTTCTCCTCACTGAAGCCGTTTTTTTTTTTCCTTTTTCTGATCTTGTCGTAAATCCGAGCGCGCGTCACCCATGCAGCCCTCACCCACTACCCCCCTCCTTTCCAAGGATTAATTCTCCCCCAAGTCCTTTCCTTCAACAGTTACTGCCCTGCCTGTGAGCGATTCCCAAAAACACGAACCAGCTCTTCCCAATCCTTCCTTCAAAATTTTTTGCAGCGGCGGATGGTCTGCCTTTATTTTTTCCCTTTCTTCCTTGTTTCCTTCTATAGTAGCTTTCCCGCCTGCTGTCTTTCCTTTCTATTAGGATCGCATGCTTATTTCACACTCCTTTGCCCTCCCCCAATTCTCTTTCTTCAGCTTTCTTTAATCCCTTTTGTGCACCAGCGTTTTTTTGTCCGAGGGTCCTTTCGGTCTCCTTTCCTTTTTTTCTGACCAAATTCTTGATGGTTCCCCGCGTTTTTATACCTGTTTGTGGGAGGTGCCCCACTTCCCCATTTCAATTTTAATGAGTTTCTCATCCCCTACCCCCCTGTCCTTTGTATCCGCTTTTGGCAGCCCTCTGTTGTCAGCGGATTTTTCCCTTTTATCCCTCGTCTCTGATCAGATGACATGACGCAGGCCCCCTTTTTTTTTCCTTTTTTTCTTCTATCCTTACATCCTCGGTCTCCCCTCCGTCTTTCTGTACCATCCCTTTCGATTCAGCCTTTGTTTCCCCGCTCCCTGGAGCTACTTACGTTCTCTAGCTTCTTTTTCCAAAACCCTTTTGTAGCACCTTCCTCTGTTGTTCTGGACCCCCATTTTTCTTAAGCACCCATTCTACCTATAATGTCCTCCTTCTTTTTTCCCTCCTCAATTCTTTTCCCCCAATCAGCCGGGCGTCTTTTCCGGTGTTTCAAACACTCACGAGAACAATCCACACGGCTTTTCATATTACACCTGCTTCACCTTCTCTGGAAATTAATAATCGTTAACCTTTCCCCTCTTTTTTTCCCGCAGCTGAAGGCCCCACTCCCTTTTTCCATGGACTTTATTCTGATATCTTCCATCTCTCTTTACTTTTTCTGATTAGCACCCCTAGTAGACTGACAACTTATACGAACCCTTCCCCGTTGGGTATGCTGAAGTCCAGGTTGATTCATCCCTTCCCTTGTTCTGAACTGGCGATTGGACATGTGTGCGTTTGTGCTAGGCCACCCCCCTTTCTCGGTTTCATATCCTCCTCTTGTCTCGCATTTCCCCCTTTTCCTTCTTGAAATGACCTCCCCTCATTCAATTTTTTGGATCGTCCTAAGTTACGCCTCCCTTTCCCACCTCGGTTTTTCTCCATCCCCGACGTCCTTTTGCTTGTGATTTAAACCCTTGTGGACTACGCTTCCCCATCTTTTTTTTGGTCTTAACGGGGATGGGTCCCTGTGGAGGACCGCGAATCCCTTTGTCAACGCCCTTTTTCTTGCTCCGCTCGTCTACTTCAGCCTTATTTTGTCTTTCCACTTTCCTCCCCCCACGTCAAAGGCTTCTCCAGTTTCCTTCTTTCCTTATTGCGATTTTGGCTAATTACGGATCTTAATTAAGGAACCTTCCTCCCTTTCTCGCGGACAATACTGAAAATATGGCCCTTCTTTCACTGTGCCGCCAGGAAGTTGCGTTTCTCCCGAATCTTCCTTCCCCGTTTGTGGAGACCTTCCCCCTTTCTTGACCTGAAGAGCCCTTCCCTTTTTCCATGGCATTTGGGATCAACCTAAACCTCAGGTTGTATCAGTTTTTTCAAATGAGCGTCTCGCGCCTTTAATCGACCTCTTCCTCTAAGTCGATATCTGGCGGTAAGTCGAGTTTTTCGTCATTTGCACAAGAATCTGTCGTGATCTGCTTTCTGAGAATTTTCTTCTCGTCTCTTTTCTTTTACCGTGTTCTATATATAGTAGTTCAACCGGCCTTTTTCGCACCGATCTTCTAACCTTTCCCCCGGCGAATTTCCTCTACTTTTATCACGCGCTCTAAAAGATGTCTTTTCTTTTATCCTTTCCCCCCCCCTTAAATTTTTTCGTCAGTAGTCTCGTCCTTTCCTTGGGATCTTGACCCTTTTCCGGGTTCCCAATGGTTCCTTTCTCCCCAACCACACCCAATTTTTCAATTTCTCTCTTCGTGAAAAGACTTCCATAGCCTTTTATCCCTCTAGTCTTGCAATCAATGTTTCCATCAAATTGCCCCCCTTCGTTCCCCCCTGATTTTCCTTCAATGCCTTCCCCGACCGAGCTTTTTTCGTTAAGGTTCTCCCAAAAGATTTCGGAGGAATGTACATCCCCCTGGGTCGTCCCGCTCTATTCCTCCTCGAGTCTTAGTCGGCTTTTCTCCTTTCTCCACACCCTATTATTATAAACCAGTATCGATTGAATGTCACTCCTGCTTCTCAGAATTCCTTACATTAACCCTTTTTTTAACTCACCACTTCTTTCCCAACGCCTTCCCACTATATTTCTTAAATTAAGGAAATGGAGCCGGTGACCCCTTTGGACGTTCATCAGGACGATGTGCCTGTGAGTAGTAACATTTTCAAAAATTTGTTACGTATTTCCCCAGCTAACAAGAAGTGTCTTTTCACTTTCGTTTTGATCGCTGCTCCCAATAGTGGCTTTCCAATGGAATTCTCCAATACTCGGTCTCTCCGTGTTCTGACGTGGATTTTCTTCGTTAATTGCTTATCCAACCCCTCCTAGTCTTTTCCTCCCTTTTGATGGGCCCCCGCCGTGGATTCGGCTAGATTTTTTTGCTTTCCATCCCTTCGAATTGTTTTTTTCCAATATAAATGGCCCCCTCCGCGCCTTTGCTCGCTATCCCCTTTTTCAGATGCCTTCGTCCTTCTTTCTTCAAGTCCTTCCCAGCGTCACCGCACCAATTTTTTTGCCAGCCACAATCGTCGTGGACTTTAGTGGTTGGATTGAACATTGACCCGGCATTAATCGATGTCTTTTTCTTCAGTTTCGATGTCTCTCCAATAATCCTAGAATCCCCCCTTGATCTGGATTCCCGAATTAGAATCCCCCGATTTTTGGCACTAAATGTCGTTGTCCCACCCTTGGTTGAGACTGTAACTTCTTACTCCACGAACCCCCTCGGGTCTTCTCACCTTCCCCAAAGGATGCGTCGGAGTTTTTTTGGAATGTGATTGCCCTTTTTGCTCCTCTCTTTTGATCCTTTTTTTTCCCTTTCGGACCCCCCAGTCGCATGGTAGGCGTCTATCGTGCCTCTTCATCTTTCCCCCCCAGACGCGGTCCCGTTGGTTTTCTCTTTGCTTCTGTCGATGTCGGAGTGTTCCGTTCCCCCCCTTGAATTCTGATCCTTTTTGAAAATTCTTGCACTTACTTCCTTTCATTTAGTCTCGGCTTTTTTGTCGGAGGTGTCTTTTTTTTGTTCTTCGTTAATTTTTCACTCTTGTGTCACGGATCGGTCCGACCCGATCTTTTTCAGGTTTATACCTCAAGTTTTATTTGTTGCCTTATTCCTTCTTTTTTTCTCAAAAGACCCCTTTTTCCGCTGCTTTAAGAATATTTTTTTTTTGTTGCGACTTGTCACTGTGGAATTTAAGGCTCTCTGGTTTACCATCTGTCTCCCCCCGACTGATTTTTACTGTTTTCTTTGGTAGTAGATAAACAGCGAAAATCCCCCTCATTATCTCCTCCTTTGGACTTTTTTCCTATCGTTTTTACTTTTCCCCCGTTCTGCTTTGGCCTATTCTTTCCGTGGTTTTCCATCGGCCCTTGGCAGGAGACCCTTTAAGTCCCTCCAGATTTTTACAGCATAGTGTAATTCCCTCTTGTCCTTTTTTGACTCTTTTCCCTCCCCGGGTCCCCCTCAATTTTTGTACTGGTCTCCACAACCTTCCCTTCTCTCCTTCCATAGAATAGGTTCCCTACCCTTTTCTTGTCTTTTTTTCACAGGAACTTGGCCAAATCCTCAAGGTTCTTCTTCTTCGTTCCCAATGATTTCCTTTTTTCCCCTCTCAACCCCCGTCCATTTCCCGTCTTGTTTTGCTAGAACACGCTCTTAAGACCCAATGTGTATTAAAGTGCCACTTGATCCTCCCCTCGTTTTTGGCCAGTCGGCGTAATGCCTTTGTCTCCATGTCTCTCTTTTCCCTTTTGTGCTTTTTTCTCTCTCCTATAGCAATATCGAGTCTCCGGTTTTTGGGAGGTTCAAACACCCGGGTGTGTACCCCAAAGACCCGCATCCATTTTCCCTCCCCCTTCTGTGGTTCCTTTTCAAGAAGGGATTTTGACGTCCCCTCTTTTTGCCCCCCTTTTCCTCCTGGCAAAGGAGACAGTGGGAGTTCTAATTAATTATAGGCCTTTTCAGATTTTTTTTTAACTTTTTTTCCCACATACCGAACTTCCATGAGGGGTACCCAAGACCCTTCACACCTCAACGCTTTCCCGCGTGAAGGCGATTTCTTCTTCCTCGCTCTGCTCCTAGGCCCGAGAAGTTGTCACTTCTTTTCCTTCTCACCCCTTTCAACGAACTTGTAGCCTTTTTCGATAGACACTGATGTTCCGGTCTTTTGAAGATTTTCCTCCTCCCCAGTTCGAGCACCCCCCAGGACCTCTACACTATCAGAACCATAGGCCCCCAACCTTCTTGAGCCCTTTTTTAAACCTTGGCCCAAGAGGCTTGTCCTCCCCCTAAGTTTCAGTTTTGGCTTTCTTTGCCCAGGAAGGCCTTTTCTGTGCCTTCTCCCCCCTCCTTCTTTGAAGATCTTCCTTTCATCCAAAATTCTGCCTGAAATCCTCCCTTTTTCTGCAGTAAGGCCCCGAGGGATGCGACTGTTCGATTTCCACCGAGAGAAAGACTTGATTGCACTAACCCCTGAGTTGAGACGAGTGTTTTTTCCCCGACTTTCCTTACGAAGGTTTTCAGCGTTCTTTGTTGGTTGATCCCCCCCCTCCCGAGAGCACCCTCCCTCCCTAAACTAGACTTGTTCTTTTCCCTTTTTTGAACTCCCCTTTTTTTAGTAATTCCAAAAGTTCTTTCCTTGAGAGGAAAACCAACGACTTCTTCCTGCGACCTTTCCCCTCCCGTCCAATGTTTCCTCTTCCTGATGGCTCACTCGCTCCTTTCTTTCCTGGATGCTCTATATGAGTTGGAAAGCAGACAACTTTTCTTTCTTTAAGACGTAAAGCGTGGAACGCCGAACCCCCTTCCTCCTTCCCTTGAGACTTTCAAACCAGCGGGTTTTATTCCCTCGCCGAGTCGGATTCGTCGAAGTTTTCTTTTGAGTTTTCCTCCGGTTTTCCAGGAAAACATTTCTTCCCCACCTTTTTCAAGAGACAGGCTGCCTTTCATGCTTCTTTGTTCCTCCTTGAGGTTCTCCATCTGAATCTTCTCCGATCGTCGTTCATATTTCCTCTTTTTCCCCCTTTTTCGCGTCTTACTTCGAAAGCATCGGTTCTTTCCTTTGCACTCGGGCGAAGTGCGACTTTTTTTTTTTTGGCCCCTTCCTTTCCTCTCCTACCTTTTTTCTCAGAGAGTCGAGCTCTTTTTTCAACGTTTTCTCCTTTTTCAGGCCTCAAAAGCTCTCACTCTTCCAATTTTTTGAGAAGACCCAATTTTTTCCCTGTTCCTGTCCCCCCCCCCCTTTTTTGCAAAGCCCCTCCAGCACGCGGCGGTCAAGGTTTCTCGTGGTTTTTTTTCCCCGTCAAGAGAAATCAAGGCAGAGTTGTGGTCCCCTTTTTCACTGGTCCAATTCAACTGAGTGTTTTCCCCCCCCCCCCCTTTCTTTTTCCCTCCCCAATCCCCCCCCCGACCCTGATCCCCCTTTAGCTTTTTCCTCATCTTCGTTCCTCCCAGAAAATGTTTCTTTTTTTAGACCCCGAGCGCATGCCACTGCTCCCCTCCGCCCTTATGCTCAGCTCCCTCGATTCACTTCCATTTTTTCATCGTTCCTCCCCCTTTTTTTCACGCCTGTTGAATTTCTCTGTTTCCTTTTTTGGGCGCTGGCCCCACTTCTGTCAGGCCCTCCGAATTGTTCTCGCACGTTTTTCCCCTGACCTTAGCTTTTTCTGACCCTAAGCGACATCATAATTTTTGGCCGCAGCGGAATCAGTTTACTGCCTTCCCCCCCCTTTTTTTTTTTAAATCCTCTTCATCAGAATTTTTCGGTCTTTGTGCGTTTTGGGGGTGTGTTCCCCCTTCCTTCTTTGAACGCAAGCGCGACCTTTGTTTCCTATAATGGTGCCCCTTCTGTTCCTTTTTTTCCTCCCAAGGAGTCTGCCTTCCGGGAGACCCGGCCTCCTTTTTTTTCTGCTTTCATCTTTCCCTGCAGCCTTCTTTTTCCCTTTTCCCGATTGATCGCCCTATCACCGTCAAAGGATTACTCCTTAATCTCCCTCCTCTTTCCCTTCCCCGGGACTTTTCATTACGGCTAATACACGTTCTTTCCACTCTGCCTGGTACCCTTTTTTCCCCCCGAAACTCTTCCTCTATTAGGAAGGGCCTCCGGATCGAATTGATTTCTTCAGGCTTTTTGTATTATTTGATGACATTTCCTTTCTCTAATTTTCCTCTCTCCGGCTTAACCCCTGGCCTGGCATGGTTCATCAACTAAAAATCCTCGTTTCCTCTCCTTTTGTGAATTTGAGAGTCATGCGAACGCCTCGAACCTTCATCTTTTGAGAGATATTTTCTATTCTGCAGACTCGCCTGCCCCATTTGAACCCCTCCTTAGCTTGATTCCTTCCGGTTGGATCTTTTTAGTACAATGAATTTGATCTTTTTACCTTTTTCCTTAGTCCCCTTCGGTCTGAACCACACCCTACCTTACGGTAGGTTATTTTTCTCCCCTTTACGTTTTTCCTCCCCTCCGAATAATATCTAATTTAAGGATGTCTATGATCTTTCCTTTTCTCAGTTCCTAGCACGCCAGATTCCCCCCCCCTTCTAACTTGACGTTTTCTTTTTCGACCTGAAACCCTTTTTCCCCGACTGGTTTTTTCTAGGTGTCTTCAATCTCAACCGTTTTTCCTTCTTCTTTTGTCCTCACCTTTCACCTCCCATTCCTGGTCTTCACGTTTTTCCGAGTCCCTCCTTTTTCCGTGACACAGGCCATTCCTTTCCTTCCCCAACGTCTTTTCCTTTTCCCTGTAAACTGATTTTTCGGGAACGGCTTTACCTTGGTTACTTCCTTAGGAAGCTTTAGTCGGGCCGGTCGTGTTTCTTTAGGCCCCCCAACCTTTGTCTTGCTTTGCGCTTAAGACCCTCCTCCTTTTCACGACCAATCTCCCTCCATGTCCCACTACCCCTTTTCTTTCCACGTTTCCCTTTCGACTTCTGGAGTCTTCAAGCAATAATTAACGTTTCTTTGCTTCTTTCCCCTGAATTTCTCGTTTGACTTTTATTTTTAATTTCTTTCTTTTCTTCCCAGTCTTCCTCCGATGCCCCTTCCTCATCCGCTTTCAAAACATCATTCCTTTTTTGCGTTGTGCCAGCGGCGTCAAAACCTTTTGTTTTCTCACCTTTGTCATTTTCCTTCTCTACTAGCGCGTCTCTGTTTTTTACTTTTCCTTTTCAACCCCATCTTTGAATTACCGTGCGCAGCCCCGTTTGATTTAACAGATCTCGCCCCTCAAGCTCTTCCTGACTCGACTCTCACCAGACTTTTTAACATAAATCCCTACCCCCTGTGCTCTGCCCCAACTTTTTTTTTTACACTTGATGTTCTTTTCGCCTTCCCTTTCCTCCCTGCTTTCCCCAGTAACTTCTTCCTTGAAAAAATTTATCTTGCCCCCCCTCCTCCCGCTGACAGATTGCCCAGAGGTTTTTCTTAGGAAATACGTCTCTGATTCTCTCTTGATCTCCTCAGCAAGTTAGATGGCACCACGCCCACGGCTAGTCTCTAACCAATAGACCTCTATTCTTCCTGCCCTGATAAAATGGTGTACTCATGACCTTTGATTACAACTTCTAGTCCCTTCTCCCTCCCCCCTTTTTTTTTTTTTTCGACCCCCTCCGTAGAACGACACTCCTGCTTTTTTGACACAAACGTGTCTTGCTCCCGTGGTTGCGTAGGCACTTCTGAGAGCCTTCTTCTTTTCCCCTTAACCAAAGTAGCCTTGGATTTTCCTCATTCCTATAGAACCTCCTTTCCATACTCTCTAGCGTTTCCGTTGGCTTCCCTCTTTGCTCTTTAGATGCTTGAGTGGGCTAACTAATTTTCCTTCTTTTTTTGAGACCACATTTTCCCTTCACTTCTCGAGTTTATGTTTTCCCTTTGTTCTTGCGTGTTCTTATTTTTACCAGTAGGCTTTCCTTCCTACGGTTGACGGGTTCCCTGCCAGGTACTTGTTTATTTTTTCTTCTGTCTTTATAACTTCTGGACCCCCCTCAAACCGCCTTTCCTTCTTCCCTTGTCTCCTTCTTTGCCTTTTTTTCAGTTTTTTTTCCCCCTCCTTATTGCTGATTCCCCCATTTTGACACTCCATCATTCTTTTTCAAAGTCCATTTTTCTGTTTCTGTTCCCCTCCTTAGCAGGGTCCACGCCCTCCCATCTTTTTAGCCCCCTCCCTGGCAAATTGTGAGTGTTCCTCTCCACTCTTTCAATATTTTGATTTGAAATGGTCTTGCTTTTTTTTTTTGCATTTCTTCTCCCTTATCGCACGAGATTACCGTACCTTCCCTTCCCCCCAGTGTAAGTTCCTGCTCGAAGTGTTTTGCCCTTTCCCCCTCCTCCACGTGGCCCCACCCTCAACTGACTCCCCCCTAGCTTACCCTCAGGATATCCTCACCGAACCTTTCAATGTAATACAGCGCCTCTTCTTTCTTCACCCAAGTCATTTTTTTGCCCCTTTTCTTCTCTCCCCATACAAGGGTTACACCCTTCCTCTTTTAAGCAAACCTTTCCCCATTGAGGTCGTTGAGTTCGAAATAGTCGGAACACCCTCGAGAATTGTTTAATCTCAGGAAACCGGCCAAGTTGAGTCCCCCACCTGATAGCGGGAGCCTCTCCAACACACTCTGCCCCCCCGTGTGAAACCGACTCATCTCACCCCCCCTTTTCCGACTCTTCTTTAACCAGGATATCTTTTCTTCCTCCTATTTTCCAACATCACCTAACGTGTGTTGTTGTACCCTTTTCTTTCTCCAGTTCTTACTGACGATGGAGAAACCCCCTATTACCCAAGGCAAATAGTGAACGTGGAGACCCCGATTTTGAGGTTGTTTTAACCGAAGGAAGTTTTTCTCCCCAGCGGTTTTCCTGTTTTCCCGACTTCCCTTCCTATCAGTTGGTTATCCCCCCTTTTTAATCTGCAGGAGTTTTTATTTCCCCTTTATTTGCAAATTTTCTTCCAATAGCGGGGAGGGAAACCCGACGGTCTGTGCCCGATCCCGTGTGCTCTTTTTTTTTCTTCACTAGTACTCTCCTTTTCTCGAATAGCCTTCCTGATGCAGTTGGCTGTTGTGTTTTCCCTGCACTCACTTGAGGCAGGGTTATGCCCAACTGATTGCTAAGCGTTTTTTCTAAGCTTGTTGAGCCAGGTTACCTCCACTCCTTTCCCAATGGAATTTCTCTCCCCCAGTTGGAAAGGTACCCCTATGCGGCAAACTATGTAACGTCACCCCCCCCATTTTCAACCTATTTTCTCCTATAGATTTTTTGGTCTTTTTTTCTCGGTGTTCTTGCATTTTCCCGAACCCCTTCGTCCTGAAGAACCCTGTTCTTATGGCTGTACTAAGCCAGGAATTGCGTCTCCCCATGACCCTGACCTGCACAGCCCTCACACCTCCCTTGCTCCTATCCCCTTTTCTTTCTGGCGAATTGCTTGTGGAACGTCCTCGATACCTCGGACCCCCCCCCTTACTTTCCTTCTCCTTTCTTCCTTTGCCCCCCCCCCCCTCAATGTTTTTCCCCCGGACGCGGTCGTTGGCCAGAGCCTTTTTTTTTTTCTTTACTCCCCCTCAGACCTTTAATTTCCTCGAACCCCCCAAATGTCCTAACTTCCCCCTCCCTCGTTCTTTCCTGCGCACCCAGTTGGTAGCCCCACCTGGCCCCCCCTTTCGGTATTCCTTTGGAGCCTTCACAACCACTCCGAATTTTTTCTCCCCTTTCCAACTGATGGCCAGAGGCCTTCCCTTTTTCTTCCTTCTCAACTTTCGAAGTCATTCGCCTGGCTTTTTTACCATGCCTAATCTTTGTATGTCTCTTTTCTTTGGCCCAGCGATGGCACTCTCGACGCCCCATTGAAGTCGCCTCTAACCATGTTGACCCCCCGGTGGAGTCCCTCTCCCCTCGGAGGAGTTCTTTTGACTTATTCTCTCCCTTGTTTTTTTTGACGCTTTTTTTCAACTCGTCAGGTGTCGAACCCCTCTCCGTCTGACACCCCTCCTTAGTTAAGAGCACCGTACTCCCCTTTTTTTTACTCTCTTTTTTTCGTCTTCGACTCTGATGACCCTTCTCAAATCGAACTGCTTTGATTCCTCCTGCCGCATGCACCATGTTCTTCTCTTTCCTCTTTTTCCGCCCGCGGTAATCGTGAGCTTGTTTCTCCCCCTTAATTGCAAGTCCTTCTTTTTGCTAGGAGGGTCCCTCAAAGTTCCCGATTGAGATTCGCCTCTTTGGAAACCCTTTTTTCACCCCTAGGTCAGCTTCTGAGTTGACTCTTTTCCAGGGTTATCATACCCTTTTCCTTTCCCTCTTACCTTTAGCAGTGAAGCCGAGGTTTCCCCCCCGACCCCCTTTCTTCAAGGAGGCTTATTTTTTGACCCCCAAGGACAGGCTTCCCCTTCCCCGCCAAGTCCCTCGTCCGAGGATTGAGTACAACTCTCTTGAACCTTTCCCCCCCCCCGATTTTGAACCTCCGTGTGAATTCCACCCCCTCCCGGAATTTTATTCGGATGATCCTATTTGCCTCCGAATTTTTCTCTTCACGTTGTAAGCACTGTATTAACCAATCCCCCCTGCATCTCCATTTACGAGGTATGATTGATTTTTTCCCCCCGATTTTCTCCGACGTCTGTTTTTTTTTTCGACCTGTCTTTTTCTTTAATGCGAGATTTTTCGGGGAAGTCGTCGGGGATCTCCCACCCCTTAGGACTTTTTTCTATACTCTTTTCTTTCTCCGCCAGTACAGCCTTTCCTTGCGTTTCCCGACAGCCCCTAACTTCCCTTCCTTGTAACTAATTTTCTAAGAAGTAATAAGTTCCATCCTCCCTCCCAGGTTTTCCCCCCCTGACCCAGAGCCTATCCAGGTTTCTGGAAAAACAATCCTTTAATCCCCGCAGCTAGCCTTTTTGACTTACCTCCTGGTTGCCCTGAGTCTTAGGCTTCCCCAGACATTCAGTTTTCTTGGAGAACGCCGCAGAGTGTCTTGTTCGTCCTCCTTTTTACTTTTTCTTCTCGACGCCTTTTTAGTATCTTTGCCCCCCTAACGTCAACTCCCCCTCCCTTATCAGCGATTGGCCTCCTACTGAATCTCATTACCTTATCACGTCTTCAGCGTTCCCCTATTCCGTCTCAATCCTTTACCCCCTTTCTATAGGACCGTAATGGGTTCCACCATTGAGCAGCCATACCCTCTCCTTTTGGCTCCCCTTTACGTTTAAATCTTCTCCTCTCCGGAACCCTTCCTTTGACCAGGTTCACTTCAAACTACACCGTTTTCACTTATCTTTATTCTTTGCCTGGCATGTGTGATAGATTTCTCTCCGTTCTCCCTTCGAATATCTCCCCCTCTAATAGGGTTGTTGTTGAGTCGATCTTATTTTTTACTCTCTCGTTAAGATTCCCCCTTCTCCCCCGGTTTCCATTTTTTTTAAGATGGTTTGTGAGTTTCTTTTCCCTTCCGTCCCCTCTGGCTCCCTCTCTATCTAGTTTCCACATACGTCGACCTTCGTTCTCTTTCTTCCCTTTGATCAATTCGCAAGGCCGCAACCTTCATATTGCAGTTCCGTAACGTGAGAGTTCCCTTATGATCACGTACTCTCACAAAATCGTTTTACCCTCTCGCGTATAATTTCTGTCTCTCCCTTCTGAGCGGGTCTATTCCTCCCCGGTCGTCGCTCTTTCCACTTTCCTTTTTCAATTAAGAGAGCGCTCAATCTCCAACTCGGCGTTTCCCTTCTTAGTACCTGATGGTCCACTTTTTTTACCCCAGGATTCCTCCCACCTTTCTCCCTTCTTGGTCTCAACGGAAGTGTAGACCTTGCTTATCTTCGTTCCCGTTGCGACAACCCCCTCTGGTTCCGGTGGTAACTGATTTCCCTTCGTTTTGCTTACCTTTGGTCTTTTTCCTGTCTTTAGTTGATTGTCATGGACTGCTGCTGATTGGTTTTTTCTAACCTTCCCAAACGGCGTTCTTATTTCCTGATTGGGTCTCACGCCTCGAATTCAAAATGTTTCCCTTCCCCCCTTTCAACTTCTCAATCTTTAACCCCTCTACTTGTTTTTTAAAGACTTCTTCCTCTTTAATTCTTAACTTCCTTCTCAGCATTTGAGTAATGTCGCTTTACCCTTAGACAAAGTTTTGAGTCCTTGATTCTTCCCACTTTCAAATCTCCCCTTGAAGCGAGGTTGTCCTTTCCGCCTTGTTCTTCTTTTTTCCGACACTTTCTTCTACCTTTTCATCCTCATGTTTTTCGAGTTTCTTCGATTTTCTAGTTTCTTTCCCCCTCCTTACCGTTTCTTCGGGATATTGCTTGTCTAATTTTTCTCTTCTAAGACTCTTTGGACATTATCTTCTGATTAATGGCCCCATAAGTCCACCAGCCGACTTTTTTCTTTTCCCCCCCGCTTTCCCCCAGATGAGCCGGCTTGCTCTATACGCTCTATTCTCCCTCCTCGTTGCACACATTCTATTAGTCAGTTGCTTTTAAACCTGACGCTTGACGATTGCCCTTTGCTTGCGCCCTCCTCCTCCCTCCCCTGACTTGTAATTAATGCCCAGTCGACTCCAGCCGTCCTAAGACCATAAACTCCCGCCCCCACAGTCGTATAGTGTCCAGCCTTCCTTCCCCCTATGGTTTTCCGAACCCCTTAACCGTAATTGACACCATCCCTTTTTCAAAAATTCCCCGACCGGTCGCTTCCCTCCCCTTGTTTTTCCTCGGACTTCTCCTTTTCTCATTTTTGTTTTTCTAGTTCTCCTTTTTCCTAGGTCTAGTTGCCTTACCAAACTTTGAACGGGCTTTGCCCCTAATAGTCCCTTGACTCAAATACGATACTAAGTGGAAATAAGTTTTCCTTCTTTTTCCTCCCTTTTGGGTTGATCCCTCCCCCTTCCTTTAAGTTCTCTGTCCAGTCGTCCGTTTGATTGCACTTTCCTCCCCCCCCTTTCCTCTTTATCGGCATTGAAGTTTCGTTTCCTCTTGTTTGGAAAACAAAGTAGAGCTCTTAACGGAAGCGTCCCCGATCCGGGTAACCCCCCTCCGGACCCTTTTTTTTATTTTTTTGACTTTCTTGTACTTATATGGCGGTCCCCACCCATCATAGACTTTTCAGCCTTTTTTGCTTTTGACTCCGTTGAACTTTCTACTTTCCTTTTTCCCAAATCTTTTCTGATTTTTAACGAGCCATAAAGTCTTTCCTCCGACTCGGATTTTACGGTCAGTCCTGTACAGATAATCCAACCTTCTTTAATTGTGCAGCCGTTTTCAGAGTTTCATTTCCTGTTCCATCTTTTTTTTCGTTCTTTTGGCGCGGCTTCCCCTTCCTTGCGAAAACGCTCACCCCATCTTCCCTGCTTTCTGCGTGAATTGTTTCCGTTCCAGTATTCAACGCTCCTCTACCCCCTTCCCTATATTTCAAGTCCTCGAACTTTTCCTTTTTCTTTCTGACTTCGTTTAGGGAGCTCCAAATGCAGTGCCCTTTCTTTCCTTCTCCCCCCTCCCCTCGTGAGTGATATTTTTGACTCCATGCTTCCGTTGTGCACTCGTTTGCCAGGACCCTTTTTTCCCCGTGCTTCCCCTTTTCCGCGATAAAGTCCACCAAGAGGGTCTACCTTGTCATCTTTTTTTTCCTTTGCCGCCCGCTCGGATTTGAAGCCCGTCTTTTTTCTATTCCAGACTCGTTGTTGTGGAGTGTATCGTCCTTCTCAGGCGTCTTTTCTTCCACAAATCCTTGCTTCCCAAACCTCCCTTCCGTTTTCCCAGCGTTGTCTGTTTGCCAGGTCTAGCACTGGGTGGCCCATGTCCATGTCACCT
>Ga0179593_1530913_pt1 | contig 20835 bp, 22 predicted proteins | sample CZODoug2_1_08_16_FD_185931 | JGI IMG/M metagenome (GOLD analysis project Ga0179593, IMG submission 185931) | Vadose zone soil fungal communities from Angelo Coast Range Reserve, California, USA - CZODoug2_1_08_16fungal (PacBio error correction) | ecosystem: Environmental > Terrestrial > Soil >... | reverse complement strand
GCTTTGCTTCCGTAGACTCTGTTTTCCTCTTCCGGAGGACGCCGGTCCCACGCGTCATGGTTGGTTCCCTTTCCTTCCATTCTCCTGCCCTCGCATTTTCTCAATGAGTAGTCCATCAATCTTTTTCTTCCACCGCACCTTCCAAACAGGGGCACTTCCACCTCGCCTTCCAAAACCTTTGCTTCCTCTCCCCCCACCTTCCTGTCATGGCGTTTCGGTTTTTTCCCCTTAGCCCCTTCAATCAAGAATCCAGGTTTTTGGGGGCGACTCTGAATATTTGAGGTAGTCAATCCACCAGATTTTCCGTGGCTAAAGCTTTCGCGACGCCCTCGTCAGTCTTTCTGCCAAATCGTCCATGCGCGCCTCCCCTCTCTCCAAACCTTAGTCCTTTCCCCCTCTTCCTCCCTCTTGTGCTTTCCTCCCGATCTTTTAGCGACTCTCTGCGCAAAATCAGTCCCCTTTCCATCGTCCTAAACGCGCGTGCCGATTCTTTGCTCAGTTTTTTCCTCCCCCCTTTTTCCCAACGTCTTTGGCTTTCTTCATATCCCTTTCCCTGAGACGACGTTTTCCTCCCATTGGTAGATCTTTCTTCCCTGCTCCCACTCGTCCCTTTATCAACCAGGGAGCATTCACTGGCACCTTGTCTTTCGGCAGTCACGGTTAAGCGTTTCCCCACGAGTTTCCCGAGCCGCCCTTTTGCAACAATCCCCCTTCTTTCTCCCCAATTCTGAGAGTTTTTCTCACCCCTTTTCCCTTCCCCCCCTTTGTCCAACCCCCCTTGAAGCAGTTATTAATTTGATTTTTCGCTCTTGCTGTTGATCCTGTGGCCACGCACATCCAGTCTTCCAAGAAGCCAATAGTCCGACCACCCACCCCCCCCCCCCCCCCATCCCTTTCCTCCCTTGTCCGAGCCATCTTCTCCCCCCCTCGGTGGCGTACAGAAATGGGCCGATTCCCACCCTTAAGTCACTCTGTCTCCCTTCGTGGTGATGTACTACTTCTCCCCCCATTTGGTCTGGATCCCGTTTACCCCATTCTGGCGTGCGTTCCCTAATGATAGTTCTTCCTTTAGCAAGTAGTACGATTGTGTGGGCCAACGATTGTCAACGGCGGAAACGAACTCAGGCCATTTGTCCTTACAACTTTTGTTGTCGCCCCTCTCCTTTTGCCCTGTCACCCCCTTCTTCAGCGTTTTCTCCCCCCGCTTCGAATGATTTTCTACAGCCCCCTTCCCTTTTTTCTTGTTGAGGCGCCCTCACTGTTTATCTTCGCTTTGCGCGCATAGCAGGAGACGTCAAGCGACGTCCCTCATCACACCTCCCATTTCCCCCCCCGTACTTCCTCTCGTGTTTTACCCCATCTTATTCCCCATGCCAGGAGCTTTCTTTCACAGCCGATGCCAAGTACGAGCCTTTCCTCCCGGTTTGATCGGCTGTGTGAAAGCCTTCCCTAACGTTTTCGCCCCCCGGGAAATTCTGATTCGCGTCCGCTCCTTTGCTGCCGCTTTCTCTCAAAGCGCGCAAAACTTATGTCATGATGTTTGCCTGCTCCCCTCCCAATTTCCGGCTCTTGGTTCCCCAAACTCACCCTTACTTCTGTTTTGCTTTTTTCGTCTTTGTTCTGTCACCCCCCAAACACCACGGAGCCGGCATTGCTGAAAACCTGCCGAACGTTTTAGCACTTCCCCCTTGTTGAGTCCCCCTTTGATTTGTGCTTTGGAATTTTTTTCTGCCGGTCTGCCACTTACTTCTTTTCTTCCTGCGCCCCCTCTTGTCTTACCTTCCTTTATTGCAGACGACATAGAATAGAGATACTCGTTCCAGGGGTGGCTACGGACGCACCAATCCCCACCCCCCCCTAGAAAGTTTCCCCGTAGTATAAGTCGGGGCAATGGGCGTTCCGATCATGCTTTCCTACCCCCTTCTGTGTCGCTTTTCTTCCCCGAGCAGTAAACGGGGGTCGTTGCCGACCTCAACCCCAATCTGTTTCACGCCCCTGTCCTCTTTTCCATTTTCTCTTCTTTTCTACACCTGTTCCTTCTAGAGTATCCGAAAGTAATCTCGGGTTGCGATGCCAACACTTGCACCGTTTTTGGTCGCAATTCGATGTTTGACTGATTTCCCCCCCAGCGCCCGCTCTTTTTTGCGAACCGCTTCTCTCGTCTTGCTTCGGAAATTTTTCATGCGATTGGTGGGGACATTTGCGTCGGTCATTCCACTCTCAAAGGTTACTCCTTGGCAGCTTCCCCCTTCTTTTTTTCGCCTCGCGACCTGCAGCAATCCGTCCCTCCGTTGCTCTTCTCTCTTTTCACTCTGGTTGTTGCGAGTGGGAGCCTTTTGCCAGATGGCTGCATCCCGCGATGTTCCCTCACACCCTCCTTTTTAATTCTTTGCCCAGCTTTCGGGGACATGCCCCTTCCCTAAATTCAAAAGGCCTTTTCAGCGCCGAAGCCCTGATCCTTCCCTCGTTTTTCTCAACCCCATAAGACGTTTTCTTTTTTTTTCTCTTTACCCAGCCATCCACACGGTGCCCCCCCCCCAGTTTGACTCGGACCCCCCACCTCCCCTTTCTGTTCGTGAGCCTTCTGAGCATACTCCTTCAACTCCCTCTGCTGGGAGTGAAAACTATTTTTTTTATTTGGCAGGCTTCATGCCCTGTTTCCCTCTTTTCTTTTTTGAAGTCCCACTCTTTCCACCAATACTGGGAGGTCCCCCTCTCCTTTGAGCGCAAAGACTTACGCATGAACGGCGGCGTTGTTGTCTATTTCTTCGTCCCCCCCCTTGGTCCCCCCCCCAAATGTTCACCTTCCCCCCCCTCTCTTCCTCTTTTTCGCCTGTCAGGAAGGCCTATAAATTGCTCGGCCCCGGATTCGACGTGGACATCCCGGCTCCCTTCCCTCTCCCCCACTCCCACTTTTTTGACTCTCCCCAGGGGCTCTATGGCGCCTCCCCCCTTTTTTTCGCAGAGTGTTATTCAATGAAAATCTTGGCCGGGGACGGTGGTGGTTTGAAATCAACAAAGACTGCACTCGGACTTTTTTATTGGGCCTCAATCTCTCCTCTTTCCCGTTAAAAGTCATCCTCAGTCCCCATCATGATCTCCGAATCAGAGCGGTGTGTTAATAGGAACCGCTGCGCTGATTATGGCTGAGGATCCTCCTGCGCCCCTGTCCCATGGGATATTCGTTCCCCCCACGCCCCTCCTTCGATTGCCTTTCTTGGGCATCGGTTTCCTTCTCTCCTAAGTGGCATGATATGAACGGGGGTTACAAACAGGGAAGCTGGTTTATAGATTTGTGGATTCTGACCTCTGATTTTACGTTCTCTTTGCTAGTCGCCCCGCGGCAACACACGCCCCCGCCACGAAGTTCAGCACCCCTTTCCGTTTCCCCCCTTGCACCCCCCCACCCTCGCGCCCCCCCCCCACACGCCCCACTTTGCCCCCCACTTTGGCCAGACAAACACCTACCCCACTTCAGACGCCCACCCACTTCGTACCAGATGACACACACAACCCCACCCCCCCCCCACCCACCAACCCCTCCCCCCCCCCCTGCCCCCCGCACACCACCCCCAGTTGACCACAGCGTTTGCCGTTACATTCCTCGCGACCCCCCGGCGACTTTCTTGACAATCTCACCTGCTTCCTATTTTCGTTCGCCCTCCCCCCCCTCGGGCGTCTGTACTTCGAAAGTCATCAAAACGATGAGGTGACACGGTCACGCCATCGTGTCACGAACCCCCGTTTGGGCCCCAGCACATTTTTTTTTCGCTATTTCCCCCCCCCCCCCCCCCACCCAATGCCCTTCGCACGGTTAAGCGTTGGATTTTTTTTTCCGCTCAAGCGCGACTTGGGGCGTGTTTTCCTCCCCCTCATTCGTCTGTTTGGTTGTGTTTTTTCTCTTTCGGCCCAGATTCCCCCCGAGCTGGCCCCATCGTTCAGGAACAAGTAACATTCAGATCGTGCTTAATACTTGCATGCGTGCCCTCATTTTTTTAGTCACTTTTTTTTCCGCTTTTTTCACGTTTGGACCGCTTTTTTCTCCCCCCCCATTTTCCGTTCTGGTCCCCTTTTTTTTCTCCGCGGTGAACTGCGATGGATTTTGAAACTTTGGTGCCTGACGATTGAACGGCTCGCAACCGGAGCCTGACGTCTTGCCTCTTTTCAGGAAAGATTTTCTCTACCCCATGGTGTGCGGCCCCTGCGCGTTTCTTCCACCCTTTTCTTTTTCCCCGGCCCAATACTCTTTTTGGTTTTTGGAAACCCCCGGCGACGGTCTCACCGACTCGTGGCCTGGAGAGCTGGCCCCCCCCTCTAGTCGCTTATTTGCAGACAAGGCTTTGCTGAATCGCGTTTCGTTGTATTCGGCTGTCCTCCCCCAGTGAATCGCTGACATTGGTTTTCCCCCTTTCCTGTGAGATTGAACTGACGATTTTGCGTGCAAGGCTTGAATCCAGCCCCCCCCCAATGACACTGGTTGATGTGTATTGAGCCCTCAATCTTTTCGGACCGATGCGTGAACTCTGACATTTTTTTCCTCTTCTCTTTTTTTTTCCCCCTACCCCCCTCCGGTACCGCCCTCCCCTTCTGGAGATTATCCATTAGGGCGTGGTTTTGTGGGAAAATTCGAGGATTGTGGACTTGTTTCGGGCACTGCCAGCTATCCCCTAGTTCTCCTCCCCCTTTCCCCTTAGGTCTGGTCTCTTTACTAGTTCAGACCCCCAATGATTTCCCCCTCTTTGCTAGTAATAAGTCCTCTACTTTCTATGGAGAGCAAGTTTATCTAACTCTTCATATAATCTTTGCATAAATCCTTCTTCCGGGGGCCTCCTCCCACCGCGTTCCCCCTTCCTCTTTTCTAGATGCTCCCTTTGTCCTAACCTCCTCCTCCTCAGGCTCCTCCCTTTTTTTCCCATTTTTTTTCCCTCCCCCCAAGAAATTCCAATCAGCCTTTTCCCGTACAATCCCTGCGAAAAACTGATAAACTCCCCCCATTCCTTTTTTTCCTTTATGCGTATCATGCCCCCTTCCTTCCCCTCCGAGGCGTTCAATATCGGGAGATCCTCCCTCTTTTCGGCCATTTAACAAGTATTACCAGGAGCTGGATTAAGGCGGGAGTTCGTCCTTTGCTGCAAATCGTCCTTCCGAGACTTTCTCCCCCTACAATTTCCCCGTTTTTCCCCCCTTTCAGCTATTTTTCCCCCTTTGAAGGCGGACGAGCGATTAAGCACGTCCGGGCTTATTGTGATCACATAAGCGACTATATTTGAATATTCTTCTCCAATTCATTCCGCGCCACGACCTTTTTCCTTCTCCGTTTCCCCCCCCCACTTTCTTCCTTTCTGGCTGCCCTAATATCGTCCCCCTCCTCCCGAGCCTGGCGCTTTTTCTCCCCCGAAATCTCCATCAAAGAATTTCAACAACAGGGAAATTTCATTCAATAGTCGGCCAAACGTTCCGCCCGCCGTCACTTGTTCTGACCGCGTTTTCCCCCCCCCAACGCTTTCCCTATCCGCCCCCTTTTGGAACAAGCGGCGTCCCTTGATTAGCGCTGTAGGAGAAAACGCTTTAATGGCCAAGTCAACGTTATTATGATGGCGCTCTTGATTCCTTGAACGACTTTTTTTCTCTCCATCGTAATCCTTTAAGACCCCTCCCCCCTCTAAGTCCCAAACCCCCCCCCTCTCATAATTCTCCTCCTTCCCCCCCCCCAATAGCCGGCAACGAACCCATGGTTCAAGTAAAGATAACAGCGTGCGCGGCGCTTTGTATACTGCGTCCTCCCCCCGGTTCTTCCCCTTCCTGTTGACCTCATTCCTTTTTTCTGTCACCTTCCCCCACCCTCTTGGGCTGAATTTGCCTTCCTCTTTCGCTGTCGAAAGTGGATCGCACTGCCCCTACTCTCCCCTCTGCCGGTTAGATATCCATTCGCCGTGGTCGCGCTGTGAAAAATTTGCGCGTACCACCCTCCTCCCCCTTTCCCGTTTTCCTCCCCCCTCTCCTCCAATTGCTGAGGAATCAACTTAAAGTTCTTGTTGACTCGGAGCTACAACAGTTCATTTTCTAGCGCGCAAGACTTCCTTGCCCGTACAGGTCGTCAAATTTTCTCCTTCCCCCCCCCCCCCCCTTTATCATCCCTCCGACCCTTTTACTGAATAGCGTTGTGAACACAGATCGTCTTTCTCCCCTCCCTTCCCCCCTATTTCCGCGGCTGAAGCGCTTTCCAACAAGCGGAACTGCCGGTATTGTGGTTTTCTCCCATTGTCTCCCACTTCCTGTCTCCTGCAACTTTCCCTCAGCAGCCCCCTCCCCTGCCGGCCCCTGCTTTGACATAAGAAGCTAACCAACTCCAATTATCTCATGATGTTGCGCTGCACTTTTTCACCCTTAAGTTCCGTCCCTATTTTTCCCCCCACTTCCCTGACTTTTCCCTTCCTGCTGTTCCCTTTCTTTTTTTCTGTAAAAGGCCCGCCCGGGAAGGAATTGTTATGATACCCCTACTCTAGTTCCTTGACGTCCACCACTTCGCTACCCCCCCCCCTTTGCTTGTTGATTTCCCTTCCCTTTTTTGAGACATTACTTTATGATTCTGTCCCTAGCAATTCTGTTTGGGCCTTTCTTCCTCTGCCAGTCCTCCTGACCTCTCCTTCTCCCGTGCCTCCCCGTGTGAACGTTTTTTTTGCCTCCTTCCTAGCCCACGCCCCGTGGCAAGTGCGCCCCCCCCTTCGGCCCTTTAGTCCCCCTACTGTCTAGGCCAAGCTATGTTCTGATTTCCCCCACTCTCCTCCTTCCCCGGGTAGCAGACGCCTTTTCCCCAAAATTTTCCCGCCACTGTGAGCGTTCGCATGTCCTCCCTCCCCGTAATCTGCTCCTATTCCCCCTCAAGAAATAGGCTCCCGTTTCTCCGCTTCCCAATTGAAGGAAAGTTAGATGGCGAATAGATGAGAGGCAACCAGCCTACCCCTCTGATTTGTCTCCCCTCCCCTCTTATACCCGTTTAGTAGGTTACGTGGGATTGATTTCGGAGGAGGTCGGTCACGCTCCCTTTAGTCTGGGCAGCGCCCCCCCCCTCTGTAGAACATCGTTCCCCCTGAAGACCCTCTTCCCTGATTATATCCTTTGACTCCTTTTTTGTGTGTTTGCAAGATCCAACGGCGGGCCGGTGCTGTCCATTTTCGCGCTGGCGACACCCCTTTTGACTGCCCCTGCCGCACTTTTTGCTGGCCTTGTCCCGGACCAGCGCATTGCCCACCCTTTTGAAGTGCTCCCCCTATCCCCTAATCTATCCCCCCTTTTCCCCTTTTTTTATCAAAAACGACGGCGCTGGTTTCTTCCCTCAGAACCCATCAACACTGGCCTGCAAGTTGCTCTTTCAACCAGCTTTTCTCGGGGGGGGGGGAACTAATCTCTGACAGAGGCCCCTTTTTAAAAACGCTCCGTTCCTTTTTGCCCATTTTTTATTTCCTGTTTCTAGCGCATGTCCCCTTTCCGAGCGCTTCGGGAGTCAGTCACCACATCCCCTGTTTGCCAAGGGAAGCTTCGCCATGGCCGACGGTACTCCTTTTCCACTGGCCCCTTGTCTTTTTTTGTGCATAAGCCGCAGGCAACCAAATCACCGGGTTATTTGGGATGACTCCTTTCCTCCCCCTGTAGTCTTTCCCCCCCCAGTGTCCGACCCAGTGAGTGCTCGAATTCCGAAGTGGGACATAGCTCCCACCCCCCCAGTCCCCCCCGTTTTTGTTCTCTCCCCCTTTGAATGATCTTGCTCCTTCCCCCCTGTGCGCGGCGTCTCACTCGATTCCTCCGGGCCTGTTTGTTGGAAACCCAAAGACGCCCCGCTTCTCCTTCAGTCCTGAACGATTGGGAATCCAGCCCTTCCGGTGATGAGTGCTTTCACGGAAGGCAACAACGATAAGCAGCTTTTCCTCCCCTGTGTTTCTCGCCTTAATATTCCCCCTCCTTCACCGCTTCTTTCTTTTTTCCCGCGCAGTGCCGTGATCACTTCTACCCCCGAATATCCTTTGGCTGAGCTGCTTTGAATCGTCCTTCTACAGTACCCTCTTTCCTCCTTTTATGGGAGCACGGCGGTCCGGGGGTAACGCGTTTGGAAGCGGGATTTGTCTCGGGTGTGATTCTCTTCCCTCATTCTTTCCTTGAATTCGAGGTCTTTTGCCTCCCCCGTCCTGAAGACCATTGCGGTCTAACCCCAAGAAAGTTGATTCCCGCCCACCCCTGTCCCCCCCCCCTACCGTTTTGTGACCCCTCTTCCCGCCGCTTTGCAACCCCCTTAAAGGATCTTGACCACCATGGTGAAATACCTTCTCAGGGCGATCGCGAGAATTCACTTTGCCCGACAGCGTGCCCCCCCCCTGTTAATCTGCGCAACTCATCCCACCTCTTTTTGAATTTTACTTTCCCTTCTCGTGGTCACCCCTCGTTTCCCCCCCCTCCCAGTGTGGCAGTTACCTAAGCTCCACGTGTTACACGGTGGACTCGGTACCATGGCTTTTCCTTTCCCTCCTTTCCCGATTTTTCCTCCGATCGTCGAACGGATGAGTGAGATTTTTTTTTTTTTGTCGGCTCTCCTGGTAAAGTTCGATTTGGCTCTGGCCACTTCAGTCCCCAAGACACCACATCAGATTCCCTCATTAATACCCATTTTTTCTTTCCTGGTGTCTCCCCCCAGTGGTGTAGGAATTTTATACTACGCGTCTGGTTGGGTCCCAATTGGCGCTGCAAATAGGTGGGTCCGTGGCGCAACCGTGTGTACGATCTTTCCCCTGACTTTGTTTAATCATTTTCTGGATCGGCTTTCCCTCCTAGAAAGTGTTGTCTTCTCTCGGTTACTATTCGGACACTGGACTTTTCCAGTCGCAGCTGACCGATTGACTTTACTCCGCCCACCCTCCAGTGGTTTGAGAACGGATCCTATCTTCTCTTAGTGAATTCTTTGCAAATATAGTCGTGTGCCACAAGGCCCTCTTGCTTGACATCGGGTTTTTTAAATGGATTCTTTTCCTCCCATTTCCGCTGACCTGTCCCATTGCCTTTTTCTCTCTCCGATGAGATTTCTTTTTTTCTCCCTGAGGAGAAATGCCTTGCAGACTGGGAACCATTTTTCTTTGCTATGCCCTCCCACCTGCCTTAGACTCCTCTTCCCCGCGATGGAATTTAAGTCCCTCCCAGACTCTTTCCCTGGCTTATCAAGGTTTTCTCTGGGCTTTTTTTTTAGTTTTCCCCCGTTTCGTTTGATTCGAAGTTTTTGCCCATTTGGACCTCTTTCTTACTACGAAGTTCTGAAAGTCTTGTGGCGATGAGCACGGGAGATAGGACGTGACCGATTTGAGTCTCTCCTTCCTTCTCCGTTGACAGTCCTTCCCTTCTGAGCCCAAGCATTTCTTTTAATCCCTTCCTTTTTTTTTTTCGAGATTGTATAGACTTTGCATTGAAGTAGGACGCCGACATCTGTTCCCGCCTCTTTCAGATTGTGTACGTTTTTTTCCCCCCCACTACTCCCTCGCAATGTTGCCTAACTCCGGTAGATCAATCTTCTCCAATGCCCGACACCTTCCCCCCCCCCCCTTCAGCCTCTTTCCCCCCCCTCTCCCCGTCCACACCCTCTCCCTTCAAAACCTTGAAAATCAATCGGGCGGGCGGGTCGCGGCCCCCTTCCTCAGCGCCAGGTTTCCTTTTCCCCTCTGTTTTTCTTCCCTTTTACCTTTCCGGCCGCAAATAAGCTTCCATGGCGTTGTCGCGCGTCGTTCAGTCGTTTTCTCCTCGTCCTTTATCCCCCCCTCTTTTCCACATATTTAGGGGGCCCAAACTTTTCGTCTCATGTCGCGTTACCCCACACGCGTTCTTCACGCCGGGCTTTTCTGCATCGACTCGTTTGCCCCTCCACCAGCGCCCCCCCGACTTATGCCCTATCCCATGTTTCCTTCTTAACGTTGGCTCCTTATTCGAAGCGACGTTGCCCCATGGGGTAGAACAGAACTTTCCCCGCGGCCCTCAATCACACGTGTTTCCGCGTAGCCCCCCTGTTCCCTTGTTCCCCGTCGTCCCCTGCCCCCCTTCCAGTTTCTCCCTCGGTCCACGTGTTTTCCGCCAAGTTTTTCACCCTCGGTCCGTTTCGCAACGTAGGTTGTCGTACAAATACTGTCGCAACAAGTTAATGATGTTTTTCTCTTTTGAACGCTGGTTTTTCCCAATCGTCATCGGCCTCCTCATCCCTCCCCCTGACCCCACCCCCCTTACGCATCTTCTCTCCCTCTTCTCCCCCATGAGTTTCAGGGCACAGACATGTGCCGATTCCACAGGAGTCTCCCCTTTGCCGCGGCGCCCTTTTCTTTTTTTCCTCCCTCCCCCTGCATCCCCCCCTTTCTGTTCCCCTCGGTGACCTTTTATGGCGTTCCCTTTCCCCCCCCCCAACGAGTTCTGAATTTAACCAGATGGCTATGTATGGGTAACGATTGAATTCTCGAATCGGCATCGCCCTTGGCATTTTTGATCGTGTCTCCCATTCCGCTTTCCCCGATCGGGTTTTTCGTCAAACTCTTTTTTCCCCCTCCGGCGAGGCTCTTCTTGCCAAAATCATTTGATCTGGCGCTCCATCCAGATCTTCCCCGGCGACATAGAACTATAGGTCTTCAGTCATCCCTCTCGTCACTCACCCCACGGACGCAACCCCTTCCCCCTGACTCGCGGTGTGAACCCTTCCCCCTACAGTAACCCCATCCCCCCTTACCCTATCCTCTTCGGCAGGTCCAGAGATGCCAGAGCGTAATTCATTTTGATATTTGGTTCAAGCCTTTTTCCCACCCCCCGTGCCTGGAAACTGCCCTTCTTCTGCCGAGGCAAGAAAGCCATCCGTAAGCTGCGAATTCAGCAGTCACCTCGCTTTTTCACATCTCTTTTTCCATGATTTGCTTTGAAACACTTCCTTTATTTTTCTAGCTGGCCAAACTTACGTTCGCGCCTGATGGAGTTTGGTGTCCCCCAGCCCGTAAGTTAGGAAGTCATTTGGACTCTTTCCCCCCCCTCCTTCGTCAACGTGAGTCCCCCCCCCTTTATTAAAACCCTTTGGTCCCACCGTTATTTGACGGCCTGTGCTTTTAATCCTTGCTTCGGAGCCAGAGCAATTTATTTACTGCTGACCGCCGTTCTTCTTGAATCCCCTCTCTCTCCTTTACAACTTCGTGTTTTGTAGTTGGTTTTTTTTCCCATGTTGCTGTAGGAAGTTGCCACGCACACCCCCCCCCTGCCGCCCGTTGCCACTTTCGGATCGTCTTAACTGCTCTCGCCATGATATTGTCTTACCCCCCCCCCCTTATGTGTCTTTGAGTACCCCTTCAGATGCAGGATTTCGCGCCGCCTTATAACCAACACCCCAATTTTACCGCCCCAGTTTTGAGTGCTTCGTGTTTCTCCTAGCTTCCCCTTCACATGTGTTCCTCCTAATCGGTTCTAGCTTGTCCGAGCAACTGCCTTCCCTTTGTGATGTTGTCTTCTTCTCGTTCCCAATCTGCCTGCGACTTTTTAAACGCAATGCGTCTCTTCTTGGCCTACTGGCAGGAGCTGACTTTTTCGTCGGTCATTCAAGCTCCCAAGTGCCTCTTTTTCGTACTCAAACTTCATTTCGCCCATCGCTATGCATCAACGGCCGTGGTTCTCTCTCTTCATCCGTTGTGTTTTTGAGAGCAGCCCCTTAGGTTCCTTTTTTTTTTCCCCTCGTTCTTTGCGACAACCCCTTGATTATGCCCCAAATTCCCTTGAGCTGCTTACCGATCTGAAATTAACCTGGCTCCTTTCCCAACTTTCCTTGACGACGCCCGAGATAAGCATTTCTTTTTTTTTTTTTTTTTCCCAAATCGGAGTGTTTCCTCTCAGATTTTTGCTCGAACACGGTTTGCCGTTTTTTCTAGTACCCACTCTTCTCTTTTGGAGAAAAATCCTTCAAGTCTTTCTCATACGGCGACTTTTCACGGGTCTTTTCAGAAAACCGCTTGAGTCATCCGGGAGCGCGCTTCCGTTTTTCTCTTCTCTGGGAATTTCCCTGCACAACTTTTGCGTCTGCATTGAGTACACATGGAAGGCCCGTGCCACGTGTGGTTGGGGTATGGGCCGGCCCCGCGCAACCAACAGGGTACGGGATTTTCCAAGGACGATCTCATTCTTTCTCACTGTTCCTTTGAATACCCGGTCCCTTCTCTCATTGTCTTAGAAGGACATTCCAGGCCAGTGGACCGGCATCAAATGCATCACAAAGCAACTTTTATCAACTTTTTTAATATCTCGCACGGTGTGCATTTTTTTCATCGCACCACCCTTTTCCCTTGACCCCGGTTTCTAATTTTGATGGACCTCCCCCCCCCCCCATCCTCCAGCAGCGAGACCGACTCGATGGGCCCTCTGATAACATTGCGGTGCTTTGAAACTTCTCTCCCCCCCCCTCATTGATCTTCCAGTCCTTTTTCACACTCGAGGTTTCTTTCCTTTCAGCGGCGCGGTATGGCTTTAGGGTTTTTTCTGCACTTTCCGGCGTCAAGCCCTTGTGATCAATTTTTTTCCCCCACTCCCCCTATCCCCCCCTTGGCCTAGTAGTGTCAGCGATGATTCCCGCCGTCCGCTCATCTTGGCATGTCTTATGCACGGGCTTCGTGGTAAAAACTCGATCAGGAGCGGTTTGATTTGTTCCTTTTGATGAGATTTTTTGTCCCTTCGCGGGACTGTTCACCTTCGCTTTCTGCGGCACGCGAAGAAGATCAAGGGTCTTAAATTTTTCCCCAAGAACTGACTTTTTTTACCGCCATCCTTTTCCTTACCGCGGGCCCGAACGTTGGACTCTCCTTTTTTTCGTCATTCACCGGCGCCCACGAGGAGATCACATATAACCTTTAGGTTCCTTCCGCCGTCGATCCTCCCCTCGTTGCCCCCCCTACTTCCTTCCCCTTCCCGTTCTGCCTTCTACATGGTCACGTTTAAGTGAACGGTTCCCCCGCCCTCTGGTCCTCCCTTGCAATTCACAGATGTGGGAGGTCGCAGTATTTTTCCCCCCCCCCCCCTCCCCTCCGAACGCGGTACTCCGTTGTTTTCCTCGGCACGCTTGCGTTTTTCCCGGCGCGTGGTTCTGTGTTTCCCCTTTGATTGCGGACGTGGGTGGGTTTTTCGTTTTCCTTCTATGGTTTTCTTTATGACCCTCTGTTTCGAGGCCACCCGTTCGGAAAAGACAAATCAAGACATATAATAGATTTCATTGTTTTGCGGCACAGGGGGGGCATCCTTTTCTACGTACGATTTCTTTGCCGACCCTGCTCTTTTTCCCAATTTGCGGAGGCTATGGCACCCCCGTTTTTTTCTCCCCCTGCGTCAAATTGAGAAAGACGGGGTGAGAACTAGGGAAATAGGGCTCCTTTGATGATTGTGGCGGAAGCTTCGTTCTCACCTGGTGGAGGCCGGCCCTCCTTTCTCTCTATTCTCGCAGGCCCAGCTTGTTTTTCCCTTCCTCCGTAGCCCCAGGAGGGAGAATTGAGGCTTCGCAAACCTATCGGCGCTGAAGAACAATTCCGGTCATCTGGTGGCGTCTCTTTTTAACGCTTCTGTCCCCCCCAATTGACCTCCGTTGTCCTTTTTCCCCCGGGTAATGGGGACCCTCAGAGTATGTTCCCTTTTTTCAGCTAGACTTATCAAACTTGTTTTAGTGCTTTGCAACGAATATTTCGGCTCTCTCTTTTTGAACGCGACCTCTTCTTCCTTCGTTCAACAAACCTCAATCACATGATTTTGTGCCCCGGTTTTCGCGGAGCGGGCGTGTCCATCCTCGCTGATTGTTTTTTGAGCTTTTTCCTTTTGGAGAAGAGATGGACTACTCGACGTTCTGCGACCTTAGGTAGTTTTCTATGGCCTGCGACTGTCCCGTCCAGATTGGGAACGCTTTATTTTTAAGTCAAGAGGTTTCCACTCCTTCCTTCGGAGAGCCAAATATCTTTCCTCCTCCCTTTTTTGTTTGAAGAGCGTTTCTTCTCTCGTATGCCTTCGTCGTTTGGCTTGACGCCATTTTTGCAATAGTTCCCATTTTTTGTTCATGGCGATTTTCCCCCTTTCGCGCCCCTCTCGAATCGTTAAATGGGATTAAGAACCCCTGTCCCCCTCCAATCTTTCTCACCGAAAACTCCCATCGCTACCGTTTCAACGTCCCCTCTCCCGCGTGCCCCAACTCCTTTCCCACATGTTATTGTTTTTCTGATTGTAGACACACATTACCCTCTTCAACAAAGCATCGGTGCTTCCCGCCTCGGCCAATAGAACTAAACCCTGCTTCAGTCTTTTTTCCGGCGGGCTTTTTTCGCGGTTCTCCTTTTTCGCAGAAGATATCCCTCCGTGTTCCCGTCAGGGTCAATTTTTGCGCAGCTTTTTACGCGTTTTAGCGGTCTCCCCTTTTTCCCGCCCCAGGTCTTGTTCTCCCCCCAATCGAAGTTATTTCCCAATTCCTCCGCTCCACCTCTTCTGGTTCCTTTTCCACCCCGGCTTTCCCCGTGGCTTATCCCTTGCTCTCTGTTCCGCCCTTTTTCTAAAGACTTCTGTGCCACGAGTTTAAATCCCTCCACCCTTCCTGCAGAGCCGTTCACTTATTTCCTCCTCAGTCAAGGTTCGTCTCCGGTATACCCAACCGGTTTGCAGAGCGCCCTTCGGCCACCCATGTTTCGAACCCGTCGCTTGTAGAACCCTTTCCCCCTGGCTGCACATAATCGTTTTCTATTGTTCCTCCTTAAAGCTGGTGGCCAGCTGCACATAGTTTCTGGACAGAGACATTTCCCGTTTAAAAACCCCCCCCACAACCCCCGCTCGCCATTCGCCCAAACGTGGAAGCGCATTAAAGGTTTCCTTCTCACCCTGCAGTAATCAGCGTGCGCGGCGCGTTGTTATGGTTACTCGCCTCCCCAATCTGGGTTTTCCCCGGTTTTTTGACCCCTGCTGGCGTTTTTTTCAACCCTTCCACCGATTCTGGTTCGAAGTACCCTCTGGCTTGTCTGTCCAGATTCAATTTTCCTACCAGGCCTTCCTCGACGTTGGTGTTTGTGTCATCATTTCTTTGTTCCCCCCCCCTGCTTTCTTCGGTTACGGAAAAGAGCTTCATCCTTTTCCCTCGTCGCCATGTTGCGATAACCTTGTCATCACAGTTGCGCGATCCCTCAATGTTGACCTTAGCGTCCCTGCTTCCGTACCTCCCCGGTCGCTTAGCCAATTTACCCCTCGTATAATTTTGAACACCAATTCATGTATCAGTTTTTCCCCACTGCCTCGCCTTGGCACCCTCTCCCAAGATCCTCCCCTGTCCTTTCTTTTAAGGTTCAGCCGTAAAAGACCGCTTCCTTTCACTTTTTCCTTTTGGCACAGGAATTGCTCACATCTCCTTGAGCCGGACAAGTCCTGATGCCGTCAGAATAAGCTTTTTTGCGGCATTTGCTATTAATGCATCCCCCCCCCCCTTTCGCAAGTTCCACTTTCTTCTACTTTCTCTGCCTTTCCGTTTGGGGGCCCAAAATTCGGCTCGCTGGTCTTCAACCCTCCGTCCTTCTGTCATTCCTTTCCTGATGGAGTATTTGGCGTTTAGGTCCCAAGCAAAGGCACCGTGGTGGGTGCGTAATGGAGTTTGGGGGGCAGGGGCCTGGGGGATGATAAACTCATCTTCAGTTGGAGTTCCCCTATCTCCCCCCCCTTTTTCTTTCACATGGGTGGTGATCGTTATTGGTGTCTTACGACCTGGTACCTTCCTGGAATGAGTCGTCGCGAGCACATTTCTTGGGGACATTTTTTTTTTTTGCAGAAGACAGTTCCTACCTTTTTCCCTTTAAGTCATCAGTTTTTTTTTTTCCCATCCCTTGACCCTTTGGAGCGTGGCCATTGGCCTGCCCCCCCCTCGCCCGTTGGCGTGCGCCCCTTAGGCAATTTTTTGTCGTTCCTCTTTCCGACCTTTGTGGTTAGCTTTCCCCAAGAAGGGCTTATTGCCGCCCCAAGGTAACAAAACCTTGTTCCCCCCCAGGCGATTTGATCAGTTTCAGCTTTCTTTTTCGCATCCGAGTCCTCTCTTTTCTCCCCGAGAATAGGAGTTGTCAGCTGCAAACCCCTTGACTACCGTGGTGATGGCGAGCTTACCGATGTAACCCCTTTTTGCTTGACTTCTTTTTGACCCGCCCCCAAGCAATGTTATATTCCTGCTGCCTCACGAGTTTGTGCATTTGGAGTAGTTCCGGTACCCCAGTCTCACCTTTTTTTGGCAGATCACATCCTTTTGGTACAAGACTCCCTTCTCCAGGATTGATCCGGTTACGTTGTTTTGAGCCAAAACGGGCCGATTGCTGCATTTCGCGATGTGCGCCCCCCCCCCCCTTGACCCAAAAGACCCCTTGATTTTTTGGCCTTTTAACTCCGACAAAACATTCAAAAGTCTCCTTTCTTGCCCCCCCTGTAAGTGCCCCTTTTTTTTTCCCCCCGCGTATGTTTTTCGCCCCAAAATCACGCGGACCGCTGGTTTTTTTCCTCACGCTAGGTCGCATCACGGTTCCCTTTTTCCAGTTTCCCCTTCGGTCAAGTTTGACGTTTTGTTGCCTCTACAGCGGACAGGGCGTTGAAATAATCTGTTTTCAACCGCTTCAGCGCCGGGGGTCAACCCTTTTGTTATTTAGCGAGTTCTATAAATTTTCATCTACCTTGGGAGTCCCCTACATAATTTTCTGGCACGTTCAGGATCCTCACATGGCTAGGATCCTCTTAACATTTTGTGTTTGTTTTGTGGTTTTTGGCGATGGCGTCGGCCCCGGAGCCACCATTCCCCTGGATTGACGGCTCTTGCCTCCCTTTCTCTGTCGTAGACTCAAAGTCCCTTACCCACTCCAGTTAGGATACCGGCGGTAAGTGGACAGTAGGTGCATCCCATGTTGCCTCCCCCGTCAAAACTTTGTGAGTCTCCCATTTGGTGTGAAGTACCCTTGCGCTCACGTGCGCGCTTGGGCTTATCTCCCTCACAATTTTTATTGGAAATTGGGAGGTTTTTCCAAATAACAAAAGACGGACTCAGAATTACGATTGTTGAAGCCAGTTGAGCCGTAAATGCCTGTCCCTGCCTGGCCACAACGTCTTAAGTCCGGCTTTTCCGACGCTTCGATGAATGGACCGAGGCGCTAGCATGGCTGGCCTGGCATCCCTATTCATGATCCTTTGAGAATGAAAAATTCCCCCTTCTTTCCTTTGCGACGCTTGTTTTTCATGATTACCGAAGCGTTTCCCTCGTGATTTTTGCCTTTCTGGGTCAGTAGGTTTTGTTGGGTCCCCACCCCCTTTCTACTCAGGCACGTTTTTGCTTTTCTCCTCCTTTGGGCGATAAGATTTCGGTGACGGTCCTGTTTCTATTTTATTCCATCCCCTGGCCCCCGTAAGGGGATCCCCCTCTGCCCGCTTGATCAACCCCCAGAGACGGTGGGATTCCGCCTCATTTTTCTTTTCTCGAAGTTTCCTTATTTTGCCCCCACCCCCCCCGACGACACGGCGAATGTTTCTTAAATATCAATTTGCTTAAGGTGTTCCGCCGTGCGAGGTTTTTGACGACCGGTTCTTCCTTTCTTCCGCCCCCAATATACCCTGGAAGGTGCCCAGGCAGGTCACGTGGCGAGTGGATGCGCCCAGATTACCATTCAAACGCTCCCACCGCTTGATTCCTGTGTTTCGGACAATGGTCGCTTTCAGCGCGATTGGTTTGGAGAATCCTTGATCTTTTGATTTTGGGCCTGTGGTTTTTGTTCCGTTTTTCGCTGGCGTTTCCAGATGACGAGGCGTCATTCCACACCATCGTTTTCTGTCCCCTTCTTCCCCCCCCTTCGCCCCATTTAATCCCCCTTTCTTAATGTGCGTGGCCTTTCTTACTCAATTGATTCCGTTTCGACGGTGACTTGTTCCCCAAACTTGGCGGCTCTGGCCAACTCGTTTGGTTCTAGCTCCCTTACTTTCGGAAAGACGTGGTGCCGTTGAATATCTCGGTTTTCCCGTCGCAGACCGTTATTCTTTTTTTCCTCTGCATGAAGCTTCCGGTTTTTTTCCGGTTCCGGTTAGGCGCTGAACGATAGGATTGAGCCCACTAATCCGTTGTGTGGAACTGGGCGCTGACATATATTTCTTTGGTGAATATGTTCCCTATATAGATATTTCAGACCCCCTTTTCTGAATTGTAGTCGCTAACGCGCGTTTGTCAAAAAATTGACTTTGCTGTTCCCAAGTTTTCCCCCCTGCGACTGTGCTCGCTTCGCATTGCGTCTTCGCTTAATAGTCCCGAAAGAGTTCTTTTTCTGGCAAAAAGCTGGGATTGAATCCACATATTTCGGACGCCCCCCGTGCTTGACCCCTTTCCTGGCGCTTCTTATGTTGCCTTCTGCCAGTCTCCCTTCCCATCCAATTTTTATCAGGTTTATGATGTTTCAGTGGTCCCCGGAATCTTTTTATTTTTACGTTCGGGAACGTGGAGAAGATTTACTCTCGCTTCTTCTTTTCTTGAGTCTGGAGCTTTCTCGCATCTTTTTTTCTGCAATGCAGGGAATCCTGCTGAGGTTCCTCTTTTTTTTTCAGAGGCAAAAAGCCCCTCTCTTTTTTTTTTTCCCCTCAAGTATTGGTTTTTTTTTTTCGAGAGATGCTTTGGCTTACGTTAGCCTTCTGTCCGTGTTCTTGGATGTTCCGGGCCCATCGTCCCCTTTCTTCGATTCCGACCCCCCTGAGCCCATCAAGAACTAGCCGTACTCCCATCAATTTCTTCCCGTGCCTCCCTTCCACAAGCTTACGGTCCAGCCAATTCGCCCTGACCCTGATTCTACAAAGTTGTCTTTCTTCTGCTTAGGCAACCTTCGCGCCATGTTCGCTCCCCCTCACGTTTTGACGAACTCTTTTCGCCCCATTTTTCCCTCCCTGCTTTTTTGCTCCAAGGTTTCGTTTTCTTCATTTTAAGATATGGGCAAAAATGCGGCGACCCCATTTCCTTTTGCCACCTGTCAGTAGTCATGTTGTCATCCTCCTGAGTAGCCGTCGCTTATTTTTCTCTCGCTTGTTTTGCCCCAAGAGAAGTCGTTTGCTATCTCCCTGCACGTTTTTCTCGCTCCACAAAGTCTTTTGGCCGTTTTTCCCCTTTTCCGCAGCCCGGGCGCCACCCTGGTCTTCCCCGATCTCTGCTCCACGCTTTTCAATAACCCCCTTTTTCCTCCTTATGAGCCGACTACGGCCAAACTTTCTTTTTCCTTTTTTTCTCGGACAAGAGAGACGCCCACCGTTTGCAACCAGCGGGACGTGAACGTCTCCTGCTTGTTTGCCCCCCCCCTTCCCCCTGGTCCCCTTTCCTTCCCCCTTCCTAATGATTTTATTTTTTTCTTTTCTGCACCTCTTTTTTTTTTACTGTTATTTTCCCAATTTCACCTTAGCCGCAGACAAACCCACACCGGTTCGAGAATCGCCCCCCATCGCCGCGTTACGCAAATCCCCCCCCCCTGGTGCGAGATTCCCCCCGGAAGTAATCCAGCGTGATCCTTTTCATCTTTTTTCTTTAACTACTGGTCCTCCCCCCTGTGGACCCCCCTTTATTCCCACGATTGCCTGTTCAAATTTCCCACCTCTCTTTTATCTTTCCCGCGTGCGTCCTCGCCTCTGTCTGGGAACTCTTTTAATTTTTTTTCCCGGCGTCTCCCCAAGGCCGGTGATCATTTGTTTCCCTCGTCGCACTCGGACCACGCTGTCAAGCGTTTCTCCCCCTTTTCTCTGATTTCTTGCACACGTTTTTGTGATCTTTCTTTCTCCCCACACCCCTCTTTTTCCCGCGTTTGCGAGCGATGTACTCGCCGTGAGACACCCCGCCCCTGTCCCCCCTCATCCCCCCCGATCGCCAATTCTTCAGTAATTGTTGTTCCTGAATCCCCCAATCTCCCAAGAGAGTTATTTTTTCCTTGGCATTGAAGAAGGAGATGCCAAGCCTCTTTTCTTTGTATCTGTTTTTTCCCAGTCTTTCTCACGGTGCGCATTTCAGCGGACCGGTTCTTTTTTAAGAAGCGGGAATTCAGTCACGGTCCACTACCTGTCTCAGTTCCCTGCCGTTCACAGTGTTGCACTTCGTTTCTCTGGACTCACCCCCCTTTTTAATGCAGGTTTCGTAGAATTATTTCGTCATGGTTTCCTTCCACCAGCAAGAACCAGGACGGATATTGCTTTCTCAAAGACCCCGCACCGTTCCTGTCGGCAATATTCTTCACAAGCTCTCACTATTTTTTGGGTGAGTGATTTTTTCGATTTAGATGGGAATTTGTTCTTCGACTTTTTGAACCCATTTTTGACCTGTTTTTGTATACCGAGAACTTTAGCCCTACCTAGCCCCCCGCATTTGGAACCCCCCGTTTTTTTAACCTTTGTAGAAGGGGCCTGCTTCTTCCCCCCTCGACCCTCCTTGGACTTTTATTTATCGTGGCAGCTTGCTCGGCTCCCTGCTCGTGCGCCCAGTTTTTGGTGTCTTTGCTTTCCCCTGCTTTAACACGTTTTTTTTTTCCTAGCAACAAAAATCTACCCCGGCGTTTTCAGCGTTCGCCTAGTATTGTTCCGACCGTCAGCTTCATGAGTTTCCCGAAGCCATCGGCTTTGTCTGTCAACCACCAAAATCCCCTTACCGTTGTGGCGAAGAGAACCCCGTCCTTTTATTTCGAACCGATGCCATGCGTTTTTTTCTTCGCGCCAGTGTCTCCCTCTTTTGTATTTTTCTTCAGTGCCCCGCCCAGTTGCGGAAAACGTCTTTTGTCGACCTCTTGGACATGCAGATCGCTT